>OEIU01000285.1_pt1 | contig 50782 bp, 60 predicted proteins | sample 1539221 | NCBI WGS metagenome assembly OEIU01 (sample SAMN03792071, study PRJEB22550) | activated sludge metagenome | feature: wastewater treatment plant; material: activated sludge; isolation source: Wastewater treatment plant of a petroleum refinery complex | place: Argentina: Zarate | collected... | reverse complement strand
AAGCCATGATGCAACCAAAGAAAACGAAGTTCCGGAAGGCGCATAAGGGCCGTATCCACGGCGTTGCGTCTTCGGGTGCGACGTTGTCGTTCGGCCAGTTCGGCCTGAAGGCGATGGCGCCCGAGCGCGTCACCGCCCGCCAGATCGAAGCCGCGCGCCGCGCGCTGACCCGTCACATGAAGCGCGCCGGCCGGGTCTGGATCCGCGTGTTCCCCGACGTGCCGGTGTCGAAGAAGCCCGCCGAAGTCCGCATGGGCTCGGGCAAGGGTACGCCGGAATTGTGGGTGGCGCGGGTCAAGCCGGGCCGCGTGATTTTCGAGATCGACGGCGTCAACGTGCAGACCGCGAAGGAAGCGCTCACGCTCGCCGCCGCCAAGCTGCCGATCAAGACGCGCTTCGTCGCGCGCATTGCGGAGTAACACTCATGGCCCCGATGAAAGTGGAAGACATCCGCGCGATGAGCGACGACCAGAGGGAGGATGCCGTCCTCAACCTGAAGAAGGAGCGCTTCAACCTGCGCTTCCAGCGCGCGACCGGGCAGCTCGAGAACACCTCGCGCCTGCGCGAAGCCCGCCGCGACATCGCCCGTATCAAGACCATCGCCGCGCAAGCCCGCGCGAAGAAGAAGTAAGAGGCCGCTATGCCGAAACGTACCCTTCAGGGCGTCGTCGTGAGCGACAAGCAAGCCAAGACCGTGGTGGTGCGCGTCGATCGCCGCTTCACCCATCCGATCTACAAGAAGACGATCCGCCGCTCCAAGAACTACCACGCGCACGACGAGAACAACCAGTTCAAGCCGGGTGACACCGTGTGGATCGAGGAGAGCAAGCCGATCTCGAAGTTGAAGCGCTGGACCGTGGTCCGGGGCGAACAGAAGAAAACCGCCTGAGATTCATCCGGCCAGACCGGATGAATAATCGGGGAAAATTTTAGGCGCTAATTCGAGCGCATCAGAAAGAGGACGAGGTGCATCAATGATTCAGATGCAGACCAACCTCGACGTGGCCGATAATTCCGGCGCGCGCCGTGTCATGTGCATCAAGGTGCTGGGCGGCTCGAAGCGTAAATACGCCACTGTCGGTGACGTTATCGTCGTGTCGATCAAGGAAGCGATTCCGCGCGGCAAGGTGAAGAAGGGCGACGTGATGAAGGCCGTCGTGGTGCGGGTCCGCAAGGACATCCGCCGCGCCGACGGTTCGGTCATCCGCTTCGACCGCAACGCCGCCGTCCTGATCAACAACCAGTCGGAGCCGGTCGGCACCCGTATCTTCGGGCCCGTGCCGCGCGAACTGCGCGCCAAGAACCACATGAAGATCATCTCGCTTGCGCCGGAGGTGCTGTGATGGCTGCCAAGATCCGCAAGGGTGACAAGGTCATGGTGCTGACCGGCCGCGACAAGGGCCGGACCGGCGAAGTCTACGAGGTCCGCCCCGACGAGAACACGGCGCTGGTGCGCGGCATCAATATGGTGAAGCGTCACCAGAAGCAGTCCCAGAACCAGGAGGGCGGCATCATCTCGAAGGAGTCGCCGATCCAACTGTCCAACATCGCCTATGTCGGCAAGGACGGAAAGCCGACCCGCGTGGGCTTCAAGATTCAGGCCGATGGCAAGAAGGTACGCATTGCCAAGAGCTCGGGAGCAGAGATCGATGGCTGATACAGCTTACACGCCGCGCCTGCGCGCGGAGTATGACCGGAACATTCGTGGCCAGCTGACTGAGAAGTTCGGCTACGCCAACGTCATGCAGGTGCCGCGGCTGGACAAGGTCGTGCTCAACATGGGCGTCGGCGATTCCGTCAACGACCGCAAGAAGGCCGAGACCGCGGCTGCCGAACTGACGCAGATCGCCGGCCAGAAGGCTCTCGTGACCTATTCGCGGATCGCGATCTCGACGTTCAAGCTGCGCGAGAACCAGCCGATCGGCTGCAAGGTCACGCTGCGCAAGGCGAAGATGTACGAGTTCATCGACCGCCTGGTGACGGTGGCGCTGCCCCGCGTGCGCGACTTCCGCGGCCTCAACCCGAAGAGCTTCGACGGCCGCGGCAATTACTCGCTCGGCATCAAGGAGCACATCATTTTTCCCGAAATCGATTTCGACAAGGTTTCGGAAGCCCGCGGCATGGACATCACGGTCTGCACCACGGCGAAGACCGACGACGAGGCGCGCGCCTTGTTGACCGCTTTCAATTTCCCGTTCCGGCAGTGAGACGCCCCTAACGCCTCTCAAACGCGGAAACCCAGGAGCCAAGCATGGCAAAGAAGAGTTCGATCGAGAAGAACAACCGCCGCAAGCGGATGGCCAAGAACGCCGCGCCCGCGCGCGCGAAGCTGAAGGCGATCATCGCCGACAAGACCAAGCCGATGGAAGAGCGGTTCGCGGCGACGCTGAAGCTTGCCCAGATGCCGCGCAACTCGTCGACGACCCGGATCCGCAACCGCTGCGAACTGACGGGGCGTCCGCGCTCGAACTACCGCAAGAACAAGCTCTCGCGCATCGCGCTGCGTGAACTCGGCTCCAAGGGCCTGGTTCCCGGGCTCGTGAAGTCGAGCTGGTAAGGAGGGTCGGCAAGATGTCCACGCACGATCCAATCTCCGATCTGATCACCCGCATCCGCAATGCGCAGATGCGCTCCAAGTCCAAGGTCTCGACCCCGGGCTCCAAGATGCGCGCCAACGTGCTCGAGGTGCTGAAGAGCGAAGGCTACATCCGCGGCTATGCCAGCGTCGAGCATGCGTCGGGCCGCAGCGAACTCGAGATCGAGCTCAAGTATTTCGACGGCGAGCCGGTCATCCGCGAGATCGAGCGGGTGTCCAAGCCGGGCCGCCGGGTTTACGCATCGGTGAAGAACCTGCCGCGCGTCAACAACGGTCTCGGCATTTCGGTGTTGTCGACGCCGAAGGGAATCATGGCTGACCACGACGCGCGCGACGCGAATGTGGGCGGCGAAGTTCTCTTCACGGTGTTCTGAGGAAGGATTTTTAGCCATGTCACGTGTTGGCAAGCGGCCTGTGGCGATCCCGTCCGGTGTGACGGCGAGCGTTGAAGGGCAGACCGTCAAGGTGAAGGGGCCGAAGGGCCAGCTTCAGTTCGTCGTGCATGACGACGTCGAGGTGAAGTTCGAGAACGGCGCGGTCAAGGTCGCGCCGAAGTTCGAGACCAACCGCGCGCAGGCCATGTACGGCACCGCGCGCGCCCAGGTCGCGAACCTGGTCGAGGGCGTCACCAAGGGCTTCGAGAAGAAGCTCGAGATCACCGGCGTCGGCTACCGCGCCGCGATGCAGGGCAAGAACCTGCAGCTCGCGCTCGGCTACAGCCACGACGTGGTCTATGCGATCCCGGAAGGCATCACCATCGCGGTGCCGAAGCCGACCGAGATCACGATCACGGGCACCGATTCCCAGCGCGTCGGGCAGGTCGCCGCCGAGATCCGCGCCTACCGTCCGCCGGAGCCCTACAAGGGCAAGGGCGTGAAGTACGCCAACGAATTCATCTTCCGCAAGGAAGGCAAGAAGAAGTAACGGAGCCGGTCATGTCACTTAAGGTCACGAATGCCCGGCGCAAGCAGCGTGTGAGGAACTCGCTGCGCCGTTCCGCCAACGGACGTCCGCGTCTGTCGGTGTTCCGTTCGTCGAAGCACATCTACGCCCAGGTCATCGACGACCAGAAGGGCGAGACGCTGGCGTCCGCTTCGTCGCTGGAGAAGTCGATGCGCGATGCCGGCAATACCGGCGCCAACATCGATGCGGCCAAGGCCGTCGGCAAGCTGCTGGCGGAACGCGCCGTGAAGAACGGCGTCAAGGAAGTGGTGTTCGATCGCGGTCAGTATCTCTTCCACGGGCGCGTCAAGGCGCTCGCGGATGCGGCCCGCGAGAGCGGACTGAGCTTCTAACCAACCGGTTTTGAACATTTACGAGGACAGGGGCTTTCTTCCCCTAAAGATTGGAAAACACCATGGCAGGTGAACGCGAACGCGGCGGACGCGAACGGAGCAGGGATCGCGAGGAGCGCGACAGCGAGTTCGTCGACAAGCTCGTCCACATCAATCGCGTGGCGAAGGTCGTCAAGGGCGGCAAGCGCTTCGGCTTTGCGGCGCTGGTCGTGATCGGCGACCAGAAGGGCCGGGTCGGTTTCGGCCACGGCAAGGCGCGCGAAGTGCCCGAGGCGATCCGCAAGGCGACCGAGTCGGCGAAGCGCAACCTGACGCGGGTGGCGCTGCGCGAAGGCCGCACGCTGCATCACGACATCGCCGGCCGCCACGGCGCCGGCCGCGTCTATCTGCGTGCGGCTCCGGCCGGTACCGGCATCATCGCCGGCGGCCCGATGCGCGCGGTGTTCGAGACGCTCGGCATCCAGGACGTGGTTGCGAAGTCGATCGGCTCGTCGAATCCCTACAACATGGTTCGCGCGACCTTCGACGCGCTGAAGCATCAGGATTCGCCGCGTTCGGTGGCGGCGCGCCGCAACATCAAGGTGTCCACGCTGCAGTCGCGCCGCGTCGGCGGCGACGCCGAAGTGGTGGCTGAATAACCGGCGCCGCTTCAGGCGCTTTTTGGAGTTAAGACGATGGCCAAGGCCGCAAAGACGATCAAGGTCGAGCAGACCGGCAGCGCGATCCGCCGCCACCACTCGCAGCGTTCGACGCTGATCGGCCTCAAGCTCAACAAGATCGGCCGGGTTGCCGAGCTTCCGGATACGCCGGAAGTTCGCGGCATGATCGGCAAGGTTCAGCATCTCGTCCGCGTCGTCGGCGAGAAGTAAGTCAGATGGAAGCATGATCCCGAGGAGCGGGAGCCGGTTTTCGGTCAAGGTCATGCTTCGAGGATAAGGAAGCTAACGATGAAGCTCAGCGATATCGCCGACAACGCCGGCTCGCGCAAGAAGCGCATGCGGGTCGGCCGCGGCATCGGTTCCGGCAAGGGCAAGCAGGCCGGCCGCGGCGGCAAGGGCCAGACCGCGCGTTCGGGCGTGCGCATCAAGGGCTTCGAGGGCGGCCAGATGCCGATGCATCGCCGTCTGCCGAAGCGCGGCTTCAACAACATCTTCCGGCTCGATTTCGCCGAGATCAATCTCGACCGCCTGCAGGATGCGATCGACGCCAAGAAGATCGACGCCAAGGACACGGTGACCGCCGAGTCGCTGGTCAAGGCCGGCGTGATCCGCCGGGCCAAGGCCGGCCTGCGGCTGCTCGGCCGCGGCGAACTGAAGGCCAAGCTCACGATCGAGGTGTACGGCGCCTCGAAATCCGCGGTCGCGGCGGTCGAGAAGGCCGGCGGCTCGATAAAGATCCTGGCCCCGGCCAAGACGGAAGAAGGCGAGGCGGCGTAACATCTCCGTCATTGCCCGCGAATGGGTTGAAGGCCGCAGCGCGGGATGATGGACTTATCGAAGCCGAGCACCAAATAATGTCCGGCGTCTGCCGATGGCCCGGGAACGGGCCTCGGCCTCGGAGGCGACGGGAGAAAGCCTGAACATGGTCTCAGCAGCAGAACAACTCGCGGCAAACCTCAATTTCGGCGCTCTGGCGAAAGCCGACGAACTGAAGAAGCGCATCTGGTTCACGCTGGGTGCGCTGCTTGTTTATCGGCTCGGCACCTATATCCCGTTGCCCGGCATCGATCCCGCGATCTGGGAGCAGGTGTTCAAGTCGCAGGCCGGCGGCATCCTCGGCATGTTCAACATGTTCGCCGGCGGCGGCATCCACCGCATGGCGATCTTCGCGCTGAACATCATGCCGTACATCTCGGCATCGATCATCATCCAGCTCCTGACCACCGTTTCGCCGCAACTCGAGGCGCTGAAGAAGGAAGGCGAGGCCGGCCGCAAGACGCTGAACCAGTACACCCGCTACCTGACGGTGATCCTGGCTGCGTTCCAGTCCTACGGCATCGCCATCGGCCTGCAGGGCGCCGGCAACGTCGTCAGCGACCCCGGCATCTTCTTCCTGCTCTCCACCACGATCACGCTGACCGGCGGCACCATGTTCCTGATGTGGCTGGGCGAGCAGATCACCTCGCGCGGCATTGGCAACGGCATCTCGCTGATCATCCTGGCCGGCATCGTGGCCGAACTGCCTTCAGCTCTGGCCAACATGCTGGAACTGGGACGCCAGGGTGCGCTGTCGACCGGCCTGATCCTGATCGTCATCGTGATGTCGGTCGCCGTGATCGCCTTCATCGTGTTCATGGAGCGCGCGCAGCGCCGGCTTCTGATCCAGTATCCGAAGCGCCAGGTCGGCAACAAGATGTTCGAGGGCCAGTCCTCGCATCTGCCGCTCAAGCTCAACACCTCCGGCGTGATTCCGCCGATCTTCGCCTCGTCGCTGCTGCTGCTGCCGGCGACGGTCGCGAACTTCAACGCCGGCAAGGGACCGGAATGGTTCCAGTGGATGAACACGCAGCTCAGCCACGGCCGTCCGCTGTTCCTGTTCCTCTATCTGGCGCTGATCGTGTTCTTCGCCTTCTTCTACACCGCGATCGTGTTCAACCCGACCGAAACCGCGGACAATCTGAAGAAGCATGGCGGCTTCATCCCCGGCATCCGTCCGGGCGAGCGCACCGCTGAATATATCGATTACGTGCTGTCGCGCATCACGGTGCTCGGCGCGGTCTATCTCGCGATCGTCTGTCTGATTCCAGAGATCCTGATTTCCTACGCATCGGTGCCGTTCTATTTCGGCGGCACATCGCTTCTGATCGTCGTCAGCGTGACCATGGATACGGTGGCGCAGGTGCAGGGCTATCTGCTGGCTCATCAGTATGAAGGGCTGATCAGGAAGTCGAAGTTGCGGGGCCGCCGCCGCTGATCGGCGGCGCGTGATCTGAATTCCGAATAAGGTGCGCGGATATTTCGCTCACCAAGCCGGGGGGCGAAAAGTCATGAGATTGATCCTTCTGGGACCGCCGGGCGCCGGCAAGGGCACCCAGGCGCAGCGGCTGGTGACGAAACACGGCATCATCCAGCTTTCGACCGGGGAGATGCTGCGCGCGGCGGTGGCTGCCGGAACACCGGTCGGGCTGCAGGCCAAGGAGATCATGGCAGGCGGCGGCCTCGTGCCGGACGAGATCGTGATCGGCATCATCTCCGACCGTCTCGACCAGCCCGACATGAAGAGGGGTTTTATCCTCGACGGCTTTCCGCGCACGGTGCCGCAGGCCGCGGCCCTCGATGAGCTCCTGAAGAAGAAGCACATCAAGCTCGATGCGGTGGTCGAGCTCCGGGTCAACGAGAGCGCGCTGCTGCAGCGCGTCGAGACCCGCGTTGCCGAGATGCGCGAGCGCGGCGAGGAAGTCCGAGTCGACGACACCCCGGAAGTGCTGGCCAAGCGCCTGGCCCAGTACCGGTCCCTGACGGAACCGCTGATCCACTACTACTCGGAGCGCCGCAAGCTCCTGACCGTCGACGGCATGATGACCATCGAGCAGGTCACAAGGGAAATTAACCGGATTCTGTCCGCTATCGGCGCCACCGATGCCAAGGTCGCGGCCAAGGCGGCCGCCAGGAAGGCCACCGCGAGCAAGGCCAAGGCGGCCAGGAAACCCGCCAAGGTCGCCAAAAAGGCGGCCAAACCGGCCCGGAAGGCCGCCAAGGGGGCAAAAAAGGCTGCAAAGAAGACGGCAAAGCGGCCCGCCAAGGCGGCCAAGGGGAAGGAGGGCCGGAAGGCCGCGAAAGCCGGCAAGAAGGTCACGAAAAGGCGAGCTAAACGCTAGAATCGGTTGACGAAACCCGTTTGAATCCCTTAATAAGCCTCGCATCCAGATCGGATAGTTTTCAGACGATGCCGGGCCCCGGGAAACCAAGGGGTTAGGGCGTCGTGTTCGCGTTTGTGGACACTTGCCCGAGCTAGAGCATGATTCCGAATTGCCGATTTTCGGAAAAGTTCATGTTCAACCAGAGAAAGAGCGCGCGAGCGCTCTAAACCAAATGTCCGGCGGTGGCCGGCGACAGGAGAGAATTCCGTGGCCCGTATTGCTGGTGTCAATATCCCGACCAACAAGCGCGTTCTGATCGCGCTCCAGTACATCCATGGCATCGGCCAGAAGAATGCCGCCGAGATCGTGGAGAAGGTCAAGATCCCGCTGGATCGCCGCGTCAGCCAACTGAGCGACCAGGAAGTCCTGCAGATCCGCGAAGTGATCGACCGCGACTATCTCGTCGAAGGCGACCTTCGCCGTGAGACCGGCATCAACATCAAGCGGCTGATGGACCTCGGCTGCTATCGCGGCCTGCGTCACCGCCGCGGCCTGCCGGTGCGCGGCCAGCGCACCCACACCAATGCGCGCACGCGCAAGGGCCCGGCCAAGGCAATCGCCGGAAAGAAGAAGTAAGTTTTGCGAATTGCGAATGGGGAGTGGCGAATGGAAATCCATTCGCTACTCGCCATTCGCCACTCGCGTTTTTTTAGGTGTAGCCGCTGGCAGTACGGCGGCGCTTGAGATCACAGGAAGGTTTTAGAATGGGCAAGGAAGCCACCCGCGTACGTCGCCGCGAACGCAAGAACATCGCCTCCGGCATCGCACACGTGAATTCGTCGTTCAACAACACGACCATCACCATCACCGACGCGCAGGGCAACACCATTGCCTGGTCGTCGGCCGGCACGATGGGTTTCAAGGGCTCGCGCAAGTCGACCCCCTATGCCGCGCAGGTCGCGGCTGAAGACGTTTCCAAGAAGGCGCAGGAACACGGCATGCGCACGCTGGAAGTGGAAGTTGCCGGCCCCGGTTCGGGCCGCGAATCGGCGCTTCGTGCGCTGCAGGCGGCGGGCTTCACCGTGACGTCGATCCGCGACGTGACCACGATCCCGCACAATGGCTGCCGTCCGCGCAAGCGCCGGCGCGTCTGATGTTCGATCGCAGGCGGTTGTGCCGTCCGCGATTGTTTTTGGAATTTTCCGCGGACTGATCCGCGATCTCCAACGCCAGTGATCGGAATACCCATCGACTGGCACATGGGTGACAAAGTGACGATCCAGAAAAATTGGCAAGAACTTATTCGACCGAACAAGCTGCAGGTCACGCCGGGCTCCGACGCGACCCGCTTTGCGACCGTTGTCGCCGAACCGCTCGAGCGCGGTTTCGGCCAGACGCTCGGCAACGCGCTGCGCCGCATCCTGCTGTCTTCGCTGCAGGGCGCCGCCGTGCAGTCGGTGCACATCGACGGCGTGCTGCACGAGTTCTCCTCGATCGCGGGCGTGCGCGAGGACGTCACCGACATCGTGCTCAACATCAAGGACATCTCGATCAAGATGCAGGGCGAAGGCCCCAAGCGCATGGTCGTGAAGAAGTCGGGTCCGGGCGCTGTCACCGCCGGCGACATCCAGACTGTCGGCGATATCGTCGTGCTCAATCCCGACCTGCAGCTCTGCACGCTGGACGAGGGCGCGGAAATCCGCATGGAGTTCACGGTCGCCGCCGGCAAGGGCTACGTCGCCGCCGAGCGTAACCGTCCCGAGGACGCGCCGATCGGCCTGATCCCGGTCGACAGCCTGTTCTCGCCGGTGCGCAAGGTTTCCTACAAGGTCGAGAACACCCGCGAGGGCCAGATCCTCGACTACGACAAGCTGACCATGACGATCGAGACCAACGGCGCGATCACGCCGGAGGACGCGGTGGCCTATGCCGCCCGCATCCTGCAGGATCAGCTCAACGTGTTCGTGAACTTCGAAGAGCCGCGCAAGGAAGTCGCGCAGGAGATCATTCCGGATCTCGCCTTCAACCCGGCCTTCCTCAAGAAGGTGGACGAACTCGAGCTGTCGGTGCGTTCGGCAAACTGCCTGAAGAACGACAACATCGTCTATATCGGCGACCTCGTGCAGAAGAGCGAAGCGGAAATGCTCCGCACCCCGAACTTCGGCCGCAAGTCGCTGAACGAGATCAAGGAAGTGCTGGCCCAGATGGGTCTGCATCTCGGCATGGAAGTGCCGGGCTGGCCGCCGGAGAACATCGACGAGCTGGCGAAGCGCTTCGAAGATCACTACTGAGCGAATAGGGAGTGGCGAATGGCGAATAGGGCAGACCTACTCGCTACTCACCATTCGCTACTCGCTGACCAGGGCGAACGCAGGAAGCCCACCTGCAGACTTGTCGCTGAACCACCGCGACAGAATTGAAGAAGGAATAGTCCAATGCGTCACGGCAAGGTTCACCGCAAGCTCAACCGCACCGCCGAGCATCGCCGCGCGATGTTCGCCAACATGTGCGCCGCGCTGATCAAGCACGAGCAGATCGTCACCACGCTGCCGAAGGCCAAGGAGCTGCGCCCGATCGTGGAGAAGCTCGTCACCCTCGGCAAGAAGGGCGGCCTTTCGATGCGCCGCCAGGCGATCTCCGAGATGCGCGACAAGGATCAGGTCAAGAAGCTGTTCGATACGCTGGCGCCCCGCTACAAGGACCGCCAGGGCGGCTACACCCGCATCATCAAGGCGGGCTTCCGCTACGGCGACAACGCGCCGATGGCCGTGATCGAATTCGTCGACCGCGACGTCGACGCCAAGGGCCAGGACTCCGGTCCGGTGCAGGAAAAGACCGAGGAAGCGGCGTAAGCTTTTTCGGATCTAATTGCGGAAGCGGCGCCTTTTGGGCGCCGCTTTTTGTTTGAGATCTATGATTGCCGACGGATTACCAGCGACGCCAATGGGCACGGTAGTACCGCGGACCACCGTAATACCGTGCACCGCCGTAGTATCGCGGACCGCCATAGTAGGCGTAGGCCGGGCGGATCACGCGGCGATAGCGGACCACGGGGTAGGCGCCGCCGTAATAGCCACCATAGTAGGCCGGCGCATATCCGCCGTAGTACCCGCCGCCGTAATAGGCTGGCGCATAGCCGCCGCCATAGTATCCGTAGTCCGGGCCGTATCCGTACCCCGGACCATAGGCGTATGCGTTCGAGACCAGTCCGCCGATCACGGCGCCTGCAATCAGTCCGCCAGCCACAGCCGGGAAAAATCCCCCGCCGCGCCAGCCCCCTCCGCGCCAGTGAGCTTCCGCCGGCGATGGTGCCGTTACGGCCGTCAGGCCAAGAACCGCTGCGGCGGCCAAAGCCAAAGGTGCCTTCCTCATGAACAACTCCTTTCCGTAGTCAGACATTCGCTAAACACTTTCGGGTGAAGTTCGTTTCTCAAGGTGTTCGCCGCCAGATGGTTCAGCGGCAAATTTAACTTTGATGAACAAGTGTTCACGAACGGCGCAGGGCGCATTGCCGACGACGATCGCCAAATTCCCGCCCGTTTGGAACTCAAGGCTGCGTGAGCCAGTGTCCATCCGGGTGCGACGAAATCGCCGGGGTTGGTCGCGGTAGTAGCCGCCGGAGCGGCAGGTAGCGGAAGTCAGTCCATGAATTCCAGCTCGAAGCGGTTTGCGCCCGTCACCTTGCTGGTGAACCTGGCCGCCTTGCCGGACAGCGCAGCCAGACTGCCGGTGCCAAGCTTGAACATCGCCTTGCCGGAACCGGTCACGCCAGCAGGCTTGCCGTCCTTCATGGTCACGGTGGCGGTGCCGTCCGTCATCTGCGTGACAGCAAATCCTCCCGCGATCCGATGAACTCCTCCTGCCAGAAGAAAGGTGCCTTGCGGGCCATCCCACTCGCTGACGTGAACTGCGGAATAGATGGCTCCCTTCAAGAGACCATCGACGCCGTAGCAGGAGAATTGGTAGCTCAACAGCCCGTGGCCGTTGCGGTCGCCGATCGGCTCCGGACTTCCGACGCCGACGATGTTGCACTCGTATCGTCCGAGCGTGTCGGAATGGGCGAGACTTGTTGCGCCGATCAGGGCGAGGGTAGAACACATCAAGGCGGTGACTACGCGATGTCGCATTGCGATCCTCCCTTATCGGTTGAGGTCGCAATGCTACGCGTTGGCCGATGTAACCCTCATTGATCGAGATCAACCCGGGCGTGTCTTTCGTGGGTCCTTGATTACGAGATCGCAGCGCTCAACAGGACGACGATAGTCTGAGCCGGGCACGCGGTTTGACAGATGCAGGGTTCGCTCAATCGACCCTGCGATCAGCCCTGTCGTTCGGCGGTCACCACCCCTCCAGCACGATCTTGCCGCGCGACTTGCCGCTTTCCAGCAGCGCATGCGCCCGTTTCAGATTGGAAGCGTTGATGGTGCCAAAAGTCTGGTCCAGCGTGGTGCGCAGCACGCCCTTGTCAATGAGGTCGGCTACGTCGTTCAGCAAGTTATGTTGAGCGATCATGTCAGGCGTCTGGAACGAGGAGCGCGTGAACATCGATTCCCAATGCACCGAGATCGCCTTGCCCTTGAAGGCGGACATCGTGAATTCCGGGGGATCGTCGATCAGGCCGAACTTGCCCTGCGGCGCCATGAACTCGGCGATCGACTTGTAGTGCTGGTCGGTGAAGGTGAGGCTCGCGACAAGGCCGACCGGCGGCAGCTTCAGCTTTTCGATCTGCTCCTTCATCGGCTTGCTGTGATCGACCACGGCATGCGCGCCGAGATCGAGGCACCATTTCTGCGATTCCGGCCGCGTGGCTGTTGCGACGACGGTCAGGCCGGTGAGACGGCGGGCGAGCTGGATCAGGATCGAGCCGACGCCGCCGGCGCCGCCGGTGATCAACAGCGTCCGCGCATCGAGGCTCTTGCCCGGCACCGCGCCGAGCCGGTCGAACAGCAATTCCCAGGCGGTGATCGAGGTCAGCGGCAGCGCGGCGGCCTGCGCGAACGACAGCGATTTCGGCTTGCAGCCGACGATGCGCTCGTCAACCAGATGAAATTCCGCGTTGGTGCCCTGGCGCAGGATCGAACCGGCGTAGAATACCTCATCGCCCGCCTTGAACAGGCTGACGTCGGGGCCGACTGCATCGACGATGCCGGCCGCATCATAGCCCAGGATCTTGGTCTCGCCCTCGGGCGGGGCGGCGCGCTTGCGGACCTTGTAGTCTACCGGGTTGGCGGAGATCGCCTTGACGGCGACGCGGATGTCGCGGCCGGTCGGCTCCGGTCTGGCGGCCTCGAAATCGATCAGCGCGTTGGCGTCCTCGATGGGGAGCGATTTGCGGTATCCGACGGCCTTCATGTCCGAGCCTCCTTGTTGGGAAGTATTGGCTGCCTACCTGTCGCGCTGGCATCCACTTGGCAAGTACTGTAAATTCGGGGAACTAGTCCCTGTTTGGATACTATTGGGAAAAGGCCTCGGGAAACCTCATGAAACGGCGAGATTTTGCCCGGCGGCCGGGCTGCGCGGTGGAAGCCACGCTCGACCTGATCGACGGCAAGTGGAAGGGCGTGATCCTGTTTCATCTGCTGGCCGGCACCCAGCGCTTCGGGGAGTTGCGGCGGCGGATGCCCGGGATTACCCAGCGCATGCTGACCAAGCAGCTTCGTGCGCTGGAGGAGGACAGGCTGGTGCTCCGCAAGGTCTATGCCGAGGTGCCGCCGCGGGTCGAATACACGCTGTCGGAGATCGGTGAGAGCCTGCGTCCGGTGATCGAGACGCTGCGGGCATGGGGCGAGGGCCACCAGGAACGGTTATCCTGTGCGCCCGCGCCCGACGCCGCCAAGGCATCCGATCGCGCCGCGTAGCTGTCGTTTTGTGTACCGCTTTATCTTCTATCGTTGCCGCCCCGCATCTATATGTGGGGCGCTTAATTCCGGGATTTTCGAGATGAATTTGATCCGTTCCGCCGCCTTGCTGCTGGCTTCAGTGGTGGTTGCAACGCCGGCGCTGGCGCAGGATCGCCGCGTGCCGGCCTCGGGCGCCGAGCTGCGCCTGTCCTATGCACCGATCGTGCAGCGCGTGCAGCCGGCGGTGGTGAACGTCTATGCCGCGAAGACGGTGCAGAACCGCAACCCGTTGCTGGACGATCCGATCTTCCGCCGCTTCTTCGGTGTGCCCGGCCAGCAGCCCGAGCAGATGCAGCGCTCGCTCGGCTCCGGCGTGATGGTCGATGCGGCCGGACTCGTCGTCACCAACAACCACGTCATCGAGGGCGCCGACCAGGTCAAGATATCGCTGGCCGACAAGCGCGAGTTCGAGGCCGAGATCGTGCTCAAGGACAGCCGCACTGATTTGGCCGTGCTGCGCGTCAAGGACGGCAGGGAGAAATTCGCCACACTTGATTTCGCCAATTCCGACGAGCTGCTGGTCGGCGACGTCGTGCTCGCGATCGGCAATCCCTTCGGCGTCGGCCAGACCGTGACCCACGGCATCGTCTCGGCGCTGGCGCGGACCCAGGTCGGGATTACCGACTACCAGTTCTTCATCCAGACCGACGCTGCGATCAATCCCGGCAATTCCGGTGGCGCGCTGGTCGACATGACCGGCAAGCTCGCGGGCATCAACACCGCGATCTTCTCGCGCTCCGGCGGCTCGCAAGGCATCGGCTTTGCCATCCCCGCCAACATGGTGCGCGTCGTCGTGGCCTCCGCCAAGGGCGGCGGCAAGGCGGTGAAGCGGCCTTGGCTCGGCGCCAAGCTGCAGGCGGTGACGCCCGAGATCGCCGAGACGCTGGGACTGAAACTGCCGAACGGCGCCCTGGTCGCCAATGTCTCACCGAACAGCCCGGCGGCGCGCGCAGGCCTGAAGCCGTCCGATCTGATCGTTGCGGTCGAGGGCCAGACGATCGATGATCCCAACGCGTTCGACTATCGCTTCGCCACGCGTCAGCTCGGCGGCGCGGCGCAGATCGACGTGCAGCGCAGCGGCAAGACGATCAAGCTGACGGTGCCGCTGGAGACCGCGCCCGACACCAACCGCGAGGAGATCGTGCTCACCGCGCGCTCGCCGTTCCAGGGCGCCAAGGTCGCCAATATTTCGCCGGCGATTGCCGACGAGCTGCATCTGGACGCCCAGAGCGAGGGCGTCGTCGTCATCGATCTTGCCGATGGCGGTACCGCGGCCAGCGTCGGCTTCCAGAAGGGCGATGTCATCCTTGCGGTCAACAACCAGAAGATCGGCAAGACCAGCGATCTCGACAAGGCGAGCAAGGCCGGCTCCCGGCTGTGGCGCATCATCGTGGTGCGCGGCGGCCAGCAGATCAACGTGACGCTCGGCGGATGAGTCCGAAGCGACCGCGCGAAGCTCCGAGCCTCTTTGCCGCGGCAGGGATGGAAGAGGACGCGCCGCGTCCGCTTCCCGACCGGCTGCGTCCGCGCGCGCTCTCAGACGTCGTTGGCCAGGATCACATCCTGGGGCCGGACGGCGCGTTGACGCGGATGCTGGAGACGCGCACGCTGGGTTCGCTGGTGTTCTGGGGGCCGCCCGGCACCGGCAAGACCACGGTGGCGCGGCTTCTGGCCGACGCTACCGAACTGCATTTCGAGCAGATTTCCGCGGTGTTTTCCGGCGTCGCCGACCTGAAGAAGGTTTTCGACGCCGCGCGCGCGCGTCGCGAGATGGGCACGGGCACGCTCTTGTTCGTCGACGAGGTGCACCGGTTCAACCGCGCGCAGCAGGATTCGTTTCTGCCCGTGATGGAAGATGGCACCGTGGTGCTGGTCGGTGCCACCACGGAAAACCCGTCATTCGAACTCAACGCCGCGCTTCTGTCGCGCGCGCGGGTGCTGGTGTTTCAGTCGCTCGATGCCGCCGCGATCGAACAGCTCTATGCCCATGCCGAGAAGGTCGAGGGCCGAAACCTGCCGCTCGATGCGGAAGCGCGCGCCGTGCTGGTGCGGATGGCCGATGGCGACGGCCGCGCCGCGCTGACGCTGGCCGAAGAGGTCTGGCGCGCCGCGCGCAAGGGCGAAATCTTCAACGCCGCGCAACTGCAGGAAATTTTGCAGCGCCGCGCGCCGATCTACGACAAGTCCGCCGACGGCCACTACAACCTGATCTCGGCGCTGCACAAGTCGGTGCGCGGCTCGGACCCCGATGCGGCGCTGTATTATCTCGCGCGGATGCTGGACGCCGGCGAGGACCCGTTGTTCCTGGCGCGGCGCGTGGTGCGCATGGCGGTCGAGGACATCGGCCTTGCCGATCCGCAGGCGCTGGTGATCTGCAACGCCGCCAAGGATGCGTTCGACTTTCTTGGGTCTCCCGAGGGCGAGCTCGCGATCGCGCAGGCCGTGATCTATCTCGCCACCGCGCCGAAATCCAACGCCGCCTACAAGGCCTTTGGCGCTGCGATGCGCACGGCGAAGGAGGGCGGTTCGCTGCTGCCGCCCAAACACATCCTGAACTCGCCGACCAGGCTGATGAAGTCGGAAGGCTATGGTGCCGGCTACGACTACGACCACGATGCACCCGACGCCTTCTCCGGGCAGGACTATTTCCCGGAGGCGCTTGGGCGGCAGACCTTCTATGATCCGCCAGACCGTGGTTTCGAGCGTGAAATCCGCAAGCGGCTGGATTACTGGGCCAAGCTGCGCAGGGAACGAGGCCAGGCAGAATGAAAAGTTTCGGGAAGTGTTTTGGGCGGATGACCGGTGCGGTTGTCCTCTCAGCAGGGCTGGCATCGGCGTTGCCTGCATCGGCGGAAACCGTCGAGGTGGCGCCGGGCGTGCATGTGACGAAGCGGAGCTACAAGGCGCCGACCAACGAGCAGCCGTTCTTCGGATTCGCAGACAAGAATGCGGAAGACAAGGCCGCCGACGAGAAATTCGTCAGCGCGATCGTCGCCGCGACCGGCACGCGCGAAAAGGCGTTCGAGGAAATCACCATGCGCGGCTGGCGGGCGCTCAACACCGGCAAGATCCACGAGGCCGCGGTGCGATTCAACCAGGCGTTCCTGATTTCACCGGGGGAGAGCGCCGTCTATCACGGCTTTGCCGTGGTCTCGCAATTTCGCTTCAACGACTTCGAAGCGTCAGATGAACTGTTCAAGATCGCGCTCATGCAGCCCGATCCGGTCAAGGCGCTGCGGGCCGATTATGGCCGCATGCTCCTGATCGCCAAGCGCCCGCGCGACGCCGAGCCGGTGCTGGAGCAGGCGGTCAAGGATGCGCCCGATTTCGGCGATGCCTGGACCAACCTCGCGGTAGCGCGCTTCCAGAACGGCAATGCGCAAGCCGCCTGCGCGGCGGTCGAGGAGGCTTCAAAGCGCCGCCCGTCCAACAATTCCGGTGACGACCTGAGGACGGTGAAAAACCTCGCGCAGTGCAAATAGCTGGTGCGCAAAGTTTGCAGCGCAGCCAAATGACGCGATGGGCTCGGAGGACATATTTCCCCGATGCGGCGTGGGGCGGCAAGGAGGCCGCCCCACGCCGATGATCTTGAATCCTATTTTGCCATCGCCGTCCTGGCGGCCTCGATTTTCGCCTTCACGGAATCGAGGTTGAAGCTCGCGCCCTTCTGCATCGGCGGAAACTCGACCGCGGTCATGGCGAGTTTCTCGACCTCCTGCTGGACGAACACGAAGCGCCAGAATTCATATTTGAACCAGTCGAAGTATTGCTGCGCGCCGTACTTGGTCCCGCTGTCGGGCCAGCCGGTTCGCTCGAACGGATCAAGGCGAAGGTTGGTCAGGTAGGGCACATCGACCTTGGTTTTCTCGCCCAGCCACCCCCCGGGTTGGTCGATGAACCGGTACTTGTAGTCGTCGATGCGCACCGCCCCCAGGTCGCTCTCGCCGAAGTACCAGATTTCGTGCCGGGTCGACGGCCCCTTGCCGGTGATCATGTCCATCTGATTATAGCCGTCCAGATGGCACTTGTAGGTGCGGCCCCCGATGTGCTTGCCCTGCTTCAGTTCCTCGACGATGTTCGGGTTGCCGGCAGCGGCGAGCAGGGTCGGGAACCAGTCCAGCCCGGAAATGATGCCGTTCTCGACCTTGCCGGCCGGCACCTTGCCCGGCCAGCGGACCATCGCCGGGGCGCGGAAGCCGCCTTCCATGACCGTACCCTTGCTTTGCGCGAAGGGCGTCTGTCCGCCGTCCGGCCAGGTGAAGACCTCGGTGCCGTTGTCCGTGGTGAAGATGACGATCGTGTTGTCATCCACGCCCATGTCCTTGAGCTTCTGCATGACGATGCCGATGTCGTCGTCGAGTTGCGCCATGCCGGCTTCATGAATCGACCAGCCGTTCTTGGAGTTGCGCCTGGCCTGGTACTTCGGCGACAGGTGCGTGACGATGTGCATGCGGGTCGGATTGAGCCACAGGAAGAACGGCTTGTTCTCGGCCTTGGCCTTTTCAATGAACGTCAGGGCAAGGTCGCGGATTTCATCGTCCACGGTTTCCATCCGCTTCGGATAGAGCGTTCCGGCGTCCTCGATCCTCTGCTTGCCGACCTTGCCCCAGCGCGGATCGACGGTGGCATCGTCTACACTGGTCGCCCACGAATGGACCATGTTGCGCGGGCCGACCTTGTTCAACAGCTCCTGCGGATAAGCGGGGTGGGCCGGGTCTTCCATCGCGTCGAGGTGATACAGATAGCCGAAGAACTCGTCGAAGCCGTGCACCGTCGGCAGAAACTCGTTCTTGTCGCCAAGGTGGTTCTTGCCGAATTGTCCGGTGGCATAGCCCATGCCTTTCAGCGCGGTGGCAATGGTCACGGCCTCCGCCGGCAAGCCTGTCGGGGCGCCGGCCTGGCCCACGGTGGTCATGCCGGTGCGGATCGGTAGTTCGCCGGTGATGAAGTTGGCGCGGCCCGCCGTGCAACTCGCCTCGGCGTAATAGTCGGTAAACAGCATGCCTTCTGCCGCGATCTTGTCGAGGTTCGGCGTCCGGCCGGCCATCATGCCGCGATGGTAAGCACCGATATTCCAGATTCCGATATCGTCTCCCATGATGACGACGATATTGGGCCGCTGCCCGGTCGGCGCGGGCGCCGGGGCCTGTGCTGGTTGTTGCTGCGCTTGCGCTAGGCTTGCACCGGCGGCAGAAAGTGCTGAAGCAGCGATGAGAGAACTACCACTCAACAGAAGATCGCGGCGTTTCAATCCTGCGCCGGTCGGCCCAGCGTTTATCTCGGGCCTTGCCGGAATCGTATCATTACTCATGACGTGATCCTTTTCCTGGCTGTGCACCTGAAGCCGGCATCGCTTGCCGAGGTATTGGATTGACTCGGCATCTGCGGCCGGGCGAAAGCGGCGGCAATGATCGGGCGCGCGCAAGGATGCCAGCCGCCGTTAAGCACCTCGCAGGTAAAACAAAGCGGAGCGGACTACCTCCGGCTTGATCCAGATCAAAGGATGTCCGCGCAGGGTCACTCGTGAACCTGCCGGAGAACCACGGCTCCCGCCCCAACTTTGAATGGGCGCGGACAAAGTGTCGCCGCCTACTTGGCGGCTACAATTCGGATGCCGCCGAGCTTGCGCTGTTGAATGAGATCGACAAATCGAATGTAGGACTCGTGAAATGCATCGTGTCCCACGGGCGTTCCGGACTGCCTCGCTTCCTCGCGCAGCCGTTGGTACATGGTGAGCCGTTCCTTGAGTATCGGCCTCCATTCCTCGGTCAGGTCGGTGACCGAAACCACCTTCAAGCCAACGCTCTCGACCAGGTGCCGGTAGTCCGGAATCGAACGAAGCGGCTGAATTGCCATCCCGTCCCACATCAGTTGCACGTCCGCCGCCGCCAGCGGTTGATTGGCGACCCAATCTGTGAAGGCCAATCGGCCGCCTGTCTTCAGAATGCGCCTGGCTTCTGCCACGGCCTTCTTCACATCCGGGACGTGACAGAACGATTCCTGGCTGACGACCGCATCCACGCTTGCATCGGCCAGTGGAGCGTCCATCACGTTGCCTTCAACGATCCGCGCCGTCTCCTGAAGGCCGACCAGCCTGGTCAGTTCTTGCGCGCCTGCAGCGCGCACAGGCGTGAATTCGACGCCGGTGACGTCGGCTCCGTATTTGTGCGCGAGATAGCGTACGGTCCCGCCAAGACCGGCGCAAAAGTCGACGACGGCCGTTCCAGGGCCGATCTGCGCCTGTCGCGCCAGTTCGTCCGTGGCGTCGAGACCACCATAGTGGTCCTGGTCGTGCGCATAGAGGTCTTCCGGGCGCAGGTTGTCGAGATGACCGCGGCTTGCGCGCAGTTTGGCGACGATGATGTCGCGCGAGATGGGGTGACGATTGTAGAAATAAAACAATTGCGTGGATGTGTCGTTCATGAAGCCTGCTCCGAAGACGATATCAAATCAAGCGAGGACGATGCTGGAGCCACATGTTGGGACGCGTCGCGCACACTGGATGATGGTCGGCAGGTCCTGCTGATCTGCTACGTCCGAACCCGGTCCCTGAACGTAGCGAGCATGGCGATAGCAATTCAACCTGCGTGTGTGGCAATTCACATCGAGCTCCAAGCCGACATGGTAATTATTCAGCACGGCAGAAATCTGCCGATCAAGATCCCAACGGACGGAGGTAAGCCATGCGAAAGACGATGCTTGTACTATCTCTGGCCGCGTCGGTCGGACTGTCCGCCAATGCTTATGCAGAGGGTTGGCATATCTGCAATCACACCCCGGAGGAATTGAATGTTGCAATCGCGTATAAGGACACGCAGGAGCAATGGATTTCAAAGGGTTGGCATAAGCTGGGCTCCTGTGGTGGCTGCGCCATGGTGATGGATGAGGGCAGGACGGAATACACAAATGTCTACTATCACGCACAAAACACGTCCGGTTCCGAGCGTATCGGCGGGGACACCCGGTTTTGCGTATCGCCGGGAGTTTTCACCTACCGACAAACTCCAAACTGCGCTTCAAAAGCGGGCTTCCATTTGACGGTTATAGAGAAGGAAGGGAAGTATACCACGAACATACGAGGCAGTGCGGGCGGAAGAACTTGTATCGATTGAGGCCTGCTCGCACGCCTCGCCATGACGCGGTGAGCCCGTTTTCTATCCGAGCGGTCTGAGAGAGCCCTGAGGTAAAAATCGCGCCCCGGGGCTCTTTGACGTCGGCTTGCACTTCGATAGCCGAAGCGCAGTGCAGAGGTGTGAGGCCTTAGGTGAAGATCGATTTAAGGTTCAGCCTTGCCGAGGATGAGATCGATCGTGTGCGCGGCGATCTTGCGCAACTGGGCGTCGTCGCCGAACGCGCGTTCGAGCACGGCCAGTCCGCGCGTGACGGTCGCGATGTGCAAGGCCGCAACCTCGGGCGATCCGCTGAACTCGCCGCGCTTCTTGCCTTCGGAAAAAGCTTCTTCCAGCAGACCGGTGGCGCGCGCCACCAGATCGGCAAAAGCCTGGCGCGCGTTTTCATCCAGCCCTTCGCCTTCGCCCGATGCCAGCTCCATCAGCCCGCGCGTCGTCGGACAGCCGCGGGGCGGGGAGCCGGAACGGAAGTTCTTGATCGTCACATCGAAGAACGCCGTAAGCCGCTCGCGCAGCGTGCCGGAGCTCAGCGCCTTCTGTAGCGTAGCCAGATATTTGCTGGCATAGCGCTCGTAGGCGCAGAGAAACAGCGCCTCCTTGCTGCCGAAGGCGTTGTAGAGACTGCCGCGCTGGACCCCCGCATCGCGCGCGATGTCCGACAGCGACGTTCCACGCACGCCCTTGCGCCAGAACTGTTCGAACGCGATCCGCAGGACGTCGTCATGGTCAAACTCGCGCGGCCTCAAATCTCTCTCCTCTCGTCAAACGGTCTGGTCCCGACGTTACCAAATTATATTTGACGAGGCGTCAAGAATGTGTTTTTGATACGGTGTCAAAAACGTTGATACCTCAATCTCCCGATGAAGTGAACCACCTGTGCGCGGAGCCGGCGCACGGATCGCGAAAGGATTCGCCATGCCTCTGATCCACATCTCGTTGCGCGCTGGCAAGCCGGAAGCCTACCGCCAGGCGATCTTCAACGGCCTTTACCGCGCGATGCGCGAGACGCTCGATGTGCCCGAGGACGACCAGTTCATGACCATGAGCGAGCATGATGCGGCGAACTTCCGCTACGGCAATGCCTTTGGCATCAAGCGCAGCGACGATCTCGTCTACATCCAGATCACGGTGTTCGACACGCGCACGTCAGAGCAGAAGCAGGCGCTGTTCCGCCGGATCGCGCAACTGCTGAGCGACAATCTCGGCATTCGGCTGGAGGATATCTTCGTGAACGTCCTCGATTCAGCGAAGGAGAATTGGTCGGTCGGTTTCGGCCTCGCGCAATTTGCGTGAGGCGGTGTGATGGTTATTTCCCTAACTTCACGAACGCCAGGATCTCGTCGGCGAGACGGCTCTCGACCGCATTGATCGCATAGACTTCCGACATATGGCTGTGCTGTTGCAGCATGGTCGCGCGGGCGCAGCCGTTCGCACCCTTGCAACTCGCCTGCTTCAACAGGTTGAACTGCTCCACGAAGCGCGGCGGGTCGAGTTCGGCGGCGGCGATCATCAACGGAATCTTCGTCGCCAAAAGGCCCTGCAGCGAGGAGCGCTCGGCATAGCGCGAGGGGTCGGAGCCGAAATAGGCGATTTCGGCGTCACCCAGCGGCGAGGCGCCCATTTCATAAATCCCTGAAACCATCACGGCGCCGGCGAGGCCGCCGCCCTTCACCTTGTGGAATTCGGGATGCGAGACGTAGTTCGCGAGATGCACCGCGCCGGCGGAGTGGCCCATCAGATAGATGCGCGTGGGATCGCCGCCGCGCTCACTGATGTTGGCGGCAACCCACGCCACGACGGCGGCGATATCTTCGGCGCCGGCCGGGTAGGGTGACTGCGGCGCCAGCCGGTAGGTGGCATTGACGCCGACGAAGCCGTTATTGGCGGCCCACAGCATGATGTTGTCGTAGAACGGGGAGCCGGGCGCGCGCTTGTTGCCGGCGATGAAGCCGCCGCCGTGGATGTAGATCAGCACCGGCTGTGCCGATGAATTGGTCTCCGGCGTGAACACGTCGAGCAGATGGCGGTCGGCCGGTCCGTACTTGATCTCGCGCTCGGTCTTGACGCCCTGGAAGGGTTCCTTCTGCTGCATCGGGGCGAACAGCGCAGCCGTCTTCGGCGGATCGATCGTGCGGCCGAGTTCGAGCAGCTTCCAGGCCAGATCCTCCGGCATCGGCGCCGGCTGGGCCCATGCCGAGCTTGTGATGAGTGCCGCCACCGCTGTTAGCGCCAACTTTGAAAAGGCCATGCAGGGCTCCATTGATCTTCGCTGTTGTGCGACCATGGCCGATCTCGGGAAGGATTTGTAGTGGCTTGGCTGCGCAGGCCTGTCGTCCAAATAGCGGCGAGGTGCTCGTAAAATCTGCGGGGGTGAGCCGGATTTACTGTTTACGTAACTCGTAATTCCGGCTATGTTGAGGGTCGATGATCGTCAGCTATCGGGACAAGCGCACAGAGCGGTTTGCCTCAGGACGTCACGTCAGGGAGTTCTCCGGCTTTGCGCGACAGGCCGAGATGCGCCTTGATCGGCTCGAAGCCGCGACCGGCCTGGCTGATCTGGCGGCGCTGCCCGGCAACCGTCTGGAAGCGCTCAGAGGGGACCGTGCCGGACTGTATTCGATCCGCATCAACGATCAGTGGCGAATTTGCTTCGCTTGGCCCGAAGGATCGCCTGGGCCGATCGAGGTAGAGATCGTCGATTACCATTAGGAAGGAACGATGGCCCGTACCCCCATTCACCCCGGAGAACATCTCGCGGAAGAATTGCAGGAGCTTGGCATCACGGCCGCGGAACTATCGCGCCAGATCGACGTGCCGGTAAACCGGATTACGGGCATCATTCACGGGCAGCGCGGCATCACCGCCGATACGGCATTGCGGCTGGGACATTGGTTTGGCACCAGCCCGCAATTCTGGATGAACTTGCAGCAGCTCTATGAATTGCGGCTCGCCGAAAATGAGGTCGGTGCGGAAATCGCGGCATTGCCGAGGCGTGCCGGCCGAACGGCGGCGCGCCAGGGCCGGAGCTAGATTGTCATGAGCCGTCGCGTCAAAAGACCCCTCGCGAAATCCCGCACGGCGGGTGATCGTCCCAGTGGAAATCGTCCGAAGGTTGCGCGTCCGTTCCGGGGTGCCCAGAATGATCGCCCGCCGGCGCATCGGCCGGGCGGCAAGCCGCCGCGCTTCGCCGAACCCCGGCGGGAAAAGCCGTCTTCTGTGATGGCCGAGCCCGAGACCTCAAAGGCCGAGGTACAGCTTCCGACGAAAGTGCAGACCGTCGTCGTCACACCGGACGAAAGCAACATGCGCGTCGATCGCTTCCTCGAGGCGCGTTTTCCCGGCCTGTCGTTCTCCCACATCCAGCGCATCGTCCGGAAGGGCGAACTGCGCGTCAACGGCAAGCGCGCCGACAGCAAGGACCGGCTCGAGGAAGGCCAGAGCGTCCGCATTCCGCCGCTGCGGCTCGATGCGCCGAAGGGCACTGGCCCGCTCTCGGAAGCCGCGGCGAAGACGCTGCAGGCGCTAAAGGACATGACGATCTACGAGGACGCCGATGTCCTCGTGCTGAACAAGCCCGCGGGGCTTGCGGTACAGGGCGGCTCCGGCATCACCCGCAACGTCGACCAGATGCTGGAAGTGATGCGCGACGCCAAGGGGCAGAAGCCGCGGCTGGTGCACCGGCTGGACCGCGAAACATCCGGCTGTCTGTTGATCGCAAAGACCCGCTTTGCCGCCACCGCACTGACCGGCTCGTTCCGCCACCGCTCGGCGCGCAAGATCTACTGGGCGCTGGTCGCCGGCGTGCCGAAGCCGAAGCAGGGCCGCATCTCGACCTATCTCGCCAAGGAAGAGAGCGAGGAAGACAGCATCATGCGGATTGCAAAGCATGGTGACGAGGGCGCGAGCCACGCGGTGACCTACTACGCCGTGGTCGAAACCTCGGCGCAGAAGCTCGCCTGGGTTTCGCTGAAGCCGGTCACCGGGCGCACCCACCAATTGCGCGCCCACATGGCGCATATCGATCACGCCATCATCGGCGACCCCAAATATTTCAACAAGGAGAATTGGGATCTGCCGGGTGGCCTGCAGAACCGTTTGCATCTGCTGGCGCGGCGGCTCGTGATCCCGCATCCGCGCGGCGGCGTGATCGATGTCAGCGCGCCGCTGCCGCCGCACATGCTGCAATCCTGGAATCTGCTGGGACTGGAGGCCGACCGCTTCGATCCGATCGAGAACGCGCCGGAGGAGTAGCCGGGCTGCAATTCTTCTCGCGCAGCAATATCGATCAAGGCGGCGTCGCACAGTTTAGGTAGACTGCGGCACGCAATCGTTCGGAAAGGCTTCGCTCATGATCCGCTACCGTCTCGGCGCCGCGTTGCTCGCCTGTGTTCTCGCCGCCCTGCCGGGCGCTGTCGCGCAAGCCCAGACGCTGGTGCTCAGGGGAGGCAGCGTCTATGCCTCACCTGAGGCCGCGCCGATTGCCAATTCCGTTGTCGTGACGACAGGCGGTGTCATCACGGCGATCGGACGCGAAGGCGACGTGCAAATCCCGTCTGATGCGCAGGTGGTGGATTGCTCCGGCAAGACCATCGTCGCCGGCTTCTGGAACAGCCACGTCCATTTCACCGAGCCGGTGTGGCGGAACGCCGGCAGCGCGCCGGCCGCGCCGCTGACGGCGCATATGCAGGCGATGCTGACGCAATGGGGGTTTACGACCGTGTGGAGTCTCGGCTCCAACCCCACTGACTCGCTGGCGCTGCGCCGCCGCGTGTATGCGGACGAAATCCTCGGTCCCAATATCTTCCTCGCCGGCAGCATCTTCCCCAGGGATGGCCGTCCCGTCTATCTGCCCGACGCGCAGATTCCCGAGGCCGCCACGCCGGAACGGGCGGCGGAGATGGCGCGGTACTACCTGCAGAACGGCCTCGACGGCATCAAGCTGTTCACTGGCGTCTACAAGGGCGACGACAAGCCTGTCGTGAACATGGAGGCGGCCATCGCCAGGGCCGCTGTCGATGTCGCGCACGCACAGGGCAAGCCTGTGTTCGCGCATCCTCAGAACACAGCCGGCATCGAGGCCGTGATCGCCGCTGATGTCGACGTGATGGCGCACACCGTCGGCCGGCAGCCAGGCTATCCCGCCGAGCAGCTCGCGCGCTTCAAGCAGCAGGGCACTGCGCTGACGCCGACGTTGTCGCTGTTTGCAAAACTGCCGCTGCCGGCGGAGATCGTCGCGCGCCTCGTCGACAACATTGTCGGCCAGCTCAGGAGTTTTTCGGAGAACGGCAACACCGTCCTGTTCGGCACCGACGTCGGCTATATCCCGCTCTACGGCACCACGCTCGAATACGAATTGATGCGCCGCGCGCTGTCGGAGCGGCAGGTGCTGGCCTCGCTGACGACCAATCCGGCGAGCTATTTCAAGGCCGCGAAGAAGGGGCGGGTCGAGAAGGATTTCGACGCAGACCTCGTGGTGCTCGACGGCGATCCGATTGCCGATGTCCGCAACCTCGCCAAGGTTTCGTACACGATCCGCGCCGGCAAGGTGATCTATCAGAAGCCGTGAAGGGCAGGGAACCGGCCGGGGATCGCGTCCTGGCCCGTGAAACCAATCTTGCAATTGATCGGCGCAACGGCCTCATCGCCTTTATTTGCACGCACCGTTATCGTATTGTCGGCGCTGGACTATTACCCGATCCAGGCAGGCTGAAATCACGACATGCGTGAACTGTTCGATGAAGTCGCAGGGCAATCGCCGCTCGATCCGCAGGAAGCGGTGCGCCGCACCTCGCGCGCGCCCCAGCGCAAGCGTTTCTACAAGGAAGCCGGCGTAGCGCCAGCCGACGGCGGCTTCGCCGTAACGCTGGACGGCAAGCCGATCCGCACCCCGTCCGGCCGCCACGTGGTTGCGCCGACCAGCGACGTCGCCGAGCAGATCGCCGCCGAATGGCACGCGCAGGGCGAGACCATCGATCCCCTGACCATGCCGTTGACGCGCTTTGCCAACTCGGTCGGCGAGGTCGCCGATCGCGTCGATGCCGTGGCCGACGATGTCGAAAAATATCTCGGCACCGATCTGCTGTTCTACCGTGCCGGCCATCCCGAGGCGTTGGTTGCCCGCGAGGCGGCCTGTTGGGATCCGGTGCTGGCCTGGGCCGCCAACCAGCTTGGCGCCCATTTCATCCTGTCCGAGGGGATCGTGCATGTGGCCCAGCCGGAACAGGCGATCAAGGCTGCCCGCGCCGTCTTCCCTGATGACCCCTGGTCGGTCGCGGCGCTGCATGTGGTGACGACGGTGACGGGCTCCGCGCTGCTGGCGATTGCGCTATATCGTGGCGCCATGGATTCCGACGATGTCTGGGCGGCCGCCCATGTCGACGATGACTGGAATGTCGAGAAATGGGGCGTCGACGAGGAGGTCGCGGCCCGCCGCGCGGCCAGATTCATCGATTTCCGGGCCGCGGTGACCGTTTTGGAGTCCTTGCGGGCCTGATGACGGCTGCCGGTTAAGGAGAGGTTTACGGCCCCGGGTTAGCTTTAACCCCTTGGCCAGAGACCTCGAACCATGGCGATTTCGATCAATCAAGTTCTGCCGGTGCTGCCAGCCCAGGAGGCCGGCAGCGTTGCGTCCGAACTCGTGCTGCAGCCCGGCAGTGTGGTCAACGCCCAGGTCCTGAAGGTGCTGTCCGCCGATCTGGTGCGGATCGCGATCGCCAGCCTCTCGATCGACGTCGCCACCGAAATTCCACTGCAGCAGGGCCAGAACCTGCGGCTCGCGGTATCGCAGACCAGGGACGGCATTCGCCTCGCCATGATCGGACAGGGTGGCGATGCCGCTGGCCCTGCGGCCGACGCCGTCACGCTGTCGCCGGATGCGCTGGCCGATATCCCCGCCAATCACCCGGCCACGCCGAAGATCGTGCTGACGCCAATGGAGCGTGCTGCGGTTTCCGCCGCAGCCCAGGCCGCCGTGGGCGAGCAGGACAGCCTCGCGCCCTTGTTCGCCAACCTCGGCGCGGCGGTGTCCTCCAGCAGCCTGCCGCCGAAACTGCGCGAGGCGATCGCGCAGGTGCTGTCGCAACAGACCAGCCTCGATCAGAACCTCGACGGCGGCGACATCAAGACGGCGTTCCAGAAGTCCGGCATCTTCCTCGAGGCGTCGCTGGCGGCGGGATCGGTGCCGCCGACCGGCGTTCCCGATCTGAAGGCCGCGCTGATCGTGCTGCGCCAGACGCTGCAGTCCGCACTCGGCCTCAATGCGACACCGGCGTCGGCCGCGCAGCCGGCGGGAGCGCAGCAGCCGGCGCCGCCGCAGGCCGCGCCGTCAGCACCGCCCGCAACTGCGAACCCTGCGCCGCCCTTGTCGTCAAACACCGATCCGCACGAAATCCTGCTGCCGCAGGCGCGATTGTCTGGCGGGGAAACGGCCGCGCTGACCGCCCACGCCGCGCGCGGCGCGTTTGTCGCGCTGCAGAGCGAAGCGCATTCCGCAGGCGCCACGCTGAGCCTGCTGCAGGAAGCGCTGCATGAACTCGGCATTCCCATGCGGACCGCGACCGCCGCGCCGCGAGATGGTCGCGGCGAGGTGGCCTTCCAGACCAATCCGCCACCGCCGCCGGTGCGCGGCGCGCCGCCGGCCGCGCAGCCGGTCGCCACTCCGACGCTGGCCCCGCAGGCGCCGCTCGAAGCAACCGCCCATCATCTGCTCGACGACACCGATGCCGCCATCGCGCGGCAGACCCTGCTGCAGGTGGCGTCGTTGCCGGATCGCATCGATCCGTCGGCGCCGCGGCTGGATGCGACCGCGCCGCGCTGGCATTTCGAAATCCCCTTCGTGACGCCGCAGGGCACGGCGATGGCACAGTTCGAAATTTCGCGCGATGGTGGCCACGAGGAGGTCGAGGCCGCCAAGCGGATCTGGCGCGCGCGCTTCTCGCTCGACGTCGAACCGGCCGGTCCGGTTCACGCGCTGATCTCGCTGTCAGGCGAAAAGACTTCGGTTCGGCTCTGGGCGGAACGCCCGGCGACGGCGGAGCAACTCCGCGCCGGAATGCCCCAGCTTAGCCAGGCGCTGACCAGCGCCGAATTGCAGCCCGGCGATATCGTGATCCGCGACGGCGCGCCGCCGCAGGCCGCACCCGCCGCGCGCGCCGGGCATTTCCTGGACCGCGCGCTATGAGCGTTGACACCAAAAACAAGCTTGCGGTCGCGCTGCACTACGACAAGACCGGTGCGCCGCGCGTCGTCGCCAAGGGCAAGGGCACCATCGGCGCCAAAATCGTCGAACTCGCCAGGGCGCACGACATTCCGATCGAGGAGAACGAGGTGCTGGCGGGCGCTTTGTCTCACGTCGAGATCGGCGATGAAATTCCGCCCGATCTCTACAAGGCCGTCGCCGAAGTGCTGATCTTCGTGCTGCGGCTGTCGGGCCGCGTGCGCTGAATCCCTCGACTTTCCTCCGGTTTCACAGCCGGAACAGCCGTTGAACTAGGCTCCGCTTGTCATAGTCTATCCACGATGCCATCAGCATCGTCGCCCGTTCTTCTAGAGGTCAGATATCACCGTGATCAATCGCCGCCATACGCTCGGTCTTCTCGCTGCGACCCCGTTCGTACCCGCGCGCGCCCTTGCCAACGTTTCCTATCAGCGCAGCGAGTTTCGCGACGATCTTTCCAAACGCTTCTTTGATCTCGGCACGGTCGGAACCTTCGTGGCCTACAAGGTGGACGACTATCTGATCATCGCGAGTGACAAGGTGCGTTCGGGCGAGGGCAGGCTGCCGGCCTCGACCTTCAAGATTCCGAACTCGCTGATCGCGCTCGAGACCGGTGTGGTCGAGGATCCCGACAAGGACGTCTTCAAGTGGGACGGCGTGACGCGCAGCATCGAGGCCTGGAACAAGGACCACACGCTGCGCTCGGCGATCGCGGTTTCCGCCGTGCCGGTCTATCAGGAAATCGCCCGCCGCATCGGGCCAGAGCGGATGCAGAAATATCTCGACCTGTTCGACTACGGCAACCACGACATCGGCGGCGGCATCGATCAGTTCTGGCTGAGTGGAGCCTTGCGCATCGATCCGGTCCAGCAGATCGATTTCGTCGATCGCCTGCGGCGCGGCGTTTTGCCGGCCGGCAAGCGCAGCCAGGAGCTGACGCGCGACATCCTTCCCGTCACCAAGGTCGGCGACGCCACCGTCCGCGCCAAGAGCGGACTGCTCGGCGCCGAAGCGGGCAAGCCGCAGCTCGGCTGGATGGTCGGCTGGGCCGAAAAGGGCAGCCAGCAGACCGTGTTTGCGATGAACGTGGACTGCAAGGAGCAAAGCCACATCGCCGCGCGCATGACGGTCGTGCAGCAGTGCCTTACCGATATCGTGGCGATCTGATCGGCGCGCGGTTCGCTCCGGACGCGGAAAATTTCAATTCGCAGACTTCCCGATCCGCCCGAGATGGGTGAAGGAAAAGCCGGCCGCATATTTCAGCCCGTAGCCGAGCGCGCGGTCGAAGCCGATATGGGCGAGCCAGATCATCGCGATCGAGAGGACGAGCGGCGAGGAGGTGGCAAATCCGGTGGTCATCATCGCCATCGGCGCGAGGTAGCTGTGCGCGGCATTGTACATCAGGGCGCCGAAACGCGGTCCCGACAGATAGGCCGCAAAACTGATGTCCGGGACGAAGAACAGCAGGGCGTAGACCCACCACGACCCGTCCCAGACATAGTAAAGCAGGGTCATGCCGCCAAGGAGGGCTAATCCTTCCAGCCGCAGCAGCGTGCGCACACCCCCTGTAACGGCGCCCGAGGTGTCGGCGCTGGCATTATCGGTCATTCCGGTCCCCATGGTCAGGATGCGGATATAGGGTCCGCCGGACGGCGGTACCAGAGGGCGGGAAGGGTGTTTCCTGTCCGGAAAAGGGCGTGTTAGAAGGCCCCAAATCGACACCGGAACGGGCGGAAATGGCATGAAGGATATCCTGGACACCCTCGAGGCACGGCGCGCCGGCGCCAAGCTTGGCGGCGGCGAAAAGCGCATCGAGGCGCAGCACGCCCGCGGAAAACTGACCGCGCGGGAGCGCATCGAGCTCCTGCTCGACAAGGGCTCGTTCGAGGAATTCGACATGTTCGTCGAGCACCGCTCGACCGAATTCGGCATGGAAAAGACCAAGGTGCCGGGCGACGGCGTCGTCACCGGCTGGGGCACCGTCAACGGCCGCAAGACCTTCGTCTTCGCCAAGGATTTTACCGTGTTCGGCGGCTCGCTGTCCGAGACCCACGCGCTGAAAATTACAAAACTGCAGGACATGGCGATGAAGGCGAGGGCGCCGATCATCGGCCTCTATGACGCCGGCGGCGCGCGCATCCAGGAGGGCGTCGCAGCACTCGCGGGCTATTCCTATGTGTTCCGCCGCAACGTCATCGCATCAGGGGTGATCCCGCAGATCTCGGTCATCATGGGCCCCTGCGCCGGCGGCGACGTCTATTCGCCGGCCATGACCGACTTCATCTTCATGGTGAAGAACACCAGCTACATGTTCGTCACCGGCCCCGACGTGGTGAAGACCGTCACCAACGAGGTGGTGACGGCGGAAGAGCTCGGCGGCGCCTCGGTGCATGCGACGCGCTCCTCGATCGCGGACGGCGCGTTCGAGAACGACGTCGAGACGCTGTTGCAGATGCGGCGTCTGATCGACTTCCTGCCGTCCAACAACACCGACGGCGTGCCGGAATGGCCGAGCTTCGACGACATCGAGCGCGTGGACATGTCGCTCGATACGCTGATCCCTGATAATCCGAACAAGCCCTATGACATGAAGGAGCTGATCGGCAAGGTCGTGGACGAGGGTGACTTCTTCGAACTGTCGGAGACATTTGCGAAGAACATCGTCACCGGCTTCGGCCGCATCGCCGGCCGTACCGTCGGCTTCGTCGCCAACCAGCCGATGGTGCTGGCCGGCGTGCTCGACTCTGACGCCTCGCGGAAAGCGGCGCGCTTCGTCCGCTTCTGCGATGCCTTCAACATCCCGATCGTGACCTTCGTCGACGTGCCGGGCTTCCTGCCGGGCACCGCCCAGGAATATGGCGGCCTGATCAAGCACGGCGCGAAGCTTTTGTTCGCCTATTCGCAATGCACGGTGCCGCTCGTCACCGTCATCACGCGAAAAGCCTATGGCGGCGCCTTCGACGTCATGGCGTCCAAGGAGATCGGCGCCGACATGAACTACGCCTGGCCGACCGCCCAGATCGCCGTGATGGGCGCCAAGGGCGCGGTGGAAATCATCTTCCGCGCCGACATGAACGATCCGGAAAAAATCGCCGCGCGCACCAGGGAATACGAAGACCGTTTCCTGTCACCCTTCATCGCCGCCGAACGAGGTTACATCGACGACGTCATCATGCCGCATTCGACCAGGCGCCGCATCGCGCGGGCGCTGGCGATGCTGAAAGACAAGAAGGTCGAGATGCCCGCGAAGAAGCACGATAATCTGCCGTTGTGATTGGAGGGCGCGATGTCCGGCGCACGAGTTGGAGGCGCTAAAAGCGTAAGGAGAAGGTCCACAAGCGGCAAAGAACGCGACAATTGCCATTGTAGCAACATGGCGGAAGCATTTATGTAAAATCGCCATGGCATCTGTCGTCCGAGTCGCTTATATTTTGTCTATGACTGACGATCTGAAAAAACTTCTCGAAGCGGCCAAGACCGCTAAGCCGACGCCGGAACACCGGGAGTTACAGCGGCGAAGTTTCGTGTACGGGAACACTCATTTCGAGAATGAGTTAATCACGCGCGAAATGGTTGATCGGGAAGCCGAAAAGCTGGCCAAGGGCGAGAAATGATAGATGATGAGCGCGAACGGCGGGATAGCCGCGCGCTCGAACCTGAGCTAATTACCGATCCTCAGGAGAAAGCCGCTGCTGAAGCGCGCAATGGCTTTCGGCAGTACGATGCGGCAATCGGGGCAATCCATGCTGCACTCGATCGAGGCTCGTTCAAGCTGCGGCCGTCTCTCATTTTAGGTCTTCAACGGGAAGCGTTGGCTGGAATTAGCTCATATGCTGGCAACTATCGACCGGGTGGTGTCGCGATCGAAGGCAGTAAGCACGAACCAGTGGGTGCACACCTTGTTCCCGAACTGGTTGAGGAGATGTGCGACTACGTCAATGATCATTGGACTGAAAGTACGCCGCTGCACCTAGCAGCGTATTTGATGTGGCGCCTCAATTGGATCCATCCATTCGCCGACGGTAACGGGCGAACGTCGAGAATGATATCGTACGTCGTACTTTCTATTCGCGCTGGGGCGGTGTTGCCGGGCACGCCGACCATTCCCGATCAAATTGTCGACAATCGGAATCCTTACTTCGAGGCGCTGGATGCGGCTGACTCCGCATATCGCGGTGGCAAGATTGATGTGTCGAGGATGGAAACTCTGCTAGCTGCGTTGCTTGCGAAGCAGTTGGCAGGTTTTTATCAAGCCGCAGGTGGAAAATTACCCGAATAAAATCCACGTGGTTTACCTTCTTCACGCCATCCCGGCATGGCCTTGGCCAGTTCCGAGGCATCGGAGATCATCACATTCACTGCCCGAGCTTCGCCAACTTCCCTTGCTTCGCTGCCTCGACCGCTCGCTCGGCATCCTCACGCAACAGCAACCGCTCGGCGACCTGCCGTTCGGCTTCCTTGCGCACCGCTCCGACATAGGCCTCATCATCGGCATAACGCGCGGCAAGCGACGGGCGCGGGTCGTTGGCGTCCTTTCTCGCGGCTTCGCTCGGCGCGAAGGGGATCACGGCGCCCTGCAGCGGAAAGAACGCGGTCGGCCCGTAACCTTGCGCGCGGGGATTCCAGCCGGTGTAGGTTGCGCGCGGCACCGCCAGCGCCAGCATGTGCACGCCTGCGACCGCCATGCCGTCGGTATCCGCTCGCGGCACGAACACGGGATAGCGGCCGATCTCCTTCGCCGGCAGCACGCTCTGGTCGGAGAACGCATTCGGCGTATGGATGGCCTTGTAGGGCAGGCCGGGGATGTTCGTCGGCACGGCGCCTCCGGCCGCGACCAGCGTGCCATGGGCACGCATCGGCACGCGGCTTGCGGGCGGGGTGACGCCGTCGCGGATCCAGCGGTCGAGATCGGTGAGCAGCGCGCGCATCGGCGCGCCCGCATGCATCGGGTTCTGCGGCAGCGCCATGACAGGCACCGACTTCATGTGGTCGTCGGGGCCGGCGAAATGCGGCGCGCCCGCGATCATGTAGGCGCGCACATTGTCCGGCAGATCGAGATGGTCGCCCCTGAGATCGGTGACCAGCAGCGAGGCGTGCGAGGCCCACCATTCGTGCTCGCTGTCGGTCTGCATCACCTTGGGGCAGGTGGCTGACAGCGAGCAGCGGCGCAGCAGGCCGTCGGTACGGCCGGAGAGGGGATCGGTAAGGGTTGCATAGGTGAACGGGAACAGGTCGGCCTGCCAGGCCGGGTCCTGCGGATGGCGCGGATTGCGGCCGGGCTGGCCGAATCGCACGTTGGTCGCCATCCGCCGCGTGCCGGCGATGTGCGGCATCAATCCGTCGAACACGACGCGGCCGCGCGTATCCTCGTTGAAGCCGAGATAGAGGAAGTCGCGCAGGAAGCGGCCGGACTGCGAGACGCCGAAACCGATCGCGCGGTTGACCGACGGGTTCAGCCCGACCAGCAGCGGATTGGCGGCGGTGCGGTCGTTGCGCAGGAAGCTTGCGACGTCACGCACCGCGGCGAACGCCATGCCAAGCGTTGCCGGATCGCGCGCGGTGTAGGTTACTTCGTAGAGTGCACCGGCATCGAATCCGTCAGGCCGCGTGATCTCCGCCGTCGAGGGATCGACGAGCCGCACCGCAAGCTGTGGCGGCGTCTGGCGCGCATCCGCCCAGGCGGCGCGGACCGTGACCGCGATGTTGGCGGGATCGGCCGCCGGCCAGGTCAGCGGGGCGCGCGCGGGGTTGGTGATGTTGTCGAAGACGAATTCCTCGCGCATCGGCCCGGTGACGCCCTTCAGGACCGCCGCGACGAGCGCCATCTGTCCCGGCTTCGACGGCATGTCGGCCTGCCAGCCCACCCACACCATCGTGTAGCCCTGGCGGTGCAGAAAGCCGATGCCGGCATCCGAGGCCTGCTCGGCGCGGTTGGCGCCGGGCTGCGCGGAATCGTCGAACAGCTGGGGCGCCAGCTTGCGCCCGCGGTTGGGGACATCGAGCAGCAGCGTACCGTTGCCGCGCGATGGATCGGCCGGGCGCAGGATCACGACGTCGGCTGTGGCTTCGACGCGGCCTTCGGCGTTGCGCGGCGCCAGCGCGAGGTCGGTGATGACGGCGTTGCGGTCGTCAGCCGGATCGAGCGCGATGGTCGCGCGCGCGGTGATCCGCTCGTAAGGCCCGACATCGCCAAAGCTGCGTCCGGCGAAGGCGGCGCTGCGTTCTGTAATGTCGAACTTGATAACCTGCGCGCTCAGCGTGGTCGGGAATACGCACGCCGCGATGATGCCGATCGCCACGATTCTGCGCATGGCTCGTCTCCTGCCCTGGTACGCCCGAAGGTTGGTCCCTCCAGTGCCGGTGGCGATTGTAGGCAGCATCGCCCGTAATGTCGATGACGGGACGCGGGCTTCAAGGCGCCGGCGACTTGGCCGGCAGCAACGGCACGAAATCGTATTCGCCGACGCCTTGCAGGATCAGGAAGGTCAGCGAATTCATGCCGGCATTGGTGACGAGATGCGGACGCGTGGGCCTGACGACATAGACTTCGCCGGGCTTCAGATTCACTTCCTCTTTCGGGTCCTGCAGGAACAGACGCATCTGGCCTTCCAGCACGTAAAACGTATCGGAGATGTTGCTGTGGGTGTGCCACGGCACCTTCTGCCTTGGGGAGAGCTGCAATTCCGCGATGCGAAAGCCCGGGCGCTCGGCGTGGTAGGCGCGACGTTCGACCTCGTAGAGGTGACTGGCGTCCTTGATCGGCTGCGGCTGGCTCATGACGGTCTCCTTCGGATCATCCGCCCCCAACAGCGCGATGTTATCCGTCCTTGGCCGTTCGGGAAACGGTGAGGGGAGGTTGGTCGTCCGATGTCGTTCGTTCCTGCTCGTTCCTCAGCCGCTGCTCGCCTTCGCGAAGGCGTTGCGCGATCGCGGTTCGCCTGAAGATCAGCGCGGCCTCGTCCGCGAGTCGCTGGGCGAGGTCGGAATGGTAGTGCTGCACGACATCGAGCACCGCTTCCTTGGCGAGCCGGCGATGGTGCTCGGCCAGGAATTTATGCAGGTCAGCGAGCTGTTCGTCATCCATGGCAATCGCGCCTCGATCGCGATGCGATACTATACCGCAACCTGTTGATCCCACACCAGCTTTTCCCGGTCAGGGATGGCCCAAGTGTGACAGATTCATGTCGCGGAGGAGAGGCGTCGCGTGTCCAGTCGGCCGGATACACGTCGTTAACTATTCATTAACCATGCCGACCGTAGCCTTAGCGTCGCTATCCGGTCATGTTCAAGCCGATTCCAGTGCGGTTCGTTCGAGGAGAACAGCCGATGTCAGTTGAGTTTCTTACCTACGCAGAGTTGGGCGCACGCCTGAATATCTCGCCCGCCGCCGCCCGTTCGCTCGCCAGGCGGCTGCACTTGCCGCGCACCCGCTCAGACGACGGCAAGGCGCTGATGAGCGTGGACCTGGCTGAAGTCAGGCATACGCCGTGGGGCCGTCGTCAGTCGGCCGATGTCGCCCGGTTGACGACCGCGGTCGCGACGCTGCAGGCGGAAATCGTGCAGCTCGAGGTCAGGGCGGCCACGCATCGCGCGGATTTCGAATACGAGCGCGAGCGCGGAGATCGCCTGATGGCTGAGCTCCTGCAGGCCAGCGCCGAGACCACGGCCGCCCGCGAGGCGACGGCGCGGCTTGAGGGCGAGGTTGTGGCGCTGCGGACCGCTGTCCGGGCTGGCAGTTCCGAAGAGAATCACGGACATTCGGCACGCCGGGTGGGACATCTGGCGGCGAGCTTGGTGGAGGCGGACCGCAAGGCCGCCAGTGGGTAGCAAACGCTTTTTCTCACTCCGCTGACTTAAGCGGAGCAGCCGTGGGGCAACAATGACCGGCATCGATATCCGCGAGCTGAGGGCCCGTATCATCGTATTTGGGGTCGGCGGCGCCGGGGGCAATGCCGTCAACAACATGATCGACGCCGGCCTCGAAGGCGTCGAGTTCATCGTGGCCAACACCGACGCCCAGGCGCTCACCAGTTCGAAGGCCGAGCGCGTCATCCAGATGGGCGCGCAGGTGACCGGCGGCCTCGGTGCCGGCGCGCAGCCCGATATCGGCCGCGCCGCGGCGGAAGAAACGCTCGACGAGATCCGCGATCATCTTTCCGGCGCCAACATGGTGTTCATCACCGCCGGCATGGGCGGCGGCACCGGCACGGGCGCGGCGCCGATCATCGCCAGGGCCGCGCGCGACCTCGGCATTCTCACCATCGGCGTGGTCACCAAGCCGTTCCAGTTCGAGGGCCAGCGCCGCATGCGCTATGCCGAGGTCGGCATTGCGGAACTGCTGAAGGCGGTCGACACGCTCCTGATCATTCCGAACCAGAACCTGTTCCGGGTGGCCAACGAGCGGACCACCTTTTCCGACGCCTTCGCGATGGCCGACCAGGTGCTCTATTCGGGCGTTGCCTGCATCAGCGATCTCATCGTCAAGGAAGGCCTGATCAATCTCGATTTCGCCGACGTTCTCTCGGTCATGCGCGAGAAGGGCAAGGCGATGATGGGCAGGGGCGAGGCTTCCGGCGACAAGCGCGTCCTCAACGCCGCGATCGCCGCGATTTCCAACCCGCTGATCGAGAACCCGTCGATCAAGCGCGCCAGCGGCCTGATCGTCTCGATCACCGGCGGCCGGGACCTGACGCTGTTCGAGGTCGACGAAGCGGCCACCCGCATCCGCGACGAGGCCGATCCCGACGCCAACATCATCGTCGGCGCGACCTTCGATGCCGAGCTTGATGGCGTCGTCCGCGTCTCGGTCGTGGCGACCGGTATCGACAATATCGAGACGGCCGGCGCCGCGCATCCGGCGGAAGGCCTGTTGACGGATCTCGCGGGACGGTTGAGCCACGACCGGCGCCGCATCCCCGACCGTGTGGCGCCGCCGCCGGCGCCCGTGGCCCGTCATCTCGAAGCGCGAACGGCGGTCGTCGAACATGCGCGGCCGGCGCCGCCGCAGGGACTCGATCCGTTCGGCCGCACCGCGGCCGTGCGCAATCCGATCGAGGAGAAGGTCCTTGATATCCCGGCCTTCCTCGGCCGCCCGTCGAACTGACTGACATCCGCTCCGCCGGCATCCGTTGTCCCGGCGACGGCGGTCCAGTAGCATTCATCCGCTTCACCGCACCGCCATCGGACCTCTCGGCCCGTTCGGCGGAAGCAGCTTGCAGATGGATGCCAGATCTTGAATTCAATCCCTGACGACGATCCGGCCGACGAGATCGCGCGCATCGAGGCGCGGCTCGAGGCGCTCGCCGAGTCCGCCGAGCGGTGCCGCAAGATCATCATGTTTTCAAAGGCGGCGATCGGCGGCGGCTTCGCGCTGCTGCTCGTGACCCTGTTCGGCCTGTTCGCCACAGGTCAGACCGCAGCGCTGGGCTCGATCGCCCTGGTGCTCGGCGGCATCGTCTCGCTCGGATCGAATATCAGCACGCTGCGGCAGACCACCGATGCGATCAGCGCCGCCGAGCTTTTGCGTTCGAACCTGATCGGCAGCATCGACCTCCGCGTGGTTGCCGACAGCCCGATGAAGCTGATGTGACGCTGCCCGGCGAGCCTCAGTCGGCCGTATAGAATGCTTCGCGAATCGGCGTCGAGATCGGGCCCGAGCCGATAATCGCGGTCTGGGTCATGACGAGGCCGACGACGCGATTGGTCGGGTCGATCCAGAACTGGGTGCCGTAAATGCCGCCCCATCCATAGCTGCCGGCCGGAAGACGGGTCTTGGCGGCTGCCGGATCGGTCACGATCCCGAAGCCCAGCGTGAAACCCCAGCCCGGCCCGCGAAGCGTCGGCATGGTGCCGGTTACGTTCTGCGTCATCTGCCGGACGGTTTCCGCACGGAGCACCCGCGCACCGTCGAGTTCGCCCTCGTTCAGCAGCATCTGCAGGAACCGGGCGTAGTCTCCGATCGTGCCGCTCATGCCGCCGCCCCCGGAATTATAGGCGGTCGGAGAGAAGGCGCGGTTCGGGTCGAGCCTGGCGGTGCCCTTGGTGGGAGGGAACGGTACGGCCTCGGCGCCTGTTACCGGAACGTAACCGGTGCCGAGTGCGCCCGTGACTTCGGCAGGCCGCGTCACCTGTATGAAGCGTGAGCGCGTGGCCTCGGGCGCGTTGAACACAAAGCTTTCGATCCGTAGCGGCTTTGCGATCCGCTCGGTTACAAACGCTTCCAGGGTGCCGCCCGTCGCCTTCTCGACGACGGCGCCCAGCACGTCAGTGGCGAGCGAGTATTCCCAGCGGGTGCCGGGCTGATAGCCGAGCGGGACGGAGGCAAGCCGTTGCATCGCCTCGGCCATGGTCACCTCGGGCTGGTCCAGCCCGTCGGTGACGCGGGCGTCGCGGTAGGCATCGACGAGCCGCGGATTGTTGATGAAATTGTAGGAGAGCCCGGCGGTGTGGCTCAGCAATTCGCGGATCGTCGGCGACCTGCTCGCAGGACCTTCGGTGCCGTCGGGGTCTCGGACCCGCAGATTGGCGAACTCGGGGAGGAAACGGCTGAGCGGATCGTCCAGGCCGATCTTGCCCTGTTCGACGAGGATCATGGTCGCCACCGAAGTGACGGCCTTGGTCATTGAGGCGAGGCGGAACATGTCGTTCTCGCCGATCGGAGCGGTGCCCCCGGCCTCGCGAACGCCGACGCTGCTTCTGTAGACCGGCCGGCCGTTCTGGAGGATCAGCACCGCGATACCGGGCGTGCTGCGTCCCTCGACCAGTCCTTTAAGGGTTTCATCAAGCTTGGCGTTGCGGGCCTCGGGCGAGAGGGCCAGCGCAACAGGGGCACACAGCGCCAACGCCGCCAGTCCGGCCCCGAGCATTCCGATCACAAGACGACGTGAGATCATGGTGTCCCTCCGTGGCTCGTTCTGCCCGCGCATCCTTGAGCTACGCCAAGTCGGAGTCAACGGGACTAAACGGCGCCGTGGCACTCTTGCTGGGCTGCGAAAGGCGGCAGTCCCGCACGACGCCAGTGTTCTGCCAGGCCTGCCCGAAGGGCTATTCGCCCAAAATCAGCCCTATACTTTCCATTCTCCAGCCTTGCTTTGGTCAAAACGACGGTAGGGAGTGTCTACAATCAGACGAACGCCCGTCCAGTTGACGGCAAAACTGGCAGGAGGCCATTCATGGATTCCGCGGCGACTATCAGCCCAACCGCCCAACGCGACGCTGGCCCGGGACTGTCTACGCAAGACGCGGAGCTGGCGGCGCGCGCCGACCAACGGCTCGCGCATGCTTACGAACAGATCGCTCTCGCGGATGAGCAACTCGCGCGCTTCAATGCACAGATTTCCAGGCTGGAGAATGACAGCGCGCGGAAGAACATATCTTGCCGGCCGTCGCGCGGCAGGCCGGTGCTGCGCGGCTTCATCGCCCTGCTGCTGACCGCGGGCATCTGCAGTGCTGCTTTCGCGTGGCATTCCTATGGCGAGACGGCAAGGCCGGTGATCGCGCGGTGGGCGCCGCAATTGGCTATGGCCCTGCCGCCGTCTTTGGAAGCACCGAAGCCTGCGGCCGAGCCGGCGGCGCCTGCCGTTCAACTCGCCGCGGCTGATACGACCGTTTCGCAACCGCCGCTATCGGTTCCTGCCGAGACGACAGAACTGCTTGAGACCTTGACGCGCGATCTTGCCAACGTGCGGCAAGAGATCGAGCAGCTCAAGGCCGGCCAGCAGGCATTGGCTCGCGAAAATGCCGAGAATGCCGAACTGCTCAAGGAGAGCCGGGAGCAGACGGCGCGGGCAATCGCCGGCGTTTCCGAGCAAAATCAGCGCAGGCCAGTTGCTCCGCCGCTGCCGGCCGCCAATCCGGCGCGCAAGCCGGCGCCGGCGCTTGCGTCGACCGAAGCGAGAGTGCAGGCGCGTCCGCCGGCGCGCCTGCAGCCCCGCCCACAACAAACGTCATCAGCGCCGACGCAGATCACGCCGACGCGACGGCCGGTCAGCGAATAGGCTGGCGTTTCTGGCGCCTATCATCGAGCCGGCGCCTGCGCGTCATATGTCGCAGGCCGGCGTTCGTATGGTGCGCCAATCTGTCCCGGCATTCGCATATGGCAGAAGCCGGGCGATGAGGTACTTTCCTTGCAAAATCAAGGAGGAACTATGCCCGCTAAATTCAACCGCCGCCATTTCATCGCTGCCGGTACTTCCGCTGTCGCGCTGCCGTTCATCTCGCGCGGCGCGTACGCGCAAGGCGCCTGGCCGTCGCGCAACATCCGCATGGTCTGCAGCTACCCGGCGGGCGGGCAGACCGACCTTCTGGCGCGTGCCTTCGGCGATTACATCGGCAAGCAGGTCGGGCAGACCGTCGTGGTCGAAAACAAGGCGGGGGCCTCCGGCTCGATCGGGGCTGCGGAAGTCGCGCGCGCCGCGCCGGATGGTCATACGATTTTGTGCTCGATCTCGACCACCTATGTGATGAACCGGGTGATGATGAAGAATCCCGGCTACGACATGGACAAGGACCTGACGCTCGTCAGCGTCATTCCGGGCGCCGGGCTGTTGTTGATCGCGAGCAAGGCGTCCGGCGTCAAGACGCTGGACGATTTCGTGGCATTCGCGCGCAAGAAGGGCCAGGTGAATTTCGGCACCTACAGCGCCGGCTCGGCGCCGCACATGACGATCAACGAGCTCAACAAGCAGTATGGCTTGAAGATCGAGCCGATCCACTACCGCGGCGAAGCGCCGATGTGGACCGGCCTGATGGACGGCACACTCGATGTCGCGATGGGCAGCTACACGGCGGCGCAGGCCGTGCTGCAAAGTAACAACGGCATCCTCTTCGCCGTGCATTCGAAGAAGGTTCCCGCGATCCCCGATGTCAAGACGTTGCCCGAGCAGGGCGCGACGTCGAAATTCTTCACGGTCAGCGGCTTCTCGGGCTGGGCGCTGCCGAAGGCGACGCCGCAGCCGATCGTCGATCGCTTGTCGGAGCTCTGCGTCGCCGCCAACAACGATCCGAAGGTGAAGGAAGTCCTCGCAACGTTTGCGCTGGAGCCGGCGATCGGATTCAAGGAAAGCAATGCGTTGTATCAGCGCGAATTGCCGACCTGGATCGAGGTCGGGCAGGCGCTAGGGCTGGAGCCGGCGTAGTCCGGCGTCGCAGGGTGGGTTAGGCGAAGCCGTAACCCACCGCCGGACTTTCCGCGCATCGAGATCGTCGTGGGTTACGCTTGCGCTAACCCACCCTGCGAATCCCTCACTTCATCCCCATGCAACTCGCATAGAACGTCGTCGTTGCCGGCCAGTCCGAGAACATGGCGCGGACGCCGACCTGTTTGGCGAGCACGTCCAGCACGGTCAGCGTATCGCCGTCGCGGTCGATCGCGCCCTTGATGGGGCGGTGATAGAAGCCGCCGCCTTTGTTGAGCGGACCGTCGCGCTCCAGCGACCAGCCGATCAGCTCCAGCCCGGCGGCCTTGGCCGCCTTGGCATAGGCGGACGGCACGATCTCCTTGTTGTTGTCAAGCGTCAGCATCATCGGGATCGGCGGGCCGAGGATGGCGACGCCCTGCGCCTTCAATTCCGCCATCGACGGCTTCCACGTCTCCGGCTTGCCGGGATCGAGACCGTGCTTTTCATAACGCTCCTCGAGATAGACCGCCTGTCTGGCAAACTCCGGCTCGGTCTTCACCCAATAGAGCACGTCGGCGAGATTGAAGCTTTGCGCGAACACATGATCGGGTGGAATGCCGGCCTTCCTGTAGGCCGCGATCATCTGGCTGGCATATTTCTCCTGGGTGTAGTCGCCGTCGAACGGCATCGGCACCTCCGGCGCCTTCAACTCGGGCGTGAATTTCGCGTCGAGGCTTTTGATCAGCGCGATGCTCTCGTCATGCGTCATCAGCGTGCCGGAATTGGCATAGAGGTCGGTGCGCCAGCGCGGCGTGCCGTTCTGGTATTCCTCCGGTGTCTTCGCATCCGCATTGAAGCCGTCCATCTTGGCCGTCAGGCGGCGGAATTCGGCAAGCGTGATGTCCGACGTGCAGCACTTGGCCGACGCCTTCTTGCCCGTGGCCGGGTCGGCCGCGCTGAACGGCTGGGTGCATTTGGCGGCAAGCTCCGGCACCGAGAGGATGTTGGTCGTGGTGTGCAGGTCGCATTGCGAGTGACGGCAGACCAGCTCACGATCTTTCGTGAACGTCACGTCGCATTCGATGATGCCGGCGCCCATGCGAGCCGCCGCCAGATAGGACTCCCTGCTATGTTCGGGAAATTCCAGCGCCGCGCCGCGATGGCCGATCGAGAAGTCGGTCTTGCGAAACGGCCCGGTGCATTGCGCAAGCTGCGTCTTCAGCGGCCCATCCTTCATCTTGTCGACGAGATAGAACGGCCGCGGCCCGATCTGCGGCTCGCGGGGCAGGGCGATGTCCTGCGCCGCCGCGGGCAAGGCCCCGGCCAGGAGACAGAGCGCGGACAAAAGGGCGGAGCAATGGCGGGCCAGCATGGGTGATACCTCGGATAACGCGTTGCGCGCGGCCTTGATATCACAGAGCATATGACAGTTGCTTGTTGATGGATGCGTCGGGTGCGCCAATCCACCCGACTTCAAGGGAGAAACCAGAATGCCCGCAGCGTTCTTTGTCGTCCGCGCCACGGTGTCGGATCCCGCCAAACGCCCGGCGTTCGACGCCTGGTATTCGCGCGAGCATCTGCCGGACGCGGTGAAATCGTTCGGCGCGGTGAAGGCGTGGCGTTACTGGAGCGTCAGCGATCCGTCGCTGCATCAGGCGATGTACCGGTTTCCCGACAAGGCCGCGCTCGATCGCGCGATGGAGGGGCCGCACTTGAAACGCCTGATCGACGATTTCAATCGCGATTGGCCTGATGTCACGCGCACGCGCGATCTGCTGGTGCTGGCCGAGGAACTTGTCGCATAGCCATTACAACTGCGCATGATGCAGGAATGCGGCAGCCGCAGCAATTGTTCCGCTCGCGAGAAGCCTGAATGCGAAGTTCAGCGCGCGTTCATCTAAACGCATCGAAACTCTTCTCTCAAGCACACAGCAAACGGAGGAGAAGATGTGATGGAACGCCGCCACTTTCTGAAACTCGCTGTTGGATTTGCCGCCGGTGGCGCAGCCCTCGCCGCGAGCGCGCACGCCGCGCCGCTGATGCCGGCGCCGCTGCCTGACGACGCCAGGCTCCGCGCCAACAAGGATGCGCAACCCGCCGTTACATCAGGTGAGGAGGTCGATCGGCTCGCGCCTGAAGAGGTGCGCTGGGGCCGTGGCCATCATCGCGGTTGGGGCCACCGTCACTGGGGCTGGCGCCGTCGCCGGCACTGGGGTTGGCGCCGCCGCCGCTATTGGGGCTGGCATCGCCGCCGCCGTCGCTGGCGTCGCCGCTACTGGCGCCGTCGTTACTGGTAAGACATCGCCAGTGTGAGTGCATAAAAAAGCCCCGCCTTCGCGCCGCGCGAGCGGGGCTTTTCGTTGCCTGAAAAAGAAATCAGTAAACGCGGCAGCGCCCATAGCGCCACACGGTGCCGACCGGACACACGCGGCCGGGCCGCACCACGACGACCGGAGCCGGCGCGACCACGATCGGAGCCGGACGAACCACGATGGCCCGGCGATTGGGCTGGCAACCACCATAGGGACCGCGGTGCCATCCGGGGCCGCATCCGCCTGCGGCTTCCGCCGCGCTGAAGCTGGCAACGGTGCCCAGGGCCAAAACTGCTGCGAAAAGATACTTCATGTTTTCTCCCGTTCCTGGCCGCAACGCGGCACGGTTCGGAACCTATTCACGAATAGCTGAATGGAACATGAATGTCGCCCGTTGTCATGAGGGCGCACCAGAGACGTCGCGGTTCCCGCCGGAAAACTTCGCGAAGGCTATGCCGGTTCGCTCCCGAACAACGCGGCAAATCGCCTTTCGCCGGTGCGGGTGAAGTTGACGACGCGGCTGCCGGGCGCGGTGTCGCGCGCCGCCCAGTTCAGTTCGGTGAAACGCTTCATCACGGCAGCGCCCAGCGTGCCGGCGAGGTGATGACGGCGTTCGCTCCAGTCGAGACAGGCCTTGCACACCGGACGGCGCGGATGCGTCAGCGCATCGGTGTCGATCTGCAGCGCCTCGGCCATGAAGCGCCGGCCTTCGCCGGTGAGCTCGATCGCCTGCTTGGTCTGCCGGACCAGTTTCTGCCGCCGCATGCTGTCGAGCATCTGCACGCCGAGATCGCCGGCGAGATGGTCGTAGCAGATCCGCGCCCGCCGCAGCGCCGGTTCCTTCGGCCCGGTGCGCACGCGGGTATGGCCGGCGCGCTCGGCGAGGCCCGCGAGTCCCTCCAGCACATGCGCGACATCGGGGCCGGTGAGGCGGTAGTAGCGGTGACGGCCCTGCTTCTCCGGCTCGATCAGCCCGCCGGCCTCGAGCTTGGCGAGATGCGAGCTTGCGGTCTGCGGCGTGATGCCGGCCTGCTGCGCCAACTCGCTCGCGGTCAGCGCGCGGCCGGTCATCAGCGCGGTCAGCATGTTGGCGCGCGCGGGATCGCCGACCAGCGAAGCGACCACGGCAATGTCGGGACCTGCTTTCATAGTTCGATGATAGCCGAAGCATAGAAGTCAGGCAAGCGGGTATTGTGACGGCGAGGCACTGGAGAACATCATGACCATCACCGTCTTCATCCGCTACCGGATCGACCCGTTCAAGCGCGCGCTGTTCGAGCAATATTCCAGGAACTGGCTCACCATCATCCCGAAGCACGGCGGCGACCTGATCGGCTACTGGATGCCGCATGAGGGCACCAACAACATCGCGTTCGCGCTGATCTCGTTCGACAGCCTTGCCTCATATGAATGCTACCGGGCGCGGCTGCGCGCGGACAGCGAAGGCAGGGCCAATTTCGATTTCGCCGAGGAGCACCAATTCATCCTCGGCGAAGAGCGGACATTCCTGCGCAAGGTCGAGACGTGATGCGTCTGGCGAAGCGGGCGTCGCGTTCCTATGTTGGCGGCGCCAACAAACAACGGGGGAAAGACCCATGCTGACAACTGCTGACAAACGCGCCGCATTCAGGAAGCTGCATGAGAGCGGATGTTTCATCATTCCGAATCCCTTCGATGTCGGCAGCGCAAAGGCATTGCAGCATCTCGGCTTCAAGGCGCTGGCTTCCACCAGCGCCGGCTTTGCCTGGACGCTCGGCAAACCCGACAACCGCGTCACCGTCGACGACGTCTGCGACCATCTCGCCGCGATCTGTGCCGCCGTCGACATTCCCGTCAACGCCGATTTCGAGGACGGCTTTGCGCATGAGCCCGACAAGGTCGGCGTCAATGTCGCCCGCGCGGTGAAGACCGGCGTCGCCGGCCTGTCGATCGAGGACTACACCGGAGACAATGCAAAGCCGCTGTTCGATCGCGCGCTGGCGGTCGAGCGCATCCGTGCGGCGCGGCAGGCGATCGATGCCGACAACAGCGGCGTCCTGCTCACCGGCCGCTGCGAGGCCTTTTTGCGCGGACAGAAGGATCTCAAGCTCGTCATCGACCGGCTGAATGCCTACGCCGAAGCCGGCGCGGATTGCCTCTATGCGCCGGGCATTTCGACGGCGGAAGAGATTTCGGCGGTCGTCAAGGCGGTGCATCCAAGACCCGTCAATCTGCTGGTCGGCGCGGCCGGCCCGTCGCTGAAAGTCGCGGGCGACCTCGGCGTCCGCCGCATCAGCGTCGGCGGCGCGCTGGCGCGAATGGCGTGGACCGGCTTCATGAAGGCATCGAAGGAGATGGCGGAGCAGGGCACCTTTGGCGAGTTCGCCAATGGCTATCCGGGCGGCGAACTCAACAAGATGTTCGGCTAGAACGTCCGACACGATACAAAGAAACAGCGGGCCGTTGGGCCCGCTGCTTGTCGTGCAACGATCAGTCATTACTGCTTGGAACGATCGACCTCGGTGCCGGTCGGGTTCGGCGACGGCGGCGTCGGGCGATTGGTCGCGGCGCCGGTGGTGGTTCCCGGCTGGGTGTTGGCCTTCGGCGTTACGTCACGCATGCCCGGAGGCGCAGCGGGGTTGGCCGGGGTGGTCTGCGCGGTCTGGTTCGGCGGCGTGGTGCCGGCCTGGTTCAGGGTCGTGTTGTTGAGACCATAGAACAGCGCGCCGAGCACGACGGCGATGGCAACCGCGAACATCGTGACCTTGGCGCCGCTCGGTGAGGATTCCTCGGCAGGCACGGGATCGGCCCGCAACTCGTTATCGAGACTGTCGAGGTGCGCCTGGCGGCGGATTTCCTCGTCGCTCATGCCGGCGCGATAGGGATCGTTCGGATTGGGCTGGTATGCCATGAATCGGTCCTCCATTTGCATCCCAAAGCTAATTGTTGGCGCGGGCGGATGTTCCGCGCCAAATTGCAGCCCCGTAATGTTGGAACCCCTGATGGCATGTGGGAAATGCCGAAATTCGTCTTCACCGACGAGCAGCGATGAGGAACTCTATGGCGAGCCTTTCGGGAGATCCTTCAGATAAACCGCCATGGCGCGGACGTCGCCTTCGCTCATCTTCGAGGTCGAGTTCGTCACCACCTCCGACATCAGGCGGCCGGCCTGGCTCTTGCCGTTGCGGCCGCGCTGCAGATACTCGGTGATGTCGTCCACGCTCCACGATTTCAGACCGCCCTGTTCGCCGGCGTCGAGCCGCGGAGCGGGCGTGCCCTGCACGAAGCCGCCGGCGAACTTCTCGCCGCGCTTGTCCGCGCCAAAGATGTTCTTCGGCGTGTGGCAGGACCCGCAATGCGCGACGCCTTCGACCAGATAGCGGCCGCGGTTCCACTCCGCGCTCTTCATCTGGTCCGGCATCAGGAAGCCCGGCGTCAGGAACAGCCAGTTCCAGCCGCGCATCACAAAGCGCCAGTTGAACGGCCAGCGCAGCTCCGGCGCACGCGGCGGATTGCTCACCGGGGTCAGCGTCGCAAGATGGGCGCGGATCGCGAGAATGTCCTGGCGGGTCAGCCGGGTGAAATGCGGATAGGGGAAGGCCGGATAGTAGCGCGAGCCGTCGCGCGCGACGCCGAGGCGCAGGGCACGGTGGAAATCGTCGTCGCTCCAGGCGCCAAGCCCGGTCTCGCGATCCGGCGTCAGGTTGGCCGAATAGATGCCGCCGAAGGGGGACTCGATGCGCTTGCCGCCGGCGAACGGCCTTGCCGGATCGGCGGTGTGACAGCTTGCGCAATCGCCGGCCTCGGTCAGCGCCTTGCCGCGCGCGATGTCCTCTGCGGTCGCCTCATGGCCCGGCTCGATCCTGGACTGGGCGTGGCCGGCGGCGACGGCGAATGCACCGCACAAAAGCAATCCGGCTAGAATCGTCCTCATGGTCCTGCACCATCTGGCTTCCCGGGGCGTTATAGCGCGAAACGGAGGGAAGAGGGATGTCATGCCGTTTCGCGCCGGGGCTCCCGGACGACACAAACCGAAATGCGGCGCCGTTATTCCCGGCACGAAGTTGCGACTTTTGCCGGCGCGGCCTTGGCTACGAGATTTGTAGTGCGCGCCCGGAAAAATCCGACGTAGACTGGTTCTAACAAGCTCAGATGACTAGCTAAAAAACAGTCGTCCCGATCAGGGCTCAAGGACAAAGAGGGCTGCAATGGGAATCAACCAGGGTCCGATCAGTCTCGATCAGAAATATACGCAGGACACCGGCCACATCTTTCTCACAGGTATCCAGGCGCTGGTCCGCCTGCCGATGGCGCAGATCCGCCGCGACCGCGCGATGGGGCTGAACACGGCCGGCTTCATCTCCGGCTACCGCGGCTCGCCGCTTGGCGGCTACGACCAGCAGCTCTTCGCCGCGCGCAAGCATCTCGAACAGTACAACATCAAGTTCCAGCCCGGCGTGAACGAGGACCTCGCGGCCACCGCTGTCTGGGGTTCGCAGCAGCTCAACCTGTCGCCCGGCGCCAATTATGATGGCGTGGTCGGCATCTGGTACGGCAAGGGCCCGGGCGTCGACCGCTGCGGCGACGTCTTCAGGCATGGCAACACCGCGGGCTCGGCCAAGAATGGCGGCGTGCTGTGCCTGGCCGGCGACGACCATGGCGCAAAATCTTCCACCGTCCCGCATCAGTCGGACCACGCCTTCATCTCCGCGCTGATGCCCTATCTCTATCCCTCCAGCATCCATGAAATGATCGAGATGGGCCTGCTGGGTATCGCGATGTCGCGCTACTCCGGCTGCTGGGTCGGCATGAAGGTGATCACCGAGACCGTGGAGACCACGGCCGAGATCGACCTCACCGACGAGATGAAGCCCTTCATCATCCCCTCCGATTTCGAGATGCCGCCGGGTGGCCTCAATCTGCGCTGGCCCGACGACCGTTATGCACAGGACCTGCGCCTGCAGGACCACAAGGGCTATGCCGCGATTGCGTTTGCCCGCGCCAACAAGATCAACCGCATCACCATGGATTCGCCGAATGCCCGCTATGGCATCATGGCGTCGGGCAAGAGCTACGAGGATATCCGCCAGGCGCTGCGCGAACTCGGCATCACCGAGGAGGTCGCCGCCAGGATCGGCTTGCGGCTTTACAAGATCGGCATGCCCTGGCCGCTGGAGCCGGAAGGCGTGCGCAATTTCGCCGTCGGCCTCGAGGAAATCTTCATCGTCGAGGAGCGCCGCGAGATCGTCGAGAACCAGGTCAAGCAGGAGCTGTTCAACTGGCGCGACGACGTCCGCCCGCGGATCGTCGGCAAGATGGACGACCACGACAAGCGCTTCCTGACCTTCGCCGCCGAGCTTTCGGTCGCGTCGCTCGCGAGTTCGCTGACCGAACGGCTGCTTCGGCTCAATCTCAATCCCGAAATCGCCGCGATGCTCCGCGCCAAGGCCGACTGGTTCAACGGCCGGCAGGCGACCCAGATGCAGGCGGTCGCGCCCGTCACCCGCACGCCGTATTTCTGCTCGGGCTGTCCGCACAACACCTCCACCAAGGTGCCGGAAGGCAGCCGCGCCTTTGCCGGCATCGGCTGCCACTTCATGGCGCTGTGGATGGACCGCAACACCGAGACCTACACCCACATGGGAGGCGAGGGCGTGCCGTGGGTCGGCGTCGCGCCCTTCACCAAGGAAGCGCACGTGTTCGCCAATCTCGGCGACGGCACCTACTTCCATTCCGGCAGCCTGGCGATCCGCCAGTCGATCGCGTCAGGCGCCAATATCACCTACAAGATCCTCTATAACGACGCGACCGCCATGACCGGCGGCCAGCATGTCGACGGCGAGCTGTCGCCGCAGCAGATCACCTTCCAGCTTCATTCCGAAGGCATCCGCAACATCTATCTGGTCTCGGAAAATCCCGACGCCTATCCGGCCTCCGAGATCGCGCCCGGCGTCAAGACCGCGCATCGCGACGAGCTGCAGGACGTGATGAAGACCTGCCGCGAGCTGAAGGGCACCTCGGCGATCGTCTTCGTGCAGACCTGTGCCGCCGAAAAGCGCCGCCGCCGCAAGCGCGGCCTGATGGAAGATCCGGCGCGCCGCATCATGATCAATCCTGCGGTCTGCGAAGGCTGCGGCGATTGCTCGGTGCAGTCGAACTGCATTTCGGTCGAGCCGCTCGAAACCGAGCTCGGCCGCAAGCGCACCATCAACCAGTCGACCTGCAACAAGGACTATTCCTGCATCAAGGGCTTCTGCCCGTCCTTCGTCACCATCGACGGCGGCAAGCCGCGCCGCCGCGCGCCGGCAAACCTCGGCGATATCGGCGACCTGCCGGAGCCTGCGTCACTCCCGTCGCTGGATCGGCCCTACAACATTGCCGTCGGCGGCGTCGGCGGCACCGGCGTGCTGACCATCGGCGCGCTGCTCGGCATGGCCG
>OEIU01000284.1_pt1 | contig 50821 bp, 49 predicted proteins | sample 1539221 | NCBI WGS metagenome assembly OEIU01 (sample SAMN03792071, study PRJEB22550) | activated sludge metagenome | feature: wastewater treatment plant; material: activated sludge; isolation source: Wastewater treatment plant of a petroleum refinery complex | place: Argentina: Zarate | collected... | reverse complement strand
ACATCGACATGCTGCTGCCGGCCATCGCCAAGATGGCCTCGATGAAGCAGCTCGATGAGGTCCAGATGAAGGCGATCTCGGCCATGCTGCTCAAGCTCTGGGCCCGGTACGGCCCCGAGCTGGACATGACGATCCTGCGCGATTCGTTCGTGCCCGGAACGATCGAGGAGCTGGGCATCAAGGAAGACCAGCGGGTCCGCGACCTGGCCGTGATGCTCAACCCGTATGCCAAGGGCGGTCAGTACGCGCGCTTCTTCACCGGCCGCAACACGATCGACTTCTCCAACGACTTCGTCGTGATCGAGAGCGAGGAGCTCAAGCGCAAGCCGGACCTGCAGGCCGTCGTCAACATCATCCTGTTCCATGCGATCACCCGCGAGATGTACCTCACGCGGGACCGCAAGAAGGTCTGGTTCATCGACGAGCTCAAGCAGCAGCTCGGTGACTCCAGCGAAAACGACCTGGTGATGGCAGCAGCCATCGACGAGGCCGCACGGCGCGCTCGCAAGTACGGCGGCAGCCTCGTGACCGCGACCCAGAACGGCGACGACTACTTCACCTCCGCGCAGATGGAATCGGCGCTGAAGTGCTCGGACTGGACCTTCCTGCTGCGGCAGAAGCCCGAGTCGATCGAGCTGCTCGCCCGGACGGGCCGCTTCTCGATGGACGAGCCGAAAAAGCGGCTGCTGAACTCGCTGCGCATGGAGCCCGGCGTGTTCTCCGAGTGCTACATCACGTCGCCCATCGGTGAGGGCGTGGCTCGCATCATCCTGGATCCCTTCTCACACCTGCTGTTCAGCAACAAGCTGGACGACAACGCGCCGCTGGATGCGCTGCGCCGGCAGGGCCTTTCGATCGACGATGCGATCACCGAGCTGCTGCGGCGCCGGGGGCATGCGGTATGACCTCGGCTGCGACCCAGGCCCTGGTGTCTGTGTTCGTGACCGCCGGCGCGCTGCTCGCCTACGACCGCTTGGTCGTGAAGCCGGCGCAGGTCATCGGGATCGTCGACATCGCCGAGGTCTACCGCGCCAAGGAGTCCGAGTTCGCCGCGCTGCTGACGGCGAGCAAGACCGACGACGAGCGCCAGCGAGCCTACGCACAGGCCCAGGCCTTCGGCGACCGCCTCGACCGAGCGCTGCGGGAGATGCCCTCCGAGTGCAGATGCACGGTGGTGGTCAAGTCGGCGGTTGCGGGCAGTTGGTCCAACGCGATCGACCTCACCGCAGCGCTCAAGGCCAAGGTCGGCTCCAAGTCTTGAGGTGCTGCCATGACGACTCCCCGCGTCGGTCTCGGTCCCTGGCTGCTCCATGGCGTCCGCCTGTTGGTGCGCGACATGCGACGGCACTGGTTGGTCTCCAGCACGGTCGGCGCCGTCTGGGTGCTCGCGCTCATTCGCACGTTCGTCCATCCACTGCCGGTCGTTCCGCTGCTGTTCAACTGGACACCCAGCCTGCCCTACACGGTCGCGATCGCCGACTACCGCAGCGGCGCCATCAGCCGCGGCGATCTGGTGGTCTACGCATTCGAGGGGCCTGCAGGCGAAGTCGCGTACCCCGGACTGCGCCACCAGGCCTTGTTCAAGCGGGTCGCCGGCGTGGCAGGCGACGTGGTCACGGTGCAGGGGCGCGACGTCTTCGTCAACGGCGCGCCGGTGGGACGCGCCAAGACCCATGCCTTCGACCGCCGAGAACTGAGCCCGATCGCGCCGACCGTCATTCCGGCGGGCCACCTGTATGTGCAGGGCACCAGCGCCGACAGTTTCGACTCGCGCTACAGCCTCTCTGGCCTCGTACGCGAGCGGGACGTAGCGGCCAAGGTTCATCCAATCTTCTAACCCGAATCCAATGCTAGTTCGTCAAGGCTTCCAATACGCGTTGCGCTTGAATGCGCAGCGAGCGGCAGTATTGCGGCGATGGGTTGGCTGTCGGCGATTCGTCTTCAACGAGGCGCTAGCTCATCAAAGAAGCGAAGTCGCCGCTGGTCGGTATCGACCTGGCTATGCAGAACTATCCGCGCGCCTGCCTCAGCTGAAGAGCCAGTATCCCTGGCTTTGCGAGCCGCCGGCGCAAGCGCTGCAACAAGCGCTGAAGGACCTGTGCACGGCTTGGACGGCCAGATACACCGCGCGCTTCGGCGCACCGCGCTTCAAGAAGCGAGGCGAAGGCGACACGCTGCGCCTGCCGCAAGGCTGCAGGTATGACCCGACTTCTGGCACGTTGAGCTTGCCCAAATTCGGCCCCATTCGCCTTCGACATAGCCGTCAGGCGCTGGGTACGCTCAAGAATGTCACGCTTCGCCAGGATCGCAGCCGCTGGGTTGCGGCGCTGCAGACTGAGCGCGAAGTCGAGGTGCTCGCTCCGGCGGCCGAGGAGTCAGTAGGACTGGACTTCGGCGCGGCCACGACCATCATGCCGAGCAACGAAGTGCTGGCGCCCATCGAGTTGCCTGTGCGCATCGGCCGGTACGAGCGACGCATGAAGCGTCAACAGCAAGCAGTCTCGCGAAAGAAAAAGGGCTCGAGGAACCGAGCCAAGGCACGCGGGCGGCTGGCCGCCTGCCACGGTCGCATTGCGGCAATGCGGCGGGACTTCCTGCACCAGGCGACGACGAGACTCGTGGCCGGGCACTCGCTCATCGCGATTGAGGACTTGGCGGTCAAGGCCATGACCGCTTCGGCGGCCGGCACGATCGTTGAGCCGGGCACGAACGTGAAGGCGAAGTCCGGCCTGAATCGCGTCATCCTACGCAACGGTTGGTCGATGGCTCGCGGCATGCTCGAGTACAAGTCGGCTTGGCGCGGAGTGATGCTGGTGATCGTGCCGGCGGGCTATACGAGCCAAGAGTGCTCGGCCTGCGGGTTCATCGACGCGGAAAATCGCAGAAGCCGAGACAAGTTCGCGTGCCTTGGCTGCGGCCACGCCGAGAACGCAGACCGCAACGCGGCCAAGAACATTCAGCGTCGCGCATTGAAACAGCTGGGTGGCGGCGACCCTCCAGTTGCTTTGCCGGGCGGATGCCCGGCCAGTACCGCGGGATACGCGGGAACTCAAGCCTGTGAAGGTGCAGCGCCGCTGCGCCGAAGGCCGCGCCCAGCGGCTCAAGGTGCTACTTTAGTAGCGCCGGTGGCAGGAACCCCCTCGGAGCTGGGCCTCTCCGGGACTCTCCAAATGGAGCGCGCCGCGCTTGGCTGGAGTGGATATCAAAGCCTCAGCGGGCTGGTCGAACTGCATCGCGTCCCGGGGACGCTCGACTCAAGTCGAAATGGTTCGCCATGAGCCGCTTTGCCGCGTCACTGTTCATGTTGCTATGTGGGTGCGCATTCGCGCAGAGTCAGGTTGAGCGTTTCGAACTCAAGGACGACGTCCCGATCGACACCTACCTGGCGCTGCTGTCCCAGGTCGCGCCGCCGGCACGTGACGGCGCGGAAGCCTACATGGCGGCGTTTCGCAATCGCTGCGGTCGTGCCCTGCGCACCACCGAACTGCGCCGTGCCTTCGCGCAAGGCGACGGGGACCCGGTGCTGATGGGCATGATCCGCGCCTCCCACGAGCGGGACACGGCCGCGCTGCAGCGACTCGGTGCCTCCATCGCGTGCCCGGGGAAGTGAGATGCACCGGCGCACTGCCGTCACCTTCGCGCTCGCCGCCCTGAGCTGCGCCGCGAGCGCGCGGGCCGAGAACCTCGGCACCATCGGGCCGACCTACCCGATCGCCGAGAAGAACTTCCTCGACGTGATCATGGCCCGTCTGCGTGCCAAGGAGGCCATCGGTGAGCTCCGGCGGCACGAGCAGGAGGCGCGCGACCGCGCCGCCTATGCGGTCAACAACCCGAAGCCTGTGGACGGCCTGCGTACCGCCCTGGCTCCACGCACTTACTACTTCGACCCGAGCTTCACGCTGCAGTCCAACGTCGTCGACGCTCAGGGTGCGGTCCTGTTTCCGGCTGGCACCCGAAAGAACCCGTTGGAGGTCGTCAGCCTGTCCAAGCACCTGCTGTTCTTCGACGCACGCGATCCGGGCCAGGTCGCGCGGGCGCGTGAGTTGATCGAGCGCTACCAGGGCAAGGTCAAGCCGATCCTCGTGGGCGGCAGCTACATGGACCTGATGAAGCGCTGGAACAAGCCGGTGTTCTATGACCAGGAGGGCACCCTCGTGCGCAAGTTCGGCATCGCCGCGGTGCCCGCCATCGTGTCCCAGGAAGGCCAGCGCCTTCGCATCGACGAGGTGCCCGTGCGATGAACAAGTTCCGCCGCCTGCTGATCCTGCTGCCACTGTTGGTGTGGTCCTCGCTGGCCACGGCGGCCGGTATGGCCACCTGCACGGGGAAGTTCCCGAACCCGTTGACCGACATCTGCTGGTCGTGCGTGCTGCCCATCACCATCGGTGGCGCCACCATCGCGAACTTCGGTGGACAGGAGGACAGCGGCGACAACCCGTCCAATCCGATCTGCAGTTGCGGCGTGAATCCCACGATCGGCCTGTCCATCGGCTTCTGGGAGCCGGCGCGCCATGTCGAGGCGACGCGCAAGCCGTTCTGCCTGCCATCGCTGGGTGGCCTCAACTTGGACCCGGGCATCGCCGCCCCCGAGGGTGCCCGCTACACCCGCTCGGAAGGGGACGGCGATGGCGGGTCCTTCTATCAAGCCCACTTCTACACGAACCCCGTCCTGTACTGGCTCGAAGTTGTCGCCGACTTCCCGTGCCTCGAGCGTGGCAGCTTCGACCTCGCCTACCTCACCGAAGTCGATCCGCTGTGGAACGACGATGAGCTGACGCTGATCCTCAACCCGGACGCGGTGCTCTTCGCCAATCCGATCGCGATCGCCGCCTGCGCAGCGGATTGCGTGGCTGCCACCGTCGGCTTCGGCCTGAACACCCTCTTCTGGTGTGCCGGCTGCCAGGGAGGCATCTATCCGCTGGACGGCCAGGTCCAGTACCACATGGGCGGCGTGCGCACGGCCGCCCTGCTCGCCCAGCGCCTGACGGCCAAGATGCACCGCGAACTCATCGCCTGGGGCTGGCACGGCTCGCGGGGCCTGTGTGGCCCCTACTTCGAGCCGATCATGGACAAGGCGTCCTACAAGACCAACCTCACCTACCCGATCCCGTCGACCGACAAGCTCGACGGCAAGTGCTGCCAGCCGTTCGGACGCACCACCGTCCTGTGGGGCGCAGGCAAGGAATATCCGGTTCGCGGCGAGGACTTCGCCTTCATGCTGTTCCGCAAGAGGAATTGCTGTGTCGGCTACTGAGCTTCATCGCAGCGTCCTCGCCGCCACGCTCGCGGCTGCGTTGGTCGTGGCCGCGGCACCGGCGGCTCTCGCCCAGCCGAGCCAGGGCCCGGTCACCGAGGCCGACATCGCTCGCGCGGCCCGCAGCCAACCGTCCATCTCCGAGAAGGACGTCGAGGCAGCGCGGCGCAAGTACCGCATGCCCACCGACGAAGAGCTCTCCCGGGTTCCCGTTCCATCGACGCCCCGGATCGACGCTTTGCCACAGCCGCGCACGCCGCAGCGCATCGACCTCGGTGCCATCGCAAGGGGCTTCGACGAGATGGGGGCCCCCGACCCCTCCAAGCCGGGCGTGGCCACGGGCCCTGCGTTGCTGGTGTTCGTCAGCTTCTCGATGCCCGATGCGGCGCTCGAGCGCCTGGCCGAGCAGGCGGCTCGAAGCGGGGCGACGTTTGTGCTGCGCGGCCTGGTGGAGGACTCTCTGCCGAAGACCGTGACACGGGTCCAACGGGTCATCGGTCAGCGCAAGGTCGGGTTCCAGATCGATCCGCAGGCCTTCGACCGCTTCTCGATCACAGCCACACCGTCGTTCGTGCTGATCAAGGACCGTTCGGTCCCGACACCTTGCGCTGCCGGCACCTGCTTCGCAGCCGAGAGCTATGCGCTCGCAGCAGGTGACGTGAGCATCGACTACGCCTTGCGCTTCATCCAGCGCAGCGCCCCGAAGTTCTCGCGCGACGCCAATCACTTCCTCGCCCGGATCAAAGGGGGCTGAGCATGAACTTCAAGCGCCTGGTCGTCTGGGTGATGACGCAAGCCCTGATCGTGACGCAGACGGCGGCCCTCGCCCAGACCTCACACGATCAGGGTGTCGCCGCCGGGCGCGCTGCCAACACGACGATCCGCGGCTTGGTGAACCAGCCGTCCGCCACCGGCGTCGTCCCCGGCTACACCACCACGCCACCGGAAGCCGCGCTGGCCGGACGGCCCGCGCTCGGCCCCGACGTCACTGCCAAGCTCGCGGCCTGCGCCGCGACACCGAACGACCCGAGTTGCCAGGCGCTACGCACGGCCATCAACTCGGCCAACACACCGCGCCCGACGATCTCTCCGAGCGATCCGGCCGTGGCCGCCGCATCGCGCATCGCTCGCAATCCTTCGCTCGATCTGGGCAGCCTTGCCGCCTACTACAGCGGCTGCACGACAACCGACAACACGATCGCGGCGCACACCGAGACACGTGCTTGCGCCCGCTACGTGACGTCCGGCAGCTACAGCTGCTCGAACGCCCTCACCGTGTCGGTCTCTCGCTCCACCAACTGCAACGCCGGCGACTGGTTCGCGCAGGCCTCGTCTGGATCGACCGCCGTCGCCGCGCAATGTCTGCCGGACCGCCCGGACACCCGTCAGCACTTCCGTCTGACGAGCTCCGGCGATCCCCTCGCGTTCTTCGATGTCGACATGACCACCCCCGTGGTCACGCCGCAGCGGGTGGCCGTCATCGGAACGACCTACAACTGGCCGAGCTTCACGCCTGCGGAGCGAGGTGTCTACGTGGCGGACAAGAGCTGCACCGGCACGACCTGCAGTCTGACCGCCATGATCGCGGACGATCCCGTCGAGTCGTGCACCGGCGGCTGGGACTCGATGACGTGCGTGACCGTGCACCCCTTCATCGACGTCTACGCTGCCTGTCCGGCGAGCAGCCAGAGTGGCGACAACCTCCTGACGACCACCTGCATGTTCGGTGGCGACGGCATGGAGTGCACGAGCTCCGCGCTGGCAACCACGACCTGCTACAGCCCGGGCTCGCCCGGCGACATCCAGGCGACCGATGTCACCGGCACCTATGCCGCCGCCTACTGGCGCGCGACATCGACCCGCGCGGTGGTCGGCTGGGCACCCAACCCGGCCTACGGCCCGATCCCGCAGATTCGGCTGTCCTACACCAAGCCGGCAACGCTCAACACCGCCACCGACACCTGGAACAACCAATGTCCGGGTCTGGCGGCCGACAGCCGATGCGCGGTGGCCAGCGCCCCCGTGTGCGTTGACGGCCCCTCCACCAAGGTCATCGATGGCGTGCCGGTCACGCGCGACTGCTGGCAGTACCAGAGCACCATGAGCTGCAGCGGAACCTCGACGGCCGACCAGTGCGCTCCTTTGGTGGCTGCCGGCTGCACGCCGCTGTCTTCAACCTGCTCCCGGACGAATCCGGTGACAGGCGTTTGCGAGGCCTACCAGGATCAGTACACCTGCACGGTCCCGAACGAGACGGTGACGCAGGCGACCAACTGTCCGACGAACGTCTTCTGCCTCGGCACCAGCTGCTTCAACACCACCTACACCAACGACGCTGACTTCGCCCGAACGATGTCGATGCTCGAGGCCACCCGCGAGGCTGGCGTCTACCTCGACAGTGACCGCATGCAGGTCTTCAAGGGCGAGGCCAACAGTTGCCGCGAACGCCTGCTCACGAACTGCTGCAACTCCGACTCGTCCGGCCGCGGGATGTCCAACCAGAGCGTGTTCGGCACCGGCAGCCGGCTGGTCTACGACATCCTGATGAACTCGGAGAACCGCGAGTTCGTCTACCAGGGCCTCAGCGCCTTGCTGACCGGCGCCGGCTTCAGCGGCTCCTTCTCCACCTACGGTGTCACGATCGCCGTCAACGGCACAGCGCTTCCCGCCGGCTCGACGGTGCTGTACTCGTCAAGCGCGGTGGCAGGCGAGGGCTTCGTGATCGCCTTCGATCCCTGGACCCTGGTGATCGCCGCCATCATCTACATCGTCCTGTCGCTGACCTCGTGCAACGAGAACGAGGCCCGGGTCGCATTGAAAGAGGGCGCCGGGCTGTGTCACACGGTGGGCACCTACTGCTCGACCTGCCTGCGGATCCTCGGCTTCTGTGTCTCCTGCACCGAGCACACGACCGGCAAGTGCTGCTTCAACTCGATGCTCGCGCGGATCGTCAACGAGCAGGGCCGTGGCCAGCTCTCCAAAGGCTGGGGAAGCGCCGAGACCCCGGATTGCTCCGGCTTCAGCATCGCCCAGCTCCAGTCGCTCGACTTCGCCCGGATGGACCTGAGCGAGTTCTACGCATCGCTCGTGGCCAAGAGCCCCAACCTCGCGGCCATCCAGACGAACAACGGCGCGCGGGTTCCCAACTGCTACTTCGGACAGGGGAAATGTCAATGAACCTGCTGCGCTTGCTCCCCTTCCTGCCGCTCGCGCTCTCGCTGCCTGCTCATGCCCAGGCAGGTGAGACCGCGCGGGTTCCGGTGGTCGATGTGCGTGTCCTCATGATCGCGGCCATCGATTCGCCATCCGGATCGGCATTGGGCGTTCTGACCAACAAGGACGCCGAGAACATCACCAGGCACTTCAAGGCGTCCGGCCCCATCCTGATCGACGTCACGACCGAGAAGCGCTACGCCCAGGCCGGCTGCAGCCGGCTCAAGGTCAGCTTCAGCCAGGAGGGGGTGAAGGTGCCCGGCCAGGCGCCAGGCCAGCGCCATACGGTCGACTTCGGCATCAACTATTGCCGCGACGGCCAACCACCCAGGTCCCTGTCCTGAGGAGCGCGCCATGTTCATGATCAGACCGTTCGCCGCGCTCCTCGCCATCGCCATGCTGGTGTCACCCGCCGTGGCCGTGGCGCCGGCCGAGCCAACGCCCGCCGCGACCACAGCCGCTGCTCAGCCCGTCTCCCGCTCGCCGTTCTGGGATGACGCGCGACGGGGCTGGCACTTCTACGAGGACCCGGAGCCGGAGGTTCTGCCGCCCGTGCTGCCCAAGCCCGTGCCGCCAAAGGCGGAACCGCGCCGGCGCGACACCCGCGCACCCGAGCTCATCGAGTTCGAGCAGTTGCAGAAGCGGCTCGAGGAGTACCGCAACATCGCGATCATCCGGCCAAGCGAGGACAACGTCCGTCGCTACATGCAGCTCGAGGCGCAGGTCGTTCGCCAAGCGAGCTATTTCTCCGACGTCGCCCAGCGGGTGGCCTGGGCGACACCGGAACTGGACATGACGCTGCAGGGGCGGCCGGTGAACTCACGCGCGATCGAGGTTTTCGACCGCGAGCAGTCGAACAGCCGAGCGCAGTCACTGACCGACCTGGCGCGCAGCCACGTGCTGTTCTTCTTCTTCCGCTCCGACTGCCCCTACTGTCACGCCTTCGCACCGACGCTGGAGGCGTTCAGCGCTCGCTTCGGTGTCCAGGTCGTGCCGATCAGCGTCGACGGCAAGGGCCTGCCGAACTTCCCCAACTTCCGCCGAGACAACGGCATTGCGCGCACGCTGCAGGTCACGCAGGTGCCCGCGGTCTACCTGGCCGAGCCCTTCACCGGAAAGATCATGCCGATCGGCTTCGGCGTGCTCTCCGAGTCCCAACTCCTTGAGCGCATCGCCACCGTCACCGCACCGGGCGCTGACGCATTCGTGCCGTCCATCACCCGTCGGGTCAATCTTCAATAGGGAGCCGTCATGTCCGTACGCATCATGCTCCGCAAGCTGATCGCCATCCTGGTCGCATACGCACTGGCCCTCGCGTCACCACTCACCTACGCAGGCGATCTCAACGCCGAGGTGAACACCATGTTCAACAACCTCGGCGCGATCGGCAACTACACCGCGCCGGGTGCCTTCAAGGGACAGACCTTCAATACGTACACCGGCGGCAACCTCTACCTGCGCTCCCCCAACAAGACCTACCAGCTCGCAGCGATCCAGTTCCCCACCGCCAAGGGCGGCTGCGGTGGCATCGACCTCTTCGGCGGATCGTTCTCGCACATCTCCGCCACCGAATTCCGCAACATGCTGCGCAACATCACCGCAGCGCTGCCGGGAATCGCCTTCCAGTTGGCCCTCGAGGCGGTCTCGCCCCTGCTCGGCGGGCTGACCAAGTGGGCCAAGGGCCTCGAGACCTGGATCAACAACGCCCGCATCAACTCCTGCGAGACAGCGACCGCGCTGGTGTCTTCCGCGGCCGAGGCCGTGGGCTACGACTCACACCGTGCGTGCGCCAAGCTGGCCATGCAGATGGGCCTGGAAACCGACATCGACTCCGCCATGAGGCGATGCGCGTCCGACAGCCCTTCCATCCTCGCGTCGGCACGCACCAGCGCGGACGCCAACATCGCTGCCCAGGCGCCCTTCGTGGGCAACTTCACTTGGCGCGCGCTCAAGAGCATCGACACGCTGGACGACCCCGCGCGAGAGCTGGTGATGAGCATCGTTGGCGCGGTGATCTTTCCGGCGGAGACCGCCAACCGCGACCCCGAGTACGTCGGCCCGAGCATCACGACGGTCGCGCAACTGCTCTACGGCCAGTCCGACGCCGCCGGCGGCAACATCAACCTGCAGCTGCTCCGGTGCAACAACTACACCGACTGCGACGCCATCACCCGCGACAACACCTACGTGCATCAGCCGCTCACCAAGAAGGTGTCGGACATCATGCAGGCCATCTCCGACAACATCCGCACTCGAACGGCGATCCCAAACAACTCGGCGGCAGTCGGATTCGTCAACAGCACCAGCATCCCCGTGTGGCGCATGCTGTCCATCGGCAACACCATCCCTGGCTCCGGCCTCGCCGACATGATGATCGGCAACTATCGCGAGGTCATCGCAGCCGACTACGCCTTCACCTTCCTCAATCAGTTCGCCAACGTCGCCATTTCCGCGCTCACGAAGCAGCATCGGCTAAGCGAACGGCAGCGCAGCTTGGCCAACCAGCAACGTGAAGACGTTCAGAAGTTCATGGTGCTGCTGCAGCAGGAACAAGCCACGCTCTACCGGAAGGTGACCGCAGTCTCGACTGTGGCAACCGACATGGAGCGCCTCGAACGCAACCTCAGGTCGAGCATGTCCCTGCACGCGCTGGACATGCTGGGCTACTCCAGTCGAGGCAGCAAGTAGCCCGCGCCGAGGACAAGAGGAACCGTCATGTGGGAGATCTTCGCGTACCACAACAGCGATGCGTTGGCGGGCATCTTCAACGCCATCGCCGCCATCATGGCCTCGGGAACTTACCTGAGCGCCATTGCCGCGGTCGCGTTCTGCGGCTTCGTCGCTGCCATGGTTGCCTACATGTTCCAGCCCGAGAAGCTCGTCGGGTGGCGGTGGCTTGCATCGGTGGTGCTGATCTACGGCGTGCTCTTCGTTCCTCGCGTCACGGTGGCGGTGGTGGACAAGACGGGCGGCACGGCCAACCGGGTCATCGCAAACGTGCCCTTCGGCATGGCAGCCCTCGGCGGTCTCACCAGCACCATCGGAAACAGCATCACGGAGCTGTTCGAGACCGCCTTTCAGACTCTGCCTGGTCCGGCTTCGTTGCCGGGTGAACTTTCGTACCAGCAGAACGGACTGATGTTCGGGAGCCGGCTCATCCAGGAGACTCGAAGCATCTCGATTCCCGACCCCGCGGTGTTGAACGACATCCTCAACTTCGCCAACAACTGCACCGCCTACGACATCGCCGACGGCACGATCTCGGCCACGGCCTTTTCGACATCCGACAACCTATGGGCAGCGATGGCCGCAACCAATCCCGCGCGGTTCACGGTCATCACGGCTGGTGCAGGGGTCACCACAACGACCTGCGACGCCGCCTATGCTTCGATCGCTGGTCGCCTGCCCGCTCAGATCAATGGGCTGATTGCGCGGCTGGGCCAGCGGCTGAACCCCGACCTCCCTGCTGCAGCGGCTCAGGCAGCCGTGCTCAACCAAGTTCCTCAGGCCTACATCCGTTCTCAAATCGCGGGAGCTGCGGCGACGGCCGCCGACCTGATCCGGCAGAACGCCATCGTGAATGCGATCAACGATGCAGGCGAAATGGGCTGTCAGCGCATCAACGATCCGGCGTGCATGATGCTTGCCACGGGTCGTGCGCAAGCGGTTGCGGCGCAGAACGCCTCCTGGATCAACGGGGCGAAGATTTCCTCGCAGGCGCTACCCGTGGTGCGCAACGTGGCCGAGGCGATGTGCTACGCGGTCTTCCCGCTGGTGGTGCTGCTGCTGTTCCTCTCGAGCGGGCGCACAACGATCCTGATCCTCTCGGGGTACGCCATCGCGCTCGTGTCGATCCAACTGTGGCCACCGCTGTTTGCGATCCTCAACTACATGGCCACGCTCTACGGTCAACTTGACCAGGCCGCTGCGGCCGAGATTGGCGGCGGGGTGAAGGCTCTATCGCTGCAGACCGCATCGCCGATCTACTCGAACTCCGTGTCGGCGCAGGCGGTGGTCTCGTACTTGATCATCGGCATCCCGATGCTTGCCTGGTCGCTTGCCAACCGCATGGTCAACTTCGGTTCTGCGGTCATGGGTGGACTGCAGGGCCTTCAGGCCGCCTCCATGTCAGGAAACGCGTCCGCCGCAGCAGCGACCGGCAATGCGAGCATGGGCAATGTGTCCATGGATCAGCGGACTATCAGCCCGTCGACGTCGAACCCTTGGGTCAGTCGAGAGCAGGACCTCGACGGCAACTGGGTCACGACCACCGCCAGTGGAGCCCAGGCGACGTCCTACCTACGCAACGAAAGCGCCACCTCCCGCGTTGTGTCGTCGCGCGTTACCCAGTCGTCGGTTCAGGAGGCTTCGCGGTCTGTCGAAGCGGCGCGCACAGATGCGTTGGCCGCGTCGAGTGATCTCTCGTCGGCCTTGGTTGACACGATGTCTCGCGGAGCTGGCCGGTACCGCTCGATCGTGCGGAACGACGGTCAGTCCGTCAGTTCGAGCAACGAGCTTGGTGCGACGGCTGAGCGCTTGCGCGTAGCAAGCGAGGCGGTTGCGAAGACCACTGGCTTGAGCGCCCAGCAGGTTGCCAACATTGCGTTCCAACTCTCGGGCGGAGTAGGAACACCCGGGATCAGCCCCATCAAGGCAAGCGCAGGGGGCAGTGTCGGCAAGACCTACACGAGCACATTGAACGATGCGGAGACGAAGGTTGCGAACGAGCTGTCAGCAGATCAGCTCAGGGAGTTCAAGTCGTTCGCCGAGCGCGCCACGCACGATCAGTCCTTCGTGCGTGGACTCGGTAACGACCAGCGTGAAGGCACCGAGCTTGCTTCGCGCCTCTCCACTGCCGTCACCCGCTCGGAGAGCGCTCAGTCCACCCTCGCGGACCGGACCGCCGTCGCCGAGCGCCTTTCCAGGGCCTACGAAACAGGTGAAGTGCTTTCGATCGACCTCGCCCAGTTGCCGGCGAACTCCGACTTCATCGCCCGCTACAACCGCCTCGCGGCTGAATACGGCTCCGACAGCCTAGCTCTTCAAGCGGCCATGGCCAGTGAACTCGCCTCCCGAGCTCTTCCTCCCACAAGGACCGCCTCTGGGACAGCACTTCCCAGCACGTTCTCCGATGTCCGAACGGTAAACCGCACAAGCAATGCGGATCCGATCTTCGCGAAAGACAAAGTCACGTCCGTCGATGCGGCAAACGATCGCACCGTTGGAACACGAATCGGAACTTCACCTCTGACACCACCGTCCGTCCCGGTACGGCTAGATCAAGTACGCGAAGGCGTCGATGCCCAGGCGCGCGATGCAAACGCTCGACCGACACAGGCTTCAACGTTCGAGAAGCGCAACGAAATCATTCGCAACCCAGATGGGACAGTGTCAACCCGTCGCTCGCAAGTGCTGCGGGACGCCAGACAACTTCGTGATGACGCGGCAGCACTTGCCGAGAACGCCCGAGAGGTCATCGAAGACGGACCCGCGGCGGCACTTCGATCCGCCGAAGAAGCACGCAAGCGTCAGGCAGATTCTCCGCGGGAGAAGGCGATCGATGCAACGCCCGAGGTCCCCACACTGCTGCCCAAGGGCGGTCGCCGCAAATAGCATTCGCCCAACCTGGTCCGCTAGAAGCGACCGTTCGCTCCTGGCCGAGGATGGTTCTCTAGGTCAAGAGCGTCCCCAGGATACCGCTGCACACCAAGTTCATCAGTGAAGGGATCCGGCACCCTCTGCTGCGGGACCGCGACATCTTGGTGCGCCCCGGCGAACATGGCAACAGCAGCAGCTATGCCACCGAACATGATCCAGAAGAACGCGATGAGAAAGGCGCCTCGCTCGGACACAGTCGATGCGGCGAGGCCGCCGACGACAACGAACGCAACCATCGCAAACTTGGCCTTCGCCACCCTCGTCACCCCAGCTGAAACAATCAGCGACACGGCCCCCACGTGGGCTCTACGCCTGTGTTCATATACTGCCCGGGAGATGCCGTCAAGGGAGCAGCCATGAACGCCTATGGATCCCGCTTGTTGAGCCTCGCCGTGGCTCTGGCCACTTGCTTCGCCGTCGGGTCTGCGGAGGCAGTTGCACTTCGTCCGAACAAGGCTACTGATGACTCAGTGTGCGATCTCGCTCACGACACAAATCTCTTCCTGGGCTCGAAGACTTTTGTGCCGTCTGCAGCATCGAAGAAGGATCAGATTGACGCGTTCTTCCGCTTGGCTGCAACGTTTGTGGCGACCAAGTGCAGGAACGGCCAGCTTCTAATCGTCCAGGGCGCGACCGCCAGCAGCATCGATGTTCAATCGCTCACCGAAGTGGCGAACTCCTCGTGCCCGGTCGCCAGTGTCACACGCTCTGAGGTGAGGCTACCGCTCGGCGATGTGACCCAGGCTGGCTTCGAACTCCGGTGCACGATCCTCAAGCACGACGAGCTCGTGACCAAGTTAAACGAGTTAGAAAGAACCGACTCGATGGACTCGCTCAAAGCTCGTCTTGCCTCAGCAGCGCAGCAAGGTTACCGCGGACCCTCCAAGACGGACACGACTTCGGAATCCAAGAAGGACTGCGGGAAGATGACTCTGGCCTCGGTCCTCCAAGGTGGCTCCTGCAAGTAGACAAGTCCGCCACTGAACTCTGATGCGGCCTCGGCCTCAGGCGCTCCGCCGCCGATTTCGACGGGGTCTTAAACCGACCTTTCGAGTGGAAGCCATTCACGAGGCGCTCTATCTTCGTGTCTCCGGCACTGGTCGTCCGGCACGGAGCGCGCGATGTCCACCACCCCCATCGAACCACCGTCCTCTCGGGACAGTCACAGCGAGGCGACGAGCTTCCCAGCCGTGGTTCTCGAAGTGCTCCGAGAGATGCGGGAGCAACGCGATTCGTTCGAACGCTCCGCAGCACTAGCGGCCAAGGAGCGAAAGTCCGAGCGCCGCTGGCGCAACCTGTTCCAGGCCATGTTCTTCGGGGCGCCTGTGCTCCTCGGGGTGCTGTACTTCCTCTTCTTCCTGAGCTCGACGGGTTTCCGCTGGGGCCCCTTCGGCAACGTCGTCGGCATCGTTCGCATCGAAGGCCCCATCGGGTCGACGGAACGCGCCTCCGCCGAGAACATCATCCCGATCCTCGAGAAGGCCTTCGGCAACCCGAACGTGAAGGGCGTCGTCCTGCACATCGATAGCCCCGGCGGCGCGCCAGTCGAAGCCGAGCGGATCTCCTCTGCCATCAACTCCCTCAAGGCCAAGCATCGCAAAGAGGTGGTCGCCGTCATCAACAACCTCGGCGCAAGTGCCGCCTACATGGTCGCCTTGCATGCCGACAAGATCGTCGCGGCCAAGTACTCGTTCGTCGGCTCGATCGGCGCCATCATGGCTCCGTGGCAATTGGACAAGGCCATCGCGAAGGTCGACGTGGCACAGCGGGTCTACGCCTCGGGCAAGCTCAAGGCCTTCCTCAACCCGTTCACGCCGGTGTCACCGGAGGTGGATCGCAAGGCGCAGCAGTTGGTCGACCAGATGGGCGGGTTCTTCCTCGCTGAGGTGAAGGCCCGCAGAGGGCAGGCGCTAAAAGCCAACATCGACTTCGGCACCGGCGAAGTGTGGCCGGGGCCCGAAGCGAAGGAACTCGGCCTGGTCGACGCGGTAGCCACCGTCGACGACTACGTGGCAGTTCACTGGGGTCTCAAGCCCTACGACTACGGTCCCCGCTCAGACACCGCTCCATTCCTCACAAGGTCCCTGCAGGATGCCCTCGCCGGCGCGGTCAGGCGACTCGCGCTCTCCGGCCCGGTCGTACAGTAGCGCCGGCGCCCAGCTTCCTTCGACTCGATGGTCAGCCCCGCGCGCCGAGGCTGTCGGTCAGATCCCACGCAGTGCCCTGCCACTTCGAGATTCGACCCTCCGCGCCGCAGGCCGGACAGGCCCACACGATGGCCTGATCCATGGCTCGCGTCGCCGTGACCGCGCTCTTTCGACACTTGAAGCACGCCGGCGCCGGTGACTCGTTGTCCGCTCCCGCGGTCGCGTGTGCGACCACATCGACGAGAAATTGAGCCAAGGTGCGGGCCGGCCCCTTAACCGGCGCGAGCGCGCCCGAGGCGTCGAGGACGTGTGTCAGGTCGGTGATGTGCATCGGCGGTTCGCAGGATCCATCGAGTCTTGGCAACGGGGGACGCCGGCCGCTGTTCGCGCCGGCGACCGGTCGGCATTGTCGATGCCTTGCGACCACAAACGCGTGCAGCACCCACGGATGTAGTTCACGCTTCGCTCGAGGCCGATGGAACTGGCCTGCAGCGCGGCAATTTCGGCTAAACGATACCCGCGCCGATCGTTCGTTAGAAATCAGCTTCTTGGCATCAAGCGGCCGCCGTAGTGTGGAGCTGCGAGACGCCAAAGTCGCTGTTGTCCAGGATTCGGGCGGCATTTTCTGCACCCATGCACCTTCACATTGCCCGAGCAGTCCGGACTGAACGCCTTGCGGCCGGCCGAAGGCGTCACGCAGCACTACCGCGCGTACCGCGCCGCAGGCGCGTCAGCTTCGCGACTTTGATGCGAAAACCCACCAACTGCTCGGAGACGTTGAAGTGCCTTCCGATCGCGCCGACGTCCATCCCGCCCGCCAACATCTCGCGCAGCGATCCATAGGGCACCAGGGCGGCTGCGCCGCTGCCGTAGGCTTCGCTTTCCTTGCCACTGTCAAAGTCCCTTCCGCCGGCGCCATCAGAGTGCAGTCGGATCTTCGTCGGAGGGTGTCCCAGCCAGAGATGGAAGAACTCCTCCATCAGGGTCGCCCGTACACGGGTCTCCGAGTGGAATCCGTTGTAGACGACCAAGTGATCGCCCGCAGGCAGCGGTATGCACATCCCCGACCACCGAGTCTGACGTGAGCCCGAGAAGTGGCGCTCCTGCTCGTCGGGTGCTCCAAGATCCGTGTGCGGCACGACATCCAGCACGCTGTCCAGGAGTTCGAACGCCGCCATGTGATCCAAGGGTTCATCGCCCCGCAGGCGCAGCTCGTGCCGCACGTCCAGCGCGTTGTGCTCGTGCTCCCAACGCGTCGGGTTGGGAGGCAGAAGCCCCTTGCCCTTGCGACTACTTCTGAGATCGAACCTTTTTCGCATGGTTGTAGCCTGCCCTGACCATCGCCACGAGTGCCTCCACGTCGGGGCCTTCGAGACCAGGCAAGGCACGCAAGTGGACTTCCACGTCCGCAATCGTCGACCCCTTTTCACGCACGGGCGCAGCCGATAGATCGGACAGCGAGGTGCCTGCCCAGTCGGCTGCCTTGCTGACGTTCGCCAGGTCGGGCGTCGTCGTGCTCGCCGAGCCCTGCAGGAGCCTGCTGAGGGTGGCTGCCCCCAGCCCCATTTCTGTGGCAGCTGCCCGCACCGACAGCTCACGAAGCTGCATCTTCGAACGTAGTCGGATGGCGAGTTGGTCGAGGTTGAATTCGTGCGGCATGCCTGTCTCCTGTAGGGGCGGGAAATCCGTCGAACGACCGCAGCCCGGCCTCTCGAGCTCCCGGGGCTTTCGGGGGCGCAACGGACGGCATTGAACGCGATGCAGTGTCGGCGGGCTGAAGCAACGCATCGGCAGGGGTGCGTGAGAGCGAGCGCGCAGCCCGATACGGCGCGCCGCATGCGTCGCCACCGCAGCCGGACACCACGCACCCCGGCCGCAACGGTCGGTGCTTGACACGGAGGCAATGACGCTCCACACTTGAATCAGTGCATCACGGTTGGCGCAGTTCTCATAGGGATTGTTCCACGAATGACGCATTGCATCAAGCGCCTGCGGCGGCGCTGTTCCGTTGGCCAAAGGAGCCAGTCATGAACGATCTGTCGTTGGAATTGGAACTCGAGGGCAACACCGCCACCACGGTGCTGCAGGTGCCTCCCAACCTGGAGGCCATCGCGGCGGCGGCGCGTGCGCACGTCCCGGGCGCCGACGCGCTGCACTTGTTCGAAAAGGACAGCGACGAGGAGCTCGCGAGCGTCGAAGGCCGCCGCGCGATCGCGATCGTGGCTCACCGCTGCAAGCAGCTCGCCGTGAAGGTGGACTTCAACGGCGGTTCGCACACCGAGCGTTTCCCGCCATCGGCGACGGTCGGGAAGGTTCTGCGCTGGGCGACCGGCAAGCGCGGCTTCAACCTCGACGACGATGCCCGGCCCAAGGCAAACCTCATCGTGCGCGGTACCGAGCAGCCGCTGCCCAAGGACGCGCCCATCGGGCGCTACGCGATCGCCGGCACGTGCAACGTCGAACTTGACCTGACCCTGAAGGACTTCACCAATGGCTGATGAGACCTCCCCGCCGGCGCGCACCTTGATCGCGCAGATCAACTCGGTGTCGGTCCAGCGCGGCATCGAAGAAGGTCGGTGGCTGATCCAGGCACTGGACTTTCCCGACCTGCACGTCCGCATCATCGCGACGGATCCCGAGACGCGTACGCAGGCGCAGGCGGACTTCCATTTGCTATGCGACGACTTCCCTGCGCTGGGCCCCTTCGTCGAACGGTGGGACTTCGCCTCCGGCACGCGCCCTGCGCCGCCGGCGGGCGGCCAGGCGTCGCCGGGCTACGTCGATGCGCTGAAGGACTGGAATGAGCAGCCGACGCAGCATGGCGGCGTCTACCGGGCCTGGCAGCGCTACGCCTCGCGTCACAACGGGTGGGCCGCCAAGCGACCCGACGAGGCCTGGCATCCCGGGCGCCACATCGCCTTCATCCTGGAGCGACTCCATGACCTCGTGGCTGAACAAGCTGTTTGGCTGGCTGTCCGCAAAGCGGCCTAGCCTCACTTGCGATGCCGACGTGTGGCGCGACGGTACCGCGGAACTGAACCGCCGCACGCTGGACGGACGCCGCGAGAGCGGCGCCTTTCTGATCGGCCGCCGACGCGGAAGCGCGTGCCACATCGAAGAGTTCGTGTTCTACGACGACCTCGATCCGCACGCGCTCGCCACCGGAATCGTGCACTTCGACGGCAACAAGTTCACCAAGCTCTGGGACATCTGCCGTTCGCGCGGGCTCAGCGTCGTGGCCGATGTCCACGTCCACCCCGGCGGCTACGAGCAAAGCGCTTCCGACCAGGACGAGCCCGCCATCCCGTGCGCGGGGCACATCGCGATCATCCTCCCGCACTTCGCCAGGCGGTCGGTCGAGCCGGGTGGCATCGGTCTGTATCAGTACCTCGGCAACAAGCGCTGGCGAGACCACACCCAAAGCGGCCGCAACTTCTTCAGGCTGATTCGACCATGAGCACTCTGCACCTCGAACACTCGCGGGTCACGAAGGCGTTGACCGACAACTCCGACATCGACTTCGCCGAAGCCGAGCGGCGCCTGCGCGCGACCCACGTTGTCGTGCTCACCGAGGGGGCTGACCTGTCGAGCCCCGCGGCCCTGTGGTGCGTGCTGACCGCGCTGAACGCGAGCAGGCGGACGTTCGGCTCTGCGACGCTGGTCCTGACGTTCGACGTCCCGCTGCAGCGCGCACTGCCCGGCGCCATCACGCTGGCCATGGCAGCGCGGCTGATGGGCGCGACCGTGGTGCGTTCAGTACCGGAGCATGCGACCCACGTCATCTGCGTGGGCACCGCGCTGGAATCCGCGGCGTTCTGCGTGCGCTGCTGGTGGAACGGCTGGTTGGCCGGCATTCGGCCGTCCTGGGATCCGGCGCCGGCGCAAGCAGCATGGAACCCGCTGGCCGGCATTGTCGCCGCCGCGATCGCGGTGCGCGAGGTGTTCGCGAATGTGCGTGGTATCCGCTCGTCGCCGCGCGCGACGACCCTGTCGCTGTGGGAGCCATGGTGCGACCCCGGCGCTGCGTCCCCGGGGCCCCACGTGGTTCACGGCATCCGCGCGCTGTGGCTGATCGGCCTCGGACACCTGGGACAGGGCATCGGTTGGTCGCTGTCGGCCTTGCCGATGGCCGGGCGGATCGCGCTGCAGGACGATCAAGCCGCCGGCATCGAGAACGAGGCGACCGGATTGGTCACTTGGTCGACGGACGTCGGACGGCGCAAGACACGCATCGCGGCAGGCTGGCTCGAGCACTTCGGGTGGGAGACGGATCTAATCGAGCGTCGGTTCGGTGCTGACACCTCGGCCTCGATCACCGATCCACCGGTTGTGGTGACGGCCCTCGACAGTCCCGCGCCACGCCAGCACGTGCACGCGGCCAGCTTCGCCTACATGGTCGACATCGGCGTGGGCCACGGTCCGGTCGACTTCGAGTCGGGGCAGTTGCGCGTGTTCGCGCGCGGCGACCCCGCCAACTGGCAGGCTGCAGCAGGCTCCAAGAACATCGATCGACTGCTGCAGCGACCGGCCTATGAGCAAGTGGCATCCAAGGATCGATGCGGCGCTTTCGAGCTCGCCGACGCGAGCGTGGCGGTGCCGTTCGTGGGAGCCGCGATGGGTGCGCTCGCAGTCGCGCAGCTGGCGCGCCTCGGGGCGATGGAGCCGGCGATCCGGCTCATGCAGATCGAACTCGGAGCGCCGGACATGGCGTCCTGCGGCGCGATGGCTGCGGCGCCGCTCGGAAACCTTGGCACAGTGGAAATGGATCTTCGCGGTGCCTGCACCCGCCTGTGAAGTGTCAGCGCTTCTTGCGATGCGTGGGCACGATAGGGATGGAGATCCCCGTCCCCTTGATCGGATCCCCAACGAGACGGCGCACATCGGCGATCAGGTAGCTTCCGCTGCGGGCTAGGTTCGCTTCCATGCTCGTGACCACTTCCTTCAGCGTTCGCTGGTCGACTGCCCTTCTGACGTTCGCCTTGTTCATGAGAAGTCTCCGTCTTCGATCGCCGCGTCCCACGGCTTGTGCCGGACCCATCGGAACCGTCTGTCGGAGGTGATCACGGCGATCTCGATCGGCCCCCCGCACACTTGGGCACCGGTCGAAAACTTCATCGCCTTGATCGTGCAGTAGATCGCCGAATGGACATAGTCGATCGCATCGCGCATCGGCAACCGGGCCCGCGGCTGCAGCCCGTGCGCTGCCAACAGGTCGGCCAGATCCTCCGGAGTTCCGCTCCACTTGCCGGAGGCCAGAAGCGCATCGATGAATGGCTGGTCCACGCCGTATCGCAGGCGATTCATCACGTTGGGCATGCCCCATAGCTGCAGCTCGTTGAGAACCGGCTTGGTAACGCTGGGGACAAGCTCGGTGGCCTTGAAAGTGATGATACGGGCGTCAGGAACACGTTCGGGCATGCAATGCCCGGCAACGCAGAAGCCCACAGCGTTCGCGTCTACGCGATCGCGCAGCTTTGCATCGTCTTTGCCTTTGCCACCGGCTCGGCGTCCTGCCTTGCTCAGCGCCTTGCGCAGGTCGACCACGGGCTGGTGCGCGTCGTAGAGGGGCTGGAACAAGCGCACCCATCGCGTTGCCACGTCGTCGATCGAAGGTGGAGGGTCTCGGGCTAGGTCGTCGCCGAGCAACGCCACGAGCCGGCGGTAGCTGACGTCGCCGATGTGCCCGACGCCCCAGGTCAGCAACCCGAACGTCGAGCCCTCGCCGATCTCGAACAGCTTCTGCGCGAAGTTGAAGTAGTGCAGGTGCTCGTCGCCGAGAAACGAGGATGTGCTGTCCGCACCGAGCACGATGCCCTCCTGCGTGACGTACAAGCCGGCAATGGTCACCTTCTGCCCTCCCCGGGGTCTGTTCGGCCGGCGTGATGTGCCTGTCGCGCCAGTCGTGTTTGGGGCGGCATTCTCGTCTCGCGTCCGGCACGACACAAGTGGCGGATTCCTCTTCGATGCCGCGTCGGCGACCTGAGCCACCACCTCATGTGCCAAACGCCTCCCTCATCTGCCGCGCCCGCCGCGCCTGATCCGCATGCGGGTACACCGACGTGGTGGACACCGAGGCATGCCGAAGGTTGTCGCGCACGGTCGTGAGCTCATCGCCGGCTTCAGGGTTGCGGGGCGCATGCGTGTGCCCCAGCCGGTGCGGCGTGGTGAGCCGCAGCTTCTGCGCCGTCCCAGGAACGGTCAAGTGAAGCTGTTCCGCCGCGTGCCTCGAAGAAGCGCCGGAATACCGCCCACACACGCGCAGCCGGGATGCCGCCCTTGCCCTCGAGCGGCCTACGCGGTCTCGGCGTCACCCCAGCTCGACGCGACGATCACGCGGGTCAACCTCCTGGCGGTCAAGGCGGAGTTCCTGAAGTCGGACCTGAGCCTGGGGCTCGCCGCGATTCGCGCGGGCGCTCAACTGCCTCGACGTCGTCCAGTTGATCGCCGCCAGTTGCATGAGAGCGGACTTCCACGACGACAGTGTCCGCATCAAGGTGACCGCCGTGCGCGCGTTCGGCGCGACCCACGTCCGGCTGAGCGCGCCGGAGCGCACGCTGCGGCCGACGGCGCCGTTGGAAGACACGTGCCGCAGGCTCGGGATCGAGGTCCTGACGGTCAAGTGTGGCGGCGGTCGGTGCGGTTTTGTCACGCGGCCGGAGGCGCGCCGTCTTGTGCAGGCGCATCGAACGCAGCGTCCCTCTCCTGGCCATCGTTCGCCAGCATCATGTTCCAGGTGAACGAACTGTACGGATGGAATTCGGGCAGCAGGCTTTGGACCTGGCCGTCGGCGAAGAAGTGATGGGCGATCCCGGGGAACATGTGCGGGTCGACCGGACGCTCTGCGTGCGGGTTGTGGAACATCGACAGGCCTTCGGCCCAGGTCTCCGTGACGTCGCCCTGCTTCACCTCGTGGAAGAAGGGCTCCGGCAAGGCCGCATTCCGTTCGTGGCGATGCTTCACGCCCCCTCGGTAGACGCGTTGGTTGGCAAGCCCGAAGCCGGCGAGCATCCCCATGCGGTTGAACTTGGAGATCGTGCCGGACGACGAGAAGAGCACCGCGCTCACGTGCTCGGCGCCCGGCTGGAAGAAGTAGCCTGACGGGATGACCTTGCCTTCGTGCTCATGCGTCTCGATCTTCAGCGGCGTGATCACAAGCTGTCCGGCATCGTCGAAGAGGAAATCGTGAGTCACGCCGTACAGGTACTCGAGGAGCGCGGGCGATGTCCAAGTCATCGACTGGTCCTCGTGGAAGTCGGCGACCGCGAAGATCAGCGAGTGCCCCTTTACGTGCTCGAGCTCCCAGTAGGGCGTCTTCCGGTTGAGCTTGGAGTACAGCGCGCTGCCAAACCGGATCGGCACGCGCGTCTTGATCAGCGCGCGGATCTCTTCGGTGGTGCGCAGGTGGGGGCGCCCGTCGGACCGGCTTTCCAGCGGCGGGTCCTTCGGCGATCGCCCGACGATGACGGCCTCGATGAACGCCTTTTGGCGCCCTGCCCTCACCTCGAAGTCCGGCGCCTCGTGCTCCTTGCTGACGAACAGGCCGAGCTCGAGCAATGCGGCGTAGAGGTATAGTTCCCAGATCCGCGAGTCAAAGGCCGTCGTCTGGAACTGCTGCACGAAGTTGCCGTCGACGTCGACGAAGTGCCGCATCATCTCCGACATGATGGCCCGGGCGGGCGTCCAGTGCGGGGCCTCGCTCAGCAGCCGAAAGGCCGCATGCAGACCGTCTGCGGGTCCCTGTAGGGCGAAGAGGTCGACGCCCGCCTTGTCCTCGTGCTCATCGTCCTGCGGGAACACGCTCTGTCCGCTCTCGGTGTGCTTGCGCATTGACGCGAAGAGCGCGTGGCGCGCCTGCGTCCGGCTCATGCTCGCCGACATGTCGATGCAACGGAACCGGCCTTTCCGGTCGCGCCCGAGCACGACGCAGCCGTAGTCTCGATCGGTCCGGTCGATGATCAGCACCCCGATCAGCGTCTGCGGCCTGTTGGCGAAGAACTCGACTTCGCGTCCGTATGCTTCGAAGATCGGCGATCGGGTCCACGCGACGAAGGCGTTGTACCGCTCGGGCGTCAGCGGAACGACGCCGCTGTCGTCGAGCAGGGCCGCCACCCGCTGCTCCCTCGTGCCCCGTCGCTTCGCCTCGCCCATGCTCCCTCGCCTCCCTGTCCGACCAACGCACGCGGCGTGGTTCGCCACGATGATGGCAACGCAGCCCCCGCGCGCGTCCGATTCTCCCGTCGTCGCGCGCCACACGCGGCGACGTTGACGTCTTCCAGGGGACATCTTCCGGGCACCCGAGCACAAGACCGGCCAGCTACTGCAAGCGGCATCGTCAGGATTGATGATTCGGTGGTGCCGCGCGCTAGGAATGATCGTCGGTCGGCAAGGTCCGGTACGACGTCGGACCAACATGGGGAGGATCGCATGCATCGAACCGGGTGGTACGGTTTGGCGGCCATCGCTGTCGCCTTGGCCGGCTGCGGCGTCACGCTCGAGGCGACCCGGGTCGCGCCGACCGATCGCGAGAAGGGGCTTACGCCCACGAGGGTCAAGGGCGAGGGCATCGTCTATGCGCTGCCTCGAACCGAGTTCGAGGTGGTCCAGCCGCTGAAGCTGAAGTTCTCGACGGCAGGCGGGCTGCGTGAGACCTATTCGACCTGCAAGCGCGCCTGCGCGGCAGATCCGAACAATACCGGCGACGCCTGCAAGTTCGACACGGCCCCGACGCTGCTGTTCGCCCCGCCGGAGCTGCGCACGGCGTCCCGGCCTGACTACACACGGCTGTACCAGGTCACGCCCTCGGCGGACCTCTTCCAGTCGCTGACCTTCAAGTTCGAGATCGCCTCTAACGGTGTCGTGGACAAGATCGACGCCACCGCCTCGAACACCGGATTCGAGGTCGTCAGCAGCCTGGCCTCGGCACTTATCAAGGCCGCGCCGGCCGCCCGCGCGGCGATGGAGGCGAACACCCGCGTCCTGAGCGCGACACGTCGCACCTGCTACCAAGTGTCGAACGACGTCGTCAAGCTCCTGGAGCAGAGTTCGGGTGCATTGAGTTGCAGCCTCGCCCAGGAGGTCGAAGGCTGCCTCGTCTCGTACGAACAGGACGTGAAGTCGGCGCAGAAGAGCGTCGACGACCTCTTCGACCGCGCCGAGCGCGGTGTGTTGAAAGCCGACGTGGTGGGTGCGATCGCCACCCACCGCAAGGACCGCTTGGCGGCGGCCACCGCACGCCGCGATGAGGCGGCGGGGCTGTTCGGGCTTGCCGACGGGAAGGACGTCGAGGCGGTCTACCAGGTCATCGTGCCCATGGGCGGGCCCGCGGAATACCAGCCGCATGCCGCAGAAGCGACCCTAGGGCCGCTCGTGGCCCGCGGCGAGGCCCGCGTTGTCGGCATGTCCGACAACGCGGGCAGCTTCCTTGCGAAGATGCTGACCCCGCTGAAGGCGAGCACGCGCCACTACGCCGTTGCGAGCACGATGCCCGGCACGTTCGACGCCGCGTCCGTCGACGAGAGTGCAGCGCTTGGCAAGGGCTATCGCTACAGGGTCCCCGTCTCCGCGCCGACGACACTGACCGTCTACAAGGACTCGAGCAAGGGCGCCTTCGCGTTCGGGCCCGCAACGGACCAGAAAGTGATCGCCCAGTACGGACCGATCGCCGCGCTGCCCTCTTCGTTCAAGGGCAAGGGGGGACACGTGCTGGTGAAGCACTGGCCCGACTCGGGAGGCCTGCAGACCGTCGAGATCGGTGCGGAGGCGCTGCCAACGTCGGCAGTGACCGACGTGATCGACTCCGCCTCCGAGCAGCTCAAGGCGCGCCGCGACAAAGCCGCGGCCGCCGACCCCGAACTCGATGCGCTGACGCGCCAGCAGAAGATCCTCGCGCTGCAAAAGCAGATCCGCGATCTGGAGGCCGAGCTGGCCAAGCAGGAGGGCAAATGAGCCGCGTTGTCCCGCGTTGTTGGCGGTCGGGTTCCCTGCTCGCCCTGCTTTGCAGCGGCGCCGCAGGGGCTGCGGCGGCAGACGTCCCGCAGTTCGTCTTCGAGGCCTACCCCTCGGATGTCCTGGCCAGCAAGCAGCTCTACCACCAGAACCTCGCGGCGGCGGGATCGGCGGTCCAGAACGTGCCGTTCTACCTGCTGGTCCCGCAGCTGCAGCGGTGGGTGCCCGGACAGGTCGTCCGCGTCGCCTTCAACGGCGGCAGCAAGGACCTCCACCAGAGGATCGCAGGGGTAGCCAATCGCTGGATCACCGAGACGGGCATCAACCTGCGCTTCAGCTTCACCGACAACGCCGGAAACTTCCGAACCTGGACGACCGACGACGCGGTCTACGCCGCGGAGGTGCGGATCGCGTTCTACACCGATGCCCGGGGAGGCAACTGGTCGCACGTCGGTACGGACAGCACGAACGTCAACCTGGTGGGCGGGCTGGCAGGCCAGGCGTCCATGAACCTCGGCGGCTTCGACCGGCAGCTGCCCATCGGCTGGGAAGGGACCGTGCTGCACGAGTTCGGCCACGCCCTGGGCTTCGAGCACGAGCACCAGAGCCCCGCGGGAGGCTGCGACTTCCGCTTCGAAGACGACCCGGGCTACGTCGGGACGACCGACGCGGCGGGCTGGTACACCCTCGACGCACAAGGGCGCAGGCCTGGCTTGTACACCTACCTGGGCGGCTACTCCAACCGGTGGCCGCGCGAGAAAGTGGACAGCAACCTGAAGGTGCTGCCGGTCTCCTCGGCCTTCCTCGTCGGGGCGTTCGACAAGAACTCGATCATGAAGTACCAGTTCCCGGCGTTCTTCTTCAAGGCGGAAGGCCAAAGTCCCTGCTTTACGCCCAACGACAACCGCAAGCTCTCTGCCGAGGACATCGCGGGGGTGCGCAAGACATATCCACCCGATGCGAATGTCGCTGCGACCCAGATCACCGAGCGCAGGGCGACGCTGACGCAACTGCTCAACGCGCCCAACGCGAGCGCCGGCGTGCGGATCCAGACCGAAGCCCAGCTGAAGGCGATCGCGGCGCAGTAGAGAGGCGGCCTGCGCGGTCGACAAGATTTCAGGCAAACTCCTGGTTTCAGCAGGCGCTGAAACTTCACCTGAGGCTGAAAGTCGTCCTTGATTTCAGTCGATGTGCTATATTCATCGGACGCTGAAAACACCGCCTCCGATGAAACAGTCTGCCGCCGACATCGAGGACGCCTGGCCCACCGTGCTGGTGGCGCTCCTCGAACGGTCGCCTCTGGTGACCGACGTGCTAGTGGAGACCTCGGTCGTCGGTCGCGATGGTAGCGACAGCGAACTCGACGGCGATGTGACCTTCAAGGTCGCGGGTGAACCCCACCGGCTGATCGTGGAATGCAAATCGTCCGGGCAGCCGCGCCACGTCCGAGGCGCGATCCAGCAGCTGGGCCAGGCCATCTTCCGGGCGCACGAGTTGACCCGGGGCCTGTTCGTTGCGCCCTTCATCTCGCCATCCGTCCGCGAGCTGCTGGCGCAGACCAACATCGGATGGCTCGACCTTGCAGGGAACGCGCGTGTGGTGTTCCCGAGACTGCACCTCGAAGTCGAGAAGGCGGACCGCGACCCGTTCGCGACCAGGCGGGAGCAACGATCGCTCTTCTTTCCGAAGTCGGCGCGCCTCCTCAAAGTGCTGCTGCACCACCCGCAAGTGCCCTGGAAAGTGACTGACCTGGCGGAAAAGGCCCAGGTCAGCCTGGGCCAGGTGAGCAATGTCCGCCGCGCACTCATCGATCGGGAGTGGGCCACTGCCGAGGCGGGCGAAGGACTGCGGCTGACGCAGCCTGACGCCCTGCTCGACGCCTGGCGCGACGATGGTCTGCTTCCTCCGAGCGTTGCCTTGCGAGGCTACACGCTTAAGCACGGCAAGGCGCTCGAGGCGGCGATGGAGGCAGTGTTCGCAGACCCCGCCCTCAACGGCGATTCGCGGGTGCTACTCGCTTCTCACTCCGTCGCCCGGCGGGCCGCTCCTTATGCTCGCATCGCCGGGGAGTTCTTCTATGCCAGCGAGGTGGGCATCCGCCTGCTCAAGCGCCACCTGGACCTGGCCACGGCGGACAAGGGCGAGAACATCACCATCTACCGCCCAAGTGATGAGGGCCTGTGGATGGAGACCATGAAGGTGAGCCACGACATGATGGGCACGGGTCCGATCCAAACCTACCTCGACCTTCTGACCACCGGCGAGCGGGGCCGCGAGGCCGCTGAACACTGGCGCGCCGAACGCATCAAGCCCTTGCTCGCAGGAGTACCCTGATGGAAGGGAAGTCCGCGGCCGAGTACGACGACGTCACTGCCAGCGCCGTGCTGTCGGTCTTGCTCGAGATAGGGCAGGTCCTCGGCGCCTTCAGGGACCGCTTCGTCGTGATCGGTGGCTCGGTCCCATGGCTGCTGCTGCCCAATGCGCAGCCCAGCCACATCGGGACGCTGGACATCGATCTCAGCCTCGATGCCGAGGCGCTCGGCGACGGGGACTACAAGTCCCTGGTGGACTCTCTCCTGGCCGCGGGCTACACGCGCAACGAGGCCGAGATGAAGTGGTTTCAGTTGCGTCGCCTGGTCGAAGTCAAGGCCCACGGTCGGGTGCCGGTTCTCGTGGATCTGCTGATGCCGCGCGAAGCGAAGTTCAAGCGAAACAAGCCACCGTTGCTTGCGAACTTCGCGGTGCAGAAGGCCGACGGGGCAGCTGTGGCGATGAAGTCCTACGTGACGCACACCATTGACGCCGCGATGCCAGACGGACGGCCCAATGCGGTGGACCTGCGCGTGGCCAGCATCCCGGCACTGCTCGTGATGAAAGGCTACGCGCTTGTCGGCCGAGACAAGCAGAAGGACGCCTACGACATCTACTTCTCGGTACGCAGCTTCGAGCCTGATGTCGGTGCACTCGCCGCCGAGTGCATGCGTCTCATCGACGACCCGATCGCACTCGCCGGCTTCAGTCACATCGCGAGCAAGTTTAGGCACGAAACCGACTTCGGACCCACGACGGTCAGAGCATTTCTGGCTGATTCGGGATCCTTCGCGGGCATGACACCCGAGCAGGTTCAGATCGATGCGTTTCGTCAGGTCCGTGCGTTGCTCGATCGCATGGGACTCTGAGCCACTCCTTCTGCTCGGAGCATCGACCTCCAGAAATTGCCGGTCCGGAGATTCGCTTTATGCCGGTCCGGAATCACCTAAGGAAACTCTGCAAAACAGGCCCATGACTTGCATGCATTGAGGCCATGAACGCCACTCGCAGCACCGCCATGAATCAACTCGGCCTGGGCTTGAACCTGTCGACGAAGAAGACCCGCAAGGCCAAGTTCCTTGACGAGATGGAACGGGTGGTGCCTTGGACCGCGCTGGTGGAGATCGTCGAGCCGCACTGCCCGCGTGCGAAGACGGGCCGCCCACCGTTCGCGGTGGAGACGATGCTGCGCATTCACTACCTGCAGCAATGGTTCTGCCTGTCGGACCCGGCGATGGAAGAGGCACTGCACGACACGCCGGTGTTCCGCGAGTTCGCCAAAATCGGCCAGGGGGTCGTGCGGCTGCCTGATGAGACGACGATCCTGCGCTTTCGCCATCTGCTGGAGCGGCACAACCTGGCGCCCGACATGCTGCGCTTGGTCAACGACATCCTGGGCGCCAAGGGGCTGCTGCTGCGCACGGGCACGGTGGTGGATGCGACGCTGATCGCCGCGCCGAGCTCGACCAAGAACGCCGATGGCCAGCGCGATCCGGAGATGAAGCAGACCAAGAAGGGCAACCAGTGGTACTTCGGCATGAAGGCCCACATCGGCGTCGACGCGCAGTCGGGTCTGGTGCACACCGTGGCGGACACTGCGGCCAACGTCAATGATCTGAACATGGCCGGAGCGCTGCTGCACGGGGATGAAGAGGCTGCGTTCGGTGATGCTGGCTACCAGGGCGTGCACAAGCGGCCCGAGGCCCAGGGTCCGACCTGGCACGTCGCCATGCGCCGAGGTCTGCGCCGCAAGCTCAACCCGTTCATCGAGCCTGACTTCGTGGCAGAGCGTGTGGAGAAGATGAAGGCTGGCATCCGCGCCAAAGTTGAGCACCCGTTCCGCGTCATCAAGCGCCAGTTCGGGTTCACGAAGGTCCGCTACCGCGGGCTGGCGAAGAACACGGCGCAGCTCGTCACGTTGTTCGCGCTGTCCAACCTGTGGATGGCGCGACGGCAGTTGATGGGAGCGCAGGGATGAGTGCGCCCGCAGCGGCCGAAATGGCCGCGAGAGATGCACGAAGCGCCCACCAAAGGCGCCACAGTGGCGCTGCGGGCGCTCGCAAACCAACCTCGACTGCCGAGACTGCATCAGTTCGCCTCAATCAGCGCTTCGCAACGCATTGTGCAGACCATCCCTAATGGTGTTTCCCACACGCTAGTCGCGGTCTCCGTACGTTCGTTGGCATACCGTCCTGTGGGCGCACTTCTCGCAGGCCTTCCTGCGTGTCGCCGGGCGAGGCTCCGGCCCGTGGCCGGTCCTCGTCTGCAGCAGCCGATGTCGCATGGCCATCACCTGCTGTTCGTCGAACAGGTCGACCCGAATTGCCCGCAGGCCCGGTCTGCCAGACTGTTGGACTGCGACGTGAGCGACCGGTGAGACGCGCTCGCCAGTGGCTTCCTCGAGAACCAAGCGCTGCACAGAGAGCTCGATCGCATCGGACGCGTGCGCAGCGAAGTACGCCCTCGTCTTCAGCTCCACCAAGTGCAGCTCTCCACCGGCGCGGTAGGCCCGGTCGAGTCTTGCCACCAAGCCATGTCGCCTCGACTCGAAGCGCTTCTCTGCGAAGGCGAGTTGGCCTCCGGTAATCTCTCTCGGCAGCCAGCTCTCGTCAGGCTCCGGTTCCATTGCACGCAGCCACACGTAGCCGCCAGCGAAGAGCAGCAGCCCCACGACCAGCAGCCCGCCGGAAAGGGCGTCACTCATCCGGGTAGCCTCCTAGCATTCGCCCATGCCGCTGCCTTCGCAGCGAGGCGAACGCAGGCCCGCACACACTGCAGCAGTCGCCGGTGACGGCCCAGCAGTTCGCAGAGGGCAGGACCGAGGCGGTAGTAGGTTCTGATCAGCCACCGCCCCGCCGCGGTCCTCCTCATATACAGATCCCGGAAGGCTCGCAGGTCTCGTGTCTCGGCGCACTCTCCAAGGGCCAAGGTCGCGACGAAGCACCGGCCCTTCTTCTCGCTGGCCCGGGCGATGGCGACGCTGTCCCGGTAAAACTGATCGTGCGCGGCGTTGCCGCGGTCCTGCGCATTGACCTGTTCGTTAGTCCGCCTGGCACCATCGCGCCAGTCGAAGTGGGCCACACGTTCGCAGTAGCCCAGCTGCGCCAGCTCGCTGGCGCTCACCAGTTCGCGGTCATTCCGGCTCATCGACACCCGGGCCCACGTCCGATCCCTCGAACATGTCAGCCATCTCCGCAATGCTCTGACCACCGAGCTGCGCCGCGGGTGTGGTCGGGGCACCAGCGCCGTTGGGCGCCACCGGCTTCAGCGGCATCGACGTCGGGGCACCGCCGGCGCCGCGCTGCGGCAGACCGCTCACACCGACGCGGCCCTGCTCGACAAGAAGGCCCAGCTCCGCCAGCTTCAAGAGGCGCTTCACCCGCCTCCTGGCAGAGGTGATTCCGCTGAGCTCGCGGTGCAGGTCGGGACACTCTTCGGGCGTGATCGTCACCTGCATCACCATCTTGGGCACAGCACTCATGGCCGTTTACGCGCCGACCAGTGCAGCACCGGACGACACCTCCGTGCCGGCAAAGTGCTGCGGGTTCTCGCGGACGTACTGCTCGCCCATCAGTTGGAAGCCCTTCACGTTGGCATAGAGTGGCTCGTCGACCTCGCTCATCTTCACCTCGGGAAACTTGCGCCGGATCGTGGCACGGTACAGGTGCATGCCGCCACCCACCACGACGATGTGCTCGAGATCGTCGGTCGAGCCGAGGCGTTTGTGGATCGCGGCCACACCCTGCTCGGCGATCTTCTCTACCATCTTGTCGTACTTCTTCAGGTCGATGCTCCGCTGGTAGGCGCGCAACGGCTTGCGGTCCCTCAGGGCCTTGTCGATAGCCTCGAGGTTCTGGTAGTCCCGTCCCGTCTCGCTCGAGATCGCCGCTGCGATCTTCGTCAGCATGTCGTGCACCCCTCGATTCACCGAGTGGCTCATCTTGCCGACGACCCTGCTGTCCAACGTCACGAGCCAGTCGAAGGTGCGCGACCCGGCGTCAATGACGAGCGTCCGCCCCTGGCGCAGGTTGGCATTCGCCTGGTCGCCAAACACCGCATACATCGCACCCTGCGGTTGTGCGACGACCAGGACACGGCGAACTTCCACCTTGCGCTTGCGCCCAACATCGAAGGTCCCCGTCATGGCCTTCTGCAACTCGGCCCGACGGTTCATGTACTGCGAGACCGGCAGGCCCAGCACCAGGAGGTCGACGTGGTCCACCTTCATGAAGTGCAGCGCTCCGGCCGTGAAGGCACGGTACTCCTGGGTCCGGATGTAGTCGTCGTGGTGATTGCGCCCGACGAAGCCGTCAGCCGCGAGTGCGACGTCGGGACCGACTTCGTACCAGATCCCGCCCACCGGCACGCACACCGTTCTTCGAGAGCTTCCGATGCCGTCGCCCGAACTGTCATGGGCACTGTCGTAGGCGATGGACGCGAAGTGCGCACACTCCACGCGCCCGTCCTGCGACGCCCGCACGTACTTGGTGTTCCCGAACCCCACGTCGATGGCTCTGACGATCGGTGCCATGGGCTGTGCTCTCCACGTTGCGCTGGTCGATCTCGCCAGCATCGCCAAGCCCGCCCTCCTCGCCAACTCGAAACGACGCTCGTATCCCCCGGCTTTTCGGTAATCCCACGCCTTGGTGCGCGTTCGAGGAGCCACCTTCGCAGGACTTCGGTCGTTGTCCAGACGGCAGCGCGCGCATTGAAGTCCGCTGGAACTGACAGCTTCGGCTGCCAGCGGCCTCGCTCCTCTGCGTGCCATGGCGCCTGCCCGGGTCGGCTTGGTGGCTCGAATCGGCCTGTTACGGGTCGCCTTCCACGACTAGACGGGGGAACCTGTAGGTCAAGGCCCCGGGAAAGGTCGGAGCAAACCTCCGAAATGCACTAACCATTGCCATACCACCGCGCTCTTTTCTTCAAGGGCTTCGAGCTGTTGACAACCGCGCCTCGCATGGGTTCAACTTCCCCCCGAGCCTGTGCTGCCTGCCACAGCTCTTAATGCAAGCAGGCCGGTGCTGCGGGATCCGAGAACCCGCCGTTCGCAGTCGTGACCTGCACTTCAAGCCCGGCCTTTCGAGGCCTTGCCGCGCCAGTCGCGGTGCTCCCACCGTTCCATCTCGATCCGTTCATCGGATCTGCCTGAGTGGCCTTCGTTAGCGGCAACGCCGCGGCCGAGGCCAACCCACGAGCAGCCTGTGCGCTGCTCGCGAAAACACCGTCGCCTACGTCGTCAACCCCATGAGGGTTCTCGGTCGTGGTCAGCCCGTCTGAGGCTGCACGATCGATTCCAGACGTGGCCCCGTGCGCTCCGGTGGCAGGAGCGCTCTTCAAGCGGCGAGAGACGGTACCCACGAACTCCCAGAAGCGCCTCGGCTTGGATCGAGGACGGCGCAGCGCATCCGACGAGATGTGCGGGCCAGGTCGTCGACCGCCGCGGAATCGCGACGGTGGGCTACGGGACTGTGATTTTTCAACACCTGCCAGGTCGCCCCGCGCGGCCGAACGCTTGAAACAACGCACCGCTTTCAATGGTCGGCGGTGCCGGCTGCTCCCTTGACCTTCGACCTGCTCGCACGACCCTGGACGCACGTGCGAGCTGGAGTTCAGCGTCCGAACCCATTGACGCGGCCGCAGTGGCTCGCCGGCCGTCAACGGAGCAAGAGATGTCGTCGAAGAAGCCAAAGCCCCCGGCCAAGCTGCCGGTCTACGCACGCCGGTCGCCGGCGGGCTCGCCCAAGAATCCGCAGAACGTCCTCGACACGGAGCCCAACGGCACACGCGACTGGAAGCGCGTGCTGCACTGTGTCCTGGCCATCCACAACCCGGAGCACTCCAAGCTGCTGAAGACGGTCTCGCAGAAGACCATGCTCGATCGTGAGCGCTTCTACTTCAAGTTCTGGGATGACCTGCGCTTCAACACCACGTTCCGCGACGCCGATCCGCGCATCCTGACCCACCGCCAGGTGCAGGCGGTGGCCAACCTCTGGACCGAGCGCAAGCTCTCGGTGGCCACGGTCCACAACTACCTATCCTTCCTGCGCACCTACGCGGCATGGATCGGCCGCCCGGGGATGGTGCGCGACGTCGCAACCTACTTCGGCGCCGACTCACACTACGTCCACCGCGAGCGCACGGCCAAGGTCGATCGCAGCTGGATCGCGCGATGCGTCGAGGTCGAAGCCAAGATTCGCGAGGTCACGGCCTACGACCCGTGGGTCGGGATGCAGCTCGAGCTCTGCTACCGCTTCGGCCTGCGCGCCAAGGAGGCCCGGCACTTCCGGCCCCATGTCGCCGTCATCTCGCGCGAGCTGGCCAACCCCCGCGACGCCCAGCACTTCCCCGACTGCAAGCAGTTCCTGCGGGTGCGCTACGGCACCAAGGGCGGACGCCCGCGCGACATCCCTGTGATGACCCCGGAGCAGGAGGAACTGATCGAGCGCGCGCTGGAGACGGTTGCGCCTGGCCACTACGTCGGCGCGCCGGGCCGCACGGCGGTCCAGAACGCGAACCGCTTCTACAACGTGCTGCGCCGGTTCGAGATCACGAAGGCGGCCCTCGGCGTCACCGCGCACGGCCTGCGCCACCAGCATGCCAACGACCGCTACGAGGAACTCGCGGGCGAGCCCTCGCCGGTGCGCGGCGGCGCGGGTGTTGGGGACGCCGACGGTGCAGCGCGCATGGCCGTCTCGTCCGAACTCGGCCACGGTCGCATCGCGATCACGGATGCGTATTTAGGCCAGTCCGCGGTTATGCGCAGCAAGGGCCGCAATGCCCCGCCGCCCAAGGAACCCGGGGACCCCGTCTGCGCATAACACCTCGCAGCCCAGCCCCTGCTGGGGCTGCGAGGTAAGCTTGGCGTCGGCCTACAGTGAGCGAAGCCAGTCCAGCAGCGACTTGTTCTGCTGCCATGACGGCAGCGCTGCCGATGGCGACTCGCCGGCCACCTTCTCAAGTGCGCGTCGCTTCATCTCCAAGTTCGCCCGGGCGTAGATCTGCGTTGTCTTCACGTCCACGTGCCCGAGGAAGTCGCGGATCATCTCCAGCGACACGCCGCTCTGCAGAAGGTGCATGCCCTTGGTGTGCCGCATGCTGTGGGGGCTGATCTTCTGCGTGAAGCCGGGCACCGCCGACCGGGCGGCATGCACGTGGCAGTGCAGCAGGTAGCGCAGGCCTGACCTCGACAAGCGTCCGCCCTGACGGTTCTGGAACAGCGGCAGATGTCCGCGCTCGGGCCGGTCGAGATCGTTCTCCCGCAGGTGGTCACGCAGCAGCCGAGCCGTGGCGTCCATCAGAGGCACGACGCGTACCTTGCGACCCTTGCCCAGCAGCCGAACCTGGGCCGGTGTCGTCAGGCGCACATCGTGGGCGTTCAGGTCGATCAACTCCTGCGCCCGGGCGCCGGTGTCGTACAGCACGCTGAGCATCACAGCATCGCGCCGCCCGGCCGACGTAGTCGGATCGGGGTGCGCCAGCACCTGCGTCAGCTCGTCCTTGGACATGTAGGCCACCGGCACCTGGACATGGCGCCGCAGTGGCATCGCCATGATCTTCTGGCAATGCAGCATCCGCTCCGGCACCTCCGACTGCACGTAGCGGAAGAACGCGTGCAGCACGGCCAGCCGCTGGTTCAGGGTACGGATCGAACACTTCCGCTCCTGCGCCAGGTGATCGAGGAAGGCCTCCACGAAGGTCACGTCGATGTCGGCCAGGGACAGGCGCTCGGCGGCGATGCCGCGACCGTCACGTCCGAAGCGCAGCAGCAGCGTGAACACATCGCGGTAGGCCTTGATCGTGTTCGGGCTGAGGTTGCGCTGGCCAGCCAGGTAGCGCGTGAGGAAGTTCGTCACGTGGACAGACAGGTCGGTCGGCTTCATGACGACCTCCACGGCCTGCGCGGAATGACGTCGCTGAAGGCGGCGTCCGATCGCGAGACGATCTCCGGATACAGCTCGGCGGTCATCTGAAGGTAGTCCTGCGTGCCGTCGATCGAGGCGTGGCCCAGGTAGGTGGCCAGCACGGGCATCCTGGCCTGCAGATCGGCGCCCTCGCGGTACCAGCGCAGCAGGGCGTGCACCGCAAAGGTGTGGCGCAGATCGTGAAGGCGAGGTCCTTCTCCTCGGCCACCGTGGCCGATATGGCATCGGTGCAGCAAGTCCCGGTAGTTGCGGTACACGCCGCTGCCGTGCAGCTGCCCGCCGCGCGGTGACGGGAAGAGGTAGTCATCGTCTGCGCGAGGCCCCAGCGCAGCCACGTACTTCTGCAGACGAACCACCAGTGGCAGGGCCGGGGGCACCAGACGGTCCTTGCGGAACTTGGTGTCGTTGATGCGCAGCACGCCCTGGACCAGGTCGACGTCACGCATGCGCAGGCTCAGCGCCTCTTCGAGACGCAGGCCGCATCCGTACAGCACGCGGAGCAGCTCCGGTAGGACGATGTGCCGCAGGTGGGTCGACGCCATCGGCTCGATCCGGTCAGCGGCCTCGAGCAAGCGACGGACTTCCTCGTGCGTCAGCACGCGTGCCAGGAACGTCTTCGACTCCTTGGTGTCGGCGCCGATCCAAATCTGAGCCACCGTGCCGACCGAATATTGAGCCAGGGATGGAAGCCGACTTTGAGATGGTCGGCTGTGGATAAGTGTAGTTCTCGGCCTGCTTCGTTTACCTCCTCATTGCTGTGTTGATCGCGCGGGGGAAGACGCGCAGGGCGTAGCCCTGCGCGTCTTCCCCCGCGCGGCGCGCGATCAGAACGGGTCGGCCTCAGCCTCTGCCTTTGCGACCTTGCGGCTGGTCTCGCGCGCCTTGATCCGCTTCTTGGCCTCGGCCGTGCTGCGGCTGAAGCGGATCGACTCGTTGCCCGTCTCCACGATGTGGCAGTGGTGCGTCAGACGGTCCAGCAGTGCCGTGGTCATCTTCGCGTCGCCGAAGACGCTGGACCATTCGGCGAAGTCCAGGTTGGTCGTGATCATCACGCTGGTGTGCTCGTACAGCCGGCTGAGCAAGTGGAACAGCAGCGCGCCGCCGGCCTGGCTGAAGGGCAGGTAGCCCAACTCATCGAGGATGATGAGATCCAGCCGCAGCAAGCTGGTGGCGATGCGCCCGGCCTTGCCTTGGGCTTTCTCCTGTTCCAGCGCGTTGACCAGATCCACCGTCGAGTAGAACCTGACCCGCTTGCCATGCCGGGTGATGCCGGCCACGCCGATGGCCGTGGCCAGATGCGTCTTGCCCGTGCCCGGACCACCCACCAGCACGACGTTGTGCGCGTCATCGGTGAAGGCCGTGCTGGCCAGCGTGCTCACCAGCTTGCGGTCTACCGGCGAGACCTCGAAGTCGAAGCCCGCAAGGTCCCGGTGCACCGGGAACCTCGCGGCCTTCATCTGGTGGCTGACTGAGCGCATCGCCCGATCCGTGCCCTCGGCCTGCAGCAGGTGCTCGATCAGCCAGCGCGATGACTCGATGCCGGCATTACCTCCTTGCTCGACCAGATCGGCCCAGGCACCGGCCATGCCGTGCAGGCGCAGCGATTTCAACTCGACCAGCACGTCAGGCTTCATGGCTCACCTCCATGGTGGTGTCGTCACCGTCAGCATTGCCATCGCCACGCAATCGGTCATAGCGCGCCGTGTCCGCCAGCGGCGGCGTGGTGGTCTTCAGGTGCGTGGCCGCTGTCGGCGGTGCCGGTTGGGCGTTCAGCCTGCCCAGCACGTTGACCACGTGTTCGACGCTGACCTTGCCCGGCGGCCCGGTCTCCAGCGCCAACTCCACCGCCACCAGCACCGCATCCAACCCGGCCATCAGCACGATGGCCAGCACCTGCGCCATCACGCGGTCGCCGCCCGGGTTGCGCAACAGGCCCCGGCGCAGCCGCTGCAAGGGCTCGGGCATGTCGGCGAACGGCGCCCCGTTCCTCAGCGCACCAGGCTTCCTCTGCAGCAGCGGGATGTAGTGCTGCCAGTCGTACCTTGTCTCGCCCGCATTGCTCAGGCGATCGTGACGGGCAACAACCTTGTCGTCGGCCACCACCACCACGCTGGACGGGTACAGCCGCGTGCTGACCATCTGCCCATGCAACTCACACGGCACCGAGTAGCGGTTGCGCGCCACCGACACCAAGCACGTGCTGGATACCCGAGCCGGCTTCTCGACGTAGCCGTCGAACGGCGTGGGCATGGGCATCAGGTGCGCCCGCTCGTGCTCCAGCATCTCGGCCACGCTGAACTGGTCGTGCTCGGGATGGCGAACCTCCTCCCACAGGGCCCGGCATCGATCGGCCAGCCAGGCGTTGAGTTCGGTGAAGCTGCCGAACTTGACCTTGGCCGCGTCGATCCAGATGCGCCGCCGGCTGTCCTGCACGTTCTTCTCGACCACCCCCTTCTCCCAGCCTGAAGCCACGTTGCAGAAGTCGGGGTCGACCAGGTAGTGCGCGCACATGGTGGCGAAGCGCTCGTTGACGATGCGGCCCTTGCCCTTCTTGACCTTGTCCACCGCCGTCTTCATGTTGTCGTAGATGCCGCGCCGAGCGATGCCGCCCAGCGCCGCGAACGACCGGGTGTGGGCGTCGAACAGCATCTCGTGGCCCTGGCTGGGATAGGCCACCAGCCAGAACGCCCGCGAGGCGCACAGCTTCATGTGCGCGACTTGCACCCGGCAGTAGATGCCACCCACCACCAGGCCTTCCTCGCTCCAGTCGAACTGGTAGGCCTCGCCGAGTTCGAATGCCAGCGGGATGAAGGCGTTGACCGCAGCGCCCTGGCCCTCGTCCTGGCGCCACGCTCGGATGAAGTCGGTCACCCGCGTGTAGCCGCCGTTGTAACCAGCGCCCTTGATCTCGGCATACAGCGCCTTGGCCGTACGCCGTTCGTGCTTGGGGCGCCGCGCGTCGACCTTCAGCGCTTGCCGCAGCGCCTCGTGGAAGGCAGTGAGCTTGTTCGGCTGCTCACCGCGCCGGTACTTCGGCGGGCCATCGACCTCGCCGTGCAGCCACTTCGAAATCGTGTTGCGCGACAGCCCCGTCATGCGCGAGATCTCGCGCTCCGACTTCTTCTTCCGGCTATGCAAACGCCGGATCCTGCCAATCATGTCCATGGTGATCACTCCTCGTCCTCTGCTGCACAAAAATGCAGCAGGGTAGGTTGTTCACCTGGCTCAATTTTGGGTCGGCACTACCCTCAAAAGTGGCTCAGTTTTCGGCCGGCGCCAACACCGATGGCCCATCGACTGCCTTGATGTAGCGGTGACCAGCCCGGTTGGACTCGGCTTGTGGAGATCTACCAGACAGCGGGCAACGGGCAAACTCTTCTGGCTGCCTGCGAATGCGCGTGCTACGCTTGATTACGTCACGAAATCATGCGCGCCCAACCCGCTAAGCCTCGCCACGGTGGCAACCGCCAGGGTGCCGGGCGCAAGTCTGCCTACGGAGAGCCCACCAAGACGCTCAGGGTGCCGCAGAGCGCCCTCCCAGTAGTGGTGGGCTACCTGGATGAGCTGAAGCGCTCGCCACAAGCTCCCGGCGATCCCGCTTGCCTACGACCCGTCTCGGCACTGCGTGAGCCAACGCCCGTTCCAGCCCTCGGCCGGCGAGTCCGCGCCGGCAGCCCCACTTCAGGCGACGACTACCAAGATGACCCAGTCGACCTCGGCAAGCACCTAGTGCGCGATCCGAGCAGCACCTTCGTCATGAAGGTCGCCGGCTGGTCCATGCGCGACGCCGGCATCGCCGACGGTGATGAACTGGTCGTCGATCGCGGCGTGACGCCCGATGACGGTCGCATCGTTGTCGCCGATGTCGATGGTGAACTGACCGTCAAGCGCTTGAAGCGCACCACCACCGGCTGGCTGCTGCAGGCCGCGAACCCGGACTTCGCCGACATCCCGGTTGGCGACAAGAGCGAACTGAACATCTGGGGCGTTGTGACGCGCGTGATACACGCCGTCTAGACGCCTGCACTGACTTTGAAGAACTAGGAGGACCTCATGTCTCAAGCAAGCCGGATCGAATGGACCGAGGCAACTTGGAATCCGACCGTGGGCTGCACCAAGATTTCCCCGGGGTGCAAGCACTGCTACGCGGAGAGCATGGCGAAGCGGCTCCAGGCCATGGGCACGCCCGGCTACGAGAACGGCTTCAAGCTCACCATCCTGCCGGAGCGCCTGGCGGAACCGCTCGCGCGCCGGAAGCCGACGGTGTACTTCGTCAATTCGATGTCCGACCTCTTCCACAAGAGTGTGGACGAGAACTACATCGCTCAAGTCTTCGATGTGATCCGCCGTTGCCCGCAGCACACCTTCCAGGTGCTGACCAAGCGTGCAGATCGCATGGCCACGTTCTTCCGGAACCGCGAGGTTCCCGACAACGCCTGGCTCGGTGTGTCCGTCGAGGATCGGCGCTATGGCGTTCCGCGTATCGCGGCGCTGCGCCAGGTCGACGCGCGTATTCGCTTCCTGTCGGTCGAGCCACTGCTGTCGGACGTTGGTGTTCTCGACCTAACGGGCATTCATTGGGTGATCGTCGGCGGAGAATCGGGGCCCAAGGCACGACCGATGCAGCTGGAATGGGTCGAGAATGTTCGCCAACAATGTGAGGACCAGGGAGTGCAGTTCTTCTTCAAGCAGTGGGGCGGCTGGGGAGCCGATGGCAAGCGCCGCTCCAAAAAGGCCAACGGCCGGCTGCTTCAAGGGCGCACCTGGGACGACATGCCAGCACTGTCTGCCCACGCCTGAAGGAACGCATGACGCTGAAGCAATACAACTGGAAAGACGGCCCCGACCTCATCCAGCAGCACAGCGTCGCCAAGCACCGCATTCTTGAGGCCTACCTCGCCGCCTACTTCCGCACCCTGGTCAGTTCGCCCAATCAGGACGTTCTGAAGCTCACGCTGGTCGACGGGTTCGCTGGGGGTGGCATGTACATCCACAACGACACCCGCAAGCCCGTCAAGGGCTCGCCGTTCATCTTCCTCGAAGCCACACGGGAAGCCGAGTTCCGGATCAATCAGGACCGGCGCAAGCCTGTCCAACTCCAGGTCGACTACTTCTTCACCGAGGCCGATGCTCACGCGCACGGACATCTCGTGAAGGTGCTGCAGGAGCATGGGTACGGCGACAGGATCGGCAAGGGCATCTACATCGATCACGCGCGGTTTCAGGACAAGGCCGGCGCCATCATCGAGTTCATCAAGAAGAAGAGCCCGAAGAACGGCCGCTCGATCTTCGCGCTCGACCAGTACGGCTACAAGGATGTGCCGACGCAGCTGATGCGCAAGATTTTCGAGGCGCTGCCGCGAGCTGAGATCATCTTGACATTCAACGTCGACTCGATGATGAACTTCGCCAACGACGGCGACCAGATGAAGGACCTGCTCGACGGCCTTGGCATTCCCGACATCTTCGGCGGCCGTTCGGTGGACGAGATCAAGGCTTCGGACCGCGACTGGAGGTTGCTGCTTCAGAGCACGCTGTATCGCCGGCTCGTCGAGAACTGCGGCGCCCGCCACTTCACGCCGTTCTTCATCCGCAATCGCGGCGGCCACGGCGACTACTGGCTGATCCACATGTCCCAGCACCATCGCGCTCGTGACGTGATGACGGAAGTTCACTGGGCCAACAACAACCACTTCATTCACTACGGCGGCCCAGGCCTCGACATGTTCCAGATGGTCGGCTACGACCCCGTTCATGACGCCGCTTTCCTGGGGCAATCTGGGCTCGGTTTCGAGTTCGACGACGTGGCTCGTCGCGCCAGCATCTCGACACTCAGCGAACAGATTCCGCGACTCGTGTACGCCGACGACACCGGCATCAGCTTTGGTGAGCTGTTCGCCACCACATGCAACAGCTCGCCGGCCTCAAAGGAAATCTACCGCGAGTCGATCGGCAAGCTGCTCACGGAGAAGGCCGTCGAGATCGTCGGGGCTGATGGCAGCCGGCGTCGCTCTGCCGCCCAGATCAAGGACACCGACCAGATCATGTCCCCTCCGCAACGCACGCTGTTCTCCATCTGATCCGCGACTGCACCGAGACCCGCCAGGTATGAAACCGACCCCGTGCGAAAGCTGCCACCAGCCCATCGTTGCCCACGAGGGCGTCAGCTACGGCTCCATGGAAGGTGGATACAGGCTGCTCTGCAGTCGTTGCTTCAATGAGACCGTCGCCAAGCAACTTGGTCTGCAGGGCTTCGAACACGTGGCGTTCGAGCCTGTCCGCATGGTCGACGCGCGAGGCCTCGAACATGAGTTTCGGTTCCGGGCTCGCCTGTTCGGGCCTGGCGTTTCGATTGACGCGTTCGAGCTGCGGGAAGGGTCCCCGGCTGGGTATCGGTTTCAGGTGATCGGGGAACCGGACGATGATCCGCTGGCTCTGCTTGGCAAGCTGATCACCAAGATGCGGCGGGCGCTTGCTCTCACCCATCTTGAAGACACCGAGCACGGTCTGCAGGTGAACGATGGCCTCGTCTTGCGCGGCACTGTCGACAGCGATCCCGACGAGCGGCATCGTGTCCCGATGGTGGTCATCGATGGGCGCGAGGTGTCGTGGGATGAACTTGGTCGCATGGTGTCGACCTTCGAAGGCTGGCAGTTCAAGCTGCAGTTTCTCGATCGCAGCGAAGAGACCTGACCTACGCCAGTTTCAGACGCTCGCCCAGCTTGTCGATGTGCAACGGCTTCGACCGGCGCTTCGACGTGGCGTCATCGAGGTTCACCACGATCCCTGCCTTGATGAGCCTCAGCAACGATGCTTGCAACTCATTGGGGAACCAGTCGGTGGCTTCGAGGATGTCTGCAAACACGGCCTTGTCGATTCGGCGTTCACCACCGCTGAGGTAGTCGCACCAGAACGCATCGACATCGTCTGGGCTGCTGCGGCCCTCACCTGAATCGGGCACTGAGTCTTCGGCGAAGAGATCGCCCATGCCCGTGGCCTTCTCCTTCTGCTCCAACTTCGTTGCTGCGCGCACTCGGGCCTGGACGATGTCAACCTTCTCCGAGATTTCCATGAACTCGACGACGCCGGTGTGGTGGCTCGTCAGGTAGACCAGGTGGTACTTGGTTCGCTCCTGCGATGGGTGCATCACCCCGACATAGGCTGTCCTCGCTCGGAACTCGCCGCGTCCTGCCGGTACGCAGGACTTCAGGCCATCGCGGTAGGCACCCAGCAGAGTTTTCTCGCGCTCGCTGGGCGACATGCCCTCCACGTCGACGGACCGCCGCAGAAGCTTGCGCATGTCCGCTTCGAACGCCGGAATCGACATGGTCCGGTTGATGAAGTCGTAGATGAAGTTGATCAGGAACTCGCTTCGCGGGCGCTTGAGCAGCGGCTCCATCACGTCGATGACGATCGGCGTCCAGCCCTTGGGGTCAACGAAGAAGAACGTGAAGGCCGTCGTGCCGCACCAGTTCAGGATGTCGTCACGAAGGTCGACGAAGTCGCCGTTGCGGCAGTCGTGCTCGACTTCGGAGGTCGCACGCTCGGCAAGGAACTTCGACAGCTTCATGAACGCGCCCTTGTCCTTCTCGATGTAGAGCGCCCTCATGCGCGCGTCGACGCCGCGCTTGGCCAACTCAGCCTTGCAGGCCGCAAGCGTCTTGAGCGACAGCGCAATCGAGGTGCCGTCCAGGTCCTCGTCGTCCGAGCCCCAGGGGCCGGCAAAGCAGTCGACGTAGCAGATTTCGGCCTTGCCGGTCTTACGGCCGTTCATGCCGATGATCAAGACGAGCTTTTCGAGGTAGCTCTTCAGCAGCGTGTGCTTGACCAGGGCGGGTATACGCCCTTCGTAGATGCCTGGGACCGCTCCTGCCATGATGATTCACTCTCCCCTACGTGCACCGCGCGAGTCGACCGCTCACCACCACGTATGAGGTGCGAGGTCAGCTGGAACTTCGATCCTCGGCCGAGTTGTCCTGGAATCCTTGAACGTGCAGGCCACGGTGAGCCCACATCGGCCGTATCTGCGACAAGAACGGATCGTCCTTGAAGCGCTGGCAGATGTATGCCAACTGCTCTGCCGTGAGGTCGAGCGCTTCGGCCGCAAGGCGATCCAGTTCGTCCCGCGCCGCGTCGAACTCGCCCTGAGCGCTCGATCCGTGCGCGGCCCTGATGGCAGCAGCAACCTCCGGGATGTTCGCGGGGACCGTACAGGCACCGACATAGGCAACGGGTACCTCTGCGTCGTCCGCCAGGCGCTTCCGGTCGATCATGTACCAGAGGACCGCGCGAAGATCGGCGTTCGGCACCGTCAGTTGGAAGGCCCCGCCGTCGCCCTGCAGCCCTGTCTCGGTCATCTCGATGTCGTCGGGCAGCGCCTCGTCCGGCTCGTGTACCGGCAGCACAAACCCATCGACCAGCGATGAGCCCGAAGCGATCAACTCGCTGACCGACTGGCTGGTCGAGCCCCCTAGCAGCGCTTCAACGTGACGCCACCGATCGGCGAGGTTGTCGTCCTTCTCGATGAGCGTCGCCGTTGCGGCCTGCAGCTTCTGGCGAAGCTCGTCGGTGACCTCCGCAGGCATGGGCAGCAACCCAAGCGTCTTCGGGTACCAGTGGCAGCCGAGGTCTTCGATGATGGTCGAGCGCAGGCAGGTGGCAGCGACGAACATCACCGGCCTGGACAAGACCCAGCCGTTCAGCGGGAACTCCACGCTCAGCTGAATCAGGTTGACCTTGTTGTTGAACACCACGTCAGGCGGTACCGGCGCGATCGTCGGGAGTTCCGACATCTCGCGTGCCACGAAGAGCCGCTCGGTGGCGAAGAGAGCGTCGTACTTGTAGGTCCGAATCTCTGCTGGCGGCACCGTGCCATCCCACAAGCCCACCGGCTCGCCAAGCAGGCGTCCCGGAAAGATGTTCAGGCCCCGGTAGAAGGCTCGGCCGGTTGGCGTGAACATCTTCTTCCCGCTCGGCATCATTCCCTTGCCGATCAGCTTGCGGGCCTGCCATTCGAACTGGCCGGCGCCGGTGGGAATTTCAGCGGCGACGATGCCACGATCCTTGCCTCGAACCTTCCGGTACGCGGTCTGGATGTAGTCCCTCAGCTTCGCGCCTGCGCCCAGCTTCAGGAGGATTTCAACGTCACCCCCTTGGACCTTGCTCGTCAGCCAGTTCATGCCGCACCTCCGTCGGCTTCGTCGTCATCGGCGACGGCGCCGAAGTAGCTTTCGACGAGCAGGTGCTTGCGCTTGATCTGCGAAGTTGTCGCGAGGTTGAGATCGATGCGATCGGTGGCACTGTCATAGCACTCGGTGCCCGCGATCCGCATCGTGACCAGATCATCGTCAGTTGCTGGCGTGTTCTCCAACACGATGATGATCGTCTGCTTCTTCACGCCCCTGAACGTCAGCTTGCGCAACGCTTCGAGGTCAACGAGTTCGATGATCTTGTACTCGGCGAGCACGCCGCGAAGGCCCTCCGCGTAGCCGGCTTCGAGCACGGCGATCGGAATGATGAAGGCCGTCCGGCCCCCGGGCTTCAACCAAGTGCGTAGCGCCCTGTACAGGAACATGCAGTACAGGTCGACCTGCCCGAACATGATCCGGCCGTACGCCTTCTTGGTCCGCTCATCGAGCGCCAGGCGGTGCGCGCGGACGTACGGCGGGTTGGCCACCACCACGTCGTACTCCCCAGTGGCGATTGCCTTGAGCCGGCGCCGTACCTGCGTGCCGAAGGCGCCCGAGAACTTGGCCCCACCGCTGTCCGCCTGCCCAAGGTCGAGTTCTCGCTCGCCCTGCGCCTCCATCGGCTGGTCGTAGGCGTCCAGAGACGTGTGCCCGCCCTCGATCATGATGTGCGGGATCAACGCCTTGGCAGTGTTCTTCTGCTCGTCCGGAGTCAGGTAGGCGAACACGTCGAGCAACTGCCACAGCATTTGAATCTGGGACAGCACGACGGAGAACGGGTTGATGTCCAGCCCGTAGATGCGCTGCAACACGCTTTGAACGGCTTCGACGTTCAGCGCGTTCGACGATCGAAGCCGCTCCAGTTGCTCGTGAAGGTGCTCGACCAGGAAAGTGCCGGAGCCGCAGGCGGGGTCGAGGACGGTGTCGGCCGGCTTGGCGTTGCAGCGCGCAAGCATGTAGCGGCAGATTTCCGGCCGTGTGTAGACCTCGCCGAGGGCACGGCGCTTGGCCACGTCGAGGTACTTGTCGTAGACCCCAGCGAGGATGTCGCCCTTGACCGTCTTGAAGTTCCAGCGCGACAGCAGCCACATCGCGTGAAGCAGCGCATCGCTAAGTGTCGGGTCGTCGCCTTGCACCGCCCAGTCCAGCGCCTCGGCCGAGAAGACGCTTGAATACAGGTCGCGGGCCTTGCGATACACCTCGCGCAGCAGGCCCTGGGCCCCGATGTTGAAGTGCTCGGCGAACTTGGAGAACTGCTCGATGCCGCCATTGCAGATGTAGCGCTTGAGCAGCCCATGGTCCTCGGCGAAGCGCACCATCAGCATCCGCGACAGGATCATCGATGCGGTCTCGTAGCCGAGCGAGTCGATCGCTTTGCCGGCCGAGGTCATCTTCCCCTTCTTGTCCTTCAATTCGGACAGCAGCGAGACCGGCTCGTCGAAGCCCATCCGGTACGCAGTGCGGGGAAGAACGACCGTCTCAAGCTTGAGAGCCGAGACATAGGGCTCTATGGCCAACACCACGCGGTCGACCGCGTTCTCGTAGGCGAGCAACTCTGCGCCATGAAGCGAGGACGCCTTCGCGTAGCTGACCTGCGGCAAAGTGGCGTCGGTCCAGGTGAGCTTCCAGTCGCCCCACTGATCCTTCAGGGCATCGAGCGCACCACGGGCCGTGCGCACCTGCCCGATGAGCACGTCACGCACCACGACCTCGACGGCTTCGCGAATGGTGCTAGCCGCGACTCGAACAGCGTCGATGAACTCCCGCCTCGTCGTGTCCTCGACATCGACGTAGGCAAACCCAGTGACTCCCAGCTTGAAGGCTTCGATCGCTGACGACACGCGCGCGAAGTCGGAGCTGATGGGACCGAAGGCTTTGATGAAAAGGTCGTCTTGCCCCAGGCGCGACCAGGTCCATGCAAGGCGATTGCGAACCTCGCCGCCCGGATCGACCTGGTATCGGATGACTCGCTTCTGGTCGATGAGGTAGAAGTGCCTCGTTGTCGAGGTGATGTACTTCCACTTCTCGGCGAGCACGCTCGCTTCGGCCTTGGCGAGGTGGTTGCCGCGCTTGACTTCGATCGATGCGAAGACGTGGGACGCCGTCACCATCGGCTTGCCCTTGTCGCCCATCAGATAGAGCGTCAAGTCAGGCGCGCAGCGCGTCCCTGGTATCGGCGAATCGATGACGACGCTGCCCACATCGCACCGTGACGGCGATGCTGGATCGGTGAGTAGTTTCTTCAGGCTGTCGTACAGATTCCGCTCGGCCCCCGGGGCCTCGCAAAACGCTTTGATCAGCTTCTCCAGTCGCGGGTTCTTTGTTGCCATCGCTCTTCCCCAATCCCATGCTAGCAGGCGGACAAGCCCGGCACGTTTAGCCCACGGAAGCAGCAGGCACGCGTTCGCCTGATCCAGCCAGCGAACCGCGCCAAGCTTGGAGGCGCGGAGCAAGCTGCTACCAGCCAACTGCTAGGCCACACCGCAAGGGTTGACCGAACCAGACTCATTCGGACGCGTCTCGCCAGTCGATGAATAGGCATACGCGCGAAAGCACCTTCCGATCGAGGCTGGCCGAAATTGATACGTTCGGTAGTCGAACGCGACAACAGGAGGGGGTACGAACGGCCTTTCGGTTGGACTGGCACCACGCCTTCTGCCAAATTCCTCCAGCACGTACGCAGGAGGCTTCGATGCGAACCCGGCTGTTGTTCCTGGCTTGTCTAGCCCCGCTGTGGACGGCCCCGGCGCGTGCCTGCACGACACCGCAGGACCTTCGCCCGTACGCCCAGCGACTGGCCGATGCACCGGTCGCATTCGTAGGCACCGTCACCGCTGTGGCTGGCCTGCGGGTGAACTTCACGGTGCATCACGCGATCAAGGGCTCGCTTGGGGCTTCGACCACCATCGACGCGCTACCCCCGTCAACCTGTTCGATCTCGTTCGCCGTCGGCCAGCGATGGCTTTATGCGGGTCCGGCTACCAGCCAACCGTCGGTGCTCCTGCGAACTGACGCCAGGTCCGCCTCGTCCCCCGAGTTCGGCCGGATCCAGCGCGTGGACGATGCTCGAGCTCAACTGCCGCCAGATTGGCAGACCTGCACGCAGAGCGCTCAATGCGAGCCGGTTCCGATCGGCTGCCAGCGAACGGCAGCAAGTTCGGCAAACGCCGCCGCGGCCCGTGCCCACGCGATCAGGGTCGTCGGCGACCATCGTGCGATGGAGTGCGCCACCGGCCCAGCTGAGATCCAGCACCTTGGGCCGCAGTGTGTCGCAGGCCGCTGCGGTCACTGGGTCCTCGACTACCGCATCCGGCCATGAGGCCTCGCCCGCGCGGCGTCGCCCCACCTACCCGCCAACCCAGGTTCGCATGCAGTGGTGCCAGGCGCTGACCGCGTCCGTCTGGTTGTCCACCACGAGCTCCAGCCACTCCTGCAGTTCCTGCGATGCTTCCTCGCTCGGCTCCTCGAAAAGCTGAAGGTCATAGGGCGCCTTCGGCAGTTCGAGCTGGGCGGCGTTCCGGCGCACCCATTGGTGCATCACGTCGATTCGCATCTCCGCAGTCCGGCCAACGGGAACCTGCCGGCGCGCCGCGAAGTCCCAGGCCATCGAGTCGACGCTGGCGATCCGCGGATGGTCGCTGAGGAAGCGCAGCGCCTCTCCCTTCACGCCGAACAGGTGAAGCCCGACTCCAGGGGGCGGCACCCGGTCAAGGGCCTCGACGATCGTCAGGATTCCGTTCGGACCATGGACTCGCCGGCGACACATCGACCCTACGCCCAGCAGCTTCGGCCAGGAGGCCAGCGGCAGGTGGTCCAGGCTCCAGCGGTAGTGATCCACCTCCCAGCCCTGGACGACGGGCATCGGGTCGGGCAGTCCGCGGTCCCGTGCCTGCGATCGCACTTCGGACAGTAGGCGGCAGGTCTCGGCCAAGCGGAAGTACACGTCGATCTTCGACGAGGCAATCTCAGGCTCGACGCACTGGTCCCAACTGGCGTACCAGGCCCAAGGCCAGCTCTCCACCAAGTCGAGGTACTGGCTAATGCTCCACGGAAAGCCACGGTACCGGGCCATGGCTACGAAGCCGGCGCTGTCCAGTGCGGCGTCCAGGCCGGCGAACTGGACGGGATCGGGCCGACGCACGCTGACCACCTCCCCATCCTGGTTGCGCACCATGAACGCGTTGGTGCTGAAGAGAACCCTGTAGCCGGCCTCCCTTGCCGCCCTGAGGATCTTTCCGCCGGTGGTGGGGATGCCGACGCGAAGGATCGGTCCTACCCGCTCTCCGACGCTTGACGCCGCCTGCTCGACAGGCGTCTCGATGACGTCCAGCACCATCAGGCGCGCTCCGGCAGCTCTCGTTGCGTCGCACCGACCGCGCTCGCCTCCGCAGTGCCGGCCACCTCCCGCTCGACGAAGCCGACCGGCATGCGAACACGCCGGTCCATGAACACGAACAGATGGAACTGATTCGCGGTGTCGACCAACCGGGATTCGGCCGGGTAGAGCTCGAAGCCCTCGTGCTCCGGCCCGACGATGGCGTTCTTGATGGCCTGCAGTTCCCGCCAGTCGCGGATCACCTCGCGATCGCGACGCTTGATGGACAGCCACGCAACGTCTCCGAGGTCTTCACCGAAGGGCACCCTGATCAGTTGCACGTTCACCTGATGCGTCGCGCTCAGGAAGATGGACTGCTGCCGAAGTTGCTGCACCTGGCGCTCGGCCGTCGCGATGTCGACACCAAAGCGGCTGGCGATGATCGAGACATCGAGCGCGGCGGCAGGCAGTTCCGCCGCGAAGAACGGCCCCGGCTTCGCGGTCGCCGGCGTCCCTTCGGCCTGTTCGGCGTGTTCCTGAGCGCTGGCCCAGGCTGCGAACACCGTCGACCGCGCCGGACCCGCCAGGGCCCGCGGCATGCCCGGCTGGTGAAGCACAAACGCGAAGCTGTGCTCTCGCTGCTGCGGCCCGGGGGTTCGTCGCACGCAGTAGCCCTGGGCTTGCAGCGCGCTGATGGCACTTTGGACAGTGCCCGTGTCGAGTTCGTCCATGCGAGATGCCCACTGGTCCTGGTGAATGGACCTTCAGGATCTCGCCGCCCTCGCAGTCTTCAAGGTACGCCGGCGGGCAGTGGGCTAGTGTGGTGCGCCGCTCTGTTGTGTACTTATCGTGAGGCCGCAGCCAAGGCG
>OEIU01000283.1_pt1 | contig 50990 bp, 45 predicted proteins | sample 1539221 | NCBI WGS metagenome assembly OEIU01 (sample SAMN03792071, study PRJEB22550) | activated sludge metagenome | feature: wastewater treatment plant; material: activated sludge; isolation source: Wastewater treatment plant of a petroleum refinery complex | place: Argentina: Zarate | collected... | reverse complement strand
CTGCCGGCGGCGCTGGCCGGCGTCGCCGACTGGGTCCGGGAGCGCGCCTGAGCGCGCGGGTCGAACCGCCGTCCCCGACGGGCGGCCTGACGCCGCCCGGCGACGCGTCGCCGGAACCGGCCTCGCTGTTCGAGCTGTTCCGCGTGTTCAACCGTCTCGCGCTGCACGGCTTCGGCGGCGTGCTGCCGTGGGCCCAGCGGGTGCTGGTCGAGGAGCGCCGCTGGCTCAGTCGCGAGGAGTTCGTCGAGATGCTGGCATTCGCGCAGCTCGCCCCGGGCCCGAACGTCTGCAACCTCGCGATCATGTTCGGCGACCGGCACTTCGGGTGGCGCGGCGCGCTGGTCGCGCTGGTCGCGATGCTCGCGGTGCCGGGCGCGCTCGTGCTGGCGCTGGCGATCGTGCACGGGCAGCTCGCGCAGATTCCCTGGGTGCAGCGCGCGGTGGCAGGGATGGCGGCGGTGGCGGCGGGCCTGCTGATCGCCACTGCGGTCAAGCTCGCGCGGACGCAGCCGGCGCGGTGGCTCGTGCTCGGCGCGCTGGCCTTCGTCGGCGTCGGCCTGCTGCGCTGGCCGTTCGTGACCGTGCTGGCGGTGCTGGTGCCGCTGGCGATCGTGCTGGGCTGGAGCGCCACCGGCAGTGGGGCATCGCGGGGGCCGCCGCGATGAGCCAGGCCGACCTGCTCGCGCTGTTCGTGCACTTCGCGTCGCTGTCGCCGCTGGCGATCGGCGGCGCGCTGGGCACCTCGCCCGAGATGCACCGCTACCTGGTCGACGAGCGCGGCTGGCTGTCGCACACGCAGTTCGTCGACTCGATCGCGCTCGCGCAGGCGGCGCCGGGTCCGAACATCCTGTTCGTGACGCTGCTCGGTTGGCAGGCGGCCGGCGCCGCTGGCGCGCTGGTGTCCACCCTGGGCATCCTGCTGCCGTCGAGCCTGATCTGCCTGTACGGCAACCGGCTGCAGGCCGCGCACCGCGACGCGCGACTGGTGCGCGCGATCCGCCGCGGCCTGTCGCCGATCGCGATCGGACTCACGCTGTCGGCCGGCTGGATCATCGCCGTGGCCAACGACACCGACTGGAAGCTCGCGCTGCTCACCGTCGCGGCCGCCGTGTTCTTCCTGTTCAGCCGGCGCAATCCGCTGTGGCTGATCGGCGCGGGCGCCGTCGCCGGCGCGCTCGGGCTCGTCTGAGGCCGCCGGACAGCCCTATACTCGCGCCATGCTGCATCCCGATTACCGCTTCTGCCCGCGTTGCGCGACCGAACTCACGGTGAGCGACGTCGCGGGCCGCGAGCGCAAGGTCTGCCCGGCCTGCGGCTTCACGCACTGGAACAATCCGGCGCCGGTCGTCGCCGGGCTCGTTCAGGTCGGCGACCTGATCCTGCTGGCGCGCAACGCGGCCTGGCCGCCGAAGATGTTCGCGCTGATCACCGGCTTCCTGGAGGCCGACGAGACGCCGGAACAGGGCATCGCGCGCGAGGTCAAGGAGGAGACCAACCTCGACGTCGAGCACAGCAGCCTGATCGGCGTCTACGACTTCACGCGCAAGAACGAACTGATCGTCGCCTACCACGTGATCGCGTCGGGCGAAGTGCGGCTGTCCGAAGAGCTGGTCGAGTACCGGATGGTGCCGCCCGAGCGCCTGAAGCCGTGGCGCGCCGGCACCGGGCTGGCGGTGGCCGACTGGATGCGAGCTCGCGACCTGCCCTTCGAGTTCGTCGACCTGCCGGCGCGCCCGCAGCCCGGCCCCGCGTCGTCCTGACGGGGAGTTCGCGGCGCAGCCGGCCTCGCGGCCGGCGCGCGCCGCTCAGGCCAGGCCCAGTTTCTTCGCGAGCCCGATGCGCTGCAGCTTGCCGGTCGCGCCCTTCGGGATCTCGGCCATGAACAGCACCTTGCGCGGCACCTTGAAGTCGGCAAGCCGCGAGGCGGCGAATTCGCGCAGTTCCTTCTCGGTGAGCGTCGCGCCCTCGCGCAGCACCACGACCGCGCCCACTTCCTCGCCGAGCTTGTCGTGCGGGATCGCGAACGTGACCACCTGCGAGACCGCCGGGTGGTCCATCAGCACCTCGTCGACCTCGCGCGGCGAAACCTTCTCGCCGCCGCGGTTGATGATCTCCTTCAGGCGCCCGGTGATCGTCAGGTAGCCGTCGGCGTCCATCGTTCCCTGGTCGCCGGTGCGGAACCAGCCGTTGGTGAAGCCCTCGGCGTTGGCCTTCGGGTTGTTCTCGTAGCCGCGCGTGACGTTCTCGCCGCGGATCACGACTTCGCCCACGTTGCCCGGGGCCAGCAGCGCGCCGCCCTCGTCCATGATCGCGACCTCGGGTCCGGCCGCGATGCCGACCGTGCCTGGCTTGCGCACGCGCGGCGGCAGCGGATTGGCCGCCATCTGGTGCGCGGCTTCGGTCATGCCGTAGGCCTCGACCAGCGGCGCGCCGAACACCTCCTCGAGCTCGCGGATCACCTGCGGCGGCATCGCCGAGGACGACGAGCGGATGAAGCGAAGCGGGTTCGCGGCGATCACCGCCTTGTTGTTCGCCGCCCGCGAGAGGATCGCCTGGTGCATCGTCGGGACGGCCGTGTACCAGGTCGGCCGCGCCTCTTCCATCCAGCCGAAGAACTTCAGCGCGTTGAAACCCGGCGTGCAGCACACCTGGCCCCCCGCCGACAGCGGCGCGAGCACCCCGGCGATCAGGCCGTGGATGTGGAACAGCGGCATGATGTTCAGGCCGCGGTCCGTCGACGACAGCCGCAGGAACTCGCGGATGTTGCGCGCCGACGCGCAGACGTTGCGTTGCGACAGCGGAACGATCTTCGGCCGCGAAGTGGTGCCCGACGTGTGCAGCACCAGCGCGACGTCGTCGGGTTGCGCGAAGCCGCCCTGCGCCGGGGAAGCCGCGGCGGCGCCCGAGGTGTCGCGCAGCTCGAAGCTGCCGGCGCCGCGTTCCGGGTGCGGGTGAAGCTCGACGATGCGCACGCCGAGCTTGCGCGCGATCCCGATCGCAGGCGACGTGCTGCCCGCGTCGACGACCAGCGCCTTCGCGCCGAGGTCGCTCAGGTAGAACTCGAACTCGTCGGCGCGGTAGGCCGGGTTCAGTGGCGCCGAGGTCGCGCCGGAGGCCACCGCAATGAACGCCGTCGCCATCTCGGGCCCGTTCGGCAGCACGATCCCGACGCGATCGTTGCGCCCGATGCCCAGTGCGTTGAGCGTGGCCACCGTGTCGGCCACCAGCGCGCGCAGCGCCCCGAAGGTGAGCGCCACGCCGCCGGGTGCGGTCAGCGCGGTGGAGTCGTCGGCGCCTGCGGCGAGCAGGTCCCTGAGTGTCTGGCTCATGCTGTCCTCGTCCCTGGATCGGGGCTGGATTGTACGACGTCGCGGGGTCGGGTACTATGGCCGGTATGTGCGGACCGCTTGCGGTCCGTTTTTTGTCGGTCCAGAGCGGCCACACCCAAGGCCGTCAGAGGGGGGAGACAGATGCGCCATCGGCTCGTTTCGATTTCGCGCGCGCGCGCCGGCCTGGCGGCCGCCGCAGCGCTGTTCGGGTTTTCCATGACCGCGCCGGCCATGGCTGCCTGGGAGCCGACCAAGCCGGTCGAGTTCGTCGTACCCGCCGGCACCGGCGGCGGCGCCGACCAGATGGCGCGGTTCATCCAGGGCGTGGTCACCAAGCACGCGCTGATGAAGCAGCCGATCGTCGTGGTCAACAAGTCGGGCGGCGCCGGCGCCGAGGGCTTCCTCGAGATCAAGGGCGCCAAGGGCGACGCGCACAAGCTCGTGATCACGCTGTCGAACCTCTTCACGACGCCGCTGGGCACCGGCGTGCCGGTGAACTGGAAGGACCTGACGCCGGTGGCGATGCTGGCGCTCGACCAGTTCGTGCTCTGGGTCAACGCCGAGTCGCCGTACAAGACCGGCAAGGACTACCTCGACGCGATCAAGGCGGCGCCGAACAACACTTTCAAGATGGCGGGCACGGGCTCGAAGCAGGAAGACCAGATCATCACGGTGGCGCTCGAGAAGGCCGCGGGCCGCAAGATGACCTACATCCCCTTCAAGGGAGGCGGCGACGTCGCGGTGCAGCTGGTCGGCAAGCACGTCGATTCGACGGTGAACAACCCGATCGAGGCGATCGCCCACTGGCGCGGCGGCAAGCTGCGCCCGCTGTGCGTCCTCGACGACGAGCGCATGCCGTACAAGGCGAAGATCACCGAGACGATGTCCTGGAACGACATCCCGTCGTGCCGCGAATCGGGCGTTCCGGTCGACTACGTGATGATGCGCGGCATCTTCATGCCGCCCGGCGTCAGCGCCGAGCAGGTCGACTGGTACATCGACCTCTTCAAGCGGGTGCGCGCGACGCCCGACTGGAAGGAGTTCATGGAGAAGGGCGCCTTCAAGGACAGCTTCATGACCGGCAAGGAATACACCGACTGGGTCGCGAAGGCCGAGGAACTGCATCGCACGCTGATGCGCGACGCCGGATTCCTCGCCAAGTGAGCGAAGGCGAGCACGCAGACCACCGCGCCGCGGCGCGGGTGGTCACGGTCGAGGTCGTCGTCGCGCTGCTGTTCGTGGCGCTGGGCGCCGTCGTGATGATCGACAGCCTGCGGGTCGGCGCCGGGTGGGCCGACGACGGCCCGCAGTCCGGCTACTTCCCGTTCTATGTCGGCACGCTGATGGTCGTCTCGGGCGTCGCCAACCTGTTCATCGCCGTGCGCAGGCGCTGGCTCGGCAGCGGCCCCTTCGTGTCGCGCACCGAGCTGGGCCACGTGCTGCACGTGCTCGTGCCCACCGCGATCTTCGCGGCCCTGATCGGATTCGTCGGCCTGTACGTCGCGGCGGCGGTCTTCATCGGGTGGTTCATGGTGCGGCACGGGCGATTTCGCTGGTACTCGGCGGCGGCCGTCGCGCTCGGCGTGCCGCTGGTGTTGTTCATGGTGTTCGAGCGCTGGTTCCTCGTGCCGCTGCCCAAGGGGCCGCTCGAGGCGATGCTCGGTCTCTAGCAGTTCGAAGGTCGGGCGATGGACGAAATCGGCAACCTGTTCCACGGTTTCGCGGTCGCGCTGACGCTGCCGAACCTCGGCTTCATGCTGGTCGGCATCCTGCTGGGCGTGCTGATCGGCGTCCTGCCCGGCCTGGGCGGCGCCAACGGCGTGGCGATCCTGCTGCCGCTCACCTTCAGCATGTCGCCCACCAGCGCGATCATCATGCTGTCGTGCATCTACTGGGGCGCGCTGTTCGGCGGGGCGATCACGTCGATCCTGTTCAACATCCCCGGCGAGCCCTGGTCGGTCGCGACGACCTTCGACGGCTTTCCGCTCGCGCAGAAGGGCCGTGCGGGCGAGGCGCTCACCGCGGCGTTCACGTCGTCGTTCGTCGGCGCGTTCTTTGCGGTGCTGGTGATCACGTTCCTTGCGCCGCTGGTCGCGAAGTTCGCGCTCAAGTTCGGGCCCGCCGAGTTCTTCGGCGTGCAGTTCCTGACCTTCGCCAGCTTCATCGGGATGACGAAGTCGCCGCGATTCAAGACGCTGGCGGCGATGATGCTGGGCTTCGCACTCGCTGCGGTGGGCCTGGACGGCGTGACCGGCCAGCTCAGGATGACCTTCGGCTCGACCTCGCTGCTCAAGGGCTTCGACTTCCTGACCGCCGTGATCGGCCTGTTCGGACTGGGCGAGATCCTTCTGACGATGGAAGAGGGCATGTCGTTCAAGGGCGGCAAGGCCGGGATCAACGCGCGCGTCGTGCTCGACACCTGGAAGCAGCTGCCGCGCTATTGGGCGACCTCGCTGCGCTCGACGGTGATCGGCTGCTGGATGGGCATCACGCCCGGCGGCGCGACGCCCGCGTCGTTCATGAGCTACGGCATCGCGAAGCGGTCGTCGAAGAACGGCGACAAGTTCGGTACCGGCGAGATCGAGGGCGTGGTCGCGCCCGAGACCGCGGCGCACGCCGCCGGCACCAGCGCGCTGCTGCCGATGCTCACGCTGGGCATTCCGGGGTCTCCGACCGCGGCGGTGCTGCTCGGCGGGTTGCTCATCTGGGGCCTGCAGCCGGGGCCGCTGCTGTTCGTCGAGCAGAAGGAGTTCGTCTGGGGCCTCATCGCGAGCATGTACCTGGGCAACGTCGTGGGCCTCGCGATCGTGCTCACCACGGTGCCGTGGTGGGCGGCCATCCTGCGCATCCCGTTCTCGATCATCGCGCCGGTGATCGTCGTCGTCTGCGCGGTCGGCGCGTACACGGTCCACAACTCGATGTTCGACGTCGGGATGATGGTCGTGTTCGGCGTCGTGGGCTACGTGTTCAAGAAGCTCGACTACCCGCTCGCGCCGCTGGTGCTGGCGCTGGTGCTGGGCGACATGGCCGAGTCGAGCTTCCGCCAGGCGCTGCTGATGTCGCAGGGCAGCCTCACGGTCTTCTGGTCGAGCCCGCTTGCCGCGGCGCTGATGTCGATCGGGCTGCTGATGCTGTTCTGGCAGCAGCTGTCGCGGCTGTGGAGGCGGCAGCCCGCCTCCTGAGGGGTGCCCCGGCCGCAGGCCGGGATCAGCCCTGCGGCTGCACCTGCAGCCGCGCCTTCTGCGCGGCCAGCGTCGAGCCCAGCAGCGAGACGCAGGCGTAGACGGCGTCGCAGTGCGGCGTCGGCGTGCCGGTCAGGCGCGCGAGCTCGATCACCGAGCCCAGCAGCGCGTCGAGTTCGAGCGCGCGGCCGTGCTCGACGTCCTGCAGCATCGAGGTCTTGTGCTCGCCCACCGCCTCGGCGCCGGCGATCCGCTTGTCGATCGTGATGCGGAACCGCACGCCGAGCTTCTCGGCGACGGTGCGGGCTTCGGCCATCATCTCGGCGGCGAGCGCGCGCGTGGCGGGGAAGCGGCAGATCGCCGCCAGCGTCGCGTGCGTGAGCGCGCTCACCGGGTTGAACGTGAGGTTGCCCCAGAGCTTGAGCCAGATCTCGGAGCGCAGGTCGGACGAGACCGGCGCCTTGAAGCCCGCTCGCGTCAGCGCGTCGGAGATCCGCTGCACCCGGTCGGACTTGCCGTTGTCGGGCTCGCCCAGCGAGAAGCGGTTCCCCTCGATGACCTTGACGACGCCGGGCGCGACGAGTTCCGAAGCCGGATAGACGACCGAGCCGATGATCCGCTCGTTGGGGATCGCCGCGGCGATCGCGCCGTCGGGATCGACGGACTTCACCGGCCGGCCGTCGAACTCGCCGCCCAGCTTGTGGAAGTACCACCACGGAATGCCGTTCTGCAGCGTGACCACCGCGGTGTCGGTGCCGAACATCGCCGGCACGTCGGCCGCCAGCGCGCCCACCTGGTGCGCCTTCAGCGCCAGCAGCACGAAGTCCTGCGGGCCGGCGTCGGCGGCCTTCTGCACGGCGCGCACGTTGCGCGCGACGTGCTCGGTGCCGTCTTCCTCGATCAGGCGGAAGCCCTGCGCGTTGATCGCCTGCAGGTTCGCGCCACGCGCGATGAAGGTCACGTCCTCGCCCGCGAGCGCGAGCCGCGCCCCCAGGTAACCGCCGATCGATCCGGCGCCCACGACTGCAATCTTCATCTGGCCCGCCTCACGCCTGCCGGTATTCGTTGCGCAGGGTGCCGACGCCTTCGATCGACACCTCGACGACGTTGCCCGCCTTCATCGGCAGCACGCCCACGGAAGTGCCGCATGCGATCAGGTCGCCGGGCTCCAGCGTCATGTCCCGCGAGATCAGGCTCACCAGCTGCGCGGGCGCGAAGATCATGTCGGCCACCGGAAAGTTCTGGCGCTCGCGGCCGCCGACCAGCGTGCGCACCGACAGTCCAGTCGGGTCGATGCCGGTGGCGACCACCGGCCCGAACACGCCGAAGGTGTCGAAGCTCTTCGCGCGGGTCCACTGCGCGAACGATGCGTCGCGCCCGATGATCTCGATTGCGGTGACGTCGTTCACGCAGGTGTAGCCGAAGATGCACTGCGCGGCTTCGTCGGGCGCGACGTTCGAGCAGCGCCGGCCGATGACGACGCCGAGTTCGCCTTCGTAAACGACGCGGCCGTCGTACGAGGCCGGCACGCGGATCGGCTGGCCGTGCGCGCAGTACGCGTTGGCGCCCTTGATCAGGTAGAGCGGCTCGGCGGGCACCGCGAGTCCCTGTTTGGCGGCTGCGGCGTGGAAGTTGTTCCAGATACAGATGAACTTCGACGGCCGGCAGGGCGTGAGCCACTCGACCGCGTCGGCGGGCAGCCGCTCTCCGGTGGGCGAGCGCTCGCCGAACAGGTCGCCGTCGTGGACCACCACCTGGCCGGCCTCGAGCAGGCCGAAGCCGACGCGCCCGTCGCGCCTGAAGCGCATCCAGTGTTTCGTGTCGTGAGGCATGGGAGCGGATGTTAGCACCGGCCAATCGCGCCGGCCGGGGACCTGCGGCGGGCCGGCCGGCGCGACGACGATCGTCGCCGCCCCGCGCGGCTAGCCGAGCCGGGCCTTCTGCTCGCGCAGCCGATCGAGCGTGGCCGCGAAGGCCGCGACGCGCCCGCGCTCCTGCTCGACGACGGCCGCGGGTGCCCGCTCGACGAAGCTCGCGTTGCCCAGCTTGCCCTGCGCCTTGCGGATCTCGCCCTCGATGCGCGCCATCTCCTTGTCGAGCCGCTGGCGCTCGGCCGCGACGTCGATCTCGATCTTGAGCATCAGCCGCGTGTCGCCCACGATCTGAACCGGTGCCACCGACCCCGAGGGAAGCTCCGCCACGATCTCGACCGCGTCGAGGCGCGCGAGCGCGCGCAGGTAGGGCGCGTGGCCGGCCAGCCGCGCGGCGTCGCCGGCCGCCACCAGCGGCAGCTTCTGCGCCGGCGATACGCCCATTTCGCCGCGCAGCGCCCGGCACGCGTCGACCATCGATTTCAGCTCGGACACCCAGCGCTCGGCGGCTTCGTCGACGCGCCCGGGCTCGGCCTGCGGATAACGCTGCGTCATGATCGAGTGGCGACGGGCCGCGAGCGCATCGTCGAGCGCGGCGCCGGAGAGCGTCTGCACGCCGCGCTCGCCGTAGCGCATCGCCAGCGGCGCGACCTTCTGCCACAGCTCTTCGGTGATGAACGGGATGATCGGGTGCGCGAGCCGCAGCACCGTCTCGAGCACGCGCAGCAGCGTGCGCCGCGTCGCGCGTGCACGCGCCGCGCCGGCCGCGTCGCTGCCAGCCTCCTGGACCTGCACCTTCGCCAGCTCGAGGTACCAGTCGCAGTACTCGTTCCAGACGAACTCGTAGATCGCGCGGGCGGCGAGGTCGAACCGGTAGTCGTCGAAGTGCCTCGCCACTTCGGCCTCGGTGCGCTGCAGTTGCGAGACGATCCATCGATCGGCGGCGCTGAAGTCGAGGTAGCGGCCCGGCGCGCACTCGTCGGCGCGATGCGACGCGAAGCCGCAGTCGTGGCCTTCGCAGTTCATCAGGACGAACCGCGTCGCGTTCCACAGCTTGTTGCAGAAGTTGCGATAGCCCTCGCAGCGATTCAGGTCGAAGTTGATGTTGCGCCCCGGCCCGGCCAGCGACGCGAACGTGAAGCGCAGCGCGTCGGTGCCGAACGCCGGGATGCCTTCCGGGTACTCCTTGCGCGTGCGCTTCTCGATCGACGCGGCCTGCTTCGGGTTCATCAGGCCGGTGGTGCGCTTGGCCACCAACGCGTCGAGGGCGATGCCGTCGATCAGGTCGATCGGATCGAGCGTATTGCCCTTGCTCTTGGACATCTTCTGGCCTTCGGCGTCGCGCACCAGCGCGTGCACGTAGACGTGCCGGAAGGGCACCTCGCCGGTGAACGCGAGGGTCATCATGACCATGCGCGCGACCCAGAAGAAGATGATGTCGAAGCCGGTGACCAGCACCGACGAGGGCAGGAACTGCGCGAGGTGCGCAAGCAGGTTCGGGCGCCCGTCGCGGAACGGCTGCTTCGGGTCGACCAGGCTCGAGAACGGCACCAGCGCCGACGAGAACCAGGTGTCGAGCACGTCGGCGTCGCGCACCAGCGGGCCCGGCCAGCCGGCGGCGTTCGCCTGGGCACGCGCGTCGGCGTCGCTGCGCGCAACGAACACGCTGCCGTCGTGGATCGGCTGGCCGTCGGCGTCGGCCTTGTACCAGGCCGGAATCTGGTGGCCCCACCACAGCTGGCGCGAGATGCACCAGTCCTGGATGTTGGTGAGCCAGTGGTTGTAGGTGGCGGTCCAGCTCTCGGGAACGAAGCGGATCGATCCGTCCGCGACCACCTCGAGCGAACGCTGCGCGATGCTCTTGCCGGCCAGCAGCGAATCGGCGGGCGAGGGCTTGCTCATCGCGACGAACCACTGGTCGGTGAGCATCGGCTCGATGACCGCATTGGTGCGGTCGCCGCGCGGCACCATCATCCGGTGCGCCTTGACCGAGTCGAGCAGGCCGAGCGCCTCGAGGTCGGCGACGACCATGCGGCGGGCATCGAAGCGACCGTGGCCCCGGTACTTCGGCGGCGCGTTCTCGTTGATGCGCGCGTCGAGCGTCAGCACGCCGATCACCGGCAGCCCGTGGCGCTGGCCGACCGCGTAGTCGTTGAAGTCGTGCGCGGGCGTGACCTTGACCGCACCGGTGCCGAACTCGCGCTCGACGTAGGCGTCGGCGACGATGGGGATCTCGCGCCAGCCCAGCGCCTTGCCGCGCCGGGCGACTTCGGCGATCGCCAGGCCCGCGCCTTCGAAGGCGGGGTCGTCCGCGTCGCCCGACAGCGGCAGCAGCACCGACTTGCCCACCAGCGGCGCGTAGCGCTCGTCGTCGGGGTGCACCATGACCGCCGTGTCGCCGAGCATGGTCTCGGGGCGCGTCGTGGCGACCGTGATCGAGCCGCTGCCGTCGGCGAGCGGATAGTGGATCTGCCAGAGCTGGCCTTCTTCCTCTTCGCTGACCACTTCGAGGTCGGAGACGGCGGTGAGCAGGTCCGGGTCCCAGTTCACCAGCCGCTTGCCGCGGTAGATCAGCCCCTGTTCGTGCAGCCGCACGAACACTTCCTTCACGACCTCGGACAGCTTGGCGTCCATCGTGAAGTATTCGAGCGACCAGTCGGTCGAGGCGCCCATGCGCCTCATCTGGCGGGTGATCGTCGACCCCGATTGCTGCTTCCAGTGCCAGACGCGCTCGACGAAGCGTTCGCGACCGAGGTCGTGGCGCGAGATGCCCTGTGCGTCGAGCTGGCGCTCGACCACGATCTGCGTCGCGATGCCGGCGTGGTCGGTGCCGGGCAGCCACAGCGTGTTGGCGCCGCGCATCCGGTAGTAGCGGGTCAGCGCGTCCATCACCGTCTGGTTGAACGCGTGGCCCATGTGCAGCGTGCCGGTGACGTTCGGCGGCGGCAACTGGATCGAGAACGCCTCGGCGCCGGGCTCGTTGCCGGCGGCGAAATATCCGCGCGACTCCCAGATCGGGTACCAGCGCGCCTCGATGTCGGCGGGCTCGAAGCTCTTCGCGAGCGCATCGGGCGCGCTCGGGGCGGCGTTCGGGGAGCCTGCCGAGGGGGTCGCAGCGGTCATGTTCGCAAGTCTTTGATTAAACGGGAAATTATACCCGCGTCAGGGGTGGGCGGGATGCACGCCGGGGGCAGTGCCCCGGCGGCGCCGCACTACGGCGCGTCGGGCGGCGTGCCGCCGCGCGCGCGGATGACTTCATCGTGCACCCGCGTGATCTCCTCGGTGACCGCACGCGCGACCAGGTCGCGGATCAACTGCTCGAGCGTCGTACCGAGGTCGGCCGCGAGCGACTCGGTGGCACGGCCGATCACCGCCTGCAGGCTGGCGCGCAACTGGGCGTCGAGCATCGCGTCGGAGCGGCCGAGCAGCCCCTCGAGCACGTTCTCGCGCACCCGCATCGCCAGCTGCGCCCAGTCGATCTCCACCAGCGTGCGCGGCAGCTCGCTGCGGTCGTAACGCGGAACCTCGACGACCTCGGTGAGCATCGGGATCGCGTCGTCGCCGGTCTCGGCCGCGCCTGCGGCGGCCGCCCGCAATTGCCCCGCCAGTCGCTCGAGCTCGTCGTCCATGGTCATGCCGTTCCCGGCCGTTCGGACGCCAGGTCGTGGCGCTCGAGCGGGTAGCCGCGATCGCGATAGAAGCGCCAGCGCTCGCGCGCCGCGTCGCGGTCGGCCTCGTCGGTGGCGACCACCTCGATCAGCCGGTCGAAGCGGCTGAACATCGGCGGCGTCGCGTGGCCGAGGTTGACCAGCACCTCGTGAAACGGCGTCTCGGCCGGCTCGGCTGCGAGCAGCACCGGCGTCTCCGTGGCGAGCGCGTCGGTCGCAGGCACGTGCGGAATGAAGTCCTGCTGAGAGAACGTCCAGAGCATCCGGTCGAATTCGGCCAGGCGCACCGCGTCGTCGCACCAGACGAGCACCTTGTGGTGCGCGCGATAGATCTTGCGCACCAGGCGGCAGCCGTACTGGAACTTGTCCGGGGCGTTGAAATGGAAGTCGACGCGGGTCAAGGGATCAGCCTCTCGCTCGCGCCAGCAGGAAGTTGGCGAGCAGCGGCACGGGCCGGCCGCTTGCGCCCTTGTTGGCCCCCGACTTCCAGGCGGTGCCGGCGATGTCGAGGTGCGCCCAGTCGTAGCCCTTGGCGAAGCGCGACAGGAAGCACGCTGCCGTGACCGAGCCGGCAGGGCGGCCGCCGATGTTGGCCATGTCGGCGAACGGCGACTTCAGCTGCTCCTGGTACTCCTCGTCGAGCGGCATGCGCCAGCAGCTGTCGCCGATGTCGCGACCGGCGTCCTGCAGTTCGGCGGCCAGCGCGTCGCTGGGCGAGAACAGCCCGGAGTGGTGGTGGCCGAGCGCGATCACGCAGGCGCCGGTGAGCGTCGCGACGTCGACCACGGTAGTGGGCTTGAAGCGCTGCACGTAGGTGAGCGCGTCGCAGAGGATCAGCCTGCCCTCGGCGTCGGTGTTCAGGATCTCGATCGTCTGGCCCGACATGCTCGCGACGACGTCGCCCGGCTTGGTCGCGCGTCCGCCCGGCATGTTCTCGGTGGTGGGCACCACGACCACCAGGTTGATCTTCAGCTTCAGTTCGGCGACAGCGCGCATCGCGCCCAGCACCGACGCCGCGCCGCACATGTCGAACTTCATCTCGTCCATCTCGGGCGCGGGCTTCAGCGAGATGCCGCCGGTGTCGAAGGTGATGCCCTTGCCGACCAGCGCGATCGGCGGCTTCTTGGCGCCCGCGCCCTGGTAGCGCAGCACGATCAGCTTCGGTGGCTGGTCGGAGCCGCGGGCGACCGACAGCAGGGCTCCCATCTTCAGCGCCTGCATCTGGCGCGCGTCGAGCACTTCGGCCTTCAGGCCGAGCTCGCGTGCCATCTTCTTCGCCGTGTCGGCCAGGTAGGTCGGCGTGCAGTGGTTGCCCGGCAGGTTGCCGAGGTCCTTGGCCATGTCGACGCCGTTGGCGATGGCGGTCGCTTCCGCCACGGCGGCGGCCGACGCGGCCGCCGACGCGACCGGGAGGACGACGCGCTTCGGGCGCACCGGCTGGGGATCGCGCTTCGTCTTCAGCGTCTCGAAGCGGTAGGCGATCTCGCGGCCGATCAGCACCTGCGCGCGAAGCTTCCAGTCGGTGTCTCGGCCGGCGACGGGTGCCTCGTGGAGCAGCGAGATCGCTTCGTCGGCGGCCAGCTGCCCGGCGGCCTTCAGGCCGCCGCGCACCGCGTCGGTGAACGCCTTCTCGGTCGTCTCGCGCGCGTCGCCCATCGCGACCAGCAGCACGCGCGGCAGGTGCCCGTCGAGCTGCACCAGCAGCGTCGCGCCAGCCTTGGCCGGCAGGTCGCCCGAGCGGAGCATCTTCGCGAGCCGGCCGCCGTGCACCGCGTCGATCTCCTTGCCACCGGCGGTGAGCTCCTTGCCCGCGAGAACCGGCACCAGCGCGCAGCCTGCGCGCATGCGTCCGGGGGGCGTCGTCCTTGTGCTAAATTGCATCGCTCGCTCTTTCCCGTGTAGATCCGGCCGATTATACGAGGCTATGCTTTTCCAGAAGGCGCTTCGGCGCGACCTCGTCAACCTCGCCGGCACCATCTTCGCGACCCTGTTCGTCATCATGCTGACGACGTCGCTGATCCGGCTCCTCGGCCGCGCGGCCGGCGGCCGCGTCGATACCGGCAGCGTGCTCCCGCTGATCGCGTTCAACGCGATCACCATCCTCCCGGTCCTGCTGGTGCTCACGATCTACATCTCGGTGCTGATGTCGCTCACGCGCGCGTATCGGGACTCCGAGATGGTCATCTGGTTCGCGAGCGGGCAGAGCCTGCTGGCCTGGGTGCGCCCGGTACTCCTGTTCGCGGCGCCCATCGCGCTGGCGGTCGCGCTGATCGCGTTCTTCGTGTCGCCGTGGGCCGAGCGGCAGGCGAGCGAGTACCAGCAGCGCTTCGCGCAGCGCGAGGACATCTCGCAGGTCTCGGCAGGGCGCTTCCGCGAGTCGGTGTCGGCCAACCGGGTCTTCTTCGTCGAGGAGCTGAACGAGGCGCAGACCGAGGTGCGCAACGTCTTCGTCACGCAGCGGCGCGGCGACGTCGTGACCGTGGTCGTCTCGCGCAGCGGCCGCATCGAGAACGAACGCGACGGCACGCGCTTCCTCGTGCTCGAGGACGGGCGCCGCTACGACGGCGCCCAGGGCAGGCCCGATTTCCGGTTGATGGAATTCGAGCGCTACGGATTGCGGCTCGAGCCGCGCAGCCCGACGCTCGCCGACCAGCGCGCGAAGGTCAAGTCGACGCTCGAGCTCCTGCAGGACCCGACGCCGCGGCATCTCGGCGAGCTGTCCTGGCGCATCAGCCTGCCTGTGTCGGCGCTGCTGATGGCGTTGCTGGCGATCCCGCTGTCGGCGATCAACCCGCGCGTCGGGCGTTCGATCAACCTGCTGGTGGCGCTGCTCGTCTACGTCACCTACAGCAACCTGATCTCGCTGGTGCAGGCCTGGATCGCCGGGCAGAAGCTGTCGTTCTCGGTGGGCTCCTGGGTGCTGCACGCGGCGGTGCTCGCGCTGGCCGGCGTCCTGTTCTGGCGGCGCACGACGCTGCCGCGCTGGTCGCTGCGCAGGCTGGTGGCGCGCGCATGAAGACGCTGCGCGGCTACCTCGGCCGGCAGGTCGTCGCCGCGCTGGTGTTCGTGCTGTTCGGCTTCCTGGCGCTGTTCGCGTTCTTCGACTTCATCAACGAGCTCGACGACGTCGGCCGGGGCGGCTACCGGCTGCAGCACGCGCTCGCCTTCGTGCTGCTCGGCCTGCCCGCGCACATCTACGAGCTGATGCCGATCGTCGCGCTGATCGGCACCATCTACGCGCTGGCGCAGTTCGCCGCGAACTCGGAGTTCACGGCGATGCGCGCCGCAGGGCTCGGCCGCCGCCAGGCGCTGGCGACGGTCGCGCGCATCGGCCTGTTCATCGCGATCCTAACCGCGCTGGTCGGCGAGGGGCTCGCGCCGGCGGCGGAGCGACTGGCGCAGCAGCTCAGGCTGTCGGCCATCGGCGCCTCGGTCGCCGGGCAGTTCCGCTCGGGCCTCTGGCTGAAGGACTCGGTGCGCGGCGCGGACGGACAGGTCGAGCGGCTGCGCTTCGTCAACATCGGGGAACTGCTTCCCGATGGCACGCTGCGCGACGTGCGGGTGTTCGAGTTCGACGTCGAGATGCGGCTGTCCGAGATCGTCCACGCCGAGTCCGCGCGCTACGCGCCGCCCGATGCGTGGCGGCTCGCCGGCGTAGACGCGACGCGCTTCGTCGAGACCCGCGTCGGCAGCGACGCGCCGGTGCTGCGCGCCGAGCAACTGCACCCCGCCGAGCGGCTCTGGAAGAGCGACCTGACGCCCGCGTTGCTCGGGGTGTTGCTGGTGCAGCCCGACCGCATGTCGGCGCTGAGCCTGTACCGGTACGTGCGCCACCTGCAGGAGAACCGGCAGAACTCGAGCCAGTACGAGATCGCGCTGGCGAAGAAGCTCGTCTATCCGCTGGCCGTGATCGTGATGATGGCGCTCGCGCTGCCGTTCGCCTACCTGCAGGCGCGCGCCGGCGGCATCGGCTACAAGGTCTTCGCCGGCATCATGCTCGGCATCGCCTTCCATTTCCTGAACGGCCTGTTCTCGCACCTGGGCCTGCTGAACACCTGGCCACCGCTGTTGTCGGTGAGCATCCCCAGCATCGGCGCGTTCGCGCTGGCGCTCGGCATGCTCGCCTGGGTCGACCGGACGCGCTGAGCCATGGCCCCCGAAGCGGCGGACAGGCCCGCGGGTGCGCCTGCGGGGCGTGTCCTGGGCAACATTCCCGTGGACGCGCCGGCCCCGGGTGAATTAGCATTGGCCGCAATCCGCTGCGCGCGCCCGCCCGAAAGTCGGCCTGCGCGTCCGGCCGGGCGAAATCGAGGAGGAGGAGGGGCAGCGATGCTGCCGTTTCCGGGCGCACAGCAATGTGCGCCGTTTTTTTTGCCGGCCCGCCAAGGCCCGGACATGACCGGATGATCGCTTTCGCAGAGCGGGCGTTCGCCGACGCGACGGCTGCGCGGCGCAGTTTCCTCGCGACGCTCGTCGTGCTGACGCTGCTGCGCGCGTGGTTCGCTGCCGCGCTGCCGTTCACCAGCGACGAGGCCTATTTCCTGATGTGGGGACGAAACCCCGACTGGGGTTTCTACGACCACCCGCCAATGGTCGGCTGGTGGCTCGCCGTGCTCGACGCCATCTCCGGGCACCGGTTCGTGCTGCGCCTGCCTGCGTTGCTCGCGCCCCCGCTGATCGCCGCGATCGGCTGGCAGCTGCTTCGCCGGCGCGGCGAGGCGCTCGCCTGGTCGGGTGCGACGCTGCTGCTGATGGTCCCGCTCAGCGCCTGGAACGTCGCGATCACCACCGACATCCCGCTGATGCTGTTCAGCGGGCTGACGGTGGCCCTCTACCTGCGCGCCCGGCGCACCGGCCGCATGCAGGACTTCCTGTGGACGGGACTTGCGCTCGGCGGCGCGCTGTTGTCGAAGTATTTCGCGGGGCTGCTGGCGATCGCGATCTTCGTGGACACGATGCGCAGGCCCGATCGCCGCTCGCTCGCGGGACTCGGCTGGGTGATCGCCGGCTCGCTGCCGGCCGCGGCGATCCAGGTCGCGTGGAATGCGCAGCACTGCTGGCCCAACGTGATGTTCAACCTGGTCAACCGGCACGGCGACGCGGGACTGTCCTGGCGCACCCCGCTCCTGTACCTGCTGTCCGTCGTCTACGTGCTCACGCCCGCGGTGGCGTGGCGCCTGGCGACCGGGCCGCGACCGGGCGAGCCGGGGGGAGCGGCACACGGTACGCCGGGCGAGGCGGCGCACGACGAGCGCAGCACGCTGCGCTGGCTCGCGCTGGTGCCGCTGGCGATCTTCGCGGCCCTGTCGCTGGTGAAGACGATCGGCCTGCACTGGCTCGCGAGCTTCGTGCTGCCGGCGGTGCTGTGGTTCGTGCTGTCCGCCGGCGCGCGCTCGCGCGCCGCGGCGATCGCGACGGCCGGGCTGATCGCCGCCGCGCACTGGCTGCTGATCGGCACGCTGGCGATGCTGCCCACCGAGACGTTCAGGTCCTGGAGCAACTACCAGGGCCTGGTGATGACGGTGCACGGCGACGAGCTCGCGCGAGCGCTCGCGCCGTGGCGCGGCCGCTACGCGATCGCGTCCGACGGCTATTCGCCGGCGGTCACGATCGGCTACGCGCTCGGCGAGCACGTGCTGGTGTTCGGTCCCGGCACCAGCCACGCGCGCCACGACGACATCCTGACCGATTTCCGCGAACTCGAAGGCCGCGACATCCTGATCGTCAGGCGCAGGGACTATTCGCCCGCCGACTACGAGCCGTACTTCGACCGCGTGACGGTGCGCGACATCGAGATTCGCGGCGCGGTGTTTCACCTGATCGAGGGCCACGGTTTCCGCTACCCCGTGTACCGCGATCGCGTGCTCGACGCGGTTCGCCAGCGCTACTACGCGCTGCCGCGCTGGTTGCCGTCGGGCGCATGCTACTTTTGCGATCGGTACTTTCCCGAGCGTTCCTGCCACCGCTGAGCAATGAACCTGCAGCAGCTGCGCTTCCTGCGCGAGACCGCGCGCCACCAGTTCAGCCTGACGCGCGCCGCGCAGGCGATCGGCACGTCGCAGCCCGCCGTCTCGCGCGGCATCCTCGAGCTCGAGGCCGAACTGGGCGTCGACGTGTTCGTGCGCCACGGCAAGCGCATCCTCGGCCTCACCGAGCCGGGCAAGGAGGTGCTGGCGCGGGCCGAACGGGTACTCGCCGAGCTCGACGGCATCGAGCAGGTGACCGCGGATTTCCGCGCGCGCGACGCCGGCGAGTTGCGCGTCGCCACCACGCACACGCAGGCCCGCTACGTGCTGCCCGCGGTGGTCGGCGAGTTCCGCAAGCGCTATCCCGCGGTGCGCCTGACCTTGCTGCAGGGCAGCCCGAAGCAGATCACGCAGTCGGTGATGTCGCGCGAGGTCGACTTCGCGATCGCGACCGAAGTCCCCGAGGAGGCCGAAGGGCTGGTGTCGATTCCCGCGTTCGAGTGGGAGCACGTGGCGATCGTCCCCTCGAAGCATCCGCTCGCCGGGCAGCCGCTGTCGCTGCAGGCGCTGGTCAAGTACCCGCTCGTGACCTACGTCGAGGAGTTCGCCGGCCGTCGCCGCATCGATCGCGCGTTCGCCGACGCGGGATTGCGCCCCGACGTGGTGTTGGCGGCAATCGACTCGGACGTGATCAAGACCTACGTGAAGGTCGGCCTGGGGGTCGGCATCATGACCGGGCTCGCCTACGACGCGGCACAGGACCGCGGCCTGGTCGCGATGCCGGCGGGCGGGCTGTTCGGCATGAACTACGTCCGCCTCGCAGTCCGTCGCGACGCGTTCCTGCGCGGGTTTGCGCTCAGCTTCATCGAACTGTTCGCCCCCGACGTCGATCGTCGAACCCTCGAGCGGCTGATGCAGCGCCGGTGATCGCCGCGCCGCCGGCGCGCCGGATCGAAGCGAGCCTCGGGAAAATCCCGATGCGCGCGCGGCCCCGCGGGCGGTCGCCACCGTGCCGCCACCGCTTATCCTTGTCCGATCGCAGCCGCGCCGGTCGTGCGCGGCTGGGCCCACGTCGAGGAGAGGTCGAAGTCCTATGCGCTCGAGCGCGATCAACGCATTCGGCATCGCCGCACCGGTCGTGTCGCCCGGCGCGGCGTCTGCCGTTGTGTCTGCCGTTGCGATCGCGACGTCGCAGTTGGCAGCGCTGCTTGCCGCGCTGTGCGCAGCCTGTCTCGTCGCGCTCACCGTGGCGTGGCCGGCCGCGGCCATCGCGCAGCCGGTCACGCTGCGTACGTCGAGCTGGTTGCCGGCCTCGCATCCGCTGTCGCAGTCGCAGGCGAAGTGGTGCGCGGAGGTCGAGCGCGCGACCTCCGGGCGCGTGCATTGCAGCCCGCTGTCGAAGCCGGTCAGCCCGCCGCCGGGCACCTTCGACGCGGTCCGCGACGGCCTGGCCGACCTGTCGTTCTCGGTGCACGGCTATACCCCGGGCCGGTACCCGATCACGCAGATCGCCGAGTTGCCTTTCTCGGGAGGATCGGCCGAGATCGCTTCGGTGGCCTACCAGCGGATCTTCGCGCGGCACCTGGCCGCACTCAACGAGCAACGTGGGCTCAAGGTGATCGCGGTCTTCACCCACGGGCCGGGCCAGATCTACAACGCGCGCCGCCCGATCGCGTCGCTCGCCGAACTTCGCGGACTGCGCTTCCGCGTCGACGGCGGCACGGTCAGCGACATCGGCAAGGCGATCGGCGCAATCGTCGCGATGAAGCCGGCCTCCGAGACGCTGGACCTGCTGGCGTCCGGCGCGATCGACGGAACGTTCTCCCCCGCGGAGTCGATCTCGTCGCTCAGGCTCGAGAAGGCCATCCACTACTGCACGATCGTGCCCGGCGGCTTGTACAACACCAGCTTCGCGTTCGTGATGAACCAGGCCGCGTGGGACCGGATCTCGAAGACCGACCAGGCGGCGATCGAGCGCCTCTCGGGTGAATACGCCGCGACACTGTTCGGCCGCGCATGGGACCAGGCCGATCGGCGCGGCGCCGCGCTCATGCAGGCGACGGGCGTGCACACGACGATTGCGTCCAGGATCTTCGTCGACGAATTGCGCGCAAAGGTGGCGCCGCTCGAGCGCAAGTGGATCGTCGACGCGAGGGCTCGCGGGCTGGCCAACGCCGAGCAGGTGCTCAGGGAGTTCCGGGCCGAGGTGGCGCGGCTCGAGTAGTCGTTCGCCGCTTCGCGGCGCGCGGTATGCTGCGCGCAACGACGTCCTGCCGGGAGGCCATGCCAATGTCGAAGATCGGATTCATCGGAGCGGGCGCGATGGGCGCGCCGATGATCGGGCACCTGCTCGATGCGGGTCACGAGATCGCGGTGCACGTGCGCCGCCGCGAGGCGGCGACCGCACTGCTCGCGCGCGGCGCGCGCTATGCGGCGAGCCCCGCCGAGGCCGCGAGCGGCGCCGAATTCGTCTGCACCAACGTGACCAACACCGCCGACGTCGAGGCGGTGCTGTTCGGCGAGCGCGGCGCGGCCGCCGCCACCGCCGCGGGCAGCGTCGTCATCGACTTCTCGACGATCTCGGCGGTGGCCACGCGCGAGTTCGCGCGCCGCCTCGCGCAGCGGGGCGTCGACATGCTCGACTGCCCGGTGTCGGGTGGCGCGGTCGGGGCGCAGCAGGCGTCGCTGTCGATCATCGTCGGCGGCGAGGCGGCCGTGCTCGAACGCGCCCGCCCGCTGCTGGAGAAGCTCGGGCGCACGATCACGCACGTCGGCGGGCACGGCGCGGGGCAGGTCGTGAAGGCCTGCAACCAGATCGTCCAGGTGGTCAACATCGAGGGCATCGCCGAGGCGACGCTGTTCGCGGCGGCCAACGGCGTCGATCCGGCGCGGATGCTGCCGGCGCTGCAGGCCGGCATGGCCGGCAGCCGGATGCTCGACCTGATGGGCCCGAAGATGGTCGCGCGCGACTTCGCGGCCGGCATCGAGGCGCGGCTGCACCAGAAGGACTTCGGGCTCGTCGTCCAGATGACGCAGGCGCTCGGCCTGTCGCTGCCTGCGGCGGCGATCGTCTCGCAGCAATTGAACGCGCTGGTCGGCAACGGCTGGGGGCGCGACGACACCTCGTCGCTGCTGCGCGTGCTCGAGGGCGCCAATCGCGGCCGGGCCGCGAACGACGAGTAGGCGTCAGGCACCCGGCGCCGCGCACAGCGCAAGCGCCGCCGCGTGCAGCGATTGGCCCGGCTCGGCCAGCGCCTCGAGCACCGACAGGTGGTGGCGTCCCGGCGCCTCGAGGACCTCGACGGCGCCCGCGGGCCATGCCGCGGCCAGCGCGCCCGCCTGCCGGTGGAATTCGCTGCTCTCGAGCCCGCCGACCGCGGCGACCAGGCGCGCGCCGGCGACCGGCGGCATCGCGACCGGGCTCAGCCGCCGCGCCGAAGCGGCGTCGAGCCGCAGGTCGCCGGCAAGGAATGGCGTCGCGGCGACCGGACGCAGGTCGTGCAGGCCGCTGATCGACAGCCCGCTGCGCACCAGGCGCCCGGGCAGGTCGCCGGCCCACTCGTTCCAGCGGGCGCACAGCATCATTGCGGCGAGGTGGCCGCCGGCCGAATGGCCGCCGGTGACGATGCGCTCGCGATCGAACTCGTAGCGCGACGCGTTACGGTAGAGCCACGCGTGCGCGCCCAGCACCTGCCGGACGATCGTCTCGACCGTGACCGACGGCGCCAGCGCGTAGTTGGGAATCGCGACGCTGATGCCGGCCGCGACCAGCGGCGGCGCGATCCACGAGAAGTCCGACTTGTCGAGCGATCGCCAGTAGCCGCCGTGCAGGAAGACGAACAGCGGCGCCTGCGGCGCGGCGGCCGGGAAGAAGTCGAGCCGCTCGGCGGGCGTCTCGCCGTAGGCGATGTCGTACAGGGCGGCCGAGCGGCGCCGCACCGCCGCGGCCTCGTCGGCCCAGCGCCGGAAGATCGCGGCGGAGTCGGGGATCGCCGCGCGGGCGTTGTATTCGCGGTCGAGCCAGGCGGGGTCGCGTAGGCGTGGCGGGGCGGGAGGCTGCATGGGCGCGATTGTAGGGGGAGCGCGGGGCCTGCGACCGGCCCGGCCGAACCTATGTATAATCCCGGCTCTTCGGGGCGGTAGCTCAGCTGGGAGAGCGTCGCGTTCGCAATGCGAAGGTCGGGAGTTCGATCCTCCTCCGCTCCACCACCATTCAACGCCCAACCTCTATCGGTTGGGCGTTTTCATTTCCGCGGCGAGGGTGCCTCAGATCTGCACCCGTGTCCCGATCTCCACGACCGCATTGCCGGGCAGCCTGAAGTACTCGACGACGCCTCCGGCGTTGCGCGACATCGCGACGAACAGCCTGTCGCGCCACGTCGCCATCGCGGTTCGGGGCAATGGCACCACGGTTTCGCGGCTCAGGAAATAGCTGGTCGAGAACGCGGGCACGTGCAGGCCGTGCGAGTCGGTCAGCGCGAGGGCCCGGGGCACGTCGGGCGTCTCCATGAACCCGAAGTTGAGGACCACGCGCCAGAATCCCTCGCCGAGTGGCTCGACTTCGGCGCGATCGTCGGGTGCCACCCAGGGCACGTCGCGGAACACGACGGTCACGATGACGTTGTGCTCGTGAAGCACCTCGTTGTGCTTGATGTTGTGCAGCAGCGCCTGCGGCACCGTCGTCGGGTCGGCGACCGGGTAGACCGCGGTGCGCGTCGCGCGACTCATCGTTCGCAGATCGGGCTGCGCCAGGAATTCGCGCAGGTCGACGCCCTCGCGCCGGATGCCTTCGAGCAGCAGCGCGCGTCCACGCGACCAGGTGCTCATGACGCCGAACAGCAGCGCGCCCAGCGCCAGCGGAAACCAGCCGCCGTCGAGGAACTTGACCGCGCAGCCGGCGACGAGCACCGCGTCGATCGCGAGGAAGAACATCGTGGCCCCGATCGCCACCGGCGCAGGCAGGCGCCAGCCGTCGCGGACGACGAAGTAGGCCAGCACGGTGGTGATCATCATCGTCAGCGTCACCGCGATGCCGTAGGCGCCGGCCAGCGCCGACGAACTGCCGAATAAGACGACCGCGGCGACGACGCCTGCGAGCAGCAGCCAGTTCACCGCGGGCATGTAGATCTGCCCGGCCTCGCGCGCCGACGTGTGGCGGACCGCCATCCGCGGCAGGAAGCCGAGCTGGATCGCCTGCCTGGTCATCGAGTAGGCGCCCGAAATCACCGCCTGCGACGCGATGATCGCCGCCAGCGTGGCCAGCACCAGCGCCGGCAGCACCCAGGCGTCGGGAAACATCCGGTAGAACGGGTTCTCGATCGCCGAAGGGTTGCCGATCAGCAGCGCCCCCTGTCCCAGGTAATTCAGGGCCAGGCTCGGCAGCACCAGGCCGGTCCACGCGATCTGGATCGGCCGACGCCCGAAGTGCCCCATGTCGGCGTAGAGCGCCTCGGCGCCGGTTACCGCCAGGACGATCGCGCCGACCGCGGCAAACAGGTGCCAGCCTCGCTCGGCCAGGAAGGCCCAGGCGTGGACCGGGTTCAGCGCCTGCAGGATCGCGGGCTCGCGCGCGATGTGAGCGGCACCGCTCACGCCCAGCGCGACGAACCACAGCACGATGATCGGCCCGAAGAACCGGCCGACGAACGCCGTGCCGAATCGCTGCACGAGGAACAGCGAGAGCAGGATCGCGACGCTGGCGGGAACGACGTAGGGTTCGAGTGCCGGGGTCAGCAGCTCGAGGCCCTCCATCGCGCCGAGCACCGAGATCGCCGGCGTGATCACGCTGTCGCCATAGAAGAGCGCCGCGCCGAAGACGCCGGTCAGCAGCAGGACACGGCGCAGCGCCGGCCGCGAACGCACCGCGTGGGCGGCCAGGGCGGTCAGCGCCAGGCCGCCGCCTTCACCGCGGTTGTCGGCGCGCAGGATCAGGATCACGTACTTCAGCGTGACCACCAGCATCAGGGCCCAGAAGATCACCGAGACCGCGCCGACGAGGTTGTGCGCATCGAGCGCCACGCCGGTGGACGGCGAGAAGATCTCCTTGACGGTGTAGAGGGGGCTCGTCCCGATGTCGCCGTAGACGACGCCGATCGCGGCCAGCGTCAGTGCGGCGAGCCCGTGTCGGCGCGGCTGCGCGTCGGGGCGGGAGGCGTGGGCCGGGACTGCGGTGGTGGACATGGCGGAGTCGACGCGTGTTTCGAGGTCGCCAGCGTCGCGCCGCGCGCATCAGGAACGCATAAGGAACCGCTCGATCGCGCCGCCGTCAGGGGACGGGTTCGGCCAGCCGATAGCCGACCCCGGTCTCGGTGAGCAGGCGCCGCGGGTCGGCCGGATCGTCCTCGAGCTTGGCGCGCAGCTGCGCCATGTACAGGCGCAGGTAGTGCGTGTGCTCGACGTACTCGGGTCCCCAGACATCGGCCAGCAGCTGCCGGTGCGTGACCACGCGGCCTGCGCTCCTGACGAGGCGCGCGAGCAACCGGTATTCGGTCGGCGTGAGGTGCACGTCCGCGCCGTCGAGCTGGACGCGGCGGGCGTCCAGATCGACCCGCAGCCCGTCGTGCTCGTAGCGGGTGACCGCGGCCTCGACGACGGTGCCGCGATGGCGCAGCGCGACCCGCATCCGGGCCAGCAGTTCGCCGAGGCTGAACGGCTTGACCAGGTAGTCGTCGGCGCCGGCATCGAGCAGGCGGATCTTCGGGTCTTCGTCCTGCTGCGCGGTGACCACGATCACCGGCGTCGCGCGGTCGCGTCGGATCTCGGCGAGCAGCGTCTGGCCGGTGCCGTCGGGCAGCGACAGGTCGAGCAGGACGAGGTCGATGCCGCTCGCACGCCCCGCGTGTGCCATCAGCGCGCGTGCGTCGGCGGCGCTGGCGGCCGCGAGAATCCGGTATCCCTCGACCTCGAGTGCCTCGCGCAGGGTGGCGCGCAGCTCGCGGTCGTCCTCGACCAGCAGGACGGTCAGCATTGCGCGGCCCCGCCGCCGCCCGGCTCGCCGGCTTCGTCGGGCGTCGTCGCGATCGGCAGCGTGACCTCGAAGCGCGAACCACCGCCTTCACGTTCCCGATAGGCGATCTCGCCGCCGTGCGCGCGGGCAATGGCCCGGCACAGGGCCAGGCCGACGCCGGCGCCGCGCCGGCCCGGGCCGTCGGCGGCGCCGCTCTCGGGGCCCGGTCCGAAGCGCTCGAACGTGTCGAACATGCGCGAGCGCCACGCCGGCGCAACGCCCGGCCCCCGGTCCTCGACCGCGAAGATCATGCGGTCGGCGTCGGCGCGCGCCTCGATCTCGACGGGGCCGTCGCCGTGCTTGAGCGCGTTGTCGACGAGATTGTCGAGGAGTTGCGCGACCAGAACCGCGTTGCAGCGCAAGAGCGGCAGTCCGTGCGCGACACGTGCGCCGATCGGGCGCGCGGGCTCGCGCTGCCGAGCGCGGCGAAGGACGGCTCCGACGATTTCCTCCGCCGACTCCCAGTCCATCGGGAGCACGAGGCCGGGGGCGTCCAGGCGCGCGAGCTGCAGTGTGTTCTCTGCGAGCCGGGCGAGCTGCGTGGCCTCGTCGACGATCGTCGCCGCCAGGCGGCGCCGCTGCGGCGGCGTCAGGCGGTCGTCCTGGTCGTGCAGCGACGAGGCCGCTCCCAGGATCGTGGCCAACGGCGTGCGGTGGTCGTGAGAGATCGCGGCGAGCAGCGCGTTGCGCAGCGCCTGCGCTCGCGCGGCCTCGCCGGCCGCCGCTGCGGCGTGTAGCGCGTCCGCGCGCTCGAGCGCGGCGCCCATCTGGTCGCACAGCGCCTGCGCCTGCGCTCGTGTCGCCGCTGCATCCGCGAGCTCCGGACCGATCCTCAGCAGGGCTGCGCCAAAGCTGGCGCCGCGGCCGCGCATCGGCAGGAACCAGGCCGGCTGTTCCTCGTAGCGGCCGGTCCCGGGACCGAGCGCGCGACTCTCGCGCAGGCTCAGCCACAGGCCGGCCTTCTCGTCCGCGTCGGCTTCTCCGACCAGTTCGCAGCGGCTCGCGTCGGACGCCACCGCCGGTGGCGCAGGAACGAGGATCAGCGTCGAGGCGCCGCCGGTCAGGCCGGACAGTGCGTCGCGAAGCGCCGCGCCGCGCGCGCGCGGGTCGTCGACGTCGCGCAGGGACTCGCCGAACGCGCGCAACTGCTCCGCCCGCGCGAAGTGCCTCCGCACTGTCGCGACCAGCCTGCGCTGCCTGGCCATCAGCAGCGCGACGATCCAGCTCACGGCCAGCATGGTCGCCAGGAGCACGACGTGCTGTCCCAGGCCCACGGCGTACGTGCCTCGCGGAGGGACGAACGCGTAGTTGAAGGCGAGCACTGCGGTTGCGCAGGCGAGCATCGAGGGCAGTGGCGACCACCACAGCGCGGCGACTGCCGAGGCGAGCACGAGCAGCAGGGCCTGGTTGCCCAGGTCGGTGCGCCCGTCCAGCGCGAACATCGCGGCCCAGGCCACCAGCCATGCCAGAGCTGCCGGCCACCCGCCGGGCGTCGAGCCGGTCGTTCGGGGCTGGTCCGGCGTGCTCATCGGCGAGACGCTAGCACGGTGCATGCGCGACGCGGATCCGGTCTCTGAACGCGGCCGCCATGCGACGCGGCGAGCGTCGCGCGCCCCATCGTGGCCTGGAAATTGCTTCATCCCGGTGCGCGCCCGAGCTCCTCGGGGTTTTTGCACCGACTTGAATCAGATTACCCCGGAGACGATCGCATGGAAGCACTGAAGCAGGGCACCGACACCTTGTTCGTCCTGTTGGGCGCCATCATGGTGCTGGCAATGCATGCCGGGTTCGCTTTCCTGGAGCTCGGCACGGTGCGTCGCAAGAACCAGGTCAACGCGCTGGTCAAGATCCTGGTCGACTTCTCGGTGTCCACCGTCGTCTACTTCGTCGTCGGCTTCGGCGTCGCCTACGGCACGCACTTCTTCGTCGGCGCCGAGCAGCTGGCCGCGAAGAGCGGCTACGAACTGGTCCGCTTCTTCTTCCTGCTGACCTTCGCGGCGGCCATTCCGGCGATCGTCTCCGGTGGCATTGCCGAGCGCGCGAAGTTCTGGCCGCAACTGATCGCGACTGCGGCGATCGTCGGCTTCGTCTACCCGTTCTTCGAAGGCATCGCGTGGAACCAGCACTTCGGCGTGCAGGCCTGGATCGAGGCGGCGACCGGCGCGCAGTTCCACGACTTCGCCGGAAGCATCGTCGTGCATGCGGTGGGCGGCTGGATCGCGCTGCCGGCGGTGGTTCTGCTCGGGGCGCGCAGGAACCGCTACCGGAAGGACGGCGGCATGTCGGCGCATCCTCCGTCGAGCATTCCGTTCCTGGCGCTGGGCGCGTGGGTGCTCACCGTGGGCTGGTTCGGCTTCAACGTGATGAGCGCGCAGTCGCTGGAGAAGATCTCGGGCCTGGTCGCGGTGAACTCGCTGATGGCGATGGTCGGCGGAACGCTGGCGGCCCTGATGCTGGGCAGGAACGACCCCGGCTTCGTTCACAACGGCCCGTTGGCGGGGCTGGTGGCGGTGTGCGCCGGCTCCGACCTGATGCATCCGCTGGGCGCGCTCGCCGTGGGCGGCATCGCGGGCGCGATCTTCGTGGTCATGTTCACGCTGACGCAGAACCGCTGGAGGATCGACGACGTGCTCGGCGTGTGGCCGCTGCACGGCCTGTGCGGCACCTGGGGCGGGCTGGCCGCGGGCCTGTTCGGCGCGAAGACGCTTGGCGGGCTGGGCGGCGTGTCACTGGGCGCGCAGGCGCTCGGCACGCTGCTGGGCGTGGCCTGGGCGCTCGTCGGGGGCGTCGTGGTGTACGGCATCCTGAAGGCGACGATGGGGTTGCGGCTGTCGCAGGAGGAGGAATACGACGGCGCCGACCTGTCGATCCACAAGATCAGCCTGACCACCGACCGCGAGGTGAACTGGTAGGCCGGTTCGCGGCGGCATACTTGTCGATGCGCCGGGCCGCGCGCTGCCCGGCGGCCGATCGGGGCGCATCGACATGGACGCAGCATCGACTTACGGAGGCGCCGTCGCCGCTGCAGCGGCGACGGCGGCGCAGACGCTCGCCACGCTGGGTACCGATCGCGAGCGAGGCCTGTCGAGCGACGAGGCGGCGGCGCGGCTGCGCAAGGAGGGCGCCAACGAGGTTCCCGAGCAGACGCGCCACCCGGTGCTGCTGTTCCTGCGGCACTTCTGGGGCCTGTCGGCGTGGATGCTCGAGCTGATCGCGCTGCTGTCGTACCTGCTGCGCAAGCAGGCGGACTTCCGCGTGGCGATCGCGCTGCTGGTCGTCAACGCCATCCTCGGCTTTTTCCAGGAACAACGCGCCGCGGCGGCGGTCGCGTTGCTGCGCCGACGCCTCGACGTGCAGGCGAGGGCGCTGCGCGACGGCCACTGGTCGGCCGTCGCGGCGCGATCGCTGGTGAAGGGCGACCTGGTGCGGGTGCGCGCCGGCGACTTCGTGCCGGCCGACATGCAGGTGATCGACGGCGAGGCGAAGATCGACCAGTCGGCGCTCACCGGCGAGTCGCAGGAGGTCGCCCGGCGCGTCGACGAGACGCTGTACTCGGGCTCGACCGTGCGTGAAGGCGAGGCGACCGCCGTGGTCACCGCGACCGGCGTGCAGACGTTCTTCGGCCGCACCGCGCAACTGGTCGAGGGCGCGCAGCCGAAGATGCACGTCGAGGAGGTCATCGCCCGGGTCGTCCGCTGGCTGTTCGTCATCGTCGGCGCGATGGTGGCGCTGACGCTCGGCGTGTCGATCTACCAGGGGCTCCCGCTCGCCGACACGCTGCCGATCGCGCTGGTCGTGCTGATGAGCGCGGTGCCGGTGGCGCTGCCGGTGATGTTCACGGTGAGCATGGCGCTGGGATCGATGGAGCTCGCGCGCAAGGGCGTGCTGATCACCCGCCTGGGCGCCGTCGAAGACGCCGCGACGATGGACGTGCTGTGCGCCGACAAGACCGGCACGCTGACGATGAACCGGCTGTCGCTGGCAGGCGCGTTGCCTCAGCCTGATTTCGCCGAAGCCGACGTCGTGCGGATCGGCGCGCTGGCCTCGAACGAAGCCAATGCGGACCCGATCGATCTCGCGTTCCTGCGCGCGGCCAACGAGCGCGGCCTGTCGTCGCGCGCGGCCGTCGTCCGCTCGTTCGTGCCGTTCTCGCCGGCGACGCGGCGCACCGAGGCGATCGTCGAGATCGACGGTGTCGCGGTGCGCTGCGTGAAGGGCGCCTTGCGCACGGTGGCCGCCGCGGCCGGACTCGATGACGCGGCGATCGCCGCGCTCGAGCAGGCCGCGAACGCCGAGGCGGCCCGGGGCGTGCGCAGCCTCGCGGTCGCGCAGGCGCGCGGCGACGAGCCGCTGCGGCTGGTGGGGCTGGCGCTGCTTCACGATGCGCCGCGTCCCGATGCACGGCAGCTGATCGACGCGCTGCGCGCGCTCGGCGTCCGGGTCAAGATGCTCACCGGCGATTCGCTGCCGGTCGCGAGGGAGATTGCGCGGGTGCTCGGGCTGGGCGAGATCGCGCGCGCGCCCGAGTTGCGCTCGCTGCAGCAGGACGGGGCGGCGCGCGCTGCCGAGGTGGTCGCGGCAGCCGACGGTTTCGCCGAAGTCTTTCCCGAGGACAAGTTCCGGGTGGTCACCACCTTGCAGGCCGCGGGTCACGTCGTAGCGATGACCGGCGACGGCGTGAACGACGCGCCCGCGCTGCGTCAGGCGGAGGTCGGCGTCGCGGTCAGCGGCGCGACCGACGTCGCCAAGGGTGCGGCGAGCGCGGTGCTGACCACCGAGGGGCTCGCGAACATCGTCGACCTGGTGCGGATCGGCAGGTCGATCTACCAGCGCGTGCTCACCTGGATCGTCAACAAGGTGAGCCGCACGATCATGAAGGCGGGGCTGGTCGTCGTCGCGTTCCTCGTGACCGGCAAGTTCGTGATCTCGGCGCTGGGCATGGTGCTGCTGGTGTTCATGACCGACTTCGTCAAGATCGCGCTGGCCACCGATCGCGTGCGTCCGTCGACGGTGCCCGAGACCTGGAACATCGGCCCCCTGGTCCGCGTCGCCGTGGTGCTCGGCCTGCTGATGCTCGCCGAGGCGCTGGCGTTGCTGGCGTTCGGCTGGCATCGGTTCGCGCTGGCCGACGACCCCGGGCGCCTGCAGGCGTTCACGTTCCAGCTCCTGCTGTCCTTCGCGCTGTTCTCGGTGGTGTCGGTCCGCGAGCGGCGCGCGTTCCATGCGTCGCGTCCCGGCACGACGCTGATGGCGGCGCTGGCCGCCGACGCGGTGGCGGGCGTGCTGGTGGGCCTGGTCGGCCTCGGCGAACTGAGCGCGATGCCGCTTGGCCAGATCGCGCTGCTCTATGGCTGCGCGGCGGCGCTGGTGCTCGGTCCGAACGACTGGGTGAAGGTCGTGCTGACGAGGCGGGTCGGCGCGGCCTGACGGGAGGGCAGGTGCGGGCAGTTCGATCCGGCGGCACGTCGGAGCGGTTGCCATCCGGAGGGGTTGCCCTTCATTCGTACATTCATTAGACTGTGAGAATGGAAAAACGCACCCTCAAGGACCTGCTCTATGAGCAGGTCGCCCGCATCGGGCGCGCCGTCTCCAGCCCGAAGCGGCTCGAGATCCTGGAGTTGCTCGCGCAAGGCGAAAAGAGCGTCGAGACGCTGGCCGGCGAGCTCTCGATCGACGTCAAGCTCGCCAGCGCTCACCTGCGGTCATTGAAGGCAGCGCGGCTGGTCGATGCGCGGCGCGACGGCAAGTACGTCGTCTATCGCCTCAGCGGCACCGATGTGGCGAACCTGTGGGTGGTGTTGCGCGAGGTGGCCGAGGAACACCTGCTCGAACTGCGCATTGCGCTTCAGCAGATGGTGAGCGACCCGGACAAGCTGGCGTCCGTCGGTCGCGAGGCCCTGCTGCAGCAGGCGCGCAACGGCGAAGTGCTGGTCATCGACGTGCGTCCGCGCGAGGAGTACGACGTGGCGCACCTGCCGTTCGCCCGATCCATGCCGGTCGCCGAGATCGAACGCAGGCTCTCGGAGCTGCCGCGCGACCGGCAGATCGTCGCGTACTGCCGCGGGCCGTTCTGCCTGCTGTCCGACGAAGCCGTCAACCTGTTGGCCGCGCGCGGATTCGAAGTGAGGAAGATTCGCGACGGCGTGAGCGAATGGAAGGCCGCGGGGTTCCCGCTCGCGGCGGGACCGCAGGCCTGATCCGCATCCGCCCGGAAGGAGCACATCGATGGGAACGACCCTGTTCATCGTCAACGATGCGCCGTACGGCAGCGAGCGCGCCTACAACGCGCTGCGCCTGGCCGGCGCGATCGCCGCACGCGAAGGCGAGCGGGTGCGGATGTTCCTGCTCGCCGACGCGGTGTGGTGCGCGAAGTCCGGCCAGAAGGTTCCGGAGGGTTACTACAACGTCCAGCTGATGCTCGGCAAGGTCCTGAGGCGCGGAGAGGTCGCGCTCTGCGGCACCTGCATGGACGCACGCGGCATGACCGAAGCGGAGACGATCGACGGGGCACGCCGCTCGACGCTCGCGCAGCTCGCCGACTGGACGATCGAGTCCGACAAGGTCCTGGTGTTCTAGGCCGCAAGCCTGGGCCGCAAATGGGGAGGCGCCGATGTTCTTCAGGCAACTCGCGAGCCGCGAGGCGACGCTTTCGTACTTTTTCGGTTGCGGCGGGCTCGGCAAGGCCGTCGCTGTCGACGTCGTGGCCGGCGACGAGGACTGGTTCGTCGAGGAAGCGCAAAAGGCCGGCGTGCGGATCGAATACGTCGTCGACACGCACGTCCATGCCGATCACTACTCCGGGGGCCGCGCGCTCGCGCAGGTGACCGGCGCGAAGTATTGCCTGCACGAATCCGACCGGTCCGTCGCGCGCTTCGACTTCGAACCGTTGAGCGACGGCCGCGTCCTCGACGTCGGCAACGTGCAGGTCGAGGTGCGCCACACGCCGGGTCACACGCTCGACAGTGTCTGCCTGCTGGTCACCGACCGGCGCCGCGGCGAGGCGCCGTGGTTCGCCGTGACCGGCGACACGCTGTTCGTCGGGGCGATCGGCCGGCCCGACCTCGCCGGGCGCGAGGCCGAGATGGCGGCGATGCTCTACGACAGCCTGCACGGAAAATTGCTGCCGCTCCCGGACGAGCTCGAGATCTTCCCGGGTCACCAGGCAGGCAGCGTCTGTGGCGCTGGGCTGTCCGGGAAGCCTTCGTCGACGCTCGGGTTCGAGAAGCGATGGAACCCTGCGCTGTCGATGCGCAAGGCCGACTTCGTCCGCTACCTGACCGCGGAGATTCCGCCGCGGCCCGACCAGATGGACCGGATCGTCGCCGCGAACATCGGTGCCTGACCGATGGCGCTGCAGCACGGCATTCGCGTCAACTGCGGGCAGTTCCTTCACCAGTTGCTGCAGGTCCTGCTGGTCGGCCTGACGATCGGCATGATGCGCACCGTCGTGCCGGCGCTTGCGGAATCGGAGTTCGGCGTGCCGCGCAACTCGTTCGTGCTGCTCGCTGCCTTCGTCGTCGCGTTCGGCGTCGTCAAGGGAGTGCTGAACTTCGTCGCGGGTCGGCTGTCGGAGCGCATCGGTCGCAAGCGGGTGTTGCTCATCGGCTGGATCGTTGCGCTGCCGATCCCGCCGATCGTCTGGCTCGCGCCCGACTGGAACTGGATCGTCGCCGCCACCGTGCTGCTGGGCGTGAACCAGGGCCTGACGTGGTCGATGACGCAGACCGCCAAGCTCGACATTACGCGCGTCGACGAGCGCGGCCTGACGATCGGGTTGAACGAGCTGTCGGGCTATCTCGGCGTGGCGGTGGCCGGGATCGTCACCGCCTACCTTGCCGCCGCGTTCGGCGCACGCACCGGCCTGCTCGCGTTCGGCATGACGGTGATCGTGCTCGCGCTGGCGCTGACCCACGTGTGGGTCGAGGACACGCTGCCGTGGGCGAAGGCCGAGGCGGCCCGGCACCGTCGCCGCGAAGCGACCGGCCCCGTGCCGCGCTATCCCGCGAACGTGCCGGCCCGGCCCGGCACCTGGGACGTCTTCTCGCTGGTCTCGTGGCGCGAGCCGCGACTGATGGCGATCAGCCAGGCCGGGCTGGTGGAGAAGTTCGTCGATGCGCTGGTATGGGTGATGTATCCGGTGTTCCTCTTCCAGCGCGGCTTGAGCCTGCCGGCGGTCGGCTGGGTCATCGGCGTCTACGGTTTCGTCTGGGGCGGCTCGCAACTGTTCACGGGACGGCTCTCGGACCGGATCGGGCGCCACGGGCCCAACGTGGCGGGGATGTGGATCTGCGGTGCCGGCGTCGCGATGATGGTCATCGGCGTCGGGGTGGCGTGGTGGTCCGTGTCGGCCGCAGTCACCGGATTCGGGATGGCGCTGCTCTATCCGAACCTGTCGGCGGCGGTGGCCGACATCTCGCACCCCGATTGGCGTGGCTCGGCGATCGGCATCTACCGTTTCTGGCGCGACCTCGGCTATGCGATCGGCGCGCTCGGCCTGTCGCTCGCCGCGCATTACGCGGGCCGGATGGAGGCCGCGTTCTGGTTCGTCGCGGCTTCGATGGCCGCCTCGGGCGCGGTATTGTGGTTGCTGGGAGAGGAGACGCATCCGCGGCTCAATCCGGCCGGCGGAACGGCGCCCTGAACGAGCCAGGCGCATGAACGCCGCGCGCCGCAACGTCGTGCTGCTCGCCTGCAGCCAGGCAGCGATGCTGACCACGATCGTGATGTCGATGGCGGTGGCGGCGATCCTCGGGGCCGCACTGGCGCCGGACAAGGGGCTGGCGACGCTGCCGATCGCGGCGATGGTGGTGGGCACCGCGATCGCGTCGCTGCCCGCGGCGATCATCATGCGGCGGCACGGTCGACGGCCCGGCTTCGTGATCGGAGCCTCGCTGGGCGTGGCGGGAAGCCTGCTCGCCGCGTTCGCATTGCACCGCCAGTCGTTCGCGCTGTTCGTGGCTGGACACCTGCTGCTCGGCAGCTACCAGGGCTTCGCCAACTACTATCGCTTCGCCGCCGTCGAGGCGGCCGACGCCGCGGATGCGGGCAGGGCGATCTCGTGGGTCGTGGCCGGCGGCGTCGTCGCGGCGTTCCTCGGTCCGCAACTCGGCCAGTGGGGCCGCGACTGGATCGCGGGTGATCCGTTCACCGGCGCGTATCTCGCGCAGGCGGCGCTCGCCGTGCTCGCGCTCGCGATGATCTCGCGACTGCGGCTGCCGCCGGTCGCCGCGGTTCACGGCGGCGACGCGCGTCCTCTGCGCGCGATCGTCGCGCAACCGGCCCTGCGGGCGTCGATCCTCGGCGCCGCGATCGGTTATGCGGTGATGATCATGGTCATGACCGCCACCCCGCTGGCGATGATCGGCTGCGGGCTTCCCGGCACGAGCGTCACGCCGGTCATCCAGTGGCACGTCGCGGGCATGTTCGTGCCGTCGTTCTTCACCGGTTCGCTGATCCGGCGCTTCGGCGCGCCGCGGGTCATGCAGGCGGGGTTCGTGCTGCTGATGGGCCACGTGGCAATTGCGCTGAGCGGCGTCGAGTTCCTGCACTTCCTGTCGGCGCTGGTCCTGCTGGGCGTCGGATGGAACTTCGCGTTCATCGGCGGGACGGCGCTGCTCACGCAGGCGTACCGGCCGTCGGAGCAGACGAGGGTCCAGGCGGTCAACGAGTTCGTCGTGTTCGGCCTGGTCGCCGTGGCGAGCCTGTCGGCAGGGTGGGCGTACGACCGCTACGGCTGGGTCGCGCTGAACCTGGCCGCAGTGCCGTTGCTCGTCGTGGCGCTGGCATCTGCGTTGCTCGTCGAGCGTCGGATGCCCGGCCAGGGCTCGCGCGCCTGATCCGCCGCGATCAGCGGTGCCGGCTGCGCACCCACCACCACAGGAGGCCTGCCGCCGCGATCGCGGCGAACAGCGGCAGCTCGACGCGACGCAGGTCGCCGAGCATGCGCTCGGCGGCCTCGCCGGCGAACCATCCGAGGCCGCCGATCGCCGCGGCCCACATCACGGCGCCCAGCACGTTGAATGCGGCGAAGCGCAGCGTCGGCACGCGCAACGCGCCGAGCGCGACGGGACCGGCGATGCGCATGCCCCAGGCGAAGCGCAGTCCCACGATCAACCACGCGTCGTGGCGTCCGACGCGGGCCTGCAGCGTCGCCGCGCGCGCTTCGAGCCCGGGAAATCGCTGCAGCAGCGCGGGGCCGCGCAGGCGTCCGACCCAGTAGAAGCACTGGTCGCCCGCGGCCGCGGCGGTGGCGGCGACGGCGAGCACGCCGGCCGGCGACAGGTAGCCGCCGCGCGCCGCCAGCCCGGCCAGCAGCAGCACCGTCTCGCCCTCGAGGAAGCAGCCGAGCGCGAGCAGCCAGTAGCCGTGCTGCGAAACGAGCGAGCCAAAGTCCAGGATCCGCCTCCGTCGGGTCATGCGACGCGCAAGCCCGATACTGTGCCACCATCGCGTCTCGGCGCAGCACGTGCGTCAATCCAGGAGTCATCGATGAGCGAACCGACGATTGCCCAGAAGGCCCCGTATCCGGTCCAGGTCGAGGCCGGCAAGACCTACTGGTGGTGCGCCTGCGGGCTGAGCAAGAAGCAGCCGTTCTGCGACGGTTCGCACAAGACCACGCCGTTCACGCCGATGGAATACAAGGCCGATGCGAGCAAGACCGTGTATTTCTGTGGCTGCAAGCACAGCGGCACCAAGCCGCTGTGCGACGGCACGCACAAGTCGCTGTAGGCGCGGCCTGCCGCCCGCGCTGGCGCCGCGCGGCCGCCGATGATTCCGGAACTCGATGACCGCCGCTCGGCGCTGCGCGTGGCGGCTGCGCTCGCGCTGGGCGCCGCGGTGTCGCTCGGGCTCGCGCGCTTCTCGTACGCGCTGCTGCTCGCGCCGATGCGTGCCGATCTCGGCTGGAGCTACCTCACCGCCGGCGCGATGAACACGGTCAACGCCGGCGGCTACCTGGTCGGGGCGCTGCTCGCGCCGCGCTGGCTCGCCCGGTTCGACGCGCGCGCGGCACTGCTCGCAGGGAGCGCCGCTGCCGCGCTGCTGCTCGCCGCGCACGGCGCGGCGTCGGACGATGCGGCGCTCTACCTGCTGCGGCTGGCGACCGGCGTCGCCAGCGCCGCGGCCTTCGTGTCCGGCGGGCTGCTCGCGGCTCGCCTCGCGGCGACGCACCCGAGGTCCTCGGGCCTGACGCTGGGCATCTACTACGGCGGCACCGGACTCGGCATCGTCGCGTCGGCGCTGCTGGCGCCGCCGCTGATCGCGATGCCCGCCGCGCAGGGCTGGCGATGGGCGTGGGTCGCGCTCGGCGTCGCGGCGGCCGTGTCGACCGCGTTCATCGCGGCCAACACGCGCGCGCTCGCCGCGCCGCCCGCGCGCGCGGCCGATCGCGTGCCGTTCGACTGGAGACCGTTCGCGCCCGGCCTGGCCGGCTACTTCATGTTCGGGCTCGGCTACATCGGCTACATGACCTTCGTGATCACGCTGCTCCGCGAGCAGCAGCTGGGCACGACGCAGATCGTCGCGTTCTTCGTGCTGCTCGGCGCCGGCGTGGTGGCGTCGTCGTGGCTGTGGGCGGGGTTGCTGCAGCGTTGCCGCGGTGGCGAGGCGCTGGCGCTGCTCAACGGCCTGCTCGCGCTGGCGACGGTGCTGCCGGTGCTCGGCGCGCATCCGTTGCTGGTCTACGCGTCGGGGCTGCTGTTCGGCAGCGTCTTCCTGTCGGTGGTGGCGTCGACCACGTCGCTCGTCCGCCACAACCTGCCGGCGGCGCTGTGGCCCGGCGGCATCAGCGCGTTCACGATCGTGTTCGCGGCGGGGCAGATCATCGGACCGAGCGCCGTCGGATGGATCGCCGACGGATCGGGCGGCCTGCAGCGGGGGCTCGCCAGCTCGGCGCTCGCACTGGCGCTTGGCGCCGTGCTCGCGTGGCGCCAGAAGCCGCTGCACGCGGCGGCGCTGGCCGGGAGCGGGCGACCGTGATCGAGTCGCTCAATCGCGAGTGCCTGTGCATCAGCCTGGACGAGCAGGCACTGGCTCGCGCGCTCGAGTCCGAGTTCGGCTCGCCCGGCCTGTTCGCGCAGGTGCGCGAGCGCTGCCCGTACCTGTTTTCGGCGCAGCCGGTGTTCGTATCGCGCGCTCACCTCGACCGCATGGCGCGCACCATCGCCGCAATCGAGTCGGTCGTGGCGCTGCCGGCCTGGCGCGAGGCCGTGCTCGCGCGCGCGCCGTCGATCGCCCGCCACGACAGCGGCGCACGCGGCGTGTTTCTCGGCTATGACTTCCACCTCGATCGGGACGGGCTCGGGCTGATCGAAATCAACACCAACGCCGGCGGCGCGATGCTCAACGCGGCGCTGGCCCGCGCGCAACGCGCCTGTTGCGAGGCTATGGAGCAACTCGTGCCAAGGTTCGAGCACGTCGTCGCGTTCGAGCGCGAGATCTTCGCGATGTTCGAGGCCGAGTGGCGGCGCGCGGGGCGCACGCGGCCGCTGCGCCGGATCGCGATCGTCGACGAGTCGCCGCAGCATCAGTACCTCTATCCCGAGTTCGTGCTGTTTCGCGGCCTGTTCGAGCGCCACGGCGTGGCGGCGATCGTCGTCGATCCTGCGTCGCTCGAGCTGCGCGACGGCGAGTTGCGCCACGACGGCCTGCCGGTCGACCTCGTCTACAACCGGCTCACCGACTTCCATCTCGAGCAGCCGGCCAGCGCGGCCCTGCGCGAGGCGTGGCTCGCCGACGCGGCGGTGGTCACGCCGCATCCGCGCGCGCACGCGCTGTATGCCGACAAGCGCAACCTCGTGCTGCTGAGCGACGACGCGAGCCTGGCCAGGCTCGGGGTCGACGCCGGCACGCGCGCGGTGCTGCTCGCGAGCGTCCCGAAGACCGAGCTGGTCGACGCCGCCAGCGCCGACCGGCTCTGGGCCGCGCGCCGCGGCCTGTTCTTCAAGCCCGTCGCCGGCTACGGCGGCCGGGCCGCGTATCGCGGCGACAAGCTGACGCGGCGTGCCTGGGAAGACATCGCGGGCGGCGGCTACGTCGCGCAGCGCTATGCGGCGCCCGGCGAGCGCGCGTTCGACGTCGGGGATCCGGCGCGGATGCTGAAGTTCGACCTGCGCAACTACGTCTACGACGGTGCCGTGCAGTGGGTGGCGGCGCGGCTGTACCAGGGGCAGACGACCAACTTCCGCACGCCGGGCGGCGGCTTCGCGCCGGTCTACAGCACGCCGTGACTCAGGCTGCGCGCTGCCTCGCCCCGGGCAGCCACGCGCCGCGCAGCGCGTTCATCGACTCCCACGCCGCCTCGTACTCGCGCCCGAGCCGCTCGACCAGTTCGGCGGCGCCCGGGACGTCGTGCACCGCGCCGATGCCCTGTCCGCAGCCCCAGATCGTCTTCCACGCCTTCGGCTTCTCGCGTTCCGAGCCGAAGTTCATCTTCGACGGGTCGCTGACCGGCAGGTTGTCGGGGTCGAGGCCGGCGTTGCGGATCGAAGGCTTCAGGTAGTTGCCGAGCACGCCGGTGAACAGGTTCGTGTAGACGATGTCCTCGGCCGACGACTCGACGATCATCCGCTTGTAGGCCTCGTCGGCGCGGGCCTCCTTCGTCGCGATGAAGGCCGAGCCGATGTAGGCGAGGTCGGCGCCGATCGCCTGCGCCGCGAGCACCGAGCGGCCGGTGGCGATCGCGCCCGACAGCAGCAGCGGCCCGTCGAACCAGGCGCGGATCTCCTGGATCAGCGCGAACGGGCTCTTCACGCCGGCGTGCCCGCCGGCGCCGGCGGCAACCGCGATCAGCCCGTCGGCGCCCTTGTCGATCGCCTTGTGCGCGAAGGTGTCGTTGATGATGTCGTGCAGCACGATGCCGCCGTAACCGTGCACCGCGTCGTTGACCTCGACGCGCGCGCCCAGCGACGTGATGACGATCGGTACGCGGTACTTCACGCACAGCGCCAGGTCGTGCTCGAGCCGGTCGTTCGACTTGTGCACGATCTGGTTCACCGCGAACGGCGCGGCCGGGCGGTCGGGATGGCGGCGGTCGTGCTCGGCGAGCTCGTCGGTGATCCGCTGCAGCCATTGCTCGAGCTGCTCGGCGGGCCGGGCGTTGAGCGCCGGGAACGAGCCGACGATGCCGGCCTTGCACTGCGCGATGACCAGGTCGGGGTTCGAGATGATGAACAGCGGCGAGCCGACGATCGGCAGGCGAAGCTTGTCTTTCAGGATCGGGGGCAGGCTCATGACGGGCGACTCTCCGCGTTTTGCTTGATGCGCTTCATGTGCGCGCAACGCGCATGGTGCCACCTTCCGGTCGCGCAAGGTGCCCGGCGATACAATCGCCCGATGCGCGATCGGCCTCCAGGTCCCGGCACCCGGGCATGCCCGACATGACCGCCGCCGGGCCCGAGCGCGCGCGCGGCCGCGCGATCGTCCTCGTCGGCGCCGGCATGGTCGCTGCGCTCAACGTCGGCAAGCTGCCGCCGGCGCTGCCCACGCTGCAGCAGGAGTTCGGGCTGTCGCTGGTGCAGGTCAGCTGGATGGTGTCGCTGTTCCTGCTCGGCTCGGCGCTGTTCGGCATCGTCGGCGGCTCGCTCGCCGATCGCTTCGACCCGCGGCGCGTGATGATCGGCGGACTGCTGCTCACGGCGTTCACCGGTGCGCTGGGCGCGCTGGCGCCGGACGCGACGGTGCTGTTCGCGAGCCGGGCGCTCGAGAGCGTCGCGTTCATGCTCACCGTGCTGCCGGTGCCCGCGCTGCTGCGCGACGCGGTGCCCGGCGCTTCGCTGCGCGGCTGGCTCGGCGTCTGGGCCGCCTACATGCCCACCGGCATGAGCGCGGCGCTGTTCTTCGCCCCGGCACTGATGGCCGTGGCCGGATGGCGCGGCGCGTGGGCGTTCTGCGCGGCGGTGGCCGCCGCCTGGGCGCTGCTGGTCGCTGCGACGCAGCCGCGGCGCGCGGCCCACGCGGCCACGCCCGCGCCGATCGCTGCGCTCGCGGCCGCGACGCTGCGCTCGCGCGGACCGTGGTTGCTCGCGCTGTGCTTCGCGTTCTACGCCGGCCAGTTCACCGGCATCTTCAGCTTCCTGCCCAGCGTCTACCGCGAGTACGGCATCTCCGCGCAACTCGGTGCATCGCTCACCGCGGTGGCCGTGGCGAGCAACGGCGGCGGAGGGCTGGCTGCCGGCCTGCTGCTGCAGCGAGGCGTCGATCGCGCGACGCTGATCGTGCTGGTGGGGATCACGATGGCGGTCTGCGCGTGGGTCGCGTTCGGCAGCAGCCTGGGCTTCGGCTGGCGCTATGCGGCGATCGTCGTGCTGTCGACGGTCGGCGGCCTGATCCCGGGCACGTTGTTCGCGACCGCGCCGTTCTACGCGCCGTCGATCGCGGCAGTCTCCACCACGGTGGGCCTGATGCAGCAGGGCTCGGGCCTCGGCCAGATCGTGCTGCCGCCGGCGATCGCGGCGCTGGCGCAATACAGCGGCGGCTGGAGCTCCACCTGGATCGCGACCGGCGCGGCGGCGCTGGTGACGGTGGCGCTCGGCCTGATGATCCGGCGCTACGACGCGATCAGGCCGCGCTGAGCCGCCGGCGGCTCACTCGTCGAGCAGGCGCCGCGCGCGGTCGAGGTCGGGCGACGGTGCCGTCGCCGGACGGCCGCGCCGCTGGACGCGCCACCAGACGAATGCGCCGACCAGGAGCAGCGCGAACGGCCCGAGCCACAGCAACCAGGTGTTGCGCTGCATCGGCGGCCGGTACAGCACGAAGTCGCCGTAGCGCTGCACCAGGTACGCCTTGATCTCGTCGTTGCTGCGCCCGGCCTGGATCATCGTCTCGACCTGGTGACGCAGGTCGGCGGCGAGCTCGGCGTTGGAGTCGGCCAGCGTCTGGTTCTGGCAGACCAGGCAGCGCAGTTCCTCGGCGAGCCGGTGATAGCGGTCGCGTTGCTCGGGCGAGGTCAGGATGCCGGTGTCGGTGGGCCCTGCAACGGGGGCCGCCGCGGGGGCGGCCGTTGCGGCGGGGGTTGCAGCTGCCGCTGCCGCCGCAGCGGGCGACGCCGGAGTGGGCGTGTCGGCCGCGCGCGCGGTGCCCGCAAGCCACGCTGCGACGACCGCCAGCGCAAGCGCGGCGAGCAGCGCGGCTACGCCGCCGGCGTGCGGGCGGCGCGCCGGCGTGCGGATCGTCACGGGCGCGCGCATCACGAGCCCCGCAGCTGCCGCGCCATCGGCAGCAACTTCGTCTGCAGCAGCTCGGGCGTGACCGGCCCGACCTGCTTGAAGCGGATCACGCCGTGCTTGTCTATCAGGAAGGTCTCCGGCGCACCGTAGACGCCGTAGTCGATCGCGACGCCGCCCTTGATGTCGCTCACGACGACGGCGTACGGGTTGCCGAGCTTCCTCAGCCAGGCGATCGAGTTGTCCGGCATGTCCTTCCAGGCGAGCCCGACGATCGGCAATTCGCCGGTCTTCGCGAGTTCGTTGAACACCGGATGCTCGACCTGGCAGGCCGCGCACCACGAGCCCCAGACGTTGAGCAGCCAGACCTGGCCGCGCATCGCCTCGGGGGTCCACGCGCGCGAGAGGTCGTGCGTGACCGGCAGTGAGAACATCGGCGCCGGCTTGCCGATCAGCGGCGACGGGATCTCGCGGGGATCGTGATCGAGCCCCTTCAGCAGGAACCACGCGATCGCCGCGAAGATCGCCACCGGGATCAGGAAACGCAGCGTCCTCATCTCGATGCACTCCGGGCGAGCCGACGGGCGTCGTCGCTCATGCGGCCTGTCCTCCGGGCACTGCGCGGGCCTCGCGCTCGACCGCGCGCCGGCGATAGCGGCGATCGGACGCGGCGACGAAGCCGCCGATGGCCATGATCACGCAGCCGAGCCAGATCCAGTTGACGAAGGGCTTGACGTGCGCGCGCACGACCCAGGCGCGATCGCCCAGCGGTTCGCCCATCGACAGGTAGACGTCGCGCAGCAGGCTGCGGTCGATCGCGGCCTCGGTCATCGGCATCGACGACGCGCGATAGACGCGCTTCTCGGGCGAGAGGATCGCGATCGGCGCGGCGTCTGCGGCGCCGGCCCGGCGGATCTCGAAGCGCCCGCGCGTCGCGTCGTAGTTCGGGCCCGAGACCGGCGAGAGTCCGACGAAGCGGATGTCGTAGCCGCCCAGTTCGATGCGCTGGCCGACTTCCATCCGCAGTTCGCGGCCGCTCTCGTAGCTGGTGACGAGCGTCACGCCGGCGACGAACACCGCGACGCCCAGGTGCGCGACGTGCATGCCCCATGCGCTCGCGGGGTGCAGGCCGACGCGGCGCAGCGACAGTTTCCCGTCTGCGCCGCGCAGCATGTCGCGCACTGCGACCGCGACGCAGGCCGCGATCCAGAGCGCGAACATCAGGCCGAGGCTGGTCATCGGCCTGAAGCCGTCGACGGTGAGCGGAAGCAGCAGCGCCGCGATCACCGACGCCGCCAGCGCCCAGCGCAGCCGCGCGACGAGGTCTGGCAGCTCGGCCTTCTTCCAGCGCGCCAGCGGCCCCACGCCCATCAGGAACAGCGCCGGCGCCATCAGCGGGTAGAACACCGCGTCGAAGTAGGGCGGGCCGACCGAGATCTTGCCCATGCCCAGCGTGTCGAGCACCAGCGGGTAGAGGGTGCCGAGCAGCACCGCCGCCATCGCCACCGTGAGCAGCACGTTGTTCGCGAGCAGCAGCGACTCGCGCGAGACCGCGCCGAAGCCCGGCCCGTTGCCGATCGCCGGCGCGCGCCAGGCGAACAGCAGCAGCGAGCCGCCGACCACGATCGCGAGGAAGATCAGGATGAACACGCCGCGCGCCGGATCCGTCGCGAACGCGTGCACCGAGGTGAGCACGCCCGAGCGCACGAGGAACGTGCCGAGCAGGCTCAGGCTGAAGCCGACGATCGCCAGCAGCACGGTCCAGCTCCGGAACGTGCCGCGCTTCTCGGCCACCGACAGCGAGTGGATCAGCGCGGTGGCGATCAGCCACGGCATGAACGACGCGTTCTCGACCGGGTCCCAGAACCACCAGCCGCCCCAGCCGAGCTCGTAGTAGGCCCAGAACGAGCCGAGCGCGATGCCCAGCGTGAGGAAGCACCAGGCGATCGTGGTCCAGGGGCGCGCCCAGCGCGCCCAGGCCGCGTCGAAGCGCCCGCCGATCAGGCCGGCGACCGAGAACGCGAAGGCGACCGACAGCCCGACGTAGCCCATGTAGAGCAGCGGCGGGTGGAACACCATGCCGGGGTCCTGCAGCAGCGGGTTCAGGTCGCGGCCGTCGGGGGCCGGCGGCACCAGCCGCTCGAACGGGTTCGACGTGAACAGCAGGAACAGCAGGAAGCCGACCGCGACGAGCCCCATCGTCGAGAGGATCCGCGCGCGAAGCAACGCGGGCAGCGACCCCGAGAGCAGCGCAACCGCTCCGGTCCAGCACGACAGGATCAGCACCCAGAGCAGCATCGATCCTTCGTGCGAGCCCCAGGTGGCCGCGATCCGGTAGGGCAGCGGGAGGTTCAGGTTCGAATGCGTGGCCACGAGCGAGACGCTGAAGTCGTTGCCGACGAACAGCGCCGCGAGCGATCCGAACGCGAACACCGCCAGGGCCATCAGCGCCAGCGCGGCGGGGCGCGCGATCGCCATCAGCCGCGCGCCGGTTGCGCCGCGCATCGCGCTGCCCAGCATCGGCAGCACGCCGAGCGCCAGCGACACCGCGAGCGCCAGTGCCAGCGCGAATTGCCCGAGTTCGGCGATCATGCCTGCCTCCGTGACGTGTCGATCGGCCGCTGCGCCGGCCGTGCGTCGCAGCGATCGTTCACTGCTTCGGCGCCTGCTGGAACTGCGCCGGCGCGCCCACCGGGTGGCCGGCGCGCCTGAGCGCCTCGGCAGCTTCGGGCGGCATGTAGTTCTCGTCGTGCTTGGCCAGCACCTCGCGCGCCTTGAACGTGCCGTCGTGCTCGAGCGTGCCCTGCGCGACCACGCCGCGGCCCTCCTTGAACAGGTCGGGCAGGATGCCGGTGTAGGCGACCTGGATGGTCTTGGCGTTGTCGGTGACCGCGAAGGTGACCGTCGTGCCGTCGCCGACGCGCTTGACGCTCTCGGGCACCACCAGTCCGCCGATGCGGAACGGCTTGCCCTTCGGAGCCTCGCCGTCGGCGATCTGCGTCGGCGTGTAGAAGAACACCAGGTTGCTGCGGAACGCGTTGAGCACCAGCGTCGCGGCGACCGCCAGCGCGCCCAGCCCGGCCACGATCCACAGCATGCGCTTGTGACGCGGTTTCATCGATTCGCTTCTCCGGGGCGCGAGGCCCCCGCCATCGAGCGCTCGGCGCGCATCTCGGCCACGCGCCGCAGGCTCTCGCGCCGGTGACGGCGCAGCCAGACCAGTTCGACGACCAGTGCGATCGCCAGCATTCCGTACGAGCTCCAGACGTAGAACCCGTAGCCGCCCATCGCGAGCCACTCGATCATCGCGTCGCGGCTCCGGCCATGGTCGGCGCCGCGTCGCCGGCCTTTCCGAGTTCGCCGACCCAGGCGCTCAGCGCCTCGCGCTCGAGGATGATGCTGCGCACGCGGTACAGCGCCACCGCGATCGTGTAGGCCCAGGCGGCCAGCGTCATCAGCAGCATCGCGGTCAGCATCGTGTGCGCCATCTTCGGCGCCGCCGTCATCGAGATCGACGAGCCCTGGTGCAGCGTATTCCACCAGCGCACCGAGAAGTAGATGATCGGCACGTTGATCGCGCCGACCAGCGCCAGCAGCGCCGCGGCGCGGTCGGCGCGGCGCGGGTCGTCGATCGACGCGCGCAGCGCGATGAAGCCCAGGTACAGGAACAGCAGGATCAGCGTCGACGTGAGCCGCGCGTCCCAGACCCAGTAGGCGCCCCAGGTCGGTCGGCCCCAGAACGCGCCGGTCCACAGCGACACGAACGCGAACATCGCGCCGGTCGGGGCGAGCGCCTGCGCCATCATCGCCGACAGCCGGGTGTTGAACGCGAGCGACATCGCGCACCAGAACGCCATCACCAGGTAGGTGAACATGGCCATCCAGGCGGCCGGCACGTGGATGAAGATGATCCGGTAGGCCTCGCCCTGCTGCCAGTCGGTGGGCGCGACGAAGAACCCGATGTACAGGCCCGCGATCGCGAGGATCGCCGCGGCCGCGCCGAACCACGGGATCAGCGTGCCGGCCAGCGGGTAGAAGCTGGAAGGCGACGCGAACCGGAACCAGACGTTGCCGGTGCTGGGCGAGGGGGTGCTCATTCGTGGGCGATTCTAACCGCCAGCGCGGTCGCAGCCGGCCCCAATACCCACGCCACGATCAGGCCGGCGCCCAGCAGCGACAGGTGGGCGTCGGCCCCGAGCCCTGACGTGAACGACTCGACTGCGCCGGCGCCGAAGATCAGCACCGGCACCGCCAGCGGCAGCACCAGCAGCGCCAGCAGCGACGAGCCGCCGCGCGCGCCCAGCGTGAGCGCGGCCGCGACGGCCCCGAGCCAGGACAGGATCGGCGTGCCGAGCGCGAGCGACGCCGCGAGCACCGCGATCGCGTCGGCAGGCAGGCCGAACTGCAGGCCGGCCACCGGCGACAGCAGCACCAGCGGCACGCTGGTGGCGAGCCAGTGCGCGAGCACCTTGCCGGCCACCAGCGCCGGCAGCGGCGCGGGCGCGAGCACCATCTGCTCGAGCGTGCCGTCGCCGTGGTCGGCCGCGAACAGGCGCGACAGCCCGAGCAGGCTCGCCAGCAGCGCGGCGACCCAGGCGATGCCGGGCGCGATCGCGCGCAGCAGCTGCGGATCGGGGCTCACCGCGAGCGGGAACAGGCTGGTCACCAGCAGGAAGAACACCACGATCACCGCGAGTTCGGCGCGCGAGCGCATCGCCAGGCGCAGGTCGCGGCGGCACGCCCACCAGAGTGCGGAGAAGACACCGGTGGCCGGCGCGTGCCTCATTGCTGCAACTCGCCGAGGTCGAGCACCAGCGGCGCATGCGCGCACGGCAGCGGCTGGTGCGTGGCGACGAGCGCGAGCCCGCCGTTGGCGAGATGCGCGTCCAGCATCGCGGCCAGCGTCTGCAGCCCGGCCGCGTCGAGTGCCGTCCCGGGCTCGTCGAGCAGCCACAGCGGGCGCCGCGACAGGCCCAGCCGCGCCAGCGACAGCCTGCGACGCTGGCCCGCGGACAGGCGCACGAAGGGCAGCCGCGCCTGGCGCTCGAGCCCGACGCGGGCCAGTTGCGCGTCGATCGCCTGCGCGTCGACGTCCAGGCCGTCGAGCGCCGCCTGCAGCGCGAGGTTCTCGTGCGCTTCCAGGCTGTCCTTCCAGCCGCTTGCGTGGCCCTCGTACAGGCAGGCGCTGCGCCACTCGGGCGAGCCGGCGCGGCGCGGCTCGCCGCGCCAGCGGATCTCGCCCGCGACCGGCCGCGCCAGGCCGGCGATCGCGCGCAACAGCGTCGACTTGCCGCTTCCGTTGGGGCCGACCAGCATCATCCAGCGTGATCGCGGCACGCGCAGGTCGAGCGACGCGAACAGCGTGCGATAGCCGGCCGCGCAGGCGAGCGCGCGAACCTCGAGTCCGTCGGAGTCGGGCCCGGCGCTCAAGGCGCGACCACGCGATCGATCACGATCGACACGTCGCGCTGGCCGGGCGCGACGTCGGCGCGCTGCCCGTAGAGGTCGCCGGGCTGGCGCATCGCGTTGCCGCTGCGGCTCAGGCGCGCCTCGAGCACCAGGGCGCCGGCCGACGACAGTGGCCGCGACGGGTCCATCGCGTTGGCGTCGCCGATCGAGAATTGCATCGGCAGGCGCGCGTCGGGCTCGCGCAGCACGGCGACCGGGATCGGCGGCCCGCCGGCCTGCCGCGCGATCACGTAGAGCGTGTCGCCGGGCCGCACCTGCGAGGCGAGCTTCGCGTCGACCGTGATCGTGCCGGTGACCGTCGATGTCGCCGCCGGTTTCGCGTCGCGGCTCGCGGCGCCGGGGGCGGGCGCGGAGGGACGTACAGGAGGCGTCGTCGCGCCGCGCTGCGCGATCTCCGCGTCGATTCGCGCGAGCGCCTGGCCGATCTGCGCGGCCTCGTCCGAGCCCGCCGGCAGGCCGTCGTGCAGCTTCTTCAGGTAGCCACGGGCGCCTTCGAGGTTGCCGAGCCGGTACTGCGCGGCCCCCATCAGCGCGATCGCCTTCGGCTCGTCGGGGTTGGCCGCGAGCGCCTGCTCGAGCAGCGACACCGGGCGCCCGGAAAAATCGCCGCCCGCCAGCAACGCGGCCGATTCGGCGAAGTCGGCGAGCAGGCGGGCGTCGGGCGGCAGCAGGCGCACCGCCTGCTCGAAGGCCGTCACGGCGTCGGCGTGGCGGCCCTGCATCCGGCGCGCCTCGGCGAGCATCGCCCAGGCTTCGCCGTCGTCGGGCTTTTCGCGAGTGCGCTGCTCGATGCTGCCGATCAGCTTCTCGACTTCGGCCGCATCGACCGGCCGGTGGTCGGCGCGCAGGTCGATGCCGGCGAGGTCGGGCGCGCCGACGCGCTGGTAGACGCCGACCGCGATGATCGGCACCAGCACCGCGAGCGCCAGCGCGACCAGCGTCGGGGCCCGCCTCGGCGCGGCGTCGCCTTCGTCCGCACCGCCGGCAGCGGCCGCGTCGGGCAGGTCTTCGGCGACCTGGCGCAGCAGGTCGGCCTGCGCCTGCTCCGCTTCGGCGTCGCTCAGCCGACCGGCGGCGTGCTCGCGCTCGATTTCGTGCTTGCGATCGCGAAAGACGGCGACGCGGCGGCGCTCGTCGTCGCGCGCGTCGGCCTGCAACGGCGAACGTGCGGACAGGAGCGGCCAGACGATGACGGCAGTCGCCACGACCGTGGCGACTGCAATGGATACCCAGAGCAGCATCGGCGGGAGCCGGCCGGCAGGGCGCGGCGGCGGGAAACGGGGTCAGCGGCGATTGTCGCACAGCCCCGCGGGCCGGCGCTCAGTGCCCGAGCGGCAACTCGCCCTTTGCCAGCCGGCCGGCGAGCACGTCGAGAAAACGGCTGCACGCGTCGAGCTGCGCGATCTCGACGTATTCGTCGGGCTGGTGCGCGACACGGATCTGTCCCGGGCCGCAGACGATGGTGGGCACGCCGATGTCCTGCAGGATGCCGGCTTCGGTGCCGAAGCTGACCCGGCCGGCCGACGCGTGCCCGCACAGCGGCATGATGGCCTGCGCCAGGTAGACGTTGCCGCGCTCGTCGAGCGCCGGCGTGTCGAAGATCTCCTCGAATTCGATGGCGGCGTCGGCCGAGATCGCCCGCATCGCGGGCAGCAGCACCGATTCGCAGTAGCCGCGGATCTCGCCCAGCACGTCGGACGAGCGGGTGCCGGGCAGGGCGCGGATCTCGAGCAGGAACTCGCAGTCCTTCGCGGTGATGTTGTGCGCGGTGCCGCCCTCGATGCGGCCGACGTGCACGCTGGTGTGCGGGAACTCGAAGCCGTCGTGCCGCGCGGCCGCGTTCAGGCGCTTCTGCAGCGCATTGACGAAGACGACGATCTCGGCGGCGTACTCGACCGCCGAGACGCCCTGGTCGCGCAGCGACGAGTGCACCGAATGGCCCCGCACCTTCACGCGGTAGCCGGCGGCGCCCTTGTTGGCGACGACGACCTGCATCGAGGTCGGCTCGCCGATGATGCACGCGGCCGGGCGCACCGGCGCGGTGGCCAGCTGCGCCGCGAGCTGGCGCATGCCGTGCATGTTGGTTTCCTCGTTGTACGACAGCGCGACGTGCAGCGGCGTGCGAAGCCCCGCCCGCGCGAAGCGCGGCGCGGCCTCGAGCACGCAGGCGATGAAGCCCTTCATGTCGGCTGCGCCGCGCGCGACCAGGCGGCCGTCGCGCTCGGTGAGCACGAACGGATCGGAACTCCAGGCCTGTCCGGCCACCGGCACGACGTCGGAGTGGCCCGACAGCATCAGCCCGGGGCGATCGTCGGGGCCGATCGTCGCGAACAGGTTCGCCTTGCCCGGCTCGTCGCCGCTTTGCACTTCCACGCGCGCGCCGCAGTCGCGCAGCCGCCCCGCGGCCCAGTCGATCAGCGCGGCGTTCGGGTTCGCGCTGACGGTGTCGAAGGCCACCAGCCGGCGCAGGGTCTCGATGACGGGGGAGATGGCTATTCCTCTTCGCGTGGGCGCCAGGCAGCGCGCAGCCGGCCCTGAACGTTCGGCGGCGCCTCCTCGTAGCCGAGCAATTCGAGCGAGTAGCTGCCCTGGCCGCCGGTGATCGCCTTGAGCCGCCCCTGGAAGTCCGACAGCTCGGCCAGCGGCGCGCGCGCGCTGAGCATCGCCATGCCGGCGCGCGCGTTGCCGGTGCCCGAGACCTGGCCGCGCCGCGCCGACAGCTCGCCCGACACCGCGCCGATCGCCTCCTGCGGAATCGTCAGCTCGAGCGAGACGATCGGTTCGAGCACGATCGGCCGCGCCCGGGCCGCGGCGTCGAGGAAGGCCTTGCGCCCGGCCGTGATGAAGGCGATTTCCTTGCCGTCGACCGGATGGCTCTTGCCGTCGTAGACGGTGACCTGGACGTCCTGGACCGGGAACCCGGCGACCGCGCCGCCGGCGAGCGCCTGCCGCACGCCCTTTTCGACGGCGGGGATGAACACGCTGGGGATCGCGCCGCCCTTGACCTCGTCGACGAAGCGGAAGCCCTCGCCGCGGGCGAGCGGCGCCACGCGCAGGAAGACTTCGCCGAACTGCCCGGCGCCGCCGCTCTGCTTCTTGTGCCGATGGTGGCCTTCGGCCGGGGCGGCGATCGTCTCGCGATACGGGATCGTCGGCGGGTGCGCGTCGACCTCGAGCTTGTACTGCGAGCGGATGCGCTCGAGCACGCGGCCGACGTGCAATTCGCCCAGGCCGCGGATCACCGCCTCGTGCGTGACCGGGTCGTGCTCGACGCCGAGGCTCGGGTCCTCGGAGGTCATCCGCTGCAGCACTTCGGCGAGCTTCTGCTCGTCGCCGCGCCGCTTCACGCGCACTGCGAGCCCGTAGACCGCGTGCGGTAGCGGCAGCGGCCGGAAGTGGATCGCCGCGTCCTCGGGGGCGTCGTGCAGCACCGCGTCGAAGGCCAGCTCGTCGATCTTCGACAGGGCGCAGATCTCGCCCGGGCCCGCCGAGGCCAGCGGCCGCGTGTCGCGGCCCTGCAGCAGCATCGGCATGCCTGCCTTGACCGCCTTGCGTCCCTCGCCGACGTAGAGCAGCGTGTCGGGCGTGATCGTCCCCTGGTGCACGCGGACCACGCCGATGCGGCCGACGTACGGATCGATCTCGACCTTGAACACGTGCGCGAGTACGTGGTCGGACGGATTGCGCGTCGCGGTGAACGACTCGGCGCGCTCGCGATCGCCGGCCGGCCAGCGCTCGAACAGCGGCGGATTGCCTTCGGTCGGGTTCGGCGCGAGCCGCACGATGAAGTCGGCCAGCTCGGCGACGCCTGCGCCGGTGCGCGCGGAGGCGAACAGGATCGGCACGATGTGCGCCTCGCGCAGCGCGCGCTCGAACGCGTCGTGCAGCGTCTGCGCGTCGATCTCCTCGCCCGACAGGTAGCGCTCGGTGAGCGAGTCGTCGACCTCGACGACCTGCTCGACCAGCGCGCGATGCGCGGCCTCGACGCTGCCGAAGTCGGTGGCTGCGCCGGACGGCGCGAAGAAGCAGTCGGCGACCGCGCGCCCGCCGCCGCTGGGAAGGTTCACCGGCAGGCACTCCTGCCCGAAAGCCGCGCGCAGCTCCTCGACGCGCGCGGGCAGGTCGACGTCGTCTGCGTCGATGCGGTTGACGACGATGAAGCGGCACAGCCGGCGCGTCTGGGCCCATAGCGCCATGCGCGCCGCCGACAGCTCGATGCCGTGCTGCGCGTTGACGACGATGCCGACCGACTCGACCGCGTCGAGCGCGGCCATCGCGCGGCCGGCGAAGTCGGGGTAGCCGGGCGTGTCGAGCAGGTGCACGCGCACGCCGTCGCGCT
>OEIU01000282.1_pt1 | contig 51022 bp, 51 predicted proteins | sample 1539221 | NCBI WGS metagenome assembly OEIU01 (sample SAMN03792071, study PRJEB22550) | activated sludge metagenome | feature: wastewater treatment plant; material: activated sludge; isolation source: Wastewater treatment plant of a petroleum refinery complex | place: Argentina: Zarate | collected... | reverse complement strand
GGGGGGCGCCGCGGGCAGGGCCCGGGGGGGCGGCGTGGGCCTGCGCGGGCGCTCCCCCTGCCCCACCCCCGCCGTGGCCGCGGGCAGGGGGGGGGGGGCCCCCCGCCTCCACTGGATTTCTCGATCCGCTCCGGCGGCAGCGTCATGCGCCCGTGCGCGCGACGCCATTGCCGCCGCGCCGGAAGACCGCTAGCTCAGGACGTCCATTGTCATCCTGAGCGAAGGTTTTCTCCATGAGTTCTACCGGCGCAATGACCGGGCTCCGCGTGATCGATCTGACGCGCGTGCTCGGCGGTCCCTATTGCACGCAAATCCTCGCCGACCACGGCGCCGACGTCATCAAGGTCGAACCGCCGGCCGGCGACGAGGTGCGCGACTGGGGCCCTCCCTTCCACGAGGAGGACGCGGCCTATTTCGTCGGCATCAACCGCAACAAGCGCTCGATCGGCCTCGACCTCGCCTCCGAAGGCGGGCGCGCGGTGCTGCTGAAGATGCTGGAGACCGCCGACGTCCTGATCGAGAATTTCAAGCCGGGCACGCTCGACAAATGGGGCATCGGCAACGACGTGCTCCGCGCGAAATTCCCGCGCCTTGTGCATGCCCGCATCTCCGGCTTCGGCGCCGACGGGCCGCGCGGCGGCAATCCCGGCTATGACGCCATCATCCAGGCCATGACCGGCATGATCGCCGCGACCGGCTCGCCGGAAAGCGGACCGATGCGGATCGGCGTTCCCCTCGTCGACATCACCACCGGGCTGTACGCGGCGATCGGCATCCTGATGGCGTTGTCGGAGCGGCAGCGTTCGGGACTCGGCCAGTTTCTCGAAACCACGCTGTACGAAACCGGCCTTGCGATCATGCATCCGCACACCGCGAACTATTTCATGCATGGCAAGCCGCCCTCGCTCACCGGCAACGAGCATCCGAACCTCGTTCCCTACGCGATCTTCCCGACCAAAACCGACAACATCTTCATCGGCGTCGGCAATGACGGCACCTTCCGCAAGCTCGCGAAGGAGATCGGCAAGCCCGAACTCGGTACCGATCCGCGCTTCGCGCGCAACAAGGACCGGATCGCCAACCGCGATGCATTGCGCGCCGAGCTTGCCGCCGTGTTCAGCCAGCACGAGGCCGAGCCGCTCTGCAATCGGCTGCTGGCGGCGGGCCTGCCCGCGGGCCCGGTGCAGAAGATCGACCAGGCGCTGACCAATCCGCACACGCTGCACCGCGGCGATATCGTCTCGAAGGACTGGTACAAGGGCGTCGCCTCGCCGATCCGCATGGATCGAACCAGGCCGAGCCTGCGCCGGACGCCGCCGAAATTCAGCCAGCATACCGCAGAGGTGCTGGGCGAGTTCGGCTACTCCAGGAGCGAGATCGAGGCGCTGGTCGCCAAGGGTGCGGTCTGCGGCGCCGAACGCAAGCGGTAAGGTGCGCGTGTCCCGGACGCGGTGCAGCGTGCAACGCTGCTCCGCAGAGCCGGGACCCGGCAAACCATATGCGAATCGCAATCCATGGGCCCCGGCCCTGCATGTAGCTCCTTCGCCTATTTTCCGGCTTCCCTCCGCGCACGCTTTTCCACTACCATCCTTTCGCTTATACGGTCATTCGCACGTCATCCGGCGCTGTTATCGCGCGAAACGAAGGTGACGATCTTAAACCCCGGAGGAATTTCATGGCATTTCGACAGTTCGGCGCAGCGGCGGCAGTGACGGTTGCGTTGGCGCTTGCATCGCCCGCCCACGCCGCGATCGAGATCCAGTGGTGGCACGCCATGACCGGCGGCAACAACGACATCGTCAACAAGCTCGCCGAGGAGTTCAACGCCAGCCAGTCCGATTACAAGGTCGTCCCGACCTTCAAGGGCAGCTATCCCGACACCATGAACGCCGGCATCGCCGCCTTCCGCGCCGGCACCGCGCCGCACATCATTCAGGTGTTCGAGGTCGGCACCGCCACCATGATGAGCGCGACCGGCGCCATCAAGCCGGTCTACCAGCTGATGAAGGACGCCGGCGAGCCGTTCGACCCCAAGGCCTACCTGCCCGCCATCACCGGCTACTATTCGACCTCCAAAGGCGACATGCTGTCGTTCCCCTTCAATTCCTCGTCCATGGTGATGTGGATCAACAAGGACGAGTTGAAGAAGGCCGGCGTCAACGAAATTCCCAAGACCTGGCCGGAAGTGTTCGACGCCGCCAGGAAGCTGAAGGCGGCGGGACATGCGACCTGCGGCTTCTCCAACGCCTGGGCGTCATGGGCGCATATCGAGCAGTTCTCCGCCTGGCATAACGTGCCGATCGGCAGCAAGGCCAACGGCCTCGACGGTTTCGATACCGTGCTCGAATTCAACTCGCCGCTGCATGTGAAGCATCTGCAGAACCTGATCGACCTGCAGAAGGACAAGACCTACGACTACGCCGGCCGCGACAACAAAAGCGAAAACCGCTTTGCCTCCGGCGAATGCGCGATCTTCCTGACCTCGTCGGGTTATTACGCGACCGCCAAGAGCACCGCCAAGTTCGACTTCACCTCGGCGCCGATGCCCTACTATCCGGACGTCAAGGGCGCGCCGCAGAACTCGATCATCGGCGGCGCCTCGCTGTGGGTGATGGGCGGCAAGAAGCCCGAGGAATACAAGGGCGTCGCCAAGTTCTTCACCTTCCTGTCCGCGACCGACCGCCAGGCCAGGCTGCACCAGGAGTCCGGCTATCTGCCGATCACCAAGGCGGCCTACGAGAAGACCGTCAAGGACGGCTTCTACGAGAAGAACCCGACGCTGCAGACGCCGCTGAAGGAATTGACCAACAAGGAGCCGACCGCCAACTCCCGCGGCCTGCGGTTCGGCAACATGGTGCAGATGCGCGACCTCTGGGCCGAGGAGCTCGAAGCGGCCCTTGCCGGCAAGAAGGGCGCCAAGGAAGCGCTGGACGCCGCGGTCTCGCGCGGCAATGCGATGTTGCGGACGTTCGAAAAGACGGCAAAATAACGCCGATCAAGGCTCCCTCTCGTTCCGGGAGGGAGCCCTCCCGCATCACACAGCGCGTGCCGAATGGAAAAGTCTGTCGTCTTCAATGGCAAGCTGCTGCCCTACCTGCTGCTGATACCGCAGCTCATCATCACATTCATCTTCTTCTACTGGCCGGCGAGTCAGGCGGTCTGGCAATCCTTCCTGCGCGAGGATGCCTTCGGGCTGACCTCGCAGTTCGTCGGCCTGGAAAATTACCAGACGCTGTTTGCGCAGCCGGAATATTACGCGTCGATGCTGACGACGCTGATATTTTCCTCGCTGGTCTGCGCGCTCTCGCTCTCCATCGCATTGCTGTTTGCGACCCAGGCCGACAAGAACCTGAAGGCCGCCGGCGCCTACAAGACGCTGATGATCTGGCCCTATGCGGTGGCGCCCGCGGTCGCCGGCGTGCTCTGGATATTCATGTTCCATCCCGCGCTCGGCACGCTGGCGCGGCCGTTGCGCTGGATGAATTTCGACTGGAATCCGCTTCTCAACGGCTCCCACGCCATGACCCTCGTGGTGATGGCCGCGGTGTGGAAGCAGATTTCCTATAACTTCCTGTTCTTTCTCGCGGGCCTGCAGGCGATCCCGAAGAGCGTGCTGGAGGCCGGCGCGATCGACGGTGCGGGCCCGATGCGGCGGTTCTGGACCATCACCTTCCCGCTGCTGTCGCCGACCACGTTCTTCCTGCTGGTCGTCAACGTCGTCTACGTCTTCTTCGACACGTTCGGCATCATCGACGCCGTCACCGGCGGCGGGCCGGCCGGCGCGACCACCACCATGGTCTACAAGGTGTTCGCCGACGGACGTCTCGGCGGCGATCTCGGCGGATCGGCCGCGCAGTCGGTGGTGCTGATGGTGATCGTGATCGCGCTGACCGCGGTCCAGTTCCGCTATATCGAACGCAAGGTGCAGTACTGATGGTCGAGCACCGTCCGCTCAGCGACATCATCGCCTATGCGATCCTCACCCTCGGCGTCTTCATCGTCGCGTTCCCGGTCTATCTGGCGTTCATCGCCTCCACCCATGACGCCGCGACCGTGGTCGGCGGCCACATGCCGCTGTCGGCGGGCAATCAGGTGCTGGAGAATTATTACCGCGCGGTATTCGTCGGCGGGGCGCGCACCAGCCGCGAGCCGGTCGGCACCATGCTGATGAACTCCTTCATCTCCGCGATCGGGATTGCGGTCGGCAAGATCTTCATCTCGATGCTGTCGGCCTATGCGGTGGTCTATTTCCGCTTTCCGTTCCGCAAGACCGCGTTCTGGATCATCTTCGTCACGCTGATGCTGCCGGTCGAGGTGCGCATCTACCCGACCTACAAGGTGGTCGCTGACCTCAGGATGCTCGATACCTATGCCGGGCTGATCCTGCCGCTGATCGCCTCCGCCACCGGCACGCTGCTGTTCCGGCAGTTCTTCATGACCATCCCGGAGGAACTGCTGGAGGCCTCGCGGATCGACGGCGCGGGTCCGTTTCGCTTCTTCTTCGATACGCTGTTGCCGCTGTCGATCACGACCATCGCCGCGCTGTTCGTCATCCAGTTCATCTACGGCTGGAACCAGTATCTGTGGCCGCTTTTGATCACCACGCAGGATTCGATGCAGACCATCGTCACCGGCATCAAGAAGATGCTGTACACCACCGACGAACTCGCCGAATGGCAGCTCGCGATGGCGACCGCCATCCTCGCGATGCTGCCGCCGGTCGCGGTCGTCGTGTTCATGCAGCGGCTGTTCGTGCGCGGCCTGGTCGAGACGGAGAAGTGAGCTAGCATGGCCAACGTCACCCTCCGCAACGTCCGCAAGACCTATCCGGGCGGCTTCGAGGCCATCAAGGGCATCGATTTCGACGTCGGCGACGGCCTGTTCTGCGTGCTGGTCGGCCCTTCCGGCTGCGGCAAGTCCACGCTGCTGCGCATGGTCGCGGGGCTCGAGACCATCACCGGCGGTGAGATCGACATCGGCGGCCGCATCGTCAACCAGATCGAACCGGCCGACCGCGACATCGCGATGGTGTTCCAGAACTACGCGCTCTACCCGCACATGACCGTCTACAACAACATGGCCTATGGCCTGCGCAACCGCGGCATGCCCGAGCCCGAAATCAAGACGCGCGTGGAAGAAGCCGCGCGGATTCTCGAACTCGCCGCCATGCTCGAGCGCAAGCCGCGGCAATTGTCCGGCGGCCAGCGCCAGCGCGTCGCGATGGGCCGCGCCATCGTGCGCCAGCCGAAGGTGTTCCTGTTCGACGAGCCGCTGTCGAACCTCGACGCCAAGCTGCGCATCGCCATGCGGGTCGAGATCCGCAAATTGCAGCGCCGCCTGTCGACGACCTCGATCTATGTCACGCACGATCAGCTCGAGGCGATGACGCTGGCCGACATCCTCGTCGTGATGAATGGCGGCCAGGTCGAGCAGATCGGCAATCCGCTCGATATCTACCAGAAGCCGGCGACCACCTTCGTCGCCTCCTTCATCGGTGCGCCGCCGATGAATCTGATGCCATTGCGCTCCGACGAGTTGAAGTCGCAACTGGCAGGCGATTCCCGCATCAGTGAAGCCGGCATCCTCGGCATCCGGCCGGAGGATTTCGTCATCAGCGGCGAAACCGCATCCGGCGGCATCGCGCTCGGCCTCACGGTGGAGGCGATCGAGAAGGTCGGCGCCGAGACCTTCATTTACGGCACACGGCAGAAAGAGGAGCAGGGCGTCGCCGCGACCCCCGGCGAGCTGCCGCCGGGCGAGATCATCGTCCGCATCCCCGGCGCCGTCGGCCCCGCCATCGGCGAGCGAATCAGGGCGGTGGCGGCGAAAGACAAGCTGCATTTGTTTACCGCCGACGGAAGGAAGCGGGTGGGCGGCTAAGTCCTCTGCCGGGCTAAAATGACCGCTGTGGAGACCCGCCGCGGCCGATTTACGCAGCTTTCAGAGGTGCTTGAACCCGCCCCAGACCACCCCCATATTGTTTCTTGACCGGACGGCAAGTCGGCCGGCCGGTTGCATGGGGCGCCGCAAGGGCCCCTCAAAGTCGCTTCGAGAGGGCTTTGTAATGTCTCGTGTTCCTTCGTTGTCCAGTCCGTTCCTGCTTGGGTTCGACGAAATCGAGCGTGCGCTCGATCGCGTCGTCAAAGGCGCCGACGGTTATCCTCCCTACAACATCGAGCGGTGCGACCGTTCCAACGGTCAGCCCGAACGCTTGCGCATCACGCTTGCGGTGGCGGGTTTTACCCGCGACCAACTCGATGTCACCACTGAGGAAAACCAGCTCGTGATCCGGGGCCGCCAGCAGGACGACAAGGCCCGGCAATACATCCATCGCGGCATCGCCGCGCGCCACTTCCAGCGCACCTTCGTGCTGGCAGAGGGGATGCTGGTGCTGGGCGCGGATCTGAAGAACGGGCTGTTGTCGATCGATCTGGCCAGGCCGGAGCCTGAAAGGGTCGTTAAGACAATCGCTATCAATGAGCACGAATAATGGAACCAGGAGCGGACTCGACCGCTTAGTCTTGCAGAGGAGTCGAGACCATGAGTGATGTGACTGTGACCTTCGAACCCGAAAAGGTTTCCGTCGAGGCGCTGGCCCATCTTGGTGAGGGGCATATCGCCTACGTGAAACAAGTCCGTTCCGAGGACGTGCCGGGACTGTTTCCGCAGGCGCCGAAAATCGCGCCAGGGCTGAAGCTGTTCGCGCTGCATGCCGCCGACGGCACTCCGATCATGCTGACCGACAGCCGGGAAGCGGCGATCGCCAATGCATGGAGCAACGAGCTTCAGGCCGTCAGCGTGCACTGACGACGCAGCGCGCGCTGCGCGGTGTGTGCCGCAGGTTTGCAGCGGCCGCTTGATGCCATAACGAGAATTCGCAAGCACGCGGGCCTTCCTTGACAGGGAAGCGCCCGCGTCTTTTTTGGCAACGCGCCGGCGTTCGTCCGATCTCAGGCCGCGCGCACGGTCGAGAGGAATTTCTCCACCTCGCCCTTGAGATGATTGCTCTGCGCCAGCAGCGAACTGGCGAGGCCGTGCACATGCGTCGAGGCCGTGCCGGTTTCCGTGGCGCCGCGATTGACGTCGGTGATACTGCCCGCGACCTGGGTGGCGCCCTGCGCCGCCTGCTGGACGTTGCGCGAGATTTCCTGGGTCGCGGCGCCCTGCTCTTCCACCGACGCGGCGATCGCCTGCGAGATCTCCGCGATCCGGTCGATCGTGCCGCCGATCTGCTGGATCGCCGACACCGACTGGTTGGTGGCCGACTGCATCTGGGCGATCTGCTCGCTGATTTCCTCGGTGGCTTTCCCGGTCTGCGACGCCAGCGCCTTGACCTCGGAGGCGACGACCGCAAATCCCCGTCCCGCTTCGCCGGCGCGCGCGGCTTCGATCGTGGCGTTGAGCGCCAGCAGGTTGGTTTGCTCCGCGACCGCGCTGATCATTTTCACCACTTCGCCAATCCGGCCGGCGGATTGGGCGAGCTCGGCAATCCGCGCATTGGTCTGCTCGACCTGACTGACGGCCTCGCACGATATCTTGTGCGAATCCTGCACCTGGCGGCTGATCTCCGATATTGAGGCAGCCATTTCCTCGGCGGCCGCCGCAGCGGATTGCGCATTCGACGAGGACTGCTCCGATGCGGTGGCGACCGTCGCCGACAGCATCTGGGTCACTTCGGCGGTCTTGGTCAGCTGTCCGGCCGACGATTCGAGTTCGGACGAGGCGCTCGATACGGTCTGGATGATCTTGCCGATCGCCGAATCGAAGCCATCGGCCATCTCCGTTATCGCGGCCTTGCGGTCGCCTTCCGCCTTCAGCTTCAGGCCGGCCTGCTCCGCCTCCATCGACTGCACCCGCTGCGCGTTGTCCTTGAACACCTGCACGGCGCGCGCCATGGCCCCCACTTCGTCGCCGCGGCTGAGCGCCGGCACGGCGACGGAGAGGTTGCCGCCGGCGAGGCCCTTCATCACGTCGGTCATTTGCGCGATCGGGCGAATCACGCCGAACGCGACGCCGAAAATGCCGGCGCCGATGACGAGGAACACCACGGCCGAGACGCCCCACAGCAGGAGCGTAAACATGCTGACGCGACCCGTCGCCGCGACTTCGGTCGCCGCGTTCTGGTCGTTGGTCTGCTTGACGATGTCGTCGATGATGGCGCGGTGCGCGGCGTAACGGGCGGCGATCTCCGCATAGGATTTTGTCGCCGCGGCACTGTCGGACTTCGACAATGCGGGCAACAGGCCTTCCTCGATCGCGGTCCAGAAGCGCCGCACCTCGTTGTGGGATTTTTCCACGAGCTTGGTCTTCAATACCGGGTCGAGATCGGACGTCACCCAGAATGCGTGCCGCTCGTCATACTCCTTCCTGAGCTGGGCCAGCCTGTCGCGATGCGCCGAAAGCTGCGCCGGATCGTGCAGCACGAGGGTGGACTCGAGATAGGCCTCGATGACGTATTCCGGCGGCGGCAGGATGTCCGCGATCAGGTCGTTGCCGAGCTTGATCTGGTTGTAGAGCGGACCGCCGACTTTGAGCTGCGACAGCCCGTAGACGCTGGTGGCAATCACGGCACCGAGGCCCAGTGCAGTCACCAATCCAAATATCAGTATCGCGCGCGAAATCGTCAGCCGCTGCGCCATGGCAATGTTCTCCGGGCCAAAAAATAAAAAATCCCAGCGCCCGAAATAACAGCGATTTAGCTTAAGATTGAGTTTATCCGCTCTGCCACTATGCGGAGCATCTCTGTTCCGCCACGCGGAACTAGGCCGCGCTTGCCGGAGGCAGGGCCAGCACCGAATAGATCGCCTGGGCATCCCGCGAGGCGCGCAGCTTCTTGGCGACGTCCACGTCGCGCAGCAGCCGCGCGATTCGCGCCAACGCCTTGAGATGATCGGCGCCGGCGCCTTCCGGCGCCAGCAGCAGGAAGATCAGGTCGACCGGCTGACCATCCATCGCCTCGAAATCGATCGGGCGCTCAAGCCGGGCGAACAGGCCGAACAGTTTTTCGAGCTTCGGCAGCTTGCCGTGCGGAATGGCGACGCCATAGCCGACGGCGGTGGTGCCGAGCTTCTCCCGCTGCAACAGCACCTCGAACACCGAGCGCTCGTTCTGGCCGGTCAGCGCGGAGGCGCGCGCGGCCAGCTCCTGCAACGCCTGCTTCTTGCTGATGACCTTCAATGCGGGGAGAATCGCCTCGGGTGCGACCAGATCGGTAATCGTCATGGGGCGTTCCGAGGTGAATTTAACCAACAGGTTGCGAGAGTAGGTTCTAGAACCGGGGCGTCAAGAAGGCGAGGCGGGAGGCGGGCTTAACCCGGGTCCCGATTCGCACGGCTTCTACTCCAACGCATGCGCGGTGCCAACTCCCGAAGGGCCGGTTCCTGCCCCCCATGCCTAAAGAGCGGCGGACCATAGGGAGGGCGGCCGGGGGCGTCAATGCCGGGCGAGCCCGGAGTCAGGGGGTAACCACGGGCGGGTCGACCCAGCCGACATTGCCGTCCGCCCGGCGGTAAATGATGTTCACCCGACCGCTGGAGCCGTGCTGGAAGACCAGGCAGGCCGCCCCGCTGAGGTCGAGTTCCATGACGGCTTCGCTGACCGAAAGCCGCTTCAGCGACGTGGTCGCCTCGGCAATGATCACGGGGCTGTAGGAGGTCACCTCCTCGTCGCCCTCCGCCGGGGCCTCGATTACATAGCTCGGTGCATCCAGCATCGGGCCGTCGATCTCTGCCAGCGCTGCGGATGCCGCATAGGCCTTGCGGGCGGAGCGGTCCTTCAGCCGGCTCTTGTAGCGGCGCAGGCGCTTCTCGATCATCAGCAGCGCCTGGTCGGCGCTGGCGTACGCATCGGTCGCATTCGACTCGGCTTCCAGCGTGATTCCGGAATCGAGGTGCAGCGCGCAATCGGTGCGGAAGCCGAAGCCGTCCTTGCTCAACGTGATGTGTCCGGAGTAGTTGCCGTCGAAATATTTTCTTAAGACCTCATCGGTGCGCTCGTTGACGCGCGAACGAAGCGCGTCGCCGACACTGATGCTTTTCCCGGAGATTCGAAGGGTCATTTGATGCCTCGCTTGGTGCCTCGACTAGCCTGGTTTCCCGGATCGTCTCCTTGGGGGGAACTGAGACTATCTCGATTTGGCGCGAACGCAATCAGGCCGGAGCCGTATCGCGGGACCGGTCGGGCGAGGCGGCGGAAGCGGAAAGTGCATTACCGAGCATGCTTTGTTTGTCACGGCGGCGCTGGACCGAGGAAGGGATACGCATCGCCTCGCGGTATTTCGCGACCGTGCGGCGGGCAATATCAATGCCGGATGCGCGCAATCGTTCCACGATGGTATCGTCGGAAAGGATGGCGCTCGGAGCCTCCGCATCGATCAGCTGCTTGATGTGGTGGCGCACCGCCTCCGCCGAATGCGCCTCGCCGCCGTCGGCGGAGGCAATCGAGGCGGTGAAGAAATATTTCAGCTCGAACGTGCCGCGATTGGTCGCCATGTATTTGTTGGCGGTGACGCGCGACACCGTCGATTCGTGCATTTGGATCGCGTCCGCCACCGCCTTAAGGTTGAGTGGACGCAGGTGCGCCACGCCATGGGTGAAGAATCCGTCCTGCTGGCGGACGATTTCGGTCGCGACCTTCAGGATGGTGCGGGCGCGCTGATCGAGCGCGCGCACCAGCCACGTCGCGTTCTGCAGGCAGTCGCTGAAATAGGACTTGTCGCCGTCCTTGCGGATCGTCTTCGACAGCTCGGTGTAATAGACCTGATTGACCAGCACGCGCGGCAACGTGTCGCTGTTGAGTTCGACGTGCCAGCCGCCGTCCGGGCCGGGCCGCACATAGACGTCGGGCACCATGGTCTGGGTGCGCGCCGAGCCGAAGCGCAGGCCGGGCTTCGGATCGAGACGCCGGATCTCGCCGATCATGTCGGTGATGTCCTCGTCGTCGACGCCGCACAATTTCCGCAAGGCCGCAACGTCACGCTTCGCGAGCAGGTCGAGATTTTCCACCAGTGCCTGCATCGCGGGGTCGTAGCGGTCGAGTTCGCGAAGCTGGATCGCGAGGCATTCACTTAAGCTTCGTGCGCAGACGCCGGGCGGATCGAATTTCTGCAGCACCGCGAGCACCGCCTCGACGTCCGCCTCCGAGGCGCCGAGACGGTCGGCGGCGTGGCCGAGATCCGGCGGCAGATAACCGGCGTCGTCGACGAGATCGATCAGGTACTGCCCGATCATGCGCGGCGCCGGCGCGCTGAAGGCAACCGCGAGCTGTTCACCGAGGTGGCTCGCAAGAGTCGCCTCGGCGGCGACGAAGGCTTCGAGATTGTAGTCGTCGTCGTTGGAAGCGCCGCCGCCCCATTCGGTGTAGGCCGTCGGTGCGGCATCCTGCGCGACGCGTGCCGCCGCCTCCGCGGGCTCTTCGGAAAATACGTTGTCGAGCGGGGTATCGAGCGTCTGCTCGATTTCGGCGCGGCTGCCGAGGTCGCGGTTCAGCCACTCCTCCTGGCCGGGCTCGAAGCCATCTGCCGCGCCGGCACCCATGTCGGAGGCATCGCTGCCGCCATCGTCGCCATCACCCCCGGTATCGTGGAACTCGGCGCCGTCCATCGCCGGCTCGCCCGCGACCGGGGGCTCGGGGCCGTCGGCGCCACGCTCCAGCAGCGGATTGCGCTCCAGTTCCTCCTCGACAAAGGCCGACAAATCGAGATTGGACAATTGCAGCAGCTTGATCGCCTGCATCAATTGCGGCGTCATCACCAGCGACTGCGATTGCCGGAACTCTAATCTCTGCGTCAGCGCCATGGGAACAAGAACCGATCCAGTAAAAGTTGGTCCGATTCTTGCTTATATTAGTCCAGAGCCCTTGTACACGTCTTGACGTATGCAAAAATTGGGCTAGAGGGGCCGCCACCACAAATTACGGCCCGCCCACGCTCCGTGCTGACTACAGACTATCGAACAAAAACAATAGTTTATCGATTGACCCGCCGCGTCTTGTCGTTGCGCGGGCTAAAGCCGGAATTCCTCGCCAAGGTAAAGACGGCGTACATCGGGATCGTTGACGATGTCTTCCGGGCTGCCCTCGGTCAAAATCTGCCCGGCATAAACGATATAGGCGCGATCGGTCAGGCCGAGGGTTTCGCGGACATTGTGGTCGGTAATGAGGACGCCGATGCCGCGGTTGGTGAGGTGGCGGACCAGGTCCTGAATGTCGCCGACCGCAATCGGGTCGATGCCGGCGAAGGGCTCGTCGAGCAGCATGTAGTTCGGACGCGTCGCCAGCGCGCGGGCGATTTCGACGCGGCGCCGCTCGCCGCCGGACAACGCGATCGACGGCGATTTGCGCAAGCGCGTCACATTGAATTCGTCGAGCAGCGCGTCGAGCTCGCGTTCGCGCTTCTTGCGGCTGGGCTCGACCACCTCGAGCACGGCGCGGATATTCTGCTCCACGGTGAGGCCGCGGAAGATCGAGGCTTCCTGCGGCAGATAGCCGATGCCGAGCCGCGCGCGCTGGTACATCGGCAGCCTGGTGACGTCGTGGCCGTCGAGCTCGATGGCGCCGCGGTCGGCCTTGATCAGGCCGGTGATCATGTAGAACACGGTGGTCTTGCCGGCGCCGTTCGGGCCGAGCAGGCCGACCGCCTCGCCGCGGCGGACATAGATGCTGACGCCGCGCACGACCTGGCGCGTGCCAAAGCTCTTCTCGACGCTGTGCACGGCGAGGAAGCCGGGCCGCTTGATCAGTTGCGGCGCACCGCCGCCATTGGCCCTGGGGTTGGGATTGGGGTTGGGGCGCGGCCCCTGCGTGCGCGGACGCGGTTGGCGCGGCGGCTCGGCGTCCCCTTGCGGCTCGGGCAATTCCAGCCCGGGCAGAGCCGCGGAACGCGCCATCGGCGGCGCGTCGCGTACCGGGCTTGCCAGCATGTCGCCGAAGGAATCGCCGAGCGCGGTGATGTCCTCGCGCGACCGCGCAAAGCCCGCAGCGCCGCGCTTCGCGGGGCGTCGACGAAACATGCCGAGAAAATCCACCATCCCGCTTCGCTTCAGCCTTTCACGGTGACACCGCGACGCGCCCACCGGCGAATCGCTTCGCTGGCGAACCATGCATGAATGGATGTCCGTGCCCGGCGAAACACCCCTCCGCCCCCCGCTGCAGTAGATACAGGTTCATGCCGCCAGCTTCAACCGCACGGCGTCCAATTAATCTTTAAGCCGCTGATTCGCCTTATTTTTTACCAGGGATCAGCGACGGTATCTGGACCGGAGGCTGCTTTGCCCCACCCGAACCCGACCCGCAATTCTCGCCCTGGATGAACATGCCCTGCACCTTGCCGCTGTCGGATTCGACGCGCGAGACGCCGGTCGTCATGTCGACCTTGAGGCGGTCGCCCTTGAGCACGTTCTTGCACTGGGTGAGCACGACCCCACCGGCCATGGTGATCAGATTGGCGCGCGGATCGAAGATCGCGGTCTCGCCGGTCACGACCTGGTCCTTCTGCGTCACCACGACGGAGCCTCTGGCTTCCAGCCTTTTGATCGAAGAACTGCCGCCCGGCCCGGGCGTTGCGGACTGCATCGTTGCGGATTTTGCTCCCTTCGGCGCGGCGGGCTGCGGCGAGGCCGGCGCGGCGCCGGAATCGTAGAACACCACCAGCGATTTCGAGGTCATGGTGGTGTCGCCCTGCACAACCTTCACATTGCCTGAGAAGGTCGCCTCCTTTTTCTTGTCGCGCATTTCGAGCGAGGCCGCCTCGATCTGGATCGGCTGGTCGCGATTCTGCGAAAATCCCTGCAGCGCGTTCGGCACGCCCGACATGGCGCCCTGGGCGTGGACGTCACCGGACGCGAACAGCGCGAACGCAAGCACGGTGGGCGCAAGACTGCGCGAGACAAACTGCATCATTGATGTCACTTCGCGTTGACGGACTTGCCGGTGGCGGACCGCGTCTTCGGCGGTGGCGGCGGCTCGGGCTCCGGCTCCGGCGCCGCTGGACTTTCCATGACGAGATTCATCACGACGTTGCCGTCGAAGCGCACGACCTCGCCGCTGTCGATGATCTTGAGCCGGTCGGCGCTCAGCGTTCCGTTGAGCAGCTTGACGTCGACATGCTCGTCCGACGTCACCGTTCCCTTGTTGATGTCCACATAGGCCTGCGAGAGCCTGGCTTCGTAGCCGGTGGAGGATTGCAGGAAGATGTCCTTGCGCAGGTCCAGCATCTGCTGCTTGCTGTCGAAGACCCCCGTGCGCGCATCCATCGTCACCGTGCTCTTGTCCTCCATCATGACCTTGGCGCGCAGCGTCTGGAGCTCGACCTGATCGGGATTGGTCAGATCCTGGACCGCCGCCTTGGCCCATAATTCGTAGGGACGCTGGTCGGTGGAGAAACCGGCCATGTGCGGCGTCTCCATGGTGATCTTCGATCCCGACACGACGAGATTGCCGATGTCGATCGGCAGCTTCGCGATCTCCGCGATTCGAAACGGGTTGACGGCAGCGATGAAGATGATGGCAGCCATCGCCAGCGCCACAGCCACCGGAACCGCGACCCGCAGCATCCGCACCATCCGGCTGTGGCGGGCGGCCGCGGCGAAGCGGACCTGCAGTCCGGGGTCGTAGGCTGGGTTCTGTACCGAGTTCACCGGGGCTCCAAAGACGCCAGGAAAGCATCATTCTACCCGCAATCGCGGGATTATGCAGCCCGGACACTCGCGATCAGTATGTCGGAAACGGGGCGGAGGCGGCCGGTGGGAACCGCTTCGAATGGTCCCGCATCACGAATGCGCGAAGATGTCCTCGGCCTCCCAGCCGCCGAGATCGAGCTTGGCCCGGGTCGGCAGGAAGTCGAAACAGGCCTGCGCCATGGCGAGGCGATCCTCGCGCGCCAGCATGGTATTGAGGCGCTCGCGCAACGCATGAAGGTGCAGCACATCGGACGCGGCATAGGCGAGCTGCGCCTCGCTGAGGGTAGCAGCGCCCCAATCGCTCGACTGCTGCTGCTTGGAGAGATCGATGTTGAGCACTTCGCGCACCAGGTCCTTCAGGCCGTGGCGGTCGGTATAGGTACGCGTCAGGCGCGAGGCGATCTTGGTGCAATAGACCGGCTGCGGCATCACGCCGAACGTGTTGTAAAGCGTCGCGACGTCGAATCGCGCAAAGTGAAAGATCTTCGTGACGGCAGGATTGCCCAGCAGCGCCTTCAGATTCGGCGAGTCGGTATGACCTTTCGGAATCTGGATGACGTCGGCGCTGCCGTCGCCGTTCGACATCTGTACCACGCAGAGCCGGTCGCGGTGCGGGTTGAGCCCCATGGTCTCGGTATCGATCGCCACCGAATCCTTGTAGCGGGACAAGTCGGGCAGGTCGCCGCGATGCAGGCGGATGGTCATGTAGGGAGGCCTCTGTCTCAGTGGATTCGACGGAAACACTAGCGCCCGAAGCCGCGGGAGGCGAGCGGCCGCCCACGGCTTATAGGCCGGGAAATGACAACTCTGAGGAGATTTTTGTCCGCTTCATCAGGCCGTCGCCGGCGTCGCGGCCACGGAGCCAGCCGGGGTACTGGCGCGGCTCGAACACCCAGCGGCCGTTCCGCCGATTTTCCCATCCGCTGGCGGCGGCTGAAGCTCCGGGCTCTCGCCACCCAGAATTAAGTACAACGCATTATTTTCATTGATATATTTATCCAACTTCGCGCCAGACGGCGAATGCCGGCGGGGCGCGGTCCGGACGGGCACAGGACCGCATCTGATCCGGAATAACCGGGATATCGTTTCCGTCAGTGCTGGATTCGGTACAGCACGGCAAACGGCGCGGCATATACCGGCGTCAAGCCTTGGGGCGAGGGCGGCAACAGCGCCGGCGGATCGACCAGCAGCACGGCATCGAAATCGGCGCGCCAACGCTTGAGGTACGGCGCCTCCTTCAGCCTGGCGGCAGACAGGTTCGCATCGGACAGCCAGGTGAAATCCACCAGGCCGCCGGGAGACTGCGACAGCGGCCTGAACGCCGCGGTCAGTTCCATCGGCTGCTGCGCCGGATTGGCGAACAGAAGCGGCCAGAACGCGCGCCGTTCGATCACCATCAACGCGGTCAACGCGCTATCGAGCCTGGAGATGCCCGGCAGGGCCATTTCCGGTTGCTTGACCTGGGTGCCGGTCGCGCGCGGGCCGTGGGCGATCATCACGCGCGAACCGGGCGCAATCTGCGCCATCGCACCGCGCAGTTCCGCCAACGTCTGCCGATGGTCGATCCAGGTCGCGCCGATGTAGATCGTGCGGGCGCCGATCAGGGACGCGAATATCGTGCCGGCGACCACGGCCTCGCGCGGGCCGAGCGCCGGCCTGAATCCGGCGAACAGCAGCAATCCGGCGATCATGCCGACGCGAATGTCGACGAAGGTGCCACCCTTGATCTCGGAAGGCGCCACCGGATAGACCACCGCCAGAATGCCAAGCGCGATCCAGACCGCAGGGCTGACGCTTGTTCGCCGCCAGGAAATGGCGAGAAAGCCGATGACAATTGTCGCCGTCCACAGCGTCAGCCAGACATTCGTGGCCATGAACGGTGTCAGCAGCGTCCACAATTTGTAGCCCACGCCGGCAGCCGGCGCCGGCGCCGCCGCGCCTGCCGCCAGGGGCGTCGCGAGATAAAGCACCACCGCCGGGCTGATCGCAATCGCGAGCAAGACCGCCGTCCGCAGCATTTCGGCCGCCGTCAACTTTCCGCCGTGGCGCAAGGCCCGCAGGCGCGCGATCTCTTCGGCACCGATCAGCAATGAGAACACGAGCACGCCGAACAGATGGCAGAAGAACAAAATTGGCGTCGCCAATGTGGCGTAGGCGACCGCAGTCAATGTTTGGCCGCGCCGTCGCAGGACGATCCAGCCGGTCGCGAGCGCGAAGGCCAGTCCCAGCCCCAGCAGAAAGTTCATGAAGCCGAGATGGAAGATGCCGTTGAACGCGACGGTGCCCGACGCCAGCGGCCAGGTTGAAAATTCGCCGAACACACCGCGGCTGTAGACGATCACGCCCACCACCGGCGCGAAGAGACTGAGGGCCAGCAGAATCCTCCACCCGTGTGAACGTCGGTCAGCTTCAGCAGTCCGGCGCCAAGCACGTCCATGCCCAGATTTGGCATCAACCCCCAACGCGGCCGGTACATCTGCGACAGCTCCGGATCGTCCGGATGCGCCAGCACGAAGTAACGCGCCAGATGGTTCGGATAGTCGAGGATGGGAGGCACATCGACGAGGAAGAAGGGAATCGCAAGCACGATCGCAAGCGCCAGCGCTGTCACCAGCCAGAGCGCGCCCGGTACCTGCCGCGCGTCGGCCGACTGCCCGGACGCGGCAAGCTGACAGGAAAGATCAGCGCCGACGTCACCCGCCGAGGCGAGAGCGGGGAACCGACGATTTGCGGCCGCGCGATCGTGCATGTGTTTGCCGGCGAGACTTGACGTTGCTCTCGCCGTGGCTACCTGACCGTCAGGAAACAAATTGCTAATGAAGTTGAATACAACCTGCTTTGCACCCTTCAATTGTCCAATTCAGGAAGAGATGGCACTTCTCGCGGGAAGATGTAGCAGCAGCGCCCTCTGTCAGCCGCATGAGGGGCTCGCCGTCGGTCGCCGAGCGGGCCGTCTAGAACCGGTAGGTCGCTGTTCCCAGGACCGCCCGCCCCAAGCCGTAATAGCAGTCGCCCCGCGCGTAGCACGCCGCCACGTAGCGTTCGTCCGTGATGTTGTTGACGTTGATCTGCAGCCTGAATGGGCCGGGATCGTAGGCGATCATCATGTCGAACAGGGTGTAGGACGGGATGGTGTAGGTGTTGGTCTCTTCGTAGGACTTGCCGATGTAGCGCACGCCGGCGCCGACGGTGATGTCTCGTTGTCCGAGTGCGGTCAGGCGGTACTTGCCCCAGAGCGAAGCCTGGTTGGCGGGAACGCCCTCGACGGTCTTGCCGATATTGTCGCCGCTTTCGACCTTGGCATTGATGTAGGAGTAGCTGGCGATCACGTCGAAATCCGGCGTGACCTTGCCGATGACTTCGATTTCCGCGCCGCGGATTCGGACCTGGCCGATCTGGCTCGATGCGAATGGATTGGACGGATCGTTCGACGCGGCCAACCGGTTCCTTTCGACCGTGTCATAGATCGCGCCGTTGATCGCAAGGCCCTGCATCGGCGCGTATTTGAAGCCGACCTCGTAGATCTCGCCGCGCTGGTCCTTGCAAGGGCCGCTGACGCAGGTGCTGCCGCCATAGGTCGGACTGAAATACACCGGATTGAACGACTGCGCCCAGACCACGTAGGGATTGAAACCGACCGGCGTTTCGTACATCAGGCTCGCGCGACCTGTCGTCGCCGACCTGTCGCTGTCAGCCCCGGCAAAGCGCGTGGCGGCAGAATCCTGCCGGACGCCAACCGTGGCGAGCCAGGGACCGAGGCGCATCTGGTCCTGCGCATAGAGGCCGGTCTGGGTCTGCTTCGCGTCCGAAAGCCGCGCCAGATCAGGCAGCGGGAGGCTGGTGTAAACCGGCGCATAGAGATCGAACGGTGTCGGATCGAAGCCGCCGCCGACCGATGATCGCGCATAGAGGCCGCGATAGTCCACGCCGAACAACACCTTGTGCTCGAGCGCACCGGTGAGCGCCTTGACCTGGATATTGTTGTCCATGGTGAAGTTATCGTTCGATACCGCCTGGTTGGCGATGTAGCGGTTGACCGTGCGCCTCGAAGCGTCAAGGAACGGGTCGGCCGAGAACACATTCGCATAGACGCTGCGATAGATGCCGTCGACGTGGGCGTAGCGCATGTTCTGGGTGAATTTCACCGCGTCGTTGAAATTGTGCTCGAACAGGCTGCTGATGGCGCCGGTTTCGGTTTGATAGCGGTCGGTAGTGGGGTCGCCGACGAAACGGCTACGCGGGATGTAACCGTTGATGCCAGGCAACAGCGTGCCTTCGCGCGGCAGAAAGCCGTTGGTCGTGCCGGTCCGATCCTTCTGATAGACTCCGAGCACGGTCCAGCTCGTATTCGTCGTGGGGCGCCAGGTGAGCGAGGGCGCCAGCAGGGTGCGATTGTCAGGGACGAAATCGACCTGGGTACCGCTGTCACGAAACAGGCCGACGAAGCGATAGAGCCATTCGCCATCCTTCGTCACCTTGCCGGTCGAGTCCATCTGGACTTGCTTGCGACCGAAATTGTCGAAAGACACGCCCACTTCATTGTAGGCCTCCGCGCGCGGACGCTTGGAAATCAGGTTGACGAGACCCGCGGTTGACGTATCGCCATAGAGCACCGATGCAGGTCCACGAAACACCTCGATGCGTTCGAGCATATAGGGATCGACGCGCCACTCGTTGAAATTATTGCGGTTGTTGACCCGCGTGCCGTCGAGATAAAGGTTCGGATCCTGGCCGCGAACCTTGAAATAGTCGTTGCGTGAATCGACGCCGCCCGGCTCGGCGAATACGCCGGGCACGTAGCGCAGGGTTTCCTGGATGCTGCTGACACCCTGATCCCGCACGCGCTCCGCGCTGACAACCGAGATCGACTGTGCCGTCTGGCTCAGCGGCGTGTCGGTCTTGGTCCCGGTGCCGCTCTGCGTCGCGAGATAGCCTTGCACCGGACCCGTGGCGCTCTCCCGCGCCGGGGCAGCCGCGTTGCTGACCGGAGCGGACGGAGCATTGCCGCCACGATTCGCATTGCCTCGCGTAGCGGAGCGCGCCGATTGAGTGCGCTGTGGACGAACTGCAGGTCGCGGCTTCGCTTGCTCGACAACGACCGGGGGCAACTGACTGGCTGACTGCCCCGACGCAGAGACGTCGAATGCCAATGTCGCGAGCGCGATGGTCGAAGCCCCAAGAAAATATTTTGCGTTCATTCCAACACGCGCCCCATCCTTACCTGTGCAGAAGCGCAGCAGTAGCGACGGTGCCGAGTTGCAGAAAGCGACTTCAGGTTTTTACGAAGGTTGTATCGTAAGAAGCTATCTTAGAAGCGCTCTTGGAAAGTCTCTTGGAAGCTCTCTACGAAACAGCAGCGCCCGGTGCGTGCGATGCATTATTCCGCAGCAAGCGCCTGCGCGCCGGAATAGGCCGACGCTTCAATCGGTCGTAAACGAACAGCCCTTGAGTTGTCGCGCCTTGGCGTTCAACAAATCCGAAGGGCGATGCCGGCGGTCGGCGCATTGGCCGAACAAGCTGGCCAGCAAATGTTGCGCCCCGTCATGACGCGGGTTAGGCCAAGGCGCCATTCTGAGGGGACCAACTTCTTGGGGGCTAACCTGCCGGGATAGTCAAATATCCAGCAATGGGTGGTGCCCAGGAAAGGACTCGAACCTTCACGGCCGTGAAGCCACTGGCACCTGAAGCCAGCGCGTCTACCAATTCCGCCACCTGGGCACGTGGCGCGCTTAGTAAGGATCGGTCACGCGCTTGTCAAATCGCTTCAATGCCGGCCGAATAGGCTGTACAGGGAAGGCGGGTTGGCGTATCGCGATTCCGCGGAATTTCACTGAAATCTCTTGAATTCGACCGGCAGGAATTGACCATGGCATCGAACCTGGAAACGCTCGTCACGGTATTTGGCGGATCGGGCTTTCTGGGACGAAACGTGGTCCGTGCGCTGGCCAAGCGCGAATACCGGATCAGGGTGGCGGTGCGGCGGCCCGAGCTCGCCGGGCACCTGCAGCCGCTCGGCCGGGTCGGCCAGGTCCATGCCGTGCAGGCCAATGTGCGCTATCCGGCGTCCGTCGAGGCGGCGATGCGTGATTCGGCCGTCGTCATCAACCTGGTCGGCACGCTGACCGAAAGCGGCGCGCAGACTTTCGATTCGGTGCAGAGCAAGGGCGCCGGAACGATCGCAAGAGCGGCCGCGGCCGCCGGCGCGCGGATGGTGCATGTATCGGCGATCGGCGCCGACGAGAACGCGCTCTCGGCCTATGGCCGCTCCAAGGCGGCCGGCGAGCAGGCCGTGCTGGCGGCCGTGCCCTCGGCGACCATCCTGCGGCCATCGCTGCTGTTCGGGCCCGAGGACCAGTTCACCAACCGCTTTGCGGCGCTGGCCCGAATATCGCCGTTCCTGCCGCTGATCGGCGGCGGCGTGAACCGGGTGCAGCCGGCCTATGTCGGCGACGTCGCAGCCGCCGTCGCCGATGCCGTCGACGGCAAGACCGCTGATGGAAGCATCTACGAACTCGGCGGGCCGGAAGTGCTGACCATGCGCGAGATCATGGAAATCATTCTGGAGATCACCGACCGCAAGCGCATGCTGCTGTCGCTGCCGTTCGGGCTGGCCCGGTTCCAGGCGCTGTTCCTGCAATTCGCGCCCGGCATGTTGAAGCTGACGCCGGACCAGGTCGCGATGCTGCAGTCGGACAATGTGGTGTCTGATGCGGCGAAGGCCGCCCGCCTGACGCTGGAAGGGCTCGGCATCACGCCCGAATCGATCGAGGCGATCGCCCCGCAATATCTCTGGCGCTTCCGTGCCGCCGGCCAGTTTCAGCGCAAGAGCGCGTAAGCGCCAGATTACATCCCCAGCGCCAGCGCGACCAGGCCGAGCGTGCCGACGATGACGCGCCACCACGCGAAGAACGTAAATCCGTGGCGGGTGACATAGGTGAGGAACGTCTTCACCACGATCATCGCGGTGATGAACGAGACCACGAAGCCGATCGCGAGGATGCCGACGTGATCGACCGTCATCTCGGCGCGATTCTTGTAGAAATCATAGGCGAACGCCCCGATCATGGTCGGGATCGCGAGAAAGAACGAGAATTCGGCGGCCGAGCGCTTGTCGCCGCCGAGCAGCATCGCCGCCACGATGCTGGCGCCGGAGCGCGACACGCCGGGGATCATCGCCACGCATTGCGCGATGCCGATGTACAGATACATCATCAGCGGATAGCGGGTGGCGTCATCGTGGCGCGGCTTGAGCTCGAGCTGATCGACCCAGAGCAGGATGGCGCCACCGACGATCAGCGTGAAGCACACTACCCACGGATTGAACAACAGCTCCTTGATGTACTTGCCGACCGCGAGGCCGACCACCACCGCCGGCAGGAACGCGATCAGCAGGCCGATCACGAAACGGCGGTCGTCAGGATTGGTGAACATGCCGAGTGCGACGCGCCACAGCTTGCCGAAATACAGCACGACGATGGCGAGGATCGCGCCGAGCTGAATCAGGATCACGAAACTCTGCCAGAAGGCGCCCTCGCCGAGGCCGAAGAAGCGCTGCGCCAGCAGCATGTGACCGGTGGAGGAAACGGGGAGAAATTCCGTGATACCCTCGATGATGCCGAGAATCACCGCTTTCACTGCTTCCGACATCATGATGTGGTCCATTTCGACGAGAAAGGCCGCGCCCTTCTCGCCTATTCGTTTCCCTGTCGCAATCGCAAAAAAACGCCAAAACACAGGTTGCCACAAACGTCTGCTTGGCTAGTGTCCCGATTCGCTTGACGCGGTTTTTGAGGGTTCCTCGGTCGCCGCGAATTTACCTATGGGATTTTATGTACACGCTTTATCACCACCCGTTCTGTCCGCATTCGCGCTTCGTTCGCCTGGTGCTTGGCGAACACGGCCTCGACCTGCGCCTGGTGGAAGAGCGGGCGTGGGAGCGCCGCGAGGGGTTTCTGCTGCTCAATCCCGCGGCGAACACGCCGGTATTGATGGCTGACGGCTTTCCGCCGATCCCGGGCGCCGGCGTGATCGCCGAATATCTCGACGAGACCCACGGCCTGGAGGCGGGCGACCGACGGCTATTGCCGGCCGCGATGGGCGAGCGTGTCGAGGTGCGCCGCCTGATGGCGTGGTTCAACGACAAGTTCTTCGAGGAAGTCTCCAATCCGCTGGTGACCGAGCGCATCTACAAGCGCTTCATGAGCGAGGAGAATGGCGGCGGGGCGCCGTCGACCGACGTGATCCGCGCGGCCAAGGTCAATGTGCGCTATCATCTGGCCTATATCGGCTGGCTGGCGCAGACCCGGAACTTCCTTGCCGGCGACCGGCTGACCTACGCGGATCTCGCCGCCGCGGCCAACCTTTCGGCGATCGACTATCTGGGCGACGTGCCATGGAGCGAGGACGAGGCGGCAAAGGCGTGGTACGCGCGGGTGAAGTCCCGCCCGTCGTTCCGTCCGCTGCTGAGCGAGTGGCTGGCGGGCGTGCCGGCGTCGCGCACCTACGTGGACCTCGACTTCTGAACGAGACCAGGCTCGCCGCTGCCGAATTGAAGGCCGCGCTCGGACGCGAAGCTGCGACGCTCGGTTTCGACTGCATCGGCGTGACCGATCCCGAGGCCATCGGCCGCGCGGCAGGATATTTCCGCGAATTCCTCGATGCCGGCGCGCATGGCGACATGGACTGGCTCGCGGCGCAACCGGAACGTCGCATGGACCCGCGCGTGCTGTGGCCCGGCGTGCGCTCGATCATCATGCTCGGCGTCAACTATGGACCGACGGAAGATCCGCTCGCGCTGCTCGAAGAGCGCACGCGCGGCGCGATCTCGGTCTATGCGCAGGGCGACGATTATCACGACGTCATCAAGAAGCGCCTGAAGACGCTGGCGCGCTGGCTGTTCGCAACCTCCGGCGAAGACGTGAAGGTGTTCATCGATACCGCGGCCGTGATGGAAAAGCCGCTGGCGCAGGCGGCCGGCCTCGGCTGGCAGGGCAAGCACACCAACCTCGTCTCGCGCGATCTCGGCTCATGGCTGTTTCTCGGCGCGATCTTCTCGGCATCCGACCTGCCGCGCGACGAGGCCGGTACTGATCGTTGCGGCTCCTGCAATGCCTGCCAGGAGATCTGCCCGACGGCGGCGTTTCCGGCGCCCTACAAGCTCGATGCGCGGCGCTGCATTTCATACCTGACGATCGAGAACAAGGGCCCGATCCCGCACGAATTCCGCAAGAGCATCGGCAACCGCATCTATGGCTGCGACGATTGCCTTGCGGTGTGCCCGTGGAACAAGTTCGCGCAAGCGGGACGCGAAGCAAAGCTCGCCGCCCGCGACGAACTGCGCGCGCCCGCGCTTTCCGACCTCGCGCGGCTGAATGACGCCGCGTTTCGCGCGCTGTTTTCGAAATCGCCGGTCAAGCGCGTCGGGCGCGATCGCTTCATCCGCAACGTGCTGATCGCGATCGGCAATGCGGAGGATACGTCGCTGGCGGTCGAGGCAGAGCGCCTGCTCGACGATGCCAGCCCGCTGGTGCGCGGCGCGGCGGTATGGGCGCTGTCGCAGCTGGTGGGGCGCGAAAGATTTGACGCGCTGGCCGCGACGGCGCTCGGCGCCGAAGCGGATGAAGGCGTGCGGGCGGAGTGGCGCAGCACCACCGTTGCCTGACCCTCACCCTGAGGAGCGCGTAGCGCGTCTCGAAGGGCGAGGCCACAGTTGGGCCTGCATAGTTCGAGACGGCGCTTCGCGCCTCCTCACCATGACGGTCGTAGTGCTCTTGATTTCCCGCGACGAAATCCGTCATGTTTCCGAACCATGAAAAATGAGCCCTTCTTCACCAAACGCGGCGACGCCTTCATCCCCTATCCGGTCGCCAACGGTCCGTGGGACCCGAACTCGATGCACGGTCGCGTCGTGATCGGTCTCCTGGCCCACGCGATCGAGGAGCGTCACGGCTCCGACGAATTCGTCCCGGCGCGGCTGACGGTCGACATGTTTCGGCTGCCGAACATCCAGACGCCGGTGGAAATCACAACGGGGCTGGTCCGCGACGGCAAGCGGATCAAGGTGGTGGAGGCCGAGTTCTTTTCCGGCGGCACCAGCATGGCACGCGCCTCCTGCCAGCTATTGCGTCGGACCGAAAATGCGCCCGGCAACGTCTGGTCGCCGGCGAACTGGGACGCGCCATTGCCCGACACGATCCCGGCGCCGACCGATCGTCGGCTGGGCATGAATGGCAAATGGACGACGCGGCCGATTGTCGGCGCGATGGGATCGCTCGGCCCCCGGCGGCTATGGATGAGCGAGGTCCGCGAACTGGTCGAGGGCACGCCGATGTCGCCGTTCGTCCATGTCGCAACCGGCGCCGATTTCGCCAGCCCGTTCGCCAATGCCGGCGACCAGGGGCTCGGCTACATCAACAGCGACGTCACGCTGTACCTGCACCGCCTGCCCGTGACGCGATGGATCGGATTCGACGTGGTGAACCACCACGCCAGCGACGGCATCGCGATCGGCGAGTGCTGGCTCTATGATGAGAAAGGGCCGATCGGCACCTCGACCGTCGCGGCGCTGGCCCAGCGCAAGCCGATGACGAATGTGCCGCCGCCGTAGGGGCACCGTCATTCCGGGGCGATGCGAAGCATCGAACCCGGAAGCTCGAGATTCCGGGTTCATCGCTGCAGCGATGCCCCGGAATGACGACGGCACTTTCACTCAAACCAGATGCCGCTTCATCTCCGGCCGCGCTTTCAGCGCCGCACCCTGCTTCGCGACGATCTTCGTGATCCGCTCCGGCGCGAACTGCAGATCGACGAAGGCCGGCGCGGTGTTGGCGACCTCGTGATATTCCGCGATCTTGCCGTCGCGCAGGCGCATGATCGCGACGCCCTCGAACATCGCGCGTGCGCCTTTTGCTTCCGGCAGTGTCGAGCGGTAGCTGAAGGTGTAGCGCACGTAGAGGGTCTCGCCGTTGCTGACGGGATCATGCATGTCCCAGCGAAAATCGTTTGCCGTGCGGTAGAACCAGTCGTCGATCAGGCCGGCGATCTTCGCGCGGCCTTCGAACGCGCCGTAGAAGACGTCGTGATAGACGCCGTCCTCGGTGAAGAGATCCGCGAACGCTTTGCCGTTGCGCTGCTCGACGGCGTCGCAGAAGGCGCGGAGCATGGTGGATGGGTTCATGTTCATGGCATCGACTCTCTCGATCGTCATTTCCCGCCTTGTGCGCCATTGCGCACTGGGGCGGGGAATCCAGTATTCCAGAGACGGCGCCGTTAATCGATAGGCCGCGGCGTACTGAATCGTCCGCTTTCGCGGACGATGACACCGCGGTTGCAGAAGCTCACCCCATCTCCGCTACCGCCGCCATGATGCGCGCGATGTCCTGCGGGCGCGACAGGCGATGGTCGCCGTCCTGGATCATGGTCAGAACCACGTCTTCCGCCGGCAGCCGGTGCGCCAGCGCAAAGGCGTGCTGCCAGGGCACGTCGGGATCCTTCGCGCCCTGCAGGATGCGCACCGGGCATCCGACCTCGATCGCGCTGCCGAGCAAGAGGTGATTGCGCCCCTCCTCGATCAGGGCGCGGGTGATCGGATAGGGCGTGCCGTCACCATACTCGGAGGGCCGCATCCACACGCCCCTGGTCCTGATCTCCTCGCGAATCTCGTCGGAGAAGCCGTTCCACATCAATTGCTCGGTGAAATCGGGCGCCGGCGCGATCAGCACGAGCCCGGCGAGCGACGCGGCCATCTGGCGTTTGGCGATTTCCCGCGCCAGCAGCAGCGCCATCCAGCCGCCCATCGACGAGCCGATCACGACCTGCGGCCCCCGGCAAAACTGCTCGAATACCGCAACCGCCTCCTCCAGCCAGCGGCCAATGGTGCCGTCGATGAAGGTGCCGCCTGATTCGCCATGCCCGGAATAGTCGAACCTGACGCAGGCGCGGCCCTGCTCGGCGGCGAAGACATCCAGCGCCAGCGCTTTGGTGCCGCGCATGTCGGAATTGAAGCCGCCGAGCCAGAACAGCCCCGGCGAGCCGCCGGTCCGGGCGCGGACCGCGATCCGGCGCCGCCCGTCACCCTCACCCACCTCGATAAAGGCCGGTTCCTGGTCTGATGTCGCGGAATTGGTCATGGATCGGTCACCCTTAACAGCCGCTTTGTCGGCGAGCCGGCCCCACCGGTCAAGCGCGACCTCCCGGCGCTTGCGGATCACGCGGCTCCGCTATATTTGCCAGACGTGACCGAAATGCCTCGCATTTGACGGTTTTGGCGCCCAGAGATCGCGAGTTCGCTTGCTGTTGTCAGCGTATTGCTTCAAACTACGCGCCTTCCCTTTCATAACTTTGGAGAACTACCCATTCGCCGTCCCAACAGAGCCCCGCCCGCCGCAACCAAAGACGGGCCGCGCACCAATGACGATATCCGCAACGCGCAGATCCAGCTGATCGATCAGAACGGCACCAACCACGGAACGGTTGAGACCATGATCGCCATCAAGATGGCCCTCGAAGTGGGCATGGATCTTGTCGAGATTTCGCCGAACAACGTTCCTCCCGTTTGCAAGATCATGGACTACGGGAAGTTCAAGTATTCGGCACAGAAGAAGGCCGCCGAGGCCCGCAAGAAGCAGAAAGTCGTCGAGATCAAGGAGATCAAGCTGCGGCCGATGATCGACGATCACGATTACGACGTGAAGATGCGGGCGATGCAGCGGTTCTTCGAGGAAGGCGACAAGGTCAAGATCACCTTGCGCTACCGTGGCCGCGAGATGGCGCATCAGGAGATCGGCACCAAGCTGTTGGACAAGGTGAAGGCCGACGTCGCCGAATTCGCCAAGGTCGAGCAGGACGCCAGGTTCGAGGGACGCCAGGTCGTGATGGTGCTGGCGCCGCGCTAGGCTGAATCGGTTGGTTGGATATGCGGCCCGTCAGGTGATCTGGCGGGCCGTTTTTTGTAGCCCCGGCTAGCTCCGCGTCGCCTGCCAGGTGCCGCTGCAGCGGTCGCCGGTGATGATGCCGCGCCAGACCCCGGCGCCGCTGGCGCTGTTGAGCCGGCCGCCGCCGTTGGCATGGGACGCGCCGACGGATACGTAGACCGCGACCGCGCCACGCCGGCTGACCGAGCCGGAAACCCGGCCACCGCCGGCCGACGAGACCCGGCTGCCGGCGACCGTGAACGGCACGCGGTAGCCCGAACTGCAATTGCCCCTGGTGGTCGCGAACACCACGTTCCAGACCCCGTCATAGGCCCCGCCCCGCACGCGGCGGGCCGCTTCGGCGCTGCCTGGCCCGGCCATGGCGGCGAGCACGGCAAGCGCGGGGAGCCAGCGCCACGCGCGCAGGCGGGAGGACCCACCCATGCCGGGTGTCGAGCGGTGAAAACAGGCGAGAAAATCGGTCATGGTTCCAGCTCCCGACCAGGAGATTAATGACCTCTCGGGTAGGTAGCCGGACCGGCCCTGCCGGTTCATCATTGCCAATTGGCGCTTCCTCTGCCATAAGCCCGACCTTCATCGCCCGGCTGATCAAGGGCTGCCGTGTCGATGTCCGTGCGGGTTTCCCTGATTTTTGGAAAAACCTGAGCACTATCAACGCTCTAACGAGCAATTTAGCCGACAGAAGCGCCCCTCGGGCGCGTTTTTCTGTGGCCACAGGAGAGCCAAATGCCCAAGCTGAAGACCAAGTCAGGCGCCAAAAAGCGCTTCAAGGTGACTGCCACCGGCAAAGTGATGCACGCCCAGCGCGGCAAGCGCCACGGCATGATCAAGCGGACCAAGAAGCAGATCCGTCAGCTGCGCGGCACCCGCGTGCTGTTCAAGACCGACGGCGACAACGTCAAGAAGTACTTCTTGCCGAACGCGTAAAGCGCGCGTTCCCGTCCATCACAGCCGAGCCGCGTCCGCGCGGCAATCCCGTCACCTCATTTCTGATCAAGGATACCAGTCATGTCTCGCGTCAAACGCGGTGTGACCGCCCACGCCAAGCACAAGAAAGTCTACAAGGCCGCTAAGGGCTATTACGGCCGCCGCAAGAATACGATCCGCGTCGCCAAGCAGGCCGTCGAGAAGGCCGGCCAGTACGCCTTCCGCGACCGCAAGCGCAAGAAGCGCACCTTCCGCGCGCTCTGGATCCAGCGCCTGAACGCGGCCGTGCGTCCGTTCGGGATGACCTACAGCGTGTTCATCAACGGCCTGTCGAAGTCGGGCATCACGGTGGACCGCAAGGTGCTGTCGGATCTCGCCATCAACGAGCCGGCGGCGTTCCAGGCGATCGCCGAGAAGGCCAAGGCCGCGCTCGCGGCGTAAGTTCTGATCGCTACGGCGTCTTGCAACTCCGGTGTCATGTCCCGCCTTGTGCGCAATTGCGCACTCGGGCGGGGCAGCCAGTAACCACCGATCGACATTCCTGATACCCCGGGGGTTACTGGATCATCCGCATTCGCGGATGATGACAGCCCCGTTGGACTGCGAGCGCGTTCCCCAAGAGGCACCCGTCTCCATGTCCGATCTCGTTCAACTCGAATCCCAGATCCTCACCGATATCGCAGCCTCCGGCGACGAAGCCGCGCTTGAAGCCGTACGCGTCGCGGCGCTCGGCAGGAGAGGCTCGATCTCCGCGCTGCTTGGGACGCTCGGCAAGATGTCGCCCGACGAGCGCAAGACGCAGGGGGCGGCGATCAACCTCGCCAAGGACAAGGTGACCCAGGCGCTCGCCGCGCGCCGCGACATCCTGAAGTCTGCCGCGCTCGATGCGCGGCTTGCCTCGGAAACCATCGACGTCACGCTGCCCTTGCGTGAGAACGCCGCCGAACAGGGTCGCATCCATCCGCTGAGCCAGGTCTTTGAGGAGGTCAACACGATCTTCGCCGACATGGGATTTGCCATCGCCGAAGGTCCAGACATCGAGACCGACGATTACAACTTCACCAGGCTGAATTTCCCGGAAGGGCATCCGGCGCGGGAGATGCACGACACCTTCTTCTTCAATCCGAAGCAAGACGGCTCGCGCATGCTGCTGCGCACGCACACCTCGCCGGTGCAGGTGCGCACGATGCTGTCGCAGAAGCCGCCGATCCGCGTGGTCTGCCCGGGCCGCACCTATCGCATCGATTCGGATGCGACCCATACGCCGCAATTCCACCAGGTCGAGGGCCTCGTCATCGACAAGGGCTCGCATCTCGGCCACCTCAAATGGATCCTGCACGAGTTCTGCAAGGCGTTCTTCGAGGTCGACCACATCAACATGCGCTTCCGCCCGTCGTTCTTTCCGTTCACCGAGCCCTCGCTCGAGGTCGACATCCAGTGCCGGCGCGACAAGGGCGAGATCCGTTTCGGCGAAGGCGAGGACTGGCTCGAGATTCTCGGCTGCGGCATGGTCCATCCGAACGTGCTGCGCGCCTGCGACATCGATCCCGACGTCTACCAGGGTTTTGCCTGGGGCATGGGCCTCGACCGCATCGCGATGCTGAAATACGGCATCGCCGATCTTCGCCAGTTGTTCGAGAACGATGTGCGCTGGCTCAATCACTACGGCTTCAAGCCGCTCGACGTCCCGACGCTCGCCGGGGGATTGAGCACGTGATTGCAGTCCCTGAGAAATATCAGGGTTTGCGTTGCTTCGCGTTCGGCGACGGCCCCGATCTGGCTGACGAACTGCTCGACCTCGTGATCGGGGGACGCAAGACCGCGACCTGCTCCACCGAGGACGAGCCGAACACCTCGACGCCGGGCGAGCGATGGATCGTGCGCGACGGGCGCGGCACGCCGCGCTGCGTGATCGAGACTATCGAGGTCACCTATCGCCGCTTCCCCGAAGTGGATGCCGCCTTTGCCTATGAAGAAGGCGAAGGCGACCGCAGCCTCGACTACTGGCGCCAGGCGCACCGCACTTATTTTGGCCGGCAAGGCAAGTTTCGCGAAGACATGATGCTGATGTGCGAACGCTTTCGCTTGGTCGAGGTGTTTGCGCAGGCGGAGACGCCATGAGCGGGATTGGGGTGCTATCGGTCTCTGTCGTGCCTTCTCTCACCGCTGCCTTCGCGGAGAGAGCCCCCACCCTGACCCTCCCCCGCAAGCGGGAGAGGGAATGGACAGCGTTCGCCGCGAGCGCTGAAGCACACGATAAGCCGGCCAGATTTCGCCGGGACGTTTCCCCAAGACGGCTCGGACTCCCTCTCCCGCTTGCGGGGGAGGGCTGGGGTGGGGGTGTCTCCGCAACGGAGGTGTCGATGGTTGATCCTGAGCATCCCGACTGGAAAGTCTCGGCCAGACTACGCTCCAATGCACAGGCGCTCCGCGAGAACTCGACTGACGTTGAACGAATCCTTTGGTCAGCGCTTCGCAACCATCGTCTGAATGGCGCCAGCTTCCGTCGCCAGGTGCCCATCAAGAACTTCATTGCCGACTTCGTCTGTCACGCCGCCAAACTGGTGATCGAGATCGATGGCGGCCAACATTTTTCCGATGAGGCCGAGCGACGAGACGCCGCCCGGTCGGCTGTAATTGAAGCGCAAGGCTTCAAGGTTCTTCGCTTCAGCAACCACGACGTGATGACGAACCGCGCCGGCGTGCTCGAAACGATTGCCGCTGCCGTTGCGGAGAGAGCCCCCACCCTGACCCTCCCCCGCAAGCGGGAGAGGGGACAAGAGAAGCAAACCCCATGAAATTCACGCTCTCCTGGCTGAAGGAACATCTCGACACTGACGAGCCGCTGGAAAAGCTTGCCGACAAGCTGACCATGATCGGGCTCGAGGTCGAGAACATCGAGGACAAGGCAAGGCAGCTTGCGCCGTTTTCGATCGCGCGGGTGATTTCCGCCGAGCAGCATCCGAACGCGGATCGCCTGCGTGTCTGCATGGTCGATACCGGCGACGGCGCGGCGCCGGTGCAGGTGGTCTGCGGCGCGCCGAATGCGCGCGCCGACCTGATCAGTGTGTTCTCGCCGCCCGGCACCTTCATCCCGGGCAAGAACATCACGCTGGGCGTCGGCACCATCAGGGGCGTCGAAAGCCGGGGCATGCTGTGCTCGGCGGCCGAACTGCAGATTTCCGACGACCATGACGGCATCATGGAACTGCCGGCCGATGCGCCTGTCGGCAAGGGCTATGCCGAATGGGCGGCTCTTGGCGATCCCGTCATCGAAATCAATCTGACGCCGAACCGCCAGGACTGCACCGGCGTGCACGGCATCGCGCGCGATCTCTCCGCCGCCGACATGGGCAAGTTCATCGATCCCGGCATCAAGCCGATCAAGGGCGAATTCCCCTGCCCCGTGACAGTGACGGTGGAAGACGCGACGCTGTGCCCGGGCTTCGCGCTGCGGCTGGTGCGCGGCGTCAGGAACGGCCCCTCCCCGGAATGGCTGCAGAAGCGGCTGGCCTCGATCGGGCTGCGGCCGATCAATGCGCTGGTCGACATCACGAACTTCATGACCTACGACCGCGCCCGTCCCCTGCACGTGTTCGATGCGAAGAAGGTGACGGGAAATCTCACCGTGCGGCGCGCGAAGGACGGCGAGAGCCTGCTGGCGCTCGACGGCCGCACCTACACGCTCGATCCCGCGATCTGCGTCATATCAGACGAGCACGGCGTCGAATCGCTCGCCGGCATCATGGGCGGCGAGACCTCGGGCTGCGACGAGAACACGACCGACGTGCTGATCGAATCGGCGCTGTGGAACGAGATCAACATCGCGCAGACCGGGCGCAAGCTCGGCATCAATTCGGATGCGCGCTACCGCTTCGAGCGCGGCGTCGATCCGGCCTTCATGGTGCCGGGCCTGGAGCTTGCGACCAGGATGGTGATGGAACTCTGCGGCGGCGCGCCGTCGGAGACCGTCGTCGTCGGCAAGGCTTTTGGCGACGACCGCATCATCGATTTCCCGCTGAGCGAGGTCAAACGGCTCGCCGGCATCGAGGTGCCGCTGGTCGAGATGAAGCGCATCCTCGGCCATCTCGGCTTCATGGTCGCCGGCAACGGACCGGTGCTGAAGGTCGCCGTTCCCTCCTGGCGCACCGACGTGCACGGCAAGGCTGACATCGTCGAGGAAGTCGTGCGCATCGTCGGCGTCGACAAGGTGCCGATGACGCCGTTCGAGCGTGGCGACGACGCCCGCAAGCCGGTGCTGACCGCGATGCAGAACCGCACCCGCCGCGCCAAGCGCGCGCTGGCGGCGCGCGGCATGGTCGAGGCCGTGACCTGGTCGTTCATCTCCAGGCCTCATGCCGAACTGTTCGGCGGCGGAAAGGGCGAGCTTGCGCTTGCCAACCCGATCGCCTCCGACCTCTCTGACATGCGGCCGAGCCTGCTGCCTGGTCTCGTCGCCGCCGCGCAGGCCAACGCCAACCGCGGCTTCTCCGATGTCGCGCTGTTCGAGGTCGGCCAGATCTTCCGGGGCGACAGGCCCGGGGACCAGTTCGTCGCCGCCGCGGGCGTGCGCCACGGCTACGCGTCCGCCACGGGCATCGGCCGGCACTGGTCGGGCTCCGCCATGACGGATGCGCTCGACGCCAAGGCCGATGCCTTCGCGGTGCTCGCGGCCGCGGGCGCGCCGATGCAGGCGCTGCAGATCGTGCCCGGTGGCGCGAGCTGGCTGCATCCGGGACGCTCCGGCACCATCCAGATCGGCCCGCAGAATGTGCTGGGATATTTCGGCGAACTGCATCCGCGCGCGTTGGAGGCGCTCGGCGCCGACGGCCCGCTTGTCGCGTTCGAGGTGATCCTCGACCGCATTCCCGATGCCAAGAAGAAGCCGACCCGCGCCAGGCCGCTGCTCGAACTCTCGGCGTTCCAGCCGGTGTCGCGCGACTTCGCCTTCATCGTCGATCGCAGCGTGAAAGCCGGCGACATCGTCCGCGCGGCGCAAGGCGTCGACAAGAAGCTGATCACTGACGTCTCCGTGTTCGACATCTATGAAGGCAAGGGTATCGACCCCGACAAGAAGTCGATCGCCATTGCGGTGACGATCCAGCCGCGCGAGAAAACCCTGACAGACCAGGAGATCGACGCGGTCGCCGCGAAGATCGTGGCCGAGGTGACGAAGAAGACCGGCGGCACGCTGCGGGGATGACGCCGCTCGTTCCGGCGGACATCAGTTTCAACGCGGCGGTTGCAATCGGCGCCGTCGCCTTCGTCTCGGGGACCGCGCGCGGATTTTCCGGATTCGGCTCGGCGCTGATCTTCATGCCGCTGGCGAGCTCGATCGCCGATCCGCGGCTGGTCGCCGCGCTGCTGCTGCTCGTCGATTTCGTCGCCGCCGCGCCGCTGCTGCCGAATGCGTGGCAGAAGGCCGACCGCAAGGCTACCGCGGTCATGGTGGCGGGCGCGCTGGTCGGCGTACCCATCGGCACCTACTTCCTCAGCCGCCTCGAGCCGGTGACGACCCGCTGGATCATTTCCGCCTTCGTGTTCGCGCTGCTGCTGCTTCTGCTCTCGGGCTGGCGCTATCGCGGCAAGGAGCATCCGTCGATCGCGGTCGGCATCGGCGGTCTCTCAGGCTTTTGCAGCGGCCTTGCGCAGACCGGCGGCCCGCCGATCGTCGCCTACTGGCTCGGCCGTCCGCTGCCTCCGGTGATTGCCCGCGCCAATATCGTATTGTTTTTCGGCGCATCGGATTTCTTCTCCGCCGTCAGCTATGCCGCGACCGGCCTGATCACGATGGATGCGATCAAGTTCGCGCTGGTGGTCGGTCCTGTCTACGGCGTCGGCGTCTGGTTCGGCGCGTCGCTGTTCGGCAAGGCCAGCGAAACGGTGTTCCGCGCGATCTGCTACGCGCTGATCGCCGCCGCCGTGATCTTCGGCCTGCCGGCGCTGGATGGCGTGCTGCGCTGACGGCGCGCAAGCGCTATTCCATCACCAGATCGCAATACGCATAGCCATCGCGCTCGACGCGTTCGCCTGTCGCGACCGTCAGCCGCCGCGAAAACATCGGTCCCGCGACCACGCAGGTATGAAACTCGCCGTTCTCGCCGCAAGCGTCGACGCCATCGGGCAGATCGGCCAGCAACGCCGCATCGAATCTGCGTCCTGCAAATTCCGCCGGCATCTTCTTCAGATCGACCGTCGCGAGAACCGCTTCCAGCCCGCTGGCGATCATCGCCCGCGCCAATGCGTCGGTCGGCCGCTCCCACAGGGGAAACACCGCCGTGATGCCGGTGCCGGCCAGCTTCTGTTCGCGATAGGCGCGGATATCGGCGAGAAAGAGATCGCCGAAGATCATATGCGTGACGCCGTCAGCGACAGCCTTTGCAACCGCCTCGCCCATCCGCGCCTCGTAGATTTCGTTCGGGCAGGGATAGGGAATCGGCACGATCCGCTGCGGCAGGCCGGCAGCTTCGCACTGCGCCTGCAATATTTCCTGCCGCACGCCGTGGATCGAGACGCGACCGAACGTCTCCGTCACCGTGGTCAGCGCGCCGATGATATCGAATTCGCCGGCGCGCATCATCTCATTCAGCGCGTAGGCCGAGTCCTTGCCGCTCGACCAGGAGATCAGGGCTTTCGGGCGGGCCATCAGTTGATCCGAGATCCCGCCCCGCGCCGCCGCTGCTTTGCCGGACGCGCTTCCGGCTCAGCATCCCGCAGCGCGCCGATCCGCCGCAGTGCCGCCTCCGCCGCCCGCTCGCCGCTGTCCCAGGCGCCGTCGATCGTTCCCCACAGCGTTTCATGGGTCGCTTCGCCGGCGAGATAGATGCAGCCGAATGGTTCGCCCAGGACCTTGCGCGAGGATTGCGCGCCGGGACCAGCCGCCGACATCGCGCCGAGCGCGAACGGCGCCGCGTTCCAGCGCGTCGCGCTCGATTTCTTGACGGCGGCGGCCGCCTCGCTGCCGAACAGTTTTGTCAGCCATTCGACCGCAAACGCCACCATCGCCTTCTCGCCCTGCGCGGAGAGATCGCGGCCGAACGAGCCGCCGACGTCGACCGTGCAGAGCGCCGATCCGCCCATGTTGGCGAATATCAGCCCGGTCTTCATCGAATCGCTCTTCTCGATGATGAGGTCGTCGCGCGAAAGCCCGAGCGGATTGCCCGGCATCTGCAGCGCGATCCGGTCGTAGCTGCCGAGGCTCAGCCTGGAAGCCGCTTCCAGCGCGCGCTTCGGAATGTCGGGCGCGAACTTGATGTTGCCTGCCGCCAGCACGTTGGTCGAGACGGTGACGACGGCGGCGCGCGCTGCGATCTTGCCTGCCGGTGTTTCCACGCTGACATCGCGGTTGCTCCAGACGATGCGGTTGGCCGGCGTCGACAGCGACAGCGGCACCTGCTCGCCGAGCTTTGCGATCAGCGTGCCCAATCCCTGACGACAGCCGATCGCGGTGTTGCGGTCCTGCGCGCGCGACTTGTCGCCGACGGAGAGGTCCTTGAGATCCTTGCCGGCGAAACTGGCGCCGAGCACGAACTCCGCGGTGCCCGCCCAGTCGCCGAGATCCTTCGGCAGCACGGAAGCGCAGGAGACGTCGAGCCGCCGCGCAGCCTCGTCGATCGCGCGGTTGGCGCGCACCACGGCCGCCAGGAACTCCTCGGTCTCGCCGGCGCGGGCGTTGCGACGGCCGATGCGGATCTTCTGGCCGGCGGGCGCGGTGATGATCTCGAGTCCCGCCGCGCGCGCGAGCCTGATCATCGGATTGGTCTCGGGATTGTGCATCCAGCGCGCGCCGCGATCGAACGGCACGTCGAAGGTCGAGCTGTCGGTCAGGCAGCGGCCGCCGATCTCGCTTGTGGCTTCGACCACAATCACCTTGCGATTCGCCGCCATGACGCGCCGCGCCGCAGCAATGCCGGCGGCGCCCGCGCCGATCACGACGATGTCAGCCTCGCGCGGCAACGGCGCCGCGCCGGCAAATTGACGTGAAAAAACCGGCGTTATCGCAAGGCCCGCGGACGCCGACAGAAAAGTGCGGCGGGTCAAAGTCATGTCATGGTTTCCACGGCCTGAACAAGCGGAGAACAGCCCGCGAACTGTGCCGCATCTCACGCCGTGCAGCAACACTCATGGTAAATCAATCATGATTGATCCCGCTTTCGCATGAACTAAATTGAAACGGCTTGCGACCATGATAAGGAAACAAAAAAAGCGGAAGAAAAGCCGGTTCAGGGGAGTTTCATGGGCGTAATGCTCGACACGATCGGTCAGTTGATCGCCGGCTACCTGCAAAAGGAAGTGCCGGGCTACGAGCCGTTTACGCCCAGCGATCCCGAGCATCTGCGCGGCGTCATCGCCGCCGGCGACGTGCTGCTGGTTGAAGGCAACAACCGCATTTCCGGCATCATCAAGTATCTCACGCAATCCACCTGGTCGCATGCCGCGCTCTATGTCGGCCCGATCGACGGCGCCAGCGAGCCCGACGGCGAACCGCACGTGCTGATCGAGGCCAATATCGGCGAAGGCGTCACCTCGGCGCCGCTATCGAAATATTTTCCCTATCACACCCGCCTCTGCCGCCCGATCGGCCTGTCCTATGAGGACCGCACCACGGTGTGCCGCTATGCCATCAACCGCATCGGCTTCGGCTACGACACCAAGAACATCGTCGACCTGATGCGCTTTTTAGTTCCGCTGCCGGTACCGCAGCGCTGGCGTCGGCGCATGATCGCGTTCGGTTCCGGCGATCCCACCAAGATGATCTGCTCGGCGCTGATCGCGCAGGCGTTCGACGCCGTGCGCTACCCGATCCTGCCCAAGATCACCCGCGCCGCCTCACGAACGGCCCGGCGCGAGATCCTGCATATCCGCGACTCCTCGCTCTACATGCCGCGCGATTTCGACATCTCGCCCTATTTCGAAATCGTCAAACCCACCATCGTGCACGGCTTCGACTACACGGCGCTGCACTGGGCCGACAAGCAGAAGCCGCTCGCGGAGGTAGCGGGCGAGTTCGGGGTGTTTCCAGAGGTCAAGTCGCCGCCACTTGTTCCTGAAGAGATTGACCAGGAAGCGCCGCTTCCAGTTGAGGAAGTGAGCGAGGAAGTCACCATCGAAGCCACGATGATCGAGCGGGTCACGGTGTCGGAACATTATCTCGCGGTCGAGTACGTCGCAGTCCGCCCGCCGGATCGCCGCATGAAACCGCGCGTGCCGGAGAAGGTGGCCTGAGAGATAAGCCCGTTCTGTCAGACCTCATCCTGAGGAGGCGCATAGCGCCGTCTCGAAGGATGAATGGCACGAACGGGGCCTCGTGGTTCGAGACGGCGCTGCGCGCCTCCTCACCATGAGGGTCGGGATCTGCCATGCACCAACGTCAGAACCTGCCCGCCACCGCATGATAACTGCTACAATCGGCGCGCGACCGCATACAGTTCAAAGTAACCCGGCACCTCACGCTAGCAAGCGCGGTATGACGATACAACAAAAAATATCATACTCTGCGCTCCGACGGAATTTCCCATGCAACGGATCACGATCACCATCGAAGACGATTTGCTCGCCGAGATCGATGCGGCGGCGGAAGCGCGCGGCTATCAGAACCGCTCGGAGATCATCCGCGATCTCGCCCGCGCCGGGCTGCAGCAGAGCGCCGAGGACGCCGCGCCCTCGGGCCAGTGCGTCGCAGCTCTTGTCTATGTCTACGATCACGCCGCGCGCGACCTCTCAAGAAGGCTGGTGCGGAATTTTCATGGCCACCACGACCTGTCGCTGGCGACGCTGCATGTGCATCTCGACGACGACATCTGCATGGAGGTGACGACGCTGAAGGGCGCCTCCAGCGAGGTCCGCCATCTCGCCGACCACGTCATCGCCGAGCGCGGCGTGCGCTACGGCCGCGTGGTGATGATCCCGACGTCACAGGACAAGAAGCCGAAGGCGCGCAAGCACGGGCATCGGCACGACTAGCTACGTCACCGATCCGAACGCCCGATCACGGCCATCAGTTCGGCGATCTTCTCACGCTGGTCGGTCTTGTCGCCGCTGGTGATGGCATGCTCGACGCAGTGCGCGACGTGATCCCGCAACACTTCCTCCTCGACCCGGCGCAGCGCGGCGCGCACGGCTGATATCTGCGTGACGATATCGATGCAGTAGCGGTCATCCTCCACCATCCTGGAGAGCCCGCGGACCTGCCCTTCGATCCGGCTGAGACGTTTCTGACAGGACGCCTTGATGTCTTTTCGCATGCGGCCTATATACCCCTACAGGGTATAGATTTCAAGTGCCGGAGCGGATGATGAGCAACAACGAAAACGCCGATAGAAATGGCGCGTCGAAGAGCGGTTGCTGTGGCGGCCACAGCCATGCCGGCCACGAGCACGTCAGCCACGGCCATCACGACGCAACCTCGGTGCGCGACCCCGTCTGCGGCATGACCGTGAACCCGGCGACCAGCAAGCACCGCTTCGACTACAAGGGCGAGACCTATCATTTCTGTTCGGCCGGCTGCCGCACCAAGTTCGCCGCCGATCCCGTCGCCTATCTGGAAAAGGACAGCAGGCCGAAGGTCGCGGTGCCGGAGGGCGCCATCTACACCTGCCCGATGCATCCGGAGATCCGCCAGGTCGGTCCCGGAAGCTGCCCGATCTGCGGCATGGCGCTGGAGCCGGAGGTTGCGAGCCTTGACGCGCCGCCCAATCCCGAACTCGCCGACATGACGCGCCGCTTCTGGATCGGCTTGGTGCTCGCGCTCCCGGCGGTCATCCTTGAAATGGGCGGCCATCTCGTCGGCGGCCATGGTTGGGTCGATCAGACCTTGTCGAACTGGATCCAGTTCGCCTTCGCCACGCCCGTGGTGCTGTGGGCCGGCTGGCCGTTCTTCGTGCGCGGCTGGCAATCGCTTCAGACGCGCAATCTCAACATGTTCACGCTGATCGCGATGGGCACCGGCGTGGCCTATGTCTACAGCGTCGTCGGCACGGTCGCGCCCAGCATCTTCCCAGACACGTTCCGCGGCCATGGCGGCGCGGTCGCAGTCTATTTCGAAGCAGCGGCCGTCATTACCGTGCTGGTGCTGCTCGGCCAGGTGCTCGAACTCCGTGCGCGCGAGGCGACGTCAGGCGCGATCAAGGCCCTGCTTCAGCTCGCGCCGAAGACCGCGCGCCGCATTGGCGAGGATGGTGCGGACCACGAAGTTGAAATTGATGCGCTCGCCGTTGGCGACAGGCTGCGTGTGCGACCAGGTGAGAAGGTGCCGGTCGACGGCATCATCCTGGAGGGCCGCTCCTCGCTCGATGAGTCGCTGGTCACGGGCGAATCGATGCCTGTTACCAAGGAGGTTGGCAGCAAGGTCATTGCCGGCACGCTGAATCAATCCGGTGGCTTCATCATGCGCGCCGAGAAAGTCGGGCGCGACACGCTGCTGTCGCAGATCGTGAAGATGGTAGCGGATGCGCAGCGCTCACGCGCGCCGATCCAGCGGCTGGCTGATCAGGTGTCCGGCTGGTTCGTGCCCATCGTGATCGTCGTGGCGCTGATCGCGTTCGGCGCCTGGGCCTGGTTCGGGCCCGAACCGCGTATGGCGTTCGGCCTCGTTGCCGCCGTCAGCGTGCTCATCATCGCCTGTCCCTGCGCGCTCGGCCTTGCCACGCCGATGTCGATCATGGTCGGCGTCGGGCGCGGCGCGCATGCCGGCGTGCTGATCAAGAACGCCGAAGCGCTGGAGCGCATGGAGAAGGTCGATACGCTGGTGGTCGACAAGACGGGCACGCTGACCGAGGGCAAGCCGAAGGTCGTCAGAATCGTGCCTGCGGCGGGATTCGACGAAGCGGAAATTCTGCGGCTGGCGGCAACGGTGGAACGCGCGAGCGAACATCCGCTGGCCGATGCCATCGTGCGCGCGGCCACCGACCGCAAGCTTGATCTCGGCAAGGTCGAGGCGTTCGATTCGCCGACCGGCAAGGGCGCCACCGGCAAGGTCGACGGCAAGAGCATCGTGCTCGGCAATGCGAATTTCCTGCGATCGCTCGGCATCGACGCGCAGCCGTTGAATGACCAGGGCGAGCGCCTGCGCGGCGAGGGCGCGACCGTGATCAGCATGGCCGTCGATGGCCGGCTGGCGGGGCTGTTCGCCATCGCCGACCCGGTCAAGGCATCGACGCCTGACGCGCTGAAGGCGCTGGCGGCGGAAGGCATCAAGGTGATCATGCTGACCGGCGACAACCGCACCACGGCGAATGCCGTTGCGAAGAGCCTCGGCATATCCGAGGTCGAGGCGGAAGTGCTGCCCGATCAGAAGAGCGCGGTTGTCGCCAGGCTGCAGAAGGCCGGGAAGGTCGTTGCGATGGCCGGCGACGGCGTCAACGACGCGCCGGCGCTCGCCGCGGCCGAAGTCGGCATCGCCATGGGCACCGGCACCGATGTCGCGATGGAGAGCGCAGGCGTCACGCTGCTGAAGGGCGATCTCACCGGCATCGTTCGCGCCCGCCGCCTGTCGGAGGCGACGATGAGCAACATCAGGCAGAACCTGTTCTTCGCCTTCATCTACAACGCCGCCGGCATCCCGATCGCCGCGGGCATCCTCTATCCGACCTTCGGCCTGCTGCTGTCGCCGATCATCGCTGCCGCCGCGATGGCACTGTCGTCGGTGAGCGTGGTCGGCAACGCGTTGCGGCTGCGGATGACAAGGCTGTAGTTGCGTCAGGGAACGTCACCCTGGACGTCGTCATGCCCGGGCCTGTCCCGGGCTTGACGAATGTTAGTTCAGGCCGCCCTGGCTGCCGTTCCGCGCGGCAATCCGGCCCGCGCCAGCCCGCCATACAGCGCCTCGCCCGGCATTTCCGCTTTCAGGATCTCGCGCACCGCGACCAGCTTCTCGATGTCGATGCCGGTCTTGAATCCCTTGCTCTCGCACAGGAACACCAGATCCTCGAACACGACATTCCCGGTCGCGCCCGGCGCGAACGGGCAGCCGCCGAGGCCGCCGAGCGATCCGTCGAGCACCCGCGCACCGGAATCGAGGGCGGCGGAAGCGTTGGCGATGCCCATGCCGCGCGTATCGTGCAGGTGGATGCAGATCGGCTTTGCGCCCGCGATCTTCACCGCGCCCGCGACGACGTCGCCGACCTGCTTCGGTCCCGCATAGCCGACGGTATCGGCGATCGCGACCATGTCGACGCCGGCCTCGAACAGCTTTTCCGTCAAGCGCAGCACTTCCTTTGGATCCACCGGGCCGACGATCGAGCAGCCCAGCGCCATCGAGATCGCGGCGTTCACGACCGGCCTGTGCGCGCTGGCGTCGCGCAACTCGCAGAGGCGCCGGACATTTGCGATGGCGGAGTCGCGCGAGCGGTTGGCGTTGGCCTGGCTGTGCTCCTCGGTCGCCGAGACCACGCTTGCGATTTCGGCCACGCCTGACGCCAGCGCCTCATTGACGCCGCGCTCGTTCAGGGTCAGCGCAATGCCATAGGCGCCCGGTAGCGAGGCCACCGTCGCGATGATGTCCCTGATATCGACGAATTGCGGAAAGGTCTTTGCCGGCAGGAACGAACCGACCTCGAAATGCCGCACGCCGGCGGCATATTCGTCGCGGATCCAGCGCTGCTTGGCCTCCGTCGACGGGAATTTCTTCACGAGCTGCAAGCCATCGCGCAGGCCCACTTCACGCAGGATGATCCTGTTGTCGGGATAGATTTCCTGGACACCGCTCATGGCCACCTCACCTAGCTGTTTTTGACGACAGTCTTCTCTCCCGGGGCCGGCAGGCTCTTGCCGAAGCCCTTGCACGTATCTACCTCTCGCGAGGGTTTGTTCACAAGGGTAGAACCGCCATGTTCGACGCCGCCGTCAAGGCGCTTTCGCAGATGCTGTCGCCGCCGATGCGTTCCATCCTGTGGCGCTCGATCGGGCTGGCACTGGTGCTGATCACGGTGCTGGCGATCGGGCTGCAGCGGCTGCTGAGCTGGTTCGCCGATTACGGCGAGGGCTGGGCCGAAGCCATGCTCGGCCCCGGCTTTCACACCTCGCTCCACATCCTTTCCTGGATCATCTCGATCGCGGCCGGGCTCGGCGTCGTGCTCGGCGGCATCTTCCTGATGCCGGCGGTCACCTCGCTGATCGCGAGCGTGTTCGTCGACGATGTCGCCGAGCATGTCGAGCGCGAGCATTATCCGGCGGAGCGGCCCGGCGACGCGCTGCCGCTCGGTGTCGCGGTTCCCGAGGGCATCAAGACCGCGCTGCTGACCATCCTGGTCTATCTGATCGCCCTGCCCTTCGTGCTGTTCGCCGGCGCCGGCTTCATCATCTTCTTCATCGCCACCGCCTGGCTGCTCGGGCGAGAATATTTCGAACTCGCGGCGATGCGCTTCCGCTCGCCGGCCGAAGCCAAGGCGATGCGCAGGGACAATGCGGCGACCGTGTTCACCGCAGGCCTCTTCATCGCCGCCTTCGTGTCGATCCCGATTGTCAATCTGGCGACGCCGGTGTTCGGCATGGCCTTCATGGTCCACATGCACAAGCGCCTGTCGGGGCCGCGGCCCGAGCTGATCGAGCCGGCGCGGCGGGAAATGTCGGCGCGCTGACCGGCGTTACCGCACGGCGACGCCGCACTTCCGCAGGACGCCTTTCGCAAAGCCGAACGGCGCCGGCATGAACGGACCCGGCGGCGCCCGGGTGATCAGCGCCGTGAAGCCGAGCGCCGCCATGGCCATCCAGAAGCACAGCCAGAAGCCGTCGATATAGGCGAGCACGTTCGCCTCGCGCTGCACCAGCGCCGACAGCTTGCCCAGTGCGCGCGCCGGCGCGAGCGCCGCGCCGTGGCTGGCGTAGGATTCCGAAAGCAGCTTGAGCATGCGCGTGACATCCACGCTGCCGTTCTGAACATGCGAGCCCAGATAGTTGGAATGGACCTGCTCGCGGACGCGCAGCCATGTCCCCATCAGCGCGACGCCGATCTCGGCGCCGCCAAGCCGCATGATCTGAATGTAGGCGGCGAATGCGGTCGCGCGGGACGGATCGGAATTGGACACCGCCAGGATGATGATCGGCAGCAGCGTGAACGCCTGTCCGATCGATGTCAGCAGCACGATGCCGGTGAAGTCCTCGCGTGCCCATTCATGGCTAAGCCGGGTTCCCCAGAGATTAGCGGCGGCGAAGGCCGACAGCCCCACCACCAGAACGGTACGGGCGTCGAAATGCCGGAGCAGGAGGATCGACAGCGGCGCCAGCAGGAACATCGGCAGCGCGCCCCAGACCAGCAGCAGCGCGCCGGTTTGTTCGGGCCTGAGCTGGCCGACGACGCTGAGGAAATTCGGCACCAGCGACGAATTGCAGAGCGAGGTGAGCGTGTAGAGCAGGATGACGACGAGCGAGAGCCCGATATTGCGCGAGAACAGCACATTGAAATGCGCCCACGGCTGCGGGACCAGCATCTCATTGATCAGGAACAGGACGAACAACGCGCCGCCGCTCAACAGCAATGCCATGACGGTGCCGGATTCAAGCCAATCCAGCCGGTTGCCCTGATCCAGACCGGCGTAGATCATCGAGACCGCCGCCCCGAGCAGCAGCATTCCGCCCCAGTCGGCATCCTGCAGGAGCGCCCGGTTGACCGGCTCCCGGGGCGTTCCGAGATAGACCATCAACGCCATCAAGGGCGCGATCACCGCACCCTGCCAGTAGATCCAATGCCAACCCCAGTGGTCGACGTAAAAGCCGACCAGCGACGTCGAGGTATCGAGCGCAAAGCCGACGCGGATGGAATAGATGGCGATCGCCGGCAGCCACCATTGTATCGGCAGGTTGCGGAAGACGATCATCAAGGTCGCGGGCACGAAGGTGCCGAGCAGCATGCCATGCAGGATGCTGAGCGCGAGCAGCGTGGGATAGTCGCGGACGAACGGGATCGCCAGCGAGACCAGCGCATAGACGAGGCTCGGAATGCCGAGCACGCGGCGCAGGCCGAAGACGGTCGCAAGCCAGGCGATTGCGGGCGCGACAAGGATCTGCGACCCGATCCCCGCGGTGGAGAGCCAGGCGCCCTCGTCGAACCCCAGCGAAAACGCGCCGCGCAGATCGGCCAATCCGACCGTGGTCAGGCGGCTGTCGAAATTCGCCAGGAACGCCCCGAGCAGTACGGCGCCAACCGCGAACAGCGGGTGAGGGGCGACGCCGCCGCGCGATATCGGCCCACGGTCGGCGAGATCATTTTCCGCCATCCGCTCGCGCCCCGGTATCGATATTCGTGACGACCGACATGCCTGGCAGCAGACGCTCCAGCAAGGGCTGGTCCTTGTCGAGCCGGATCCGGACCGGAATGCGCTGCACGACCTTGGTGAAATTGCCGGTGGCGTTGTCGGGCGGCAGCAATGCGAATTGCGATCCGCTGGCCGGAGAGACACGCTCGACGCGACCGCGCAGGATTTCCGACGGGAAGCTGTCGACGGAGATCTCCACGGGCTGGCCCGGCTTGACCCGCGTCAACTGGGTCTCCTTGTAATTGGCGATCACATACACATTCGGCAGCGGCACCACATTGATGAGGCTGCTGCCGATATTGACGTAGTCGCCAGCCTGAACCAGCCGTTCGCCGACGACGCCGTCGAAGGGCGCGACGATCCTGGTGTAACCGAGCTTCAGCCGCGCTGCGGCGAGCGCCGCCTGCGCGCCCAGCAGGTCGGCGGCGCGCTGCTTCTTGGTTCCGGCCAGTACCTCCATCTGGTGCTTTTGCGCGGCGATGACGGCCCGGCTGGCACGAACGTCGGCCTGCGCCCTGGCGAAGGCTGCGATCGCCTGTTCGAGTTTCTGGCGCGTACCGGATTCGGTCTGCGACAGCGATTGCTGGCGTTCCTGTTCCTGGCGCGCCTCGACTTCCTGCGCGGAGGCCGACACCAGCGCCGCCTCGGCCTGTGCGATGGTGGCGTATTGCAGTTCGACCTGGTTGTTCAGATTATCGAGCGCGGCCTGCGCCGCCGCGACGCCGGCTTCGGCCTGCGCGACCTGGGCCTGATAATCAGCGGGGTCGATCTGCACCAGCAGATCGCCGGCCTTGACCCGCTGAAAATCGTTGACGGCGACCGTCAACACCTCGCCGGCGACCCGGCTGCTCAGCCGGGTCAACTCGGCCCGCACATAGGCGTCGTTCGTCGTCTGGATCGCGGCGCGGCCGACCCAGGCATCCCAGCGCAATGTGGCCAGCACAACGAAGGCGAGCGCCACCAGCACCGCGAACAGCGGCAGCGCAAACCGGCCCCACGCGCCGCGCGATGGAGACGACGGTTGAGCCGCGACCGCGTGAGCCGCTGCGACCTGGGAGGGCGGCGCTCCGGCCTGATCAATGGGTGCCGGGCTGGTTTGATCCTGCTGACTCAAGCCGCTCTCCCAGAGCCATGCTGCCCGCATCGCTTGACGGCGCGCCGGAAGACATGATGGCGATCATGCCTCAGACCGTCTTCTCCGGCCAGCGGCAAAGATCGTTGATCAGGCATACCTCGCAGCGCGGCTTGCGCGCGAGGCAGGTGTAGCGGCCGTGCAGGATCAGCCAGTGATGGGCGTGCAGCATGAATTCCGGCGGGATCACCTTTTCCAGCCCGAGCTCGACCTCGAGCGGCGTAGTGCCGGGCGCGAGCCCGGTGCGGTTGCCGACGCGGAACACATGCGTATCCACCGCCATCGTGTGCTCGCCATAGGCCATGTTGAGCACGACGTTGGCGGTCTTGCGTCCGGCGCCCGGCAGCGTCTCGATCTCGGCGCGGGTGCGCGGCACCTCGCCGCCGAACTCGTCGATCAGCTTCTGCGATAGCGCGATGACATTCTTCGCCTTGTTGCGGTAGAGCCCGATGGTCTTGATGTAGTCGCGCACTTTCTCTTCGCCGAGCGCCAGCATCTTTTCGGACGTATCGGCGACCGCAAAAAGCGCCCGCGTCGCCCTGTTGACGCCGGCGTCGGTCGCCTGCGCCGACAGCACCACCGCCACCAGCAGCGTGTAGGGATTGAGATGTTCCAGTTCGCCCTTCGGCTCCGGGTTAGCCTTGCGAAACCGGCTGAAGGCCTCGTGGACCTCGGCCGGCGTCCAGGGTTTTGGCTTGGGAGATTTCTTCGCCGCCCGCTTGGGGAGAGACTTGGCGGCCTTCCGTGCCGCTTTCTTCGGCACGGATGGCGCGCCGGCTTTTCTGACGCTAACAGAGCGGATGATTTTGGCCATGATCGGGATATACTGACACGCGATGACCGCAAGCAACGACTTTGAACCGACGCTCGATCAGCCGACGCTGTTTTCGGCGCATGTCACGCCGCATCGCTCGCTCAACCGCACCGGGTTTCTGGTGCTGATGACCCTGATCGGTGCGGTGAGCTTTGTCGCCGGCATCGCCTTCTGGATGATGGGCGCGTGGCCGATATTCGGCTTTTTCGGTCTCGACGCGCTGGTGATCTACTGGGCATTCCGGATCAATTTCCGCAGCGCCAGCGCCACCGAGGACATCCTGGTGACGCCGTCTGAATTGCGGGTGCGGCGGGTCAGCCATCGCGGCCATTTGATCGAATGGTCGTTCAATCCGCTCTGGGTGCAGCTCGAACAGACCGGCGATCCGGAATTCGGCATCGAACACCTCTATCTGGTCTCCCGCGGCCGCCGGCTTGTCATCGGCCATTTCCTCGGACCCGAAGAAAAGGCAAGCTTTGCCAAAGCCTTACTGGCGGCGCTGCAAACTGCCAAGCGGGGCGTCACCTATAATCCAGTTGGTTGATACCTGTCAGGAATCGGGTGGTTTGAGCCGCGCATGAGCCCTAAATCAGACCCCATGATGATATCAGCGATACATGACCAGCGCCTGGCCAAGCCGGGCCCACAACACACTGCCGCGCTGCGCGATTACGATTCCGTGCGCCGCGCGATTGCTTTCATCTCGGAGCACTGGCGCGCGCAGCCGACCATCGAGGCGATGGCGGATGCCGCCGCCGTCACGCCGGATGAACTGCATCATCTGTTCCGCCGCTGGGCCGGGCTGACGCCGAAGGCGTTCATGCAGGCGCTCACGCTCGACCATGCGAAGGGCCTGCTGCGCGATTCCGCCAGCGTGCTCGATGCCGCGCTCGACTCCGGCCTCTCCGGCCCGGGCCGGCTGCACGACCTGTTCGTCACGCACGAGGCGATGTCGCCGGGCGAATGGAAGAACGGCGGCGCCGGCATGACGCTGCGCTACGGCTTCCACGCCTCCCCGTTCGGCACCGCGATCGTGATCGCGAGCGAACGCGGCCTTGCGGGTCTTGCCTTCGCCGATCCCGGCGAGGAGCCGGCGGCGTTTGCCGACATGAAGCGGCGCTGGCCGAACGCGACCTATGTCGAGGACCACGACGGCACGGTCGGTCTCGCGCAGCGCATCTTCGATACGCGGCTGTGGCGGGCGGACCAGCCACTCCGCGTGGTGCTGATCGGCACCGATTTCGAGGTGCGGGTGTGGGAGACGCTGCTCAAGATCCCGATGGGCCGCGCGGTCTGCTATTCCGACATCGCCAACACGATCAAGAACCCGAAGGCCTCGCGCGCGGTCGGCGCCGCGGTCGGCCGCAACCCGGTGTCGTTCGTGGTGCCCTGCCATCGCGCACTCGGCAAGGGCGGCACGCTGACCGGCTATCACTGGGGCATCACCCGCAAGCAGGCGATGCTCGGCTGGGAAGCCGGCCAGGTCGGATTGCATTAGTTTCGCGAATGTCGTTCCGGGGCGATGCGAAGCATCGAACTATGGTGCGCAATTGCGCACCTGAGAACCTCGAGATTCCGGGTTCGCCCTTCGGGCGCCCCGGAATGACAGCCTACCCAGCCAGATCGACCTTCGACGCCACCGTCGAATCCGGATTGAGCCGGTAGATCACCGGCACGCCGGTCGCCAGCTCGCGCTTCAGGATCTGCTCGGGCGTCAGCTTCTCCAGCACCATGATCAGCGCGCGCAGCGAATTGCCGTGGGCTGCGACCAGCGTGCGCTGGCCGCGCAGCACGCCCGGCAGAATTTCCTTCACGTAATAGGGCAGCGCGCGCGCCAGCGTGTCCTTCAGGCTCTCGCCGCCGGGCGGCGACACGTCGTAGGAGCGGCGCCAGATCAGCACCTGGTCCTCGCCCCACTTCTTGCGGGCGTCGTCCTTGTTCAGTCCGGAGAGATCGCCATAGTCGCGCTCGTTGAGCGCGACGTCCCTCGTCGTCGGCAAATCGGTCTGGCCGATCTCGGCCAGCATCAGCTTCAGCGTGTGCTGGGCGCGCGTCAGGTCGGAGGTGAAGGCGACGTCGAAGGTCAGCCCCTGCGCCTTCAATTTGCGGCCGGCGTCCCTGGCTTCAGCGATGCCCTGCTCGGTGAGGTCAGGGTCCTTCCAGCCCGTGAACAGGTTCTTCAAATTCCATTCGCTCTGCCCGTGACGCACGAGCACAAGAAGACGTTCGCTCATTGTTGGGATTTTCCGTTGTTCGATTCTTCAGAAGTCGGCAAGCCCCAGCACGTCGGCCATCGTGTAGAAGCCGGGCTGCCGGCGATGCGCCCATAGCGCGGCCTTGACCGCGCCTTGCGCGAACATGGTCCGGTCCTCGGCGCGGTGGGTGAATTCGATGCGCTCCATCGGACCGGCGAAGATCACGGAGTGATCGCCGGTGACGGTGCCGCCGCGCAGCGCGGCAAAACCGATATCGCCCGGCCGGCGTGCGCCGGTCTGTCCGTCGCGCCCGCGCACCGAGCGGGCGTGCAGGTCGATGCCGCGGCCGGCGGCGGCGGCTTCCCCGAGCAGGAAGGCGGTGCCCGAGGGCGCGTCGATCTTGGCCTTGTGATGCATCTCGACGATTTCGATATCGAAGCTTTCGTCCAGCGATTTTGCGACGCGCTTGACCACCGCGGCGAGCAGATTGACCCCGAGGCTCATATTGCCCGATTGGACCACCTTGGCACGCGAGGTAACGCTCTTGATCACGGCCATGTCAGAGGCCGACAGGCCGGTGGTTCCGACGATGTGCACGAGGCCGCGCTGGGCGGCAATCGCGACATTGGCGATGGTCGCGGCCGGCACGGTGAAATCGACAATGCCGTCGGCATTGGCCGACAGCGCCCAGAGGTCGGCGGAAAGCTTGATGCCGTTTTCCGGCAGGCCCGCGAGCACGCCGGCATCCTTGCCCAGCAGCTCCGACCCCGGCGCTTCCAGCGCGCCGGCCAGGACAGCGCCCGGCGTTTCGGAAATGACGCGCACCAGCGCGCGGCCCATCCGGCCGCCGGCCCCCGCAACGATCAATCGCATATCGGCCATGGCTTCACCTCTTCACGCCCTATAGCGGGATGAGGCCGTTCCGGCAACCGATCAGGGCCCGGCCACGCTCGTCATGCCCGGGCTTGCCCCGGCATGACGGGAGAGCGACGTACTCCAATCCCCACTACGGCTGCGGGCCGTCATAGCCCTCGATGACGATCAGCTCCGCGATCGAGTGTGGCTGCCGCAATTTGATGTTGGCCTGGTATTCCGGTGAGTTATAGCAGGCCAGCGCCTGCTCGTAGCTGTCGAACTCGATCACGACGTTGCGCGAGCGGCTCTGGCCCTCGACCGCGTTGAACTTGCCGCCGCGCACGACATAGCGCCCGCCGAATTTCTTGAAGATCGTAGGATTGGCCGCCGCATAGGGCTTGTAGCCCTCGTCACTGTTCACGTCGACGCGCCCGATCCAGTATCCCTTCGCCATCTCACTCTCCCGTTTCCTGGTCTGCAAGTTCTACTACACAAGCGCCTGCCTGATCTCCGCCTGGATGGCATCCGCCGCCGCCTTGGGGTCGGCGGCTTCCGTGATCGGGCGCCCGACCACGAGGTAATCCGCGCCGGCGGCGATCGCGCGCGCCGGCGTCATGATGCGCTTCTGGTCGCCGGTCGCCGCACCCGCCGGGCGGATGCCCGGGGTCACCAGGTTCATCTGGTGGCCGACGATCTTGCGCAAGGCCGCCGCCTCTTCCGGCGAGCTGACGAGGCCATCGACGCCGAGCACCTGCGCCTGCTGCGCGCGCGCCTCGACGAGATCGGAGACATTGAGGCGATAGCCCGCGGCGTGAAGATCGCCGTCGTCATAGGAGGTCAGCACGGTCACGGCCAAGATCTTCAGGCTCGATCCGGCGCGCGCCTCGACCGCGGCCTTCATGGTCTGCGGATAGGCGTGCACCGTGAGGAAGGTCGCGCCGAGCCTGGCGACGCTCTCGACGCCGCGCGCCACCGTGTTGCCGATGTCGTGCAGCTTGAGATCGAGAAAAACCTTCTTGCCCGACTTCGCCAGTTGCTGCGCCAGCGGCAGTCCGCCGGCATAACCCAACTGATAGCCGATCTTGTAGAAGCTGACGCTGTCGCCGAGCCGCGCGATCATCGCTTCCGCCTCCGCCACTCCGGGCAGGTCGAGAGCGACGATCAGGCGGTCCTTCGCTGCGATATCGGCTGGCTGCATGTCACCTCACATCATGCGTTGGGAAACGTCGATCAGCTGCCGCA
>OEIU01000281.1_pt1 | contig 51210 bp, 49 predicted proteins | sample 1539221 | NCBI WGS metagenome assembly OEIU01 (sample SAMN03792071, study PRJEB22550) | activated sludge metagenome | feature: wastewater treatment plant; material: activated sludge; isolation source: Wastewater treatment plant of a petroleum refinery complex | place: Argentina: Zarate | collected... | reverse complement strand
GGGGAGGGCCGAGTCGCGCCGAAGGCGCGAACCGGGGTGGGGGGCGTCGACGCGAGCACCTAAACCTCACGACAGGCGGAGCCGCCCCCACCCGGCTCGGCCTTCGGCCGAGTCCGCCCTCCCCACCGCAAGCGGGGGGAGGGTTGGCGCAGCGGAAGCCCCCACGATTCGCCGTGGAGAAATACGGTTTCCGGTTTGTTCTCTTTACCCTCCTCCGCTAGCTTCGAGATCCGGCGAATCAGTGTGTGAGTTCAGATGGCCGAACGCGATCTCTTCGGCGGAGGCGGTGCGGCGCTCCGCAAGGTGGCGGATGCGATGCGGGCCGCGTCGGCGCCTCAGCCGGCTCCCGCGGCCTCGCCCGCGCGCCCGAGGCGGAGCGCCCCGACCGGCGGCGCTGCCGCCCAGCCTGCCGCGGCGGCGGATTACGACGCTTCCGCCATCGAGGTGCTGGAGGGGCTCGAGCCGGTCCGGCGCCGGCCCGGCATATATATCGGCGGCACGGACGAGCGGGCCCTTCACCACCTCTTCGCGGAGGTAATCGACAACTCGATGGACGAGGCGGTCGCGGGCCATGCGAGCTTCATCGAGGTGGAGCTGGAGGAAGGCGGCTTCCTCACCGTCACCGATAACGGCCGCGGCATCCCGGTGGACCGGCATAAGAAGTTCCCCGGCAAGTCCGCGCTCGAAGTCATCATGACCACGCTGCATGCGGGCGGGAAATTCGATTCGAAGGTCTACGAGACCTCGGGCGGCCTGCACGGCGTCGGCGTCTCGGTCGTCAATGCCCTCTCCGACCTGCTCGAGGTCGAGGTGGCCCGCGAGCAGACGCTCTACCGGCAGTTCTTCTCGCGGGGCATCCCGCAAGGCCCCCTCGCCGAGGTCGGGCGCGTGCACAACCGGCGCGGCACCCGCATTCGCTTCCATCCCGATCCGCAGATCTTCGGCGAGGCCGCCCGTTTCGTGCCGCGGCGCATCTTCAAGATGGCGCGCTCGAAAGCCTATCTCTTCGGCGGGGTCGAGATCCGCTGGCGCTGCGCCCCCTCCCTCCTCGCCGGGACCGACAATGTCCCGGCCGAGGCGGTCTTCCGCTTTCCCGGCGGCCTGCGCGATTATCTCCTGCGCGAGATCGAGGGCGCGACCCAGGTCGCCGAGGGCCTCTTCACGGGCAAGGTGACGAAGCCCGGCGGCCATGGCTCGCTTGAATGGGCGCTCGCCTGGCTCGCGGATGCGGACGGGTTCTCCACCTCCTATTGCAACACCATCCCGACGCCGGAGGGTGGCACGCACGAGAACGGGCTGCGCCTCGCGCTGCTGCGGGGCCTGCGCGACCATGCCGAGCGGGTCGGGCAGCAGAAAAGGGTGGCCGCCGTCACGACCGACGACGTCATGGCGCAATGCGCCTCGATGCTGTCCGTCTTCATCCGCGAGCCGGAATTCCAGGGCCAGACCAAGGACAAGCTGGCGACGAGCGAGGCGACGCGCATCGTGGAGGGCACCATCCGGGACGCCTTCGACCACTGGCTGGCCGCCTCCCCCCAGCAGGCCAACAAGCTGCTCGACTGGGTGGTCGAGCGCGCCGAAGAGCGGCTTCGCCGCCGCGCGGAGAAGGAGGTCGCCCGCAAGAGCGCGACCCGCAAGCTGCGCCTTCCCGGCAAGCTCGCCGACTGCACCCGCGCGGGCGCGGCGGGCTCCGAGCTTTTCATCGTCGAGGGCGATTCGGCCGGCGGCAGCGCCAAGCAGGCGCGCGACCGGGCGACCCAGGCCGTCCTGCCGTTGCGGGGCAAGATCCTGAACGTCGCCTCGGCCGGCCGGGACAAGCTCGTCGCCAACCAGCAGCTCTCGGACCTCGTCCAGGCCCTCGGCTGCGGCACCGGGGGCCAGTACAAGGACGGAGACCTGCGCTACGAGAAGGTGGTGATCATGACGGATGCCGATGTCGACGGCGCCCATATCGCCTCCCTCCTCATCACCTTCTTCTACCGGCAGACGCCGCAGCTCATCGGGAACGGGCATCTCTACCTCGCCGTGCCCCCGCTCTACCGGCTGACCCAGGGGGCGAAGACGGTCTACGCGAGAGACGAGGCGCATCGCGAGGAGTTGCTGAGGAAGGCATTCAGGGGCTCCGCCAAGGTCGATGTGGGACGCTTCAAGGGCCTCGGCGAGATGCTTCCGGCCCAGCTCAAGGAGACGACGATGGATCCGCGAAAGCGGACGCTCCTGCGGGTGATCGTCGAGGAGGAGGAGGTGGAAGGGACTGGCGAGACCATCGAGCGGCTGATGGGAAACAAGCCCGAGGCACGCTTCGCCTTCATCCAGGAGCGCGCGGCTTTCGCGGACGAAGCCGGGCTCGACATCTGAAGGCAGCCCCGCCCGAATCGGGGCCACGCAACCAAAGGACTTGTTCTTTACCGAAACTTCACTCCGTGGCGCGAAATTCGCACTTGCTCTCTACGAGGCGGAGCCCGGTTGCATGTTCGGTGAAGAAGGCAAGAAGCGCTCATCCCTGATCGAGAGCGCGATCAAGACGGCAGTGATCATCGGCGGCGTGTCGTGGCTCGCGGCGAGCTGGATCTCGGCGGCGGCGGAGCGGCAGACGCTGGCACGGGGCGCCTGGCAGGCCAGCCATGGCGAGGATCCCGCGACCACGGGCTCGATCGGCTTAAGGGCGGCCACCGGCAGGATCGACCCCTGTGCCGCTCCTCAACGTTGAGAGAGCTTTTAGGCACCCTTCCACGCGCCTTCGTTGTTGACAGACGGGACGTTCCCCTCGATATACGCGGCGGCGGCGCAACTCGTGCAGCCGCAGGCGTCGCGCGCTCGCTGACGCCCAATGCCGGAACGTCCAGCCGGGTCCACCAGCCAGATTTTCCGGTCACAGTCGCGGGCCGCGAGCGCGTGTCCGGCATGGTCGTCGTCCTGAATGTCTTTTGCTGATCTCGGTCTGAGCGAGAAGGTTCTTCAAGCGGTCGCCGCCGCGGGTTACAGCGAACCCACCCCCATCCAGCATCAGGCCATTCCCCACGTGCTCGCGAGGCGGGACGTGCTGGGCATCGCGCAAACCGGAACGGGCAAGACGGCCGCCTTCGTCCTGCCCATGCTGACGCTGCTGGAGACGGGACGCGCGCGGGCCCGCATGCCGAGGACCCTGATCCTCGAGCCGACGCGCGAGCTGGCCGCCCAAGTCGTCGAGAATTTCGAGAAATACGGGATCAACCACAACCTGTCGGTGGCGCTCCTGATCGGGGGCGTGTCCTTCGCCGACCAGGACGCCAAGATCACGCGCGGCGTGGACGTCCTCATCGCGACGCCGGGCCGGCTGCTCGACCATTTCGAGCGCGGCAAGCTCCTTCTCACCGGCGTCGAGCTGCTCGTCATCGACGAGGCGGACCGGATGCTCGACATGGGCTTCATCCCGGATATCGAGCGGATCGCCAAGCTGACGCCCTTCACGCGCCAGACCTTGTTCTTCTCCGCCACCATGCCGCCGGAGATCGAGCGCCTCTCAGAGAGCTTCCTCCACAATCCCGTCCGCACGGAAGTGGCGCCCCCCTCCTCGACGGCCTCCACGATCACCCAGCGCCTCTTCGCCACGGGCGCCGAGAGCCATCAGAAGCGCGAGAGGCTGCGGGATCTGATCCGCAGCGCGGCCGACTTCAAGAACGCGATCATCTTCTGCAATCGCAAGCGGGAAGTCGGCATTCTTCACAAATCGCTTCAGCGGCACGGCTTCTCCGCCGCGGCCCTCCACGGCGATCTCGACCAGCGCGCCCGCATGGCGGCGCTCGACAGCTTCCGAAGCGGCGAGATTCCCCTCCTGGTCGCGAGCGACGTCGCCGCGCGCGGCCTCGACATTCCGGCCGTCAGCCACGTCTTCAACTACGACGTTCCCCATCACGCCGAGGATTACGTCCACCGGATCGGTCGGACCGGCCGCGCCGGCCGGACCGGCCACGCCTTCACGCTGGTCGCGCCCGGCGACGAGCGGTCCCTCGCGGCGATCGAGACGCTGATCGGCCAGCCGGTGACCTGGGAAGGGCCCGATCTCAGCAGCCTTCCCGAACCTTCGGAGCGGCCGCGCTCCTCCCGCGGCCGGGGCGAGCGCGCCAGCTCTTCGCGGAGCGGGCGGGACGATCGCGGACGGCGGGGGCGCGAGAGAGAAGATCGCCCCGCAAAGGCTCTCCCCAAGCCGCGCGAGCCGCGCGAGGAAAAGACGCTCGCAGCCGAGCCCGCCCGGCGGCGCGCGCAACCGAGGCCGGAGCGGGATTCGAGACCCGACCGGGATTCGGATGGGACGGGGGTCGTCGGCCTCGGCGACCACGTCCCCGCCTTCCTGGCCCGCGCCCCCCGGCCACGCTCCGGGAGGTGACGGCAACGACGTTCCGACCGTCGTCGGGCCGTGTTTCTCGTCAGTTCGAGCGGAGAACGAAGCGGCGGTTGTCCTGCTGCACCGGCCGCGCGTTGTTCGGATAGAGCTTGGCGAAGCTCGCGACATCCGCGGCGGCGACCGGGACCGGATTCGTCAGCACCAGCCATTCGACGACTTCCGAGCAGGGCGGCGTCGTCAGCGAACCCGAATAGCGATAGTAGGACAACTCGGCCGGCAGCAGCGCATTCGGATCGATGCCGGCGGGCGCCGGCACGGGAGGCCCTTCCGCCTTCGGCATGCCCGCGATGATCTTGCCGAAGGTCGGATTCGACGCCCCCTCCACCAGCAGCACCCCGATCACCGCGAGCCCCCCGGAGCCCTGGTGGACGAAATGCGCTTCCATCGGAAAATTCCGGCCCGCGACCAGGTGCTCGCTGGGCCGGTGGAAATGCAGTTGAACCAGCTTGTAGTCGGCATCGCCGAGCTTGAGGCCGCTGCCCTCGGCGAAATTGACCTGGATCGTGTGCCCGTTATTGACGATGGTGTCGGCCTTCTTCGCCCAGGCCAGTTTCAGCGGCGGGAGCTGGGATGTGATCGTGGGACCGATATCGATCGGCGATTGCTGGGCGCCGACCGTGCAGGTCTTGCTGGCGGCGTCGAGGTCGCCCCATTTGGCGGGCCCGGTCGCCCCCTCGTAGCTCCAATGCGCGGCCTCCGCCGCGAAGCTCCTGGACGAGCAGAGCGGGCAAGCCGCCAATCCGGCAAATGTCTTCAGCAGGCTACGACGATCCATGGGCACCTCCATGCCCAGGATACGCTGTTTGCCGGCAGCGAGGAACGGGGATTCAGCGGAGCCGCTCGGGGGCGGCCGGCGTGATCGCCACCGATTCCCCGCAGCCGCAAGCCGAAGTCTGGTTCGGATTGTTGAAGGTGAAGCCGGAGGACATCTTCGTCGTCTGGAAGTCCATCTCCGTGCCGAGCAGGAAGAGGATCGCCTTCGGGTCGATCAGGATCTTCACGCCCTTGTCCTCGACGATCTCGTCGTGAGGACCGATCTCCTCGGCATATTCCATCGTGTACGACATGCCGGCGCAGCCGCCGTTCTTCACGCCGACGCGCAGCCCGGCGATCGGCTTGTCCATGCGGGACATGATGGCGCGCACGCGCTCGGCGGCGGCATCGGTGAGGGAGACGACCTTGAAGCCGGGAGCGGCCATGAGCGATTCCGAGGCTGGCTGAGGCAATGACATGTAGGGCCTGAGGCGGGCTTTTCAAATATCCCGCACCCGCGAGAAGGAGAAAGCCGCAAGTCCCACATGCAGGTCGCGCAGGCCGTCGGCGCAGAGGTCGCGTGGATCGGACAGAAGGGTCAGCTCGACCTCGCCCCCCTTCTCGACCCTGGCTCCGAGGCGAATCTCCTGCGGCGCAGCCCCCCGCAGCCTCGCCTCCTCCTGCATGCCGCCGCTTTCCAGCCGCAGCCTCGCCTCGTCCAGGCCGGGCGGCGGGACGAGCCGGAGCGTCACCACCAACTCCTCGCCCGGCGCCTCGTCCGTGAAAAAGCGAAGCTTCGCCTCCGGGCGGCTGCTCCAGGCCCCCCAGCTCTCGAGCCCGTGCCAGCCTTCCGCCAGGGCGAGCCGGGCGACCTTGTGGCTCCAGGGCCGGAGGACGTCGCCCGGCAGGTTCTCCAGGGAATAGGCGATATCCGCCTTCAGCAGCGGCACCTTCTCCACCGACGCGGCGGAATCCTCCGCCAGGGCCTCGACCGCCTCGTGGAAGGAGAAGGTCGTCTCGTCCCAGCTCCGCGGCCGGAAGGCGGCCGCAATGGCGCGCTCCCGATCCCGCCGATGGGACGGATCGAAAATCGCGCGCTCGAAGACCTCGAAGGCGGAAAGAGGGTCGCAGGGATCGATATAGTCGCAGAAATCCCCGCCCACCTCCGGGATCGAGCTGCTCTTCGAGGCGACGCACAGCTTGCCCGCCGCGAGGCTCTCGCCCACCGGCATGCCCCAGCCCTCGACGAAGCTCGGAAAGGCCGTGAACAGGCAACCGCGATAGAGCGCCAGAAGCTCGCCGTCGCCGAGATCGTGCTTCACGACGATCCGGCCCGCCAGGAAGCCGGTCACGCGGCAAAGGTCCCGGAATTCGGCGATCCCCCAGCCCCAATGGCCGACGAGGACCAGATCCGGGACCGCCTCCGCGCCGTATTTGCGCAGGAGCGCGGCCCAGACGTCGAACAGCAGCAGGTGGTTCTTGCGCCCTTCGAGCGTGCTCACACAGAGGACATAGGGGCGCGGATGCGCGGGCACGGCATCGACCTGCGCCATATGGGGCCCGCGCGGCAATTCATGCGGCAGCGGCACCACCCGCGCCGGGGGCCGCCGGCCCGTCTCGGTGGAGAGGAAACAGCCGAGCTGGCGCTCGACGAAGGAGGAGTTCGTCAGGAAGAAATCGCAGAGGGAAAAAACCTCCATTCCCCGCTCCCGAACCTCCGCGAGACTGGCCGCATCCACGAACCGGCCGGCGGTGAAGGGAATGAGATCGTGGATATAGGCGCAGATCCGCACGCCCCGGGCGCGGATGCCGAGGAGCGTGGGGGCGTAGTCGGGGATGATCCAATAAGCTCCCGTGATCACGTAGCGATCTCCGGGGCGGAAGATCGCGCGCCGTCCTTCGTCGCGGATCGCCGCCACATCCGCGCTCAGCTCCGCCTGCGCGGCCGTCCCGGACAGGGCCTTGCCGACGAGACGTCGCAGCCCCTCCCCCGGCAGCACGACGATCTCCCCGTCCTCGGCGGGGGCGCAGAACTCGAAGGCCGGAAGCCTGGAGGATTGCGACAGTGAGGTCAGGATCAGGCCCGAGACCACGCGCTGGATCCCGGTGACCAGCGCGCGCTCCTCCAGGACGGCGAGAAGATCGCAGATGTCGAGAAAGGCGACGGGCCCCGGCGCGGAGCGCTCGTGATCCCGGCGAGCAACGTCGCGCCGCGCTGGGACGGCGCGCGTTCCGAGGCGAAGGATGCGCCCGCCGCCGCGCGTCGCCATCTGCGCGAAGCGCGCGGCATCGAGGCCCCTTCGCAAGGCTCCCGCCTCATCGGCGAGGCCGAGTTCCTTCGCCGTCTCCATGCGAAGGGCGAAGGTCTCCACCTGCCGGGCGCCGCGCAGGCTCAGATTCGGGATGGCGAATTCATAGGCGTGCCGGCCCTCGCCGATCCCGGCCGATGTGAGGTCGGGCCTGAGGGCGCTCGCTCCCGTCATGGCGGCCGGCATGCCGTCCACGACCAGCACGACCTGCACGGGCCGGCTGAAATCGGAGGTGTCGGCGGCCCACCCGGCGACGACGCGCCTCTCGAACCTGTCGAGGTGGCCGGCGAGCGGCGTCCTGCCGGAGGGCCGCCGCAGCTTGCGGAGCAAGGCCGGCCATTTCACGATCGGGCACCTCCCTCCCGCAGGCGGCGGAGCGGGACGCGGAAGACCCCGCGTCCCGGATGGCGGGAGGGGCCCCGCTCGCCTCTCACCCCTGCTGGAGCTTGCCGTCGATCCGGCGCCAGATGTTCAGCGGATTTCCGTCCCTCAGGGCCACCGGCAGCAGGTCCTCGGGCAGGTCCTGGTAGCAGACCGGCCGCAGGAAGCGGGCGATGGCGAGCGTGCCAACCGAGGTCGAGCGCCCGTCCGAGGTCGAGGGGAAGGGTCCGCCATGGACCATGGCATGCGCCACCTCGACGCCGGTGCCGAAGCCGTTGACGAGGATGCGGCCCGCCTTGCGCTCGAGCAGCGGCAGAAGCCGGCGCATCGCCGCGTGGTCGCTCTCCTCGATATGCAGGGCGGCGGTGAGCTGCCCCTCCAGGCTCTCCAGGATCGAGACCAGTTCCGCCTCGTCCTTGCAGCGCACGACCAGCGAGGACGCCCCGAAGATCTCGTCCTGCATGGCGTGGTTGGACTTGAAGGCGGGAGCCCCCGTGCAGAACAGCCCCGGCCTGCCCTGGTAGGGGCCGCCCTCCTGGCCGCGGGCCAGGGTCTCGACCTTGTCCTGCTGGCCGAGCTTCGCGGCGCCGCCCTCATAGGCATCGAAGATGCCGGGCGTCAGCATGGTCGAGGCGGGCGCCGCCGCGACGGCTTCGGACGCCGCCTTCAGGAACTCGTCCAGGCCCGGCCCCTCGATGGCCAGGATCAGGCCGGGATTGGTGCAGAACTGCCCCGCTCCGAGCGTCAGTGCCCCGACGAAGCCCCGGGCGATCTCCGCCGGGCGCGCCTTCAGCGCCCCGGGCAGCAGGATGACCGGGTTGATGGAACTCATCTCGGCATAGACCGGGATGGGCTCGGGCCGCTCCGCCGCCACCTTCATGAGCGAGGTGCCGCCGCGCCGCGAGCCCGTGAACCCGACCGCCTTGATGCGCGGATCCGCCACAAGGCTCTGCCCGAGCTGGTAGCCGCTCACGTAGAGGAGCGAGAAGACGCCTTCCGGCAGCCCGCAATCGGCGACCGCCTTCTGCACCGCGCGGCCCACCAGTTCGGAGGTGCCGGGATGGGCCGAATGGGCCTTGGCGACGACGGGACAGCCCGCCGCCAGCGCCGAGGCCGTGTCGCCGCCCGCGACCGAGAAGGCCAGGGGGAAATTCGAGGCCGAGAAGACCGCGACCGGGCCGAGAGGCACGTTGCGCAGCCGCAGATCCGGGCGCGGCATCGGCTTCCTGTCGGGAAGCGCGGGGTCGATGCGGGGATCGAGGAACGAGCCGTCGCGCACGACCTGGGCGAAGAGCTTGAGCTGGCCGACCGTGCGGCCGCGCTCTCCCTCGATCCGCCCCCGCGGCAGGCCGCTCTCGGCCATGCAGCGCAGAATCAGCTCGTCCCCGATCGCCAGGATGTTGTCCGCGATCGTCTCCAGGAACCTGGCCCGCTCCTCGAGCGGCAATTCGCGATAGGGGTCGAAGGCGGCCCAGGCGAGCCCGCAGGCGCGGTCGATCTCCTCCTTGGTGAGGCCGGCGAATTTCGGCGCCAGCGGCTCGCCCCCCTTCGTCATGTCCACCGAGACGATCTCGCCCTGCGAGCCACGCACGGCCGCGCGGCCGATCAACGATTCACCCTTCAACGTCATCCTGTTCTCCTCCAGGCCGCGAGCGCAGCCTCCTGTCCCATCATTGTTCGAGGCTCAAATCCCCGCCGCCCGCCGGACCCGGAAAGGGCGCCGGCGAAGCGGTCAAAACTGCCTTCAGAGGCAGGCCGTAATGCCGCCGTCGACGTAGAGCACATGCCCGTTGACGAAAGAAGACGCGTCGGAGGCGAGGAAGATCGCCGCTCCGGCCAGTTCCTCGACATTCCCCCACCGCCGCGCGGGCGTCCGCTGCTCCAGCCAGGACGAGAAAACCGGGTTCTCGACGAGCGCCTGGTTCAGCTCCGTCTTGAAATAGCCCGGCGCGATCGCGTTGACCTGGAGCCCGTGCGGGCCCCAATCGGTGGCCATGCCCTTCGTGAGCTGCTTGACGGCTCCTTTCGAGGCCGTATAGGGCGCGATTCCCGGCCGGGCCAGCTCGCTCTGGACGGAGGCGATGTTGATGATCTTGCCGCGGCCGCGGCCGATCATGCGCCTCGCCACGGCTTGCCCCACATAGAAGACGGAATCGAGATTGGTCCGCATCAGCTCGGACCACTTCTCGACGGGAAAGTCTTCCAGCGCGGTGCGGAACTGCATGCCGGCATTGTTGACGAGGATGTCGATCGGCCCGATCTCGGCCTCGATCTTCTCGATGCCCGCCGCGACGATGTTCGGCCGGGTGACGTCGAAGGCGGCCGTCTCGATCCCCGTGAAGCCGTCCTTGGTGAGCTCGGCCGCGGCGACCGCGAGCCGGGCGCCGTCGCGCCCGTTGAGGATCACCCGCGCCCCCGCCCCGGCGAGGCCGCGGGCGAGCGCATGGCCGATCCCCTTGCTCGAGCCCGTGACCAGGGCCGTCCGGCCCGACAGATCGAAGAGTTTCACCGGCATCTCCCTATCAGCAAGGAGATAAGCCAAGTCGGGCGGCGGGCTCAACCGCGGACAGCGCTCACGCCGTGCTGCCGGCATCCACGGTCAGGACGGTGCCGGTGATGTGGCGGGCCTTGTCCGACATCAGGAAGGCGACCGCATCGGCGATGTCGCGCGGCTCGGGCAGGCGGCGGAGCGCGCTCCGGCCGGCGATCCGCGCCCGTTCCGCCTCGTCCATGCCCTCCGTCAGCGAGGTCTCGACGAAGCCTGGGGCGACCGCATTCACCGTCACCCCGAGCTTGCCGACCTCGCGGGCGAGCGAGCGCGTGAAGCCGATCATGGACGCTTTCGTCGCGGCATAAACCGAGAGCGCGTTGTAGCCGGTGAAGGCGATGATCGAGCTGACATTCACGATCCGGCCCCGGCCCGCGCTCATCATCCCGCGCACGAGATGCTTGGTGAGCATCATCGGCGCGAGCGTGTTCAGATGCACCAGCCGGGCGATCTCCGCATTCGGCATGGTCGCGAGCAGCCCCGGCGTGCCGATCGCGGCGTTGTTGACGAGGCCGTAGACGGGACCGTGCGCCGCCCGGATGCGCCGCGCCAGAGGCTGCAACCCGTCCAGCTCGCCGAGATCGCAGGGCTCGAAGAGGATCGCGCCCGGTGCCGCCTTCCCCATGGCCTCGTCGAGGGCGGCGGTCGGCCGGCGCGCCACCGCGACGACGCGATGGTCCGTGGCGAGCGCCTCGGCGATGGCGAGGCCGATGCCGCGGCTCGCCCCGGTGACGACCACCACCGGCGCGCTCACGGCGCCCTCCGCAGCTTGCCGCCGGCCGTCAGCGGCAGGCCGGGCACGAATTTCACGCTCGCCGGCACCTTGTGGCGGGCGAGACGGGGGCGACAATGGGCGAGGATCGCGCCCTTCAGGAGCACGGGATCCTCGGGCGGCTCCGCCTTCTCCTCGCGCAGCACGATCTCGGCCTCCACGACGGCGCCGAGAAGCGGGTTCGGCCGGGCGCGGACCCGCGACATCGACACGCGCGGATGAGCGTTGATGACGCTCTCCACTTCCTCCGGCTGCACCTTGGCGCCGCCGACATTGATGACGCCGGAACGCCGGCCGAGGAAATGGTAGCGCTCCCCGCGCAGTTCCACCCGATCGCCCGTATCGACGAAGCCGTCGGGTGCGATCAGTTCCTCGGCATCGGGTCCGAGATAAAGCCGCCCGGTCCGCCTGGAGCGGACATGCAGGGTATCGTCGCGCAATTCGATCTCGATCCCTGCGCGGGCTCCGAGGAACGTCGCCGGAAAGCCCTCGCGCCCGTCCTCGACGGTGAAGCCGACGCCGCCCTCGGTCGAGGCATAGGCATGGGCGAGGCGCGCCTTCGGAAAGGCCGCCTTCAGGAGGTCGAGGACGGCCTGGTCGGCGATCTCGCCCGAGAGGCGGACATAGCGGGGCGCGAGGCGGCCAAGTTCCGGGCTCATCAACGCGAGGCGCCAATGCGACGGGGTGCCGAGGAGATGCGTGACACCCCCCGCCGCCGCACGGGCCAGGAAGGCGCGTACCGGCTCCCCGGCATGGGACAGGACGAGGGAGGAAGGTCCGAGCATCGCGCGCAGGAACACTTGCAGGCCGCCATAGCGGCGGATGTCGTAGAAGGTGCTCCAGACGGTGCCGGGCTCCGTCGCGACAGCGGTGTTGATGGCGCCCGCAAGACCCTCGAGCGTATGGACGACGAGCTTCGGCGCCCCGGTGGTGCCCGATGTCGCGAGCACCCATTCGGTGTCCAGGGAAGAGCCCGCCACCGCGCAGGCCGCCTCCACGTCGAGGCAGGGCAGGCAGGCCAGCGCCTCCGCGTAGGGGCTGCCCGCATCGGTGACGGCAAGCTCCACCTCGGCATCGGCGACGATGCGCGCCACGTGGTCCGGCGGCAGGCCGGGAGGCGCCAGGACCAGCCGGCGCACGAGGCCGTCGAGGGCGACCATCGCCCGCCCCGCCGTCAGTTGCCGGCCGGTGGCCACAAGCACGGAGCGGCCGGCGAGCTTCGCCGCGGCCGGCTCCTGCCCGGACCCGCGCAGGAGATCGGCATAGGCGATGCTCGTGCGGTCGTCCGACAGGACGAGGCCGTCCAGCCTCGCCGCCCCCAGTCGTTCGCGCAAGGTCATGGGAGTCAGGCCGCCCGCTTCAGGACGGCCCGGTCGTAGAGCGCGACGAGGTCGCCCACCGTGACGGGGAGGTCGGCCGTCTCCATGTCGCTGAACGGATCGATTCCGGTCAGGTCCTCCATCCGCGCCACGAACAGCGCGAAGCAGAGGGAGTCGAATTCCGTGTCGACGAGGACCAGGTCGTCCGTGATCGGCGGCATCTTTCTCTCGTGGTCGCGGGTGATCGCCTCCATCTCGGCGACGATGGTCGAATGCAGGGTCATGGGTCTCTCCGGGGTTGGACTGGATCAGGCGGCGATGCGGGAGCCGGCGAGCAAGCCGGCGAAATCCGCCGCGATCGCCCGCAGGATCGGCCGCGACCTCGGGATGAGGCGGCCGAGGCCGTAGAAGAAATGAATCATGCCGGGATGGCATTCGTGCCTCACGGCCACGCCCGCGCGCCGCAGTCTCGCGGCATAGGCGGCTCCGTCGTCGCGGACGGGATCGAATTCGGCGGTATGGATATGGGCCGGCGGCAGGCCGCGCAGATCGGCCGCGCGCAGGGGCGAGAAGCGCGAGGCGAGCGTCCCGAGCCCGCAGGTTTCGGCATCCCGGCGGATCGTCCCCGCATCCAGGAAATATCCTCTCGCATGGTCGCGGCGTGAGGGGCTCGTGCCGAGGGGGTCGAGGACGGGGCAGATGAGAAGCTGGCCCGCGATGGCCAAGTCGCCCCGCATCTCCTGGCAGGCGGCGGCGGCGAGGCCCGCTCCGGCCGAATCGCCGCCGATGGCGAGGCGTCCCGGATCGATCCCGAGGGAGCGGGCATGCTCCGCCACCCAGGCCGTCGCCGCGAGAGCGTCGTCGAGGGCGGCGGGAAAGAGATGCTCGGGCGCAAGGCGATAGGCGACGGAGACGATCCGCAACCCGCCCTCCGCGAGCGTGCGGCAGATGCCGTCATGCGTGTCGAGGTCGCCGGTCACGAGGCCGCCGCCGTGGAAGAAGACGAGGCCGGCGCCACCCCCGCCCATCGGCGGCTCGTAGAGCCGGGCCGGGAGCATTCCAGCCGCGCCCGGCAGGGCGAGATCGCGCACTCCCACTCCCCCGATCTCGCAGGCGGCGAGGCGCGCGAGACTGCGCAAGCCCTCGCGCCGGGCCGCGAGGCTCGGATCGGCCTCCCCGCCGAGCGCCATCATGTCGAGGAAGCGGCGGATATGGGGATCGAGCGGCATCTTCGGTGCCCTGTCAGAGCCTCAGGGCGGCGCGCACCGATGGCGGCCAGCCGGCGATCGTGGCGCCGTGGGTCGCGAAGAGCGCCACGGCCAGCCGGTCCATGCCGAAGGCGACACATCCGGTATGGGCCGGCTCGCCATCGGCGAGGTGCAGGCCCCAGGTCGTGCCGAAATGCTCGCGGTGATAGTTGAAGCTCATGCAGGCCGTGCCGGCCGCCGCGCCCCGCAGCGGGATCAGCAGCTCGAATTTCAGCGATTGCTCGAGCTGGCTGAAAGCCATGATCTGGCCGAGGCGCCCGAAGAACGGGTCGCTCGCCTGCTCGACCGTATAGGGCAGGCCCAGCTCGTCGGCGATCTCCTTCGCGCGCACGATCCAGCTCTCGCGGAAGGCGGCCACCTGCTCGGGCGTGCCGACGCGGACATATTCCCGCATTCGGAAGGACTGGAGGCGGTCGAGATGCGCCGAGGGCTCGCGGCGGAAGCAGTCGCAGGCGACGTCGAACCGATAGCCCCGCTCCGGCACGGGGCCGCGCTCGGCGGCGATCGGATAGACCGGATAGCAGGAGGCGGGGGTCAGGACGAGGTCGGCGGGCTCCAGGCTCGTCGTCCAGTCCCCGCCCTGCCCGTGGCGGTCGGCCGCCGCCCTGATCTCGGCCTCGCTCCCCTCGAGGCAAGCGACGCAGCCGATGAGGTTCGGGAAGCTCTTGAGATAGCCGTGGCGCTCGAGATCGGCGCGGCTCATCACGGGGGGAAAGCGGAAGATTTCCGTCTCGTCCTCGCGGCGCGAGGAGATCAGGGCGGCGAGGCCCTCGACCACCGATTCATAGGCGCCGGTGCGGGCATAGACGCCCTGCGCGTTCATCGGCCGGAACATCGTATCGAAGAGCTTGTCCAGGGGATCCTGCACCGGGGGAGAGGCCGGCGCGTTCATCACGTTCATGTTCATGGCGGCTTCCTGAAAGAATGAGGGGTCAATCGCGGAGCGAGGCGGCGACGGGAGTCATGAGGGTGGCGGTGGCGAGATTGGCGAGGATCCGGTCGTTGTGGATCATGATCGGAGCCGAGAGGATGTCGCGGAGCGGCCGGCCGATGCTGAAATCGCCGTCCTCGCGGTAGCCGGCGAGGCCGTTGGCGCGCATCGCACTGCTCACCGCCGCAACCGCGAGTTCCGACACCTCGACCTTGAGCATGGTGATCGCGGTCTGGAAATCGAGGGCGGCGAGGGCGTCCGGCTCGGCTTCCGCGGCCTCGAAGCGGTCGATCCCCTGAGAGATCAGGGCGCGGGCCTGTTTCAGGCTGGACACGGCGCGGGCATAATGCAGGGCGCCGGGCGGGCTCGCGCCGCCGGCCCCGCGCATCGCGGTCCGCGTGAAAGCCTGCGCCCGCTCGACGGCCCCGGCGGCGATGCCCGCCCAGGCGCTCGACCACAGGATGTGGGAGACCGGCGTCATGGTCTGGTTGTGGATGTCGGCATAGCGCGCGCCCAGCACCTGCTCGGGGCGACCGCGGGCTCGCAGGCGAAAGCCGCTGCTGCATGTGCCGCGCATCCCGAGCGTCTCCCAGCCGCTCAGCCGCTCGAGCGTGTAATCCTCCTTGAGGAAGGCGCAGAGCACCTGGTCGGAGGGGCCGGCATCCGCCGACCTGCGGGCCACCGTGACGATGCCGTCCGCCTCCGCGCCGTAGGAGATGACGGTCGCCGCCCGCTCCAGCGTGATCCACTCGCCGTCCGGCTCGACGGCCGCCGCGGAGGAGCGGACGTTGCCGCCGCCCTGTCCTTCGGTCGTCGAGGAGGCGAGGAGCAACTGCCGGTCCGCGATGCGGCGCATCAGGCTCCCGAGCCACGGCTCTCCGCGCCCGTGGCGCGTGAGGCAGGCGACCTTCGTCTGATGCATCGCGAAGATCATCGCCGAGGACGAGCAGGCGCGGCCGAGCGTGTAGCAGATCTCGGCCAGCCCCCGGACCGGAGCCCCCCCCCCGCCGAATTCGATCGGGATCGCCGCCCCCAGAAGACGCTGCGAGCGCAGGGCCGCCATCGCCTCCGCCGGAAAGCGCGCCTCGCGATCAACGCTCTCCGCAGCCACCGATGCCGCCGCCGCCGCGGCGGCCGCGCGGGCCGCAAGGCCGATCGCCCCGCCCGCCGGATCCGTCGCGATGATCCTGTGCTGCACCGTCATGGGTTCCTCCGAGGCGCCGTGGGCGGCCGGCCCGGAGAATTCCGGCAGGCTGCGTCCGATCCCCGGAACTTAGGACGAGACCTTCAAAGTCGGATTAAGTCGATTGCTCGAATGCATCGATATCGGCGCTACACCAAGTTAACCAAGAGTGAGATTAACGATGAATGCCGGACTATCGAAAGATTCCAACAATTGATCTCCCTCATGAAAATTCAATTCTATTGCCGCGTAGCCGGTCCGATCCAACGGAAACCGGATTGCACCTGGAGGACCGACTCTTATGCCCGGAATTCAGCCCGCCAGCACCGCCGACCGTACCAGGAGCCTGGCACGGAAGGTCGCCAGCCATCATGCGATCAAGCCGGATTTCAAAACCTCGGACGCCCTGGTCGATATCGGCCTGTCATCGCTCGACCTGGTCAATCTGATGATCGCGGTCGAGGCGGAGTTCGACATCATGATTCCGCCGGCCCTGCTCAGCCCGAAGAACTTCTATTCGATCGATACGATCGCCCGCATGGTCGAGACGGTCCGCTCGGGACAGGCGGCCTGAGGGGCGTTCGGCCCGGCGGGCCGGCCCTTCAGGGGCGGCGAAGCTCCAGGAAGCCCCCTTCCCCATAGACCAGCGCCCCGGATTCGGCCCGGTTGAGGCGGATCTCGCGCACCGCGCCGAGGAGGATCGCGTGGCTGTGCCGCTCGATCACCTCCTCGAGCTCGCAATCGATGATCGCCTGCGCCCTGGTCAGGCCGGAGGCCCCTGAACTCATGAGGGTCCAGTCCAGGCCGAAATAGCGTGCCGGACCGCTCAGCCGGCCGATCCCCGCGAAACGCTCGGCCACGAGCCGGTCCTCCGCGCCGAGGATGCTCACGCAGAAATGCCGCCTCTTCGAGACGACCGGCAGCGTCGCCGAGGCGCGGTTGACGCAGACCAGCATCGTCGGCGGCTCGACGGACAGGGACGTCACCGACGTCGCCGTGAGCCCGACCCGCTCTTCCCCGCTGCCCGCCGTGACCACGACCACTCCGCCCACGAGCCGCCGCATCGCCTGTTTCAACAAGGCGGCGTCGGCGTCCGACTGATCCAGGGCGCGGGGCAGAGCGTTCATGAGAGCCTCGAATGCAGCGTATGGGGAGCCGATGCCGCGCCCTTCCGAAGAAGCGGCCAGCGCAGGTGGCTTCGGGACGGGCGGCCGTCCCTCGTTTCCCCTTGGCGATGCGCTCCGCCTGTCGGCGCCGCCGCCTCGGCCATCGCGGAAACCGCGTCCAGGACGGGGCGATCGCCGGACCGGGAGAGAGAGCGGAAGGCGTGGCCGGACCACAATGCCGTCGCCAGCTCCGAGGCGGCCAGCCCCGCCAGGGCCAGGACCGGAGGCAGGGTCAGCAGCATCGGGATCATGATGACGAAGCCGAGGGCGGCGGCGACGATGGCTCCCGTGGCGATCGTCCGAAAGGCGGCGCAGGCTTCCAGGTAGGCGCGCGGGATCGCATAGAGCAGCGAGATCGTCACGATGCCCCACACCCCGAACCCGATCCAGTTCATCGGCTCGTGGTTGAAGCGGCCGCGGAACAATTCGTGCTCGATCACCGGCAGCAGCACCCACATGCATGCTCCGTAGGCGAGGCACGCGAGCGCGACCAGCACGGTCGAGCGGACCACGAGGCGGTTGGCGGCCCGTCCCTGCCCCGAGGCGAGAAGCCCCGTGATCTCGGGCAGGACCATGTTGGTGAGGGCGTTCGTCGGAATGCGCAGCGGGGCGAAGAGGACAAGCGTCGCGGCGATCGGCGCATAGGCGGCCGGGCCGACGAGCGTCGCGAAGGCCAGGGTCAGGCCCTGGCCCTGCACGGTGATGCTGGTGACGCCGGTGAGGGACCAGAGCAACGTCCGCCACAGGGCGAGATAGCGCCGCCACAGGCTGCGCCGGAACGTCACCCGGACGGGCTCGCGCAAAGCGGCGAAGGATACGCCGATCCCGACGGCATGGGCGATCGCCAGCGCCAGGAACGCATGCGTGAGGAGCACCGCGCGATTGTCGCGCAGGATCAGAAGCGCAAAGCACAGGCCCAGCACCGCATAGACGAGGTCGCTGACCCTCGCGATCCGCGACGCCTTGCGCGCGAGCAGGACGATACGGAGATAGCTGCGGAAGGCGTAGAGCCCGACGAAGGCGCCACCCGCCAGCGCGCCCCAGCCGATGGCGGGCGCCAGGGCCGCCGTCGCCGCCACCGCCATGGCGGAGGCGACGGCCAGGGCGCCCGAGCCGAACACCACGTCATAGCCGCGCTCGGCGGGACGGCCGAGGCTGCGCGACAGGAACAAGGTCGCCGGCACGGCGACGAGGGCCCGGATATAGGCGATGCCCACCGCCCCGCTGGTGAAGACGATCGCGAAGAGTCCGTAATCGTGCAGGCTGAGCGTCCGGACGAGGACGATATTGAGCACGAAATGAAACAGGGACTGGGTCAGCTCGCCCGTCAGGACCACGGCGAAACGCCGGCCGAAACCGCCGGCGGACGCGCCGGGCTCCCCCTTCAAGCCGTCCCAGGCCGCCGCCAGGGCCGATCTGCTTCGCGTGGTCAGCATCCGACGATCCGCATGAATTTCGCCACCGCCTCCGGGAGCGCGGACGATCCGACGACGATGCGACCGAAAGCCGGACGGCTTCGGGCTCGATTTTCCCGAAACCGCGCGTCCCTGTCCCATCTTCGTCGCCGCCGCGGCGCCCCCGGCCCGCTCCTGCAATTGCAAGGCCCCGCCGAAAGCAGGGAAAGCTGTCCGGTCGTGGCATGTCCTCGTCCCGGATCCGCACGGCGGGCGTCCAAATCCGGGACGAGGGGAGCAAGCCGAGATGCATGCCATGAGCGCAGCCACCGTTGCAGCCGCTTCCGCCACCAAGACGGAAGCGGCATCACCGCGGCGAGGCACGGTGCGATGCCGCAGGATCGCGCCGCACGACGAAAGCGGGCTCTCGCTCCTCCTGGCGCGGGGCTTCCCCGCGCTCTCCGCCGCCGGATGGGGACAGGCGCTGGCCCGGACCAGAGTCTGGCACGAGACGGAGGGGCTGCCCGCTCCCGGCTTCCTGATCGAGGACGGCGACGTTCCCGTCGGCGTCCTCCTGACGATCTGGAGCCCCGGCGGGACGCGCTGCAATCTCTCGAGCTGGTATCTCGAGGAGGGCTATCGCCGCTACGGGCAGATGCTCGTCAGCGCCGCGCTCCGCGACCGCTCCGTCACCTATCTGAACATCAGCCCGGAGCGGCATACCTGGCCCATCATCGAGGCGCAGGGATTCCGCCGCTATACCGGCGGCGTCGTCGCCGCCCTGCCGCTGCTCGCCCTCGGAAGGCGGGGCGCGGGCGCGGCCGAAGAGGAGCCCCCCGCGGGCGCCGCCGTCGATCCCGCGGAGCGTCTCCTCGTGGAACAGCACCGGGCCATGGGATGCGTCGCGCTCTGGTGCGTCCTGGACGGGCGGGCCCATCCCTTGGTCTTCGCCCGCCGCACGGTCCGGCGCCTGCCCGTCGCCCAGCTCGTCTATTGCGCCGAGGGCACGGACTGGCGGCGTTGCGCGGGCGCGGTCGGGCGGGCGCTCGCCCGGCACGGACTCCTCGTCCTGCTCGCCGACGCGCCGGGGCCGATCCCCGGCCTGCCAGGACGTTTCCTGCCGGGACGCATGCCGAAATACGCGCGCGGCCCCGAGATTCCGCGCTGCGGAGACCTCTCCTACACGGAAACGGCGATATTCGGGACGTAGAGGCGACGCCCGCGACACCCGACACGCCCCAGGAGAGGACATGGACCACGAGGACCTGGACCACGAGGATCCCGCCGGCAGCCCCCCGCCCCCCCGCAGCGCGGCGCAGGCGCTCGTGGACCAGCTCGTCGCCAACGGCGTGCGCCACGTCTTCACCGTGCCCGGGGAGAGCTTCCTGCCCGTGCTCGACGCCTTGTCCGATTCCGGCATCGCGATCACGGTCTGCCGCCAGGAGGGCGGAGCGGCGATGATGGCGGAAGCCCACGGCAAGGCCACGGGCCGGCCCGGCATCTGCTTCGTCACGCGCGGCCCCGGCGCGACGAACGCCTCGGCCGGCATCCATATCGCGCAGCAGGATTCGACGCCGATGATCATGTTCGTCGGCCAGGTCGAGCGCGGCCTGCGCGACCGCGAGGCGTGGCAGGAACTCGATTACCGCGCCGTCTTCGGCCCTCTCGCCAAATGGGCGACGGAGATCGAGGCGGGGGAGCGGGTGCCGGAATACGTCTCGCGCGCCTTCCACACCGCGACCGCCGGCCGCCCCGGCCCGGTCGTGGCCGCGCTGCCGAAGGACATGCTGAAGGAGAACCTGACTGGGCCTCTCGCCCGGCCCTTCGTTCCCGTCGAGGCCGCGCCGGGGGCGGAGGATCTCGAGCATCTCGCCACCCTCTTGTCGCAGGCGCGCCGTCCCTTTCTCCTTCTGGGCGGCAGCCGCTGGAGCGAGGCGGCCTATGCCGAAATCCGCCGCTTCGCGGAGAATTTCGACCTGCCGGTCGGAACGAGCTATCGCCGCCTGCCGCTCTTCGACCCCCTCCATCCGAACTATGCCGGCGATGTCGGCCTCGGCGCCAATCCGAAGCTCGTCGCCCGCGTCAAGGCCGCCGATCTTCTGATCCTCTTAGGGGGGCGCCTCGGCGAGGTCGCGAGCCAGACCTATACGCTACTCGACATTCCGAACCCGCGCACGCGGCTCGTCCATATCCATCCCGGCCCGGAGGAGATCGGCCGGGTCTATGTCCCGCACCTCGCGATCAACGCCGCGCCATCGCGGATGGCCGCCGCGCTCGCGCGCTTGCCGCCGCCCACCGCCCCGGCCTGGGCGGGCGAGGCCCGCGCCGCCCATGCCGACTATCTCGCCTGGAGCGAGCGCGAGACGCCCCAGCCGGGGCCCGTGAATCTCGGCCGCGTCATGATCCACCTGCGCGAGACGCTTCCCGAGGATGCCGTCATCTGCAACGGGGCGGGCAATTACGCGGCCTGGATCCACCGCTTCTACCGCTTCCGCCGCCTCGCCACCCACATCGCCCCGACCTCCGGCTCGATGGGCTACGGCGTGCCCGCGGCCGTGGCGATGAAGCGGCTCCATCCCGAGGGCACCGTGATCGCGTTCGCCGGCGACGGCGACTTTCTGATGAACGGGCAGGAATTCGCCACCGCCGTCCAGTACGGGCTGCCGATCATCTGCATCGTCTGCGACAATGCCAGCTACGGGACGATCCGCATGCATCAGGAAAGGGACTTTCCGGGCCGGGTCTGCGCGACCGACCTGCGCAATCCCGATTTCGCCGGCTATGCGCGCGTCTTCGGCGGATTCGGCGCGACAGTGGAGAAGACCGAGGATTTTCCGGCCGCCCTCGCGGCGGCGCGGGCTTCGGGGCTTCCCGCGATCATCCATCTGAAGATTTCGGTCGATGCGATCTTGCCGGGCATGAGCCTCGGCGCCATCCGCGAGAAGGCGCTGGCCTCGCGCTGAACCCCAGGCGCGAAAAAAGGGCGGCCCGGTTCAGGCCGCCTTCGCGTGGGCGAAATCCCAGTAAAGCGTGCGGGCGCGCCGATAGACCGGGCCGGGCTGAAGCTCGATCTCGTCCAAACCCGTCACCGGCGCGACCTTCGCGAAATTGCCGACCGTGAACACCTCGTCGGCCCGGAGGAAATCCTCGTAGGTCAGGCTCGCCTCGACCACCTCGATCCCGTCCTGCCGCAGCAGCGAGAGGACGCGGGCGCGGGTGATGCCCGCCAGGAACGTGCCGTTCGGAACCGGCGTGAACACGACGCCGTCGCGGACCAGGAAGGCATTCGCATTGGCGAATTCGGCGACATGGCCCTCGGCATCGAGCATCAGGCAATTGCCGAAGCCCCGGGCGGCCGCCTCGGACAAGGCGCGCGCGCCGTTCGGATAGAGGCAGCCCGCCTTGGCGTCGACCGGGGCGGTGTCCCGCGAGGGCCGGCGGAACGGCGACAAGGTCGCGCGCACCCCGGTCGGGGCGGGCATCGGCGAGCGGTAGACGGACAGGCACCAGTTCGTGGATTCGGGATCGAACCGCACGCCGCCGCCATATCCGCTCTCGGCCCAGTACATGGGGCGGATATAGAGTTCCGCATCCGCCCCGAACCGCGCAAGCCCCTCAGCGAGGAGCGCATGCCACTGCGCGGCCTCGACCTTCGGCGCGAGGCCGAAGGCGCTCGCCGAGCGGTTGACGCGGGCGAGATGAAGATCGGCATCGGGGGTCACGCCCTCGAAGGCGCGAGCCCCGTCGAACACCATGGAGGCGAGCCAGGCGGCATGGGTGCGCACGCCCATGATCGGGACGTTTCCGGCATGCCAAGCCCCCTCGAAGAAGGTCCAGGTGTCGGATTCGGAGATCGCCATTCCTCGCCTCCCGCGTGTCAGCGCTCAAGCCGCCTGGAGGAAGCCCGATGACGGGGCGGGGCGGGAATTGCGCCTCACCATCCGCGACAGCCGCCCCGCGGCACGCATGGCGAAGGCGAGAACCTTCGGCTGGGTGCGCCGGCAGAAGGCAACCTTGCGGACATAGCTTTCAACATGCCAGTGGCAGACGGCGCCGCGCGGCAGGAAGAGCACGTCCCCGGCCCTGAACGTCCTCGGGGGGGAATGCCCGTCCGAGATCGTGGCGGATCCTTCCAGGAAATAGATCGTCTCGTCGATCTCGTAATGCCAGTCGAAGGTTCCGGCGGTGCAGTCCCAGACCAGGGTGCTGGCGAGCCCGTCGGCGCTGCGCGAAAGGGTGGCGTTGCGGGCGATCGGATTGCCCTCGCGAATCCAGCTCGGCTCGATGGGCGCCTCCTGCAACTCGACCGAGGTCACGGAAGGAATCATCGGGGGGGTAGACACGGCATCCTCGCTGATGGTTGCACCTCGCGATTCATATCGCGGGCCGGCAACTTGCAAGCGCGATCGCGAAACATCATGAACAATACATTACAAGCATTCCTGCTTCGATAACCTTAAATTACACGGCTCTCTTCGAATCGATACGAGACATCTGAGCCAATCTGGAAAAACGAACGAGGCCGGGGAGCCCGTCTTGTCCTGTCCCGGCACAAGCGGGGATGGTCCGGCATTTGCGCGAGGCGGCGCGACTACATTCCACATCCACAGGAATCCGACCGATGCGCGCCGAAACGATCGCCCTGCATGCCGGCTTCGACCATGACCCGGTCACGCACGCGGTCGCGGTGCCGATCTACCAGAACGTCGCCTATGCCTTCGACAGCGCCGATCACGGCGCCGCCCTGTTCAACCTCGAGGAGGAAGGCTTCCGCTACAGCCGCATCTCCAATCCGACGGTCGACGTCCTGGAGAAGCGCGTCGCCGCGCTGGAAGGCGGGCGGGCCGCCCTCGCGGTCGCGAGCGGCCAGGCCGCCCTGCACTACGCCATCGCGACCCTCGCCGATCACGGCGGCAACATCGTCAGCGTGCCGCAGCTCTACGGCACGACGCACACCCTCCTGTCCCATGTCCTGCCGCGACAGGGAATCGAGTGCCGCTTCGCGGCGAGCGATTCCGCCGCCGACGTCGCGCGCCTGATCGACCGGGACACGCGCGCCGTCTATTGCGAATCCATCGGCAATCCCGCCGGCAATATCTGCGACATCGAGGCGCTCGCGGAGGTCGCCCATGCCGGCGGCGTGCCGCTCGTCGTCGACAACACCGTCGCGACGCCCGTGCTGCTCCGGCCGATCGATTACGGGGCGGATATCGTCATCGCCTCGCTGACCAAGTTCATGGGCGGGCACGGCACCACGATGGGCGGGGTGATCGTGGAAGCCGGCCGGTTCGACTGGTTCGCCGAGGCCCGGCGCTTTCCGATGTTCACGACGCCGGACGCCTCCTATCACGGCCTCGTCTATGCGGAGCGCTTCGGCCCGACCGCCTTCACGCAGCGCGCGCGCAGCGTCTACCAGCGCACCACCGGGGCCGTGCTGCCCGCGATGAGCGCCTTCCTGCTCCTCCAGGGGATCGAGACGGTCCCGCTGCGCGTCGAGCGCCACGTCGAGAACGCGCTCAAGGTCGCGCAATATCTGCGGGCCCATCCGGCCATCACCTGGGTCAACCATGCGGGGCTGCCCGACAGCCCCCAGCATGCGATGGCGCGCAAATATCTGGGCGGGCGCGGCTCCTCCCTCTTCACCTTCGGCGTGCGCGGCGGCTTCGAGGCGGGCAAGTCCTTCTACGACGCGCTCGGGCTCATCAAGCGGCTCGTCAATATCGGCGATGCCAAGTCCCTCGCCTGCCATCCCGCCTCCACGACGCACCGGCAGATGACGCCCGCGCAGCAGAAGGCGGCCGGCGTCCTGCCGGAGACGATCCGAATGAGCGTCGGCATCGAGCATGTCGACGACATCATCGCCGACCTCGCCCAGGCGCTCGAAGCTGCGAGGCCCGCCGCGCTCGCCGCCTGACATCGCCGAGAGGGACAACGGAGGGAGATCCATGAGGGACATCGCCACGCCCGGCCACGGCGTCATGGTGCCCGCGGCCGCTTTCCGCAGGCCGGGATTGCGCGAGCGCCGCTCGTCGCTCCCCCTGGCGCGGGATGCCTCGCGCCCCCTGCGCATCGGCCTTCTCAACAACATGCCCGACGCGGCCTTCCTGGCCACCGAGCGGCAATTCCGCCGGCTGATCGAAAGCGAGGCGGAACTACACCTCTTCACCATCGGGGACATGCCCCGCGGAGCGGAGGCCCATTCCCATATCGAGCGCTTCTATTCGCCCCATACCGCGCTCGCGGCGGCAGGCCTCGACGGGCTGGTGGTCACCGGCTGCGAGCCCCGCGCGCCGCGCCTCGAGGCGGAGCCCTATTACGGGGCCTTCGCCGCGGTGGTGGACTGGGCCGCGGAACACACGGTCTCGACTGTCTTTTCCTGCCTCGCCGCCCATGCGGCCGTGCTGCATCTCGACGGCATCGAGCGGCGGCGGCTGCCGCTGAAGAGCTGGGGCGTGTTTCCCTGCTCGGCCGCGGCGGTCCATCCCCTGCTGGCGGGGCTTCCCGCGAGCACGGCCGTCCCGCATTCGCGCTGGAACGACCTCGCCGAATCCGACCTCGCCGCGCAAGGCTATACGGTGCTGCGGCGCTCGGAGCGCGCCGGGGTCGACCTGTTCGTGCACGACGGACGCAGCCTCCTGGTCTTCCTCCAGGGACATCCCGAATACGACGAGGACAGCCTCGCCCGCGAGCACCGGCGCGAAATGGGACGCTTCCTCGACGGGACACGGCCGACCTGCCCGCCCCTGCCCGAGAACTATTACACGGCCGAAGCCGAGGAGCGCCTCGACGCCTTCGCGGCCTTGGCGGACACGCAGCGCGATCCCGCCCTCCAGGCGGCCTTTCCCGACCTCGCGGCGGTCCCGCCGCTCCCCGCGGCCTGGCGGGACCCGGCTGCGCGCTTGTTCCGCAACTGGCTCGCGCTGGTGGCCCGGCGCCGCGCCGGGCTTCGCCCGCCCTCACGCCGCCTGAGGATCTCGTGAACCCCGCGCGCAAGGAGGGCTCCAGCGCCGGCGGCTGGATCGGTGCGCTGGAGCGCACGGCCCGGATCGACGCCGAGCCGGGACGGATCTTCCCACGCGTCATCGACGAGCTTGCGGCCGTCCACGGCGAGGCTCCGGCTCTGATCGGAACCGACGAGATCCTGAGCCATCGGGACCTCGCCGCCCGCCAGAACCGCTATGCGCGCTGGGCGCTCGGCCGCGGGCTCGCGAAGGGCGACACCGTCGCCCTCCTGATGCGCAACCGGCCGGACTACCTGGCGATCTGGCTCGGGCTGACGCGGATCGGCGTGCGGGTCGCGCTTCTCAACACCCATCTGCGCGACCGCGGGCTCGCCCATTGCATCGCCCTCGCCTCCCCCCGGCTCGTCATCGCGGAGCCCGCATTCGACGACGCGCTCGCGGGCGCCGCGCCCCATCTCGGCGCCCTCCCCGAGATTTGCCGGCACGACACGGCGATCGGCGCCGCTTGCGACGGCGGTCCCCTGGATGCGCGGGAGGCGCCGCCCGTCTCGCTTCGCGACGAGGCGCTGCTCATCTATACCTCGGGGACGACCGGCCTGCCGAAGGCGGCCAGGGTGAGCCACCATCGGATCATGATGTGGACCCACTGGTTCGCGGGCCTCGTCGATCCGCGGCCGGACGACCGCATGTATGATTGCCTGCCGCTCTATCACAGCGTGGGCGGCGTCGTGGCTCCCGGCAGCGTGCTGCTGGGGGGCGGCTCCGTGGTGATCCGCGAGACGTTCTCGGCGAGCCGCTTCTGGCGCGACGTGGTCGAATCCGGCGCAACTCTCTTCCAGTATATCGGCGAGTTGTGCCGCTACCTGACGGCGGCGCCGCCCGATCCGCTGGAGCGGTCCCATCGGCTTCGCCTGTGCACCGGCAACGGACTGCGCCCGGAGGTCTGGGCCCGCATGCAGGACCGCTTCGCGATTCCCCGCATCCTCGAATTCTACGCGGCGACCGAGGGCACGGTCTCCCTCTACAATGTCGAGGGGAAGATCGGCGCCGTCGGCCGCGTGCCGCCCTTCATGGCCCGGCGCTCGCCGGCCCTGATCGTCCGGCACGATGTCGAAAGCGGCCTGCCGGCGCGCGACGCCGGGGGACGCTGCATCCCGGCCGAGGCCGGGGAGACCGGCGAATTGCTGGGCCGCCTGTCCGCGAAGGCCGAGCACAGCTTCGAGGGATATACGAGCGCCGGGGAGAGCGAGCGCAAGATCCTGCGCGACGTGCTCGCCCCCGGCGATGCCTGGATGCGCACCGGCGACCTCATGCGCCGGGACGCGCAGGGCTTCTTCTATTTCGTCGACCGGATCGGCGACACCTTCCGCTGGAAGGGCGAGAACGTCGCCACCACCGAGATCGCCGGAATCCTGGCCGGCTGCCCGGGCGTCCTGGAGGCGAATGTCTACGGCGTCGCCGTGCCGGGAGCCGAAGGCCGCGCCGGCATGGCGGCGCTGACGACGGGGCCCGGCTTCGACCTCGACGCCCTCCATGCCGATCTCGGCCGGCTCCTGCCCGGCTATGCCCGCCCGCTTTTCCTGCGGCTCTGCCGCGAATTGAGGCACACGGAGACCTTCAAGCAGAAGAAGGCGGCCCTCGTCGCCGAGGGCTTCGACCCACGCCGCATCGCCGATCCCGTCCATGTCGATCTCGGCGGCGCCTATCGCCGCCTCGACGGCGCCCTGCACGACGCCATCTCGCGGGGCGAGATCCGCCTTTGACGGCGCCGGGCTCCTGCGCTCCCTACCAGCTCAGCGCAATCTCGACGCGGCAGCGCATCGAGGACACGGCGTCGCGGATCTTCTCCTCGATGACCGGGTCGCGCATCCGCACGCGGACGATCAGATGGGGCCGCGGCCTGTCCGTCGACTGGACCCGCAGGATATGGCCGTCGTCGAGGAACGGAGTGAGCAAGCGCATCGCATCGGTCCGCAAGGTGCCCTCGACCATGGCAATCGCCTCCGTATCACCTCCTCGCCGGCTCGCAGACCGGCCGTCCCGATCCAGTTCAAGCTTCGTGCCAAACGACGACGACGCGGGCCGCCGCGATCATAGGCGGCGGCGGCGCTGTTGCGCCTCCAATGTGCGGAAGCTGCGGATCGCCTCCCCGCAATCTCCCTCGCCCGCCCTGATGCGCTCCCCTGCCCGCCTCATGGCGTCTTCGTAAAAGATGTGGTCGCGGCGCGCCTCGGAGCGCGATCGCGCCTGCCTGTGGAGGCGGCGGGCCACGCTGCGCTCGACGGTACGGACGCGCGCCCGCGGCACGCCGCAGGCCATGGCGCCTCCGATGATTTCGCCCGCCCGGACCGGCTCTGGGATCCCGGGAGAGGACGCCGCGGCCCCGATGGACAATGCAACGGCACAGACGATGGAGAGAGAGGTGATGAGAGTGCGCATTCGACCACGCTTAAGGTAGAGAGGCGAATGAGGGAAGCGCCGGGCGGCCAGCCCGCCGGCGGCGACATCCCTAGGTCTGATCGACATTCAGGATTTCTGTGCTGCGTGAAGCATGATTCATGGTCTCGGCTTTGAGCGGAGGCTGATGGATGGGTGTGAAGCGCTATGAGCTGAGCCCCGCGCAATGGGATCGGATTTCCCCGCTTTTACCGGGCAAGGCGAGCGATCCGGGGCGGACGGCAGCGGACAACCGCCTGTTCGTGAACGGGGTGCTGTGGGTGCTGCGCTCGGACGCGCATTGGCGCGACCTGCCGGAGCGCTACGGCAAGTGGAAGAGCGTCCACAAGCGCTTCTCTCGCTGGGCGAAGGCCGGGGTGTGAGAGAGGGTATGTCAGCCCAAGGAGAGCCCGTCCGAAGGCGCCAGTAGATGCCGTTCAGCACCTTGCGATCCTCTGAACGAGGCTTACCCCGAGGCTTGTTCGGAAGCAGTGGCTGGATGATCGACCATTCAAAATCGGTCAGTTCGTAGCGCCGCGGCGTGCTCATCAAGGCTCCTCCCAGAGCCTTGAATCATTATCCCTCCAATCCGCTACCCGTTATGAGTTCGTCACCTAGAGTGACGGGCGCGAAGGTAGCCGATGCCCAGTGGCCGTGCGAGAACGCGCGAGTTGGATGCAATATCACGATCGAGATCGAAGGGCAGGACAAGCCGGCCCTCATGGCGGTTGCCCTGATGCTCGTCGCTGGCTGACTCGCCAATCCCGACATAAGCGGGAGCAGGACGTGGGGCCCGACATGGTATGGGCCATTGCTCGACCGGGAGGAAAGCTCACATGAAGTTCACCGTGAACCTCGATTGCACGCCGGAGGAGGCGCGTGCGTTCCTCGGACTCCCGGACATCAAGCCGCTGCAAGACAAGCTCCTGAAGGGCGTGGAGGAGCGGCTCGCCGCAAGCGTCCAGGCGATGTCCCCCGACCAGATGCTGCGACTCTGGATGCCGACGGCAGCCGGCATGGAGCAGATGCAAGCCTTCTTCTCGCGCCTGACCGGCCAGGATGGCCGAAGCTAGCGGCCGAAGCGGGTGGCCTTGGTGCGAGGACGGAATTCGTCCTCGCCTATCCTTCGATAGGCGCTCTCCTGCCGCGGATGCGATCTGGCTCAGCCGAGGTCGAGGCTTGCCCCGGCCGGAGCGGAGAAACTGGACGAACTTCATGAGCGCACACACGATGGCGTCATTGAGGTGATCGGCCTCCAGCCCCCGCGAGCGCGCCGCTTCTGCCGAGGTCCCATCGCTGGGACGAGAGCCTAGCAAGGTAGTGTGTAGTGCTGTGAAGGCCTCGGCATATCACGCGTTCCTATAATAACCTACCATCCCTGGACCTGATGGCATGATGCGGCAGTCATCGCGTTGACAAAGGACAGAAACATGACCATGGCGACGATATGTCATTCTTATATACTTGAAAGACAACGGTCAGTTACATAATTTATACTTCATCATATTTTGATTTAGGCGTGTTTTCGGGATTCCCGCGATACAGTTTGCGTGATTCATGGGCGGTCGGCTTTCTGGAGGACCAGCATGGACGAGCACTGGAAGTCCGATCTTGAGGCTTGGCTTTCGCCCTTTCTGGATGCTCTGAGGCACAAGGTGCGGGCGCGGATATGTGTCCAGCCTATGTGGTGGGGCTGCTCGAATCCCGCGCCGTTTTGAACGTCGAGGCAGAAAGGTCTGGTGTTCGGGGTCGTCTTATGGCAGGTTACATGTAACCGATCGTCCGGAGGACGATATGGCAGCAACATCGAAGCCCAAGCCTGTCCGGGAGAAGGTGCGCGAGCATCGCGAGCGGCTGCGCGCGCAGGGGCTGCGGCAAATCCAGATTTGGGTGCCGGACGTGCGCTCTCCTTCCTTCCGGGAGCAGGCCCACCGCCAGTCGCAGGCGGCCGCCGCCAGCGCCCACGCCCAGGAAGATCAAGCCTTCATCGACGCCGTTTCGGATTGGGGTGACGAGTGAGGCGCGGCGAGGTCTGGACCGTCTCCGGGAGCAAGGACTATGCGGGCAAACCGCGCCCGGCCGTCATCGTGCAGGATGACAGTTTCGACGCCACCGACTCCATCACGATTTGCGCCTTCACCACCGATCCGACCGACGCGCCGCTGTTCCGTCTTTTGGTGGAGCCGAACGAGCGCAACGGCCTGCGTTCCGCTTGTCGGCTGATGGTCGACAAGATCACCACAGTTCCCAAGAGCAAGATGGGCGCACAGGTCGGACGGCTCGATGACGAGGACATGGTGCGGCTCAATCAGGCCATGACCGTGTTCCTCGGCATGGCGGTGACGCCGAGGGCCGGAAGGGGGAAGCAGCCATGACGTGCGATGCTGCATTCCGGCCATGCGGCAAAGGACGGCTATCGGCGGCACATAACCGCGACTTCGCCGAAGGGAGAGAGGTCTTTGGCGACCCGGTCTTCGCCGCCGATCGCCTGCTCCACCGCGCCATCGTCATCCAGATCGAAGGATCGAGCTACCGCCTCCGGCAGCAGGCCGACCTCGTCCCTAAGCACACGCTCGAAAGCCATCGTCACCCCGCCGCCGGCGCCCAGGCGCAGGGGCCCTCCACCTCGAAAGGCAAACCTCGATCACCTCCGGCGGGGCACGTCATTGCTGCCCTCCGGCATTCCCGCTTTTCGCGTCATGGCGCCACCTTGGCCAGCTTCACCAGATCGAGAGCCAATGTCGGGGCTTCCACGGGCAAGCGGGAAAATCCGTGACGGAGATAGAAAGCCTCGGCCGCCTGCGACAGGGCGTGCACGACTATCAGCCGGGCCGAAACCTCGCTCGAGGCGCGAAGGGAGCGCTGCACGGCGTCTTGCAGCAGGAGGCCGCCAAGGCCCCGCCCCCGATAGTCCGTGTCGATGGCCAGGCGGCCGAGGAGCACGGCCGGGATCGGCTGCGGCATGTTCCGGCGCATGCTCCCGGGCAGGTCTCGGGCGAGGATGCCGCCCATGGACAGCGCATAATAGCCGACGACGCGACGGGTGCCCGCAGCACAGGTCACATAGGTGCGGCTGGCGCCGAGCTTGAGATTGGTGAGTGCGCGCTGCCGCAGCCAATCGTCGAGCATCTGTTCGCCCGACGAAAAGCTGGTGAGCTCGTGCAGATCGGTCAGGACAGCAGGGGCCGTGAACGACGGCTGCGCCCTACTCACGCACCCAGTCCGCCTTGCGGTCCATGAGGCGCTGCATACCGTCTCGCTCGCTCGCCGTCGGCTCGGTATCCATCCAGGCGAGCACCTTCTGGAAGGTGGCCTGGTCGGTGACGATTGTGGTCTGGTCGAGCAGCACGTTCACCGCCTCCTTGAGGGAGGAAGCCAGAATGAACTGCGATCGGTTGGTGCCGGCGAGTTCTGCCGCCTGGTCAATCAGGTCACGATCCCGCACCCGCGCGCGGATGTGGATGTTGACATCGGTCTTGGGCAGTGTGGTCGCCATGCCCCCTTATGACGGATTGTGTTAACATTGTAAACACAATTGGCTGACACCTCGCGCCTTAGCGGGGTGCGAAGCCCGTATCCCGCGGCGCGCTGCGAATGGCATCGGTGGCCAGTCGAATCACTCGGCTCCGGAAACCGGCCACACCCTCGAAATGGGCCGCGTCCACAACCCGTCGCCGCCGGTCGGCTCGCTGGCCGGCCTATCCGTTGATTGAGATCCGCTCTGGGAGCAATCCGATCGCCAGCCGCGTTCATCCCAAGGCATTTTCGGTGCACCGATGCATGCATCCTTTTGGGGCAAGGCCCGGCCTAGGCCCGGAGAGATATTGTCGTTTCATCCAGCCTGGGCGCATGGGTTGGACGTGGCAGCCGCCGGCCGAGCTCTGATCCTGGCGCGGCCGAGGCCGTTCCGGGAGGTCGCCAGCCGGGTCGGATGGACGGTCCACGAATTGGAAGCGGTTTGGCTTCATCTGTTGGCCCTCCACGATCTCGGCAAGTTTTCGCCGCTCTTCCAGTGGAGGGTGCCGGAACTCTATCCACCCAGCATACCGAAGCCCGATCATCGGATCCTCGGCACACCGGATCCGGGTCACCCGAAAGCGGGTCTCCTCCTGCTAAGCGAGTGGCTCGGCGAGGAGCGGACAGCATGGCCCGCACTTCTGAGGGGCTGGAGTCCCAAGGCGCAGCACGCGCTGCTGCAGCCGATTTTCGGACATCACGGCCGTCCCGTTCCGCGCGACATCGAGCGGGATGAGCCGGCTGCCTACCTTTTCGGAGCCGCTGCCCAGGCGGCGCTCGGGTTCTGGAACCAAGTCGAGGACATCCTTCCCGCGCCCGACCTCGCCCCACCTCGTCCCTCGGCTCTCGCGGCCGTGAGCTGGGTGCTTGCCGGGATGAGCGCGCTCGCCGATTGGATCGGCTCGAGCCAGAGCTGGTTTCCGTATGTGTCCGCCGAGACCGAGACCGCGGCCTACTGGGCGAAGGCATGCCGCCAGGCAGAGGCGGCCGTCCGCGAGGCGGGCCTCGTGCCGGCAGAGGCGGCCGTCCGCGCCTCGTTCGCGACGTTGACCGGGCTCTCTCACCGTCCCACGGCCGCTCAGGACTGGGCAGACACGGTCGCGCTGCCGAAGGGGCCGATCCTGGTCCTGATCGAGGACGTGACGGGCGGCGGCAAGACCGAGGCGGCGCTCGTCCTGGCGCATCGCATCCTGGCCTCACGCCATGCGGACGGCCTCTATTTCGCCTTGCCGACCATGGCGACCGCCAACGCAATGTTCGACCGCATGAGCGCCATCGCCCCGCGTCTTTTTCGCGACGGGGCCGGGCCGTCGCTCACTCTCGCTCATGGGCGGGCCGAACTCCATGCCGGCTTCCGGGCAGCGGCATCCGGTTTCGGGCCGGCGGCCGATCGCGACAGCGACGATGACCCCGATGGCGCCACAGCCGCGCCGGCCTGGCTGGCAGGCGAAACCCGCAAGGCCCTGCTCGCGGATGTCGGGGTCGGCACGATCGACCAGGCGGTCCTGGCCGTCCTGCCGAACCGATACGGGACCATTCGCCTCGCCGGCCTCGCGGGCAAGGTCCTCATCGTCGACGAGGCGCACAGCTACGACAGCTATGTCGGCAAGGAGCTGGAACGACTCATCGCCTTCCATGCGGCCGGTGGCGGCTCGACCATCGTCCTCTCGGCCACGCTTCCGGGGGAGACGAAAGGCCGGATCATCGAGGCCTGGCGCAAGGCGGTGGGCACCCCCGCCATCCGGCCATCGGCGGACGCCTACCCGCTCGCCACGCTTGCGAGCGCGACCGGGGAACTCACCGAGAGCCGGCTCGCCGCGCGTGCCGACCTCTGCCGCACGCTCGCGATCACCCGGGCACCGGACACGGGAGCCGCAATGGCCCGCATCGGGGCCGCGGTCGAGGCGGGAGCCTGCGTGGCCTGGATCCGCAACAGCGTCGACGACGTGATCGAGGGCGCGGCGGCGCTCCGGACGACGGGCCTTGCCGCCGGCCTCTTCCACGCCCGCTTCGCGATGGGTGACCGGCTCGCCATCGAAGGACGGGTCCTGCGGACGTTTGGCCGCAACTCCTCGGTGGAGGATCGGCGCGGGCAGGTTCTCGTCGCCTCGCAGGTCATCGAGCAATCGCTGGATCTTGATTTCGACCTCGTGGTCACCGACCTCGCCCCGATCGACTCGATCCTGCAACGCGCCGGACGGCTCTGGCGGCACACGCACCGCGCTCGCCCGATCGTGGGGCCGGAATTGGTGGTCGTGTCTCCCGATCCGGCGGGACCGGTCGCGGCGGATTGGATGCAGGCCGCGCTGCCACGCGCCTCCTTCGTCTACCAGGATCACGGGATCCTGTGGCGGACGGCGCGCGCGTTGTCCGGCCGGCCGAGGTTCCGGGTGCCCGAAGACGTGCGGCCCGCGATCGAGGCCGTCTATGCCCAAGCCGACGGCGACATTCCGACAACCCTGGAGCGCATCCGCAACGAGGCGCTCGGCCGATCCGGCGCGGAGCGCAGCATCGCCGACCAGAACCTCCTGGTCTTCGCGGACGGCTATCGCCCGGATGGCCATGGCTGGCAGGAAGAGGGCCGCATCGCGACCCGGCTCGCCGAAGAGAGCCGCCGCATCCGCCTCGCGCGTCCGGCCGGGGAACGGCTCGTCCCCTGGTGCTCCCACCCGGACCCGAGGATCGCATGGGCTCTGTCGGAGGCGACGGCCTATGAGCGGAAGCTGCGGGGCCGGCACCTCCCCGAGCCGCGCTGGCGGAAGGCCGCGGCGGCGGCGCGCGACGATTGGGGCCGGTTCGACGAGGACGTGATCCTGCTGCCGCTGGAGGAGGGTCAGGACCGGATGTGGCGGGGCGTGCTGAGCGACGAGGCGGGTTCGTTGCTGTCCATCACCTACGGAACGGGTCTTGGCCTCCTGTTCTGACCGGGCGCCAAGGCTTGTCGCTGAGCCGTTCTCGGGCATGATGTGGCCGTGCGGCTCCGCGACGCGCGCGCTGCGAACGGATGCGGAACTCCGGTACGCTCTTTGACAACGTAAATCTCCAGCTCGTAGAGCTACTTGCTGGAAGAGTGTTCCCCGCACCCGCGGGGATGAACCGGCACCGTCAACAATGCGACGACAGGCTTGGTCGTGTTCCCCGCACCCGCGGGGATGAACCGGACAGCGACCCTCGCCGCCTCGTCATCGTCGGGTGTTCCCCGCACCCGCGGGGATGAACCGACCTCGACGATGCCCCATTCCCATCCGTCATTGTGTTCCCCGCACCCGCGGGGATGAACCGCCGTAGCGCGCATCCGCGCCGTCGAATTCCACGTGTTCCCCGCACCCGCGGGGATGAACCGAGGGCACGCCGCCCGCCCATCCCTCTGTCGCGGTGTTCCCCGCACCCGCGGGGATGAACCGCCCACATTCGGGCGGATCTATCCGGTCGGATCGTGTTCCCCGCACCCGCGGGGATGAACCGCTCCGCGATCCGGCGCTGTGCTGCGGTGAGGTGTGTTCCCCGTAGGCGCGGGGATGAACCCGCAGCCTCGACGCAGGGATGGTCGAGCGGCACGTGTTCCCCGCACCCGCGAGGATGAACCGGGCCGCAAATGGGGGATCCTGCGCGCGACTTAGTGTTCCCCGCACCCGCGGGGATGAACCGCGAGCCTCCTTCACAAGCCTTCCCCGTGGACCTACCCTCAACCTGGGATGGACCCTCCTCACTGCCTTGCCCGAACCCTTCAACCTTCTCTCCCAATCCTGGCTTCCCGTCCTGCGGGCGGACGGGTCGCGTGACATGGTGCGGCCGGCCGAGATCGTATCGCAGATCGGCACGAACCCGATCGTGGCACCGGCCTGGGGGCGGGCCGATTTCGATGCCGCGACACGCGAATTCTGGATCGGCCTTCTCGCGACCGCCTGCGGCCCGCAGGCCGATGATCGCGACGAGGCCTGGGAGGAGTGGTTTCGCGACCCGCCGCTTCCCGAGGTGCTCGACGCCGCCTTCACGCCGTTCGCCCCAGCCTTCGGACTCGACGGCGACGGCCCGCGCTTCGGGCAGGACCTCGACGAACTTGCGAACGGCGCCGTGAAGTCGGTGTCGCAACTCCTGATCGAGGCGCCGGGCGACCACACGGTCAAGCGCAACCTCGACCATTTCGTGCGCCGCGGCGGGGTCGCGATCCTGTCGCGCGCCGGGGCCGCGATGGCGCTCTTCGCGCTGCAGACCTATGCGTCCAAGGGGGGCGCCGGACACCGCGTCTCCGTGCGGGGCGGCGGGCCGTTGACGACGCTCCTGGTTCCCGGCCCATTCCAGGGCGAGGCACGCGACGCACGAGTGCCGCTGTGGCGCACGCTTTGGCTCGCGACTGCCGGGCGGGACGAGCCGCCGGCGGCGGAGCGCGTCTTCCCCTGGCTGGTCCCGACGCGCGTTTCCGACAAAGGCAGGATCACGACGCCGTCCGACGTCGATCCGCTGCAGGCCTTCTGGGGCATGCCGCGGCGCATCCGGCTCGTCCTTGAAGCGAACCCGGACGGATGCCCCTGCGACCTTACGGGCCGGATCGACCCGGTCGTGGTCCGGACCTATCGAACGCGCCCGCACGGCACGAGCTACGCTGCGCTCCTGCACCCCCTCTCGCCGCATTATCGGACGAAGCCGGGCGAGCCGCTTCTGCCTCTGCACGGGCAGCCCGGTGGCGTCGGCTATCGGCATTGGGTCGGGCTGGTCGCGAACGACGTGCCGGAGGAAGCCAAGGCCACGCACCAGATTGCCGCTTGCGTGGAGACCGGCCGGCGCCGTCTGTTCGGTCTCGACGCTTCGGGCGGCAGGGGGACCCGGCTGCTCGCTGCCGGATTCGACATGGACAACATGAAGGCCCGCGCCTTCGTCGAGAGCGAGATGCCGCTGCATCTCGTCGGCGGCGCGACCTTCGCCGCGCTCGACCGCACGATCCGGTTTCTCATCTCCGGCGCGCGCGAGGCCGAGGCTATCACCAGGCTCTTCGTCAGGCAGGCGCTGTTCGTGAAGCGGACGCAGGTCGCGGACGGGTTCACGGGGGCACCCAAGGACGGTGGGGCGCTCGACCTTGCCCGCGCGCGGTTCTGGGAGCGCACGGAAGCCGCATTTGGTGTCACGCTCGTCGGGCTCGCCGAAAAGTTGCACGCGGCGGATGCCGATGTGCAAGCGATCGAGCAGGACACCCCGAAAGGCTGGCTGGCGACATTGCAACGGGCCGCATTCGACGTCTTCGACGAACTCGTGTCGCTGGATGACCTCGACAGTCTCGACGAGCGCTCCGCCCGCGCCCGGATCGAGGCCCGCAACGACCTCCATGGCGCCCTCCGCGGCTACGGCAGGATCGGCCAGAATCTGTTCAAGGCGCTGAACATGCCGCCGCCCACCCCGGCCAAAAGGAGCAAGGCATGACCGAAGCGAGCGGTCCGGCCCCGTCCGAGGTCCGGGATGTCCCGCCAGCAGAGCGCGACCAGCGGCGGCGCATCGTCCGGCATTGGTGGCAATCCCTGCAGCCGCTCCGCGCGGACGGGACTCCCAACCCGTCCGCGGATCGCGGGGCGCTGGCCCGGCTGCGTCGCGCCGCGACGCCGCTCGACATCCTCGACGAGGAGGCGGTGTTCGATCTCCATCGTCGCCTGCGCTTCGGACGCGGCAAGTCCGACAGGACGCTTGTGACGGTCGCGATCACGGCATCCGTTCTGGCCCGGGTGCGGGAGCACGATCCGCAGCGCAAGCCGGCGAGGGCCGCCGGACGCGAGCGCTTCGCCGACGCCGAGCTGGAGACCGCCGCGCTGTCGCCCGGCCGCCTTCGCAGGCTGCTTGCCGCCCGGGACCCGGACGAGGTGCACCGGCAGATGCGCCGCCTCGTCGACCTCTGCGGGCCGGCGCTCGACGTCGGCGCGCTCGGGGTCCTCATCCTCGATTGGTTCGACGATGATCGCGGCCGCAAGGCCAGGACCCGCTTCGCCTACGACTACTACGCTGCCTCCGGCTCCCTGCCCGGCGCGGGCGACAATCCCGGCACGCCCGCCTCCTGACCGCCGAGACCCCGCCCATGACGACGTTCGTCCAGATCCATCTTCTCACCGCCTATCCGCCCGCGAACCTCAACCGCGACGACACCGGAAAGCCGAAGACGGCCCGGTTCGGCAATGTCGACCGGCTGCGCGTCTCCTCGCAGGCGCTGAAGCGCGCCTGGCGCACCTCCGACGCCTTCAAGACGGCTCTCGCCGGTCGGCTCGGCGAGCGCACGCAGCGGCTGGGCGAGGAGATCGAGCGCCACCTCCTCGGCAAGGGTGTCGCGGCGGACATGGCCCGCAAGGCCGCCCGCGAGGTCGGCGACGTCTTCGGCAAGATCAAGCCGGAGAGCGACAAGAACCCGGCGCGGATCGAGCAACTGGCTTTCGTATCCGCCGATGAGCGCGCGGCCGCCTTTGCCGCAGCGGAGCGGATCGCGACCGGCGAAGCGGTCGATCTGAAGAAAGAAGCCCTTCTCAGGCCGGTCGACGGCGCGGTCGACATCGCCATGTTCGGCCGCATGCTGGCGGACGATCCGGACTTCAACCGCGAGGCGGCCGTGCAGGTCGCGCATGCGATCACCACTCACAGGGCGATCGTCGAGGACGACTACTACACGGCCGTCGACGACCTGAAGACGAGCGCCGAGGATGCCGGAGCCGGTTTCGTGGGCGAGGCCGGGTTCGGAGCGCCGCTCCTCTACCTCTACCTCTGCATCGACCGCGATCTCCTGGTCCGCAATCTCGGGGGTGACGAAGCGCTGGCAAGGCGCGGCATCGCGGCTCTGGTCGAGGCGGCCGCGACGGTGGCGCCCAAGGGCAAGCAGGCGAGCTTCGCGAGTCGCGCCCTTGCCAATTATGGCCTGGTCGAACGTGGCAGCGACGCGCCCCGGACCTTGGCCGTCTCGTTCCTCAAGCCGATCAGCGGCGAAAACGCGCTCGGCGATTCCATCGAAGCCATCCGGACGACACGCTCGCAATTCGCCCGCGCCTACGGCGACACCGCCGAAACTGCCGAGATGGACGTCGAGGCCGGCACCGGCACGCTCGCCGACCTGATCGAGTTGGCGGCGCGCTGAGCCATGCCCGACGGGCTCGCCTTCACGCTCTACGCCCCTTTCGCCGCCCTGGGCGACCTGACGGTGGGCGAGACCCGCAGCGGCTTCGACCGGCCGGCGCGCTCGGCGATCTTCGGCCTCGTCGCGGCCGCGCTCGGCTACGACCGGCATGACGAGACCAAACACGCGGCCCTCGACCGCGCCTATCGGCTCGCGCAACGGGTCCGGCTCGGCGGCGTCCTGGTCAAGGACTACCACACGACCCAGGCCCCTTCGGCCGACCGCAAATCCCGCTGGACGACCCGCAGGGAGGCTCTCGACCGGCCCTCGCACAAGCTGAACACGCAGCTCTCCAGCCGCGACTACCGGGCCGACCTCTGGGTGGACATCGCGCTGGTGCGGCTCGGCTCGGCCGGCGACGAGCCACCGCCCGAGGCGGTCGCGGAGGCGCTGCGCCGGCCGGCCTACACGCTCTATGTCGGCCGCAAATCCTGTCCGCTCGGCCGGCCGCTCGCGCCCGAGATCGAGGAGGAGGTTACAGGCGTCGCCGGGCTCCTCGGGCGTCTCGACGAGCGGACGTTCGGGCTTAACGACGACGAGGACTGGCCGTTCGAGCCATTGCGCATCGACGGGCTCTGGGTCGACCCGCCCGGCTACTGGAACGCGCCGCTCTACGCCGACGCGGAGTTGGCGCCCCTGCTCGCTCCCGACTTCGAGCCATTGCGCGTCGAGCGCCGTCGGGACCGCGTCGCCAGCCGTAGGCGCTGGCAGTTCGAGCTGCGCGACGAGATCGTCGCGCAGCCGGTCCCCTCTGCGACGACGGGGCCGGAGGGACAGGCATGACGCTCTGGCTCAGCCGCATCCGCTTGCGGCACGCGCCCGATCTCGCGGCGCTGGCCGGGCTGCTCCTCCCATCGGAGGAGAACGCCCGCATCGCGGCCGCGCACCGGCTGCTGTGGTCTCTCTTCGCCGACGGCCCGGACCGGCGGCGCGACTTCCTCTGGCGGGAGGACGGCGGCTCCTCCTGGCAGCGCACCACCTTCCTGGTGCTGTCGGGCCGCAAGCCTGAGGACCGGCGCGGGCTGTTCGAGATCGACGAGCCGAAGGCGTTCGAGCCCGCGCTCGCGCCCGGGCAGCGGCTTCGGTTCAGGCTGCGGGCCAGCCCGGGCGCCGCCGAGGCACGCTCGCACGGCCAGCGCGGCAAGCGCATCGATCCGCTGGCCCGCGCGCTCCGGGGCCTCGGCGCCGAGGTGCGTCGCGAGCAGCGCGACACGATCACCCAACGGGTCGGGATCGAATGGGTGGCGCGCCAGGGCGCCGCAGCCGGGTTTCGGCTGGTCGAGGCGCCCCACGGCCCGCTCCTGCGGGTGGAGACGGACCGATGGCACATCCTGCCGCGTGACGGGGCGAAGCCGGTACGTTTCTCCTCGCTCGATCTCGAAGGGGAACTGGTGGTCGAGGACCCGGCGCATTTCCTCTCCGCGCTCGGCCGCGGTTTCGGCCGGGCCAAGGCCTTCGGCTGCGGCCTGATGCTGATCCGGCGGCCCTGACCGTGGCCGCGCTCCCCGGCCTGGCGCCGCCACGACCGATCCCGATCCGGGACCGCGCCTCGATGATCTTCATCGAGAGGGGGCGACTCGACGTGCTGGACGGCGCGTTCGTGGTCGTCGACGAGCGCGGAATCCGCACGCAGATCCCTGTCGGCGGCCACCGCATGCCTGCACGGTCTGACGGAGGCGGCCATCCTGGCCGCGGGTTACGCGCCCGCGATCGGATTCCTGCATTCGGGGCGCCCCCTTTCCTTCGTCTACGACGTGGCCGACCTCTTCAAGCACGAGACGGTCGTGCCGACCGCCTTTCGAGTGGCGGGCCGCGCCAAGCGCGCCAGCGTGCCCGGGCCGATCGAAAGCGCGGTCCGCCGCGAATGCCGGGACGCGTTCAGGCGCACCAATCTCCTGGAGCGCATCATCCCGACGATGGAAGAGGTGCTGGCCGCAGGTGGTCTCGCGCCTCCTGAGCCCCCAGCCGACGCCCAGCCCGCGGCCTTCGGCGAGACCCCGTCAGGAGACGAAGGCCACCGCGGATGAGCCCTGGAAGCCGGCCATGATGGTGATCGTGCTCGAGAATGCCCCGCCGCGCCTACGCGGCCGGCTCGCGGTCTGGCTGGTCGAGGTGCGGGCTGGCGTCTACGTGGGGCAATATTCCCGACGCACGCGCGAGCGTATCTGGGACCAGGTGAAGACCAGTATCGAGGACGGCAACGGCGTCATCGCCTGGACTGCCCAGACCGATGCCGGCTACGCCTTCGACACCTGCGGCCGCAACCGCCGGGAGCCGGTCGATTTCGACAGGCTTCCGCTTGTGGCCTTCAATCCCGAATCCGCCGAGCCCTGATCCTTCGTCCCCCCCGGGCCGATAGAGTGCGGAGGGGTGGGAACGAATCCCGAACACCGGTGCGCTCTTTGACATCGTCAATTTCAAGCACCATCAAAGGCTTGCTGAAGGTGTGTTCCCCGCAGGCGCGGGGATGAACCGCCCTCATCGTGGGGTACATAGCTGCTCGGGGGGTGTTCCCCGCAGGCGCGGGGATGAACCGGCCGTGGACTGGACGGCCGCCCCCGGCGGGACGTGTTCCCCGCAGGCGCGGGGATGAACCGGCGCCCGGCAGGTTCTGCTGCCAGGTCTCGAAGTGTTCCCCGCAGGCGCGGGGATGAACCGGACGCGGCGGGCTATGCCTACGAGCCGTCCGAGTGTTCCCCGCAGGCGCGGGGATGAACCGGTCCGGTGGATGGCGAGCAGCTCGCCGGAGATGTGTTCCCCGCAGGCGCGGGGATGAACCGCTCGTATGTCTGGCCGCTGGATTCGCGCGCGAGTGTTCCCCGCAGGCGCGGGGATGAACCGCCGTGCGGCGCGACCATCTGATCGAGGCGCTCGTGTTCCCCGCAGGCGCGGGGATGAACCGCAACCGAGGTCAACGGTGCCGGAGGCCACATCGTGTTCCCCGCAGGCGCGGGGATGAACCGATGGCGTCCCTCGCGGGATGGGTGCGGTGGCGGGCCTTATGTCCGACCGACAGAAGGAGGTCGCGCTTCGATTCGCGCGCTTTTTGCCGATACCCGCAGCCCTGAGGTCAGCTGGTCACCATAATCTTCAGCGAGTCTGGCCCCTCAAGCTAACCCATTGAAACCCTTGGTGAGCGCGCTGGGACTCGAACCCAGGACCTACTGATTAAAAGTCAGTTGCTCTAACCTGCTGAGCTACGCGCCCGCCCGGCGCCCAGATAGAGGCGCGGCGGCCGGGGGTCAAATAGGGCGGCCCGGTTTTTTCAAGACGTCTCCGAGCATCTCCCCCGCTCCTCAGGTTGCGGTCGGAGCCGCCGCGTCCTACGACGCGCCGCCCATGCCGCCCGACGCCCCCCTCGTCGCCGAGACCACGCCCTCCCCTGCCGCAAGGCATTGGCGCGACTTCGTATGGTCGGGCGCGATCGCCGCCGGCCTCCTGCTGGCGGCCTTCTACGGCTTCATCCTCGCGCTCGACCCCTATGGGCGGCGGACAGGGCCGGGACGCCCGCCCTCCCCCATCATGGATATCAACCAGCGCTACATGTATCCGCAGCTCGCGCGCTCGGGGCTGTTCGATGCAGCCGTGTTCGGCACCTCGACCGCCCGGCTGCTCGATCCGCGCGCACTCGACGCGGCGACGGGCGCACGCTTTGCCAATCTGGCGATCAATGCGGGCACGCCATGGGAGCAGCTTCAGCTGATGCGCCTGTTCCTGCATCATGTGCCCGTCCCGAAAATACTTATCCTCGGACTGGACTGGCCCTGGTGCTCCCCCTCCGCCGACGAGCCCTCGCAGCGTCTCACCTTCCGCTCCTTCCCGCCCTGGCTCTATGACGAGAACCCGCTCAACGACCTGCCCCATCTCCTGAACCTCAAGACGCTCGAGATCGCCGGCCGCGTCGCGCTGAACCGGCTCGGACGGATGCCCGCACGGATCCGGGGCGACGGCTACGAGGTCTTCACCCCGCCGGAAGAGAGCTACGACCTCGCCCGCGCCCGCCTCCATCTGAGCGTGCCTGCGGGAGGCGGCCTGCCGGCACCAGCCCAGCCCGGCGACCGCCTCCCCGCCATCGCCTGGCTCGGGGAGCTCGCGAGGGACCTGCCCGCCGCGACGCGGCTCGTCCTCCTGCTTCCCCCCGTCCATGCCGGCGCCCTGCCGCCGCCGGGCTCGGCCGCGGCGGCCGCGGACGACGCCTGCAAGCGCAAGATCGTGGAGGCGCTGGGATCGCGCTCGGCCCTCGTCCTGGACTACCGGCACCGAAGTCCCCTGACGGACGAGGATTCGAATTTCTGGGACACGCTGCATTACCGCCTGCCCATCGCCGCACGCATTGTCGAGGACATCCGCTCAGGCCTCGAAAGCCCCCGCGCGGCCGAGGACGACCGCTACCGGATTCTTCTCCCGCAGCCGGGGCCGTAAGAGCCGCTGGACAGTCTCGATCCGAAATATTACCGTCCAAGCAGAGATCATCTTCGGGCGACTAGCATGAAAACGATGGCCTTGTCGGTCGGCGCCGCTCTGGCCGGCCTTTTCCTTGCCCTTTCCAGCCCGGCCGAGGCCCAGATCCGGCTCGGCCAGCCGGCGGGGAAGTCCTCGGGAGGAGGAGGAGGGGGCAGCCTGATCGACGGCTCCGATCCGGCCGCACTCGCCAAGGTGATGCAGGAGCTGGGCTATTTCGCGAAGCTGTCCGAAACCTCGAGCGGTCGCCCCAAGATCGAAAGCAAGATCGGCCGCAAGAATTTCGGCATCTATTTCTACGATTGCAAGGACAACAAGAACTGCAAGTCGATCTCCTTTTCCACAGGCTGGGAGATCAAGAACAAGCGGCCCTTCGATCTCGCCGTCATCAACAAGTGGAACTCGGAGAAGCGCTTCGGGCAGGCTTTCGTCGACGATGACGGCGATCCGAACATCGCCTGGGCGGTGGTCCTGAGCGGCGGCATCAGCCGGCCCGCCTTCGAGGAAACCCTCGACTATTGGCAGTCCGCCGTCACCGATTTCGAGAAGATGGCGATGCAATAAGGCCGCAGGCCCGGATACCGGCCGCAAGGCCCGGATGCCGAGGGTCGCGATAAAGGCTTGAAACGTCCCGCCCTCCCGGCATAGGCCGGCGGCGCCGAGCGATTTCAGGAGCCAGACCCTTGTCCGACACCGCAACCGTCGAGCGCCGCCAATTCGGAGCCGAAGTCGAGCAACTGCTCGACCTCGTGGTTCACGCGCTTTATTCCGACCGGGAAATCTTCCTGCGCGAGCTGGTCGCGAATGCGGCCGACGCGACGGATCGCCGGCGCTTCGAAGCCCTGACCGGCAAGGTGCCCCCACCCCCGGCCGACGCGAAGATCCGCATCGTGCCGGACAAGGCGGCCCGCACGCTGACCATCTCGGATGCCGGCATCGGCATGTCCAAGGAGGAGCTGGCGGCCAATCTCGGCACCATCGCCCGCTCGGGCACCAAGGCTTTCACCAAGGCCCTCGCGGCCGATGCCGCCGACAAGCCGAGCCTGATCGGCCAGTTCGGCGTCGGATTCTATTCCGCCTTCATGGTCGCCGACCGCGTCGAGGTCATCTCCCGCCAGGCCGGCGCGGAGGACGCCTGGAGCTGGGCCTCCGAGGGAGGGGCCAGCTACACGCTGTCGCCGGCCGAGAGAGCCGAGCCGGGCACCGACATCGTGCTTCACCTCAAGGCCGATGCCGAGGAGTTCCTGGAGCCCGTGCGCCTCGAACATATCGTGCGCAAATGGGCCGACCACATCGCGCTGCCGATCGTCGTGGTCCAGGATGGGAAGGAGATCGCCGGAAACGAGGGCAAGGCCCTCTGGCGCAAGCCGAAATCGGAGATCGACGAGGAGGCCTACACGGCCTTCTACCGCAGCATCAGCCACGGCTTCGACAAGCCCTGGGCGATCCTGCACTGGCGGGCCGAGGGCGCGACCGAATTCACCGCCCTCCTCTTCGTGCCCTCCATGAAGCCCTTCATGCCGGTGGAGAGCGAGCGCGAGAGCCGGGTGCGGCTTCATGTGCGCCGCATGTTCATCACCGACGACGCCAAGCTGCTCCCGCCCTGGCTCCGCTTCGTCCAGGGCGTCGTCGATACCGACGACCTGCCTCTCAACGTCTCGCGCGAGATGCTGCAATCGACGCCCGCCCTCGCCCGCATCCGCAAGGCGGTGACGGGTCGCGTCCTCTCGGAACTCGCGAGCCGCGCCAAGAGCGACGTGGAAGGCTACGCCACCTTCTTCGAGAATTTCGGCCCCGTCCTGAAGGAGGGCATCTACGAGGATGGCGAGCGCCGAGCCGAGATCGCCGCGCTCCTGCGCTTCAAATCCTCCGCCGTCGGGGGCTGGACCAGCCTTGCGGACTACATCTCGCGCATGAAGGAAGGGCAAAGCGAGATCTACTACCTCGTCGCGGACGATGCCGATGCTCTCGCGCGCTCGCCGCAGATCGAGGGCTTCAAGGCCCGCGGCCTCGAAGTGCTGCTCCTGTCCGACCATGTCGATGCCTTCTGGCCCGAGCAGCTCGGGGAATTCGACGGCAGGAAGCTGCGCAGCATCACGCAGGGCAATATCGACCTCTCCTCCTTCAAGCCCGAGGGCGAGGCGCAGGAGGAGGCGACCGGGATCGACGCCCTTCTCGCCGCAATCAAGGAGGCGCTGAAGGACGACGTCACGGATGTGCGCACGACCGACCGCCTTGTCGACAGCGCGGTCGTCCTCTCCTCGGGCGAATTCGGGCCCGACCTTCAGATGCAGCGCCTGCTGCGCCGCGCCGGCCGCTCCTTCGGCCCCGACCGGGCCGTCCTCGAGATCAACCCGCGCCACGCGCTGATCCGCGCCCTCGCCGAGCGTCTCGCGGCGGGACGCTCGATCGCGGACGAGGCGCAGACGCTGCTCGACCTCGCCCGCATCCAGGACGGCGACATCCCCCGCGATCCGGTCGCCTTCGCCCGCAAGGTCGCCTCAGCCCTGGCGGGATAGACCGGGGTCATTGAAATCGCCCCCTTTGTCATTCCCGGCCGCCCGAAGGGCCGGGAAGGGAATCCAGAGCCGCCTGCGAGCCCTCCTGGATCCCCTTCCCCTCCGCTTCGCTCCGGCCGGGGATGACAGGGGAAGCTTCGACGATCCTACCCGCCGATCCGCTCGAGCCCGCCCATATAGGGCCGCAGGACCTCCGGCACGACGACACTGCCATCCGGCTGCTGGTAGTTCTCCAGCACCGCGATCAACGCCCGGCCGACCGCGACGCCCGAGCCGTTGAGGGTGTGGACGTAGCGCGGCCCCTTGGCCTCCTTCGGCCGGTAGCGCGCCTCCATGCGGCGCGCCTGGAAATCGCCGCAGACCGAGCAGGACGAAATCTCGCGATAGGTCCCCTGCCCCGGCACCCAGACCTCGATGTCGTAGGTCTTCCGCGAGGCAAAGCCCATGTCGCCCGTGCAGAGCGTCACGACGCGGTAAGGCAGTTCGAGCTTCCGCAGCACCGCCTCGGCGCAGGCGAGCATACGCTCGTGCTCGCCGGCAGAGGTCTCCGGCGTGGTGATCGAGACCAGCTCGCATTTCGAGAACTGGTGCTGGCGCAGCATGCCCCGCGTATCCCGCCCCGCCGCCCCGGCCTCGGCCCGGAAGCAGGGGGTCAGCGCCGTGAAGCGCAGGGGAAGCTCCTCCTCGGAAAGGATGGAGTCGCACACGAGGTTGGTGAGCGGAACCTCGGCCGTGGGGATGAGCCAGTGATCGGCGCCGGCCGCGAACTGGTCGTCCCGGAACTTCGGCAGTTGCGCGGTCCCGAACATCGCCTCGTCGCGCACGAGGAGCGGCGGGCTCACCTCCGTATAGCCGTGCTCGCCCGTATGCAGGTCGAGCATGAACTGCCCGAGCGCCCGCTCCATGCGGGCGAGTTGGCCGCGCAGGACGACGAAGCGCGAGCCGGAGAGCTTCGCGGCGGCGTCGAAATCCATGGCACTGCCGATCCCGACCCGCCACGCCTCGGCCAGCTCGAAATGCTGCTTCGGATCAGGAATCGCGGCGGGCTCGCCCCAATGATGCCGGACGACGTTGCCGTGCTCGTCGGCTCCGACCGGCACATCGGAACCGGGCGTGTTGGGGATTTCCGCGAGCGCCTCGCGCAGCCTGTCGCTCGCCTCCTTTCCAGTCGCTTCCAGGGCGGGGGCGGTGTCCTTCAGGCTGGCGACCTCGGCCATCAGCGCCTCGGCGCGGGCCTCGTCCCTGGCCTTCTTGGCGGCGCCGATCTCCTTCGAGAGCGCGTTGCGGCGCTCCTGCGCCTCCTGCGCGGCGGAGACGGCGACCTTGCGGGCATCGTCGAGCCCGAGCAGCGTCGCGGAAAGCGGCGCGAGGCCGCGATGCTGGAGGCCCTGGTCGAAGGCGGCGGGGTTCTCGCGGATGAGGCGGATGTCGTGCATGGCGCGCTCTTAGACTCTGCAGCGCGAATGCTCCAGTCTCCCGGGACCCAGCCGACCTCCGCCGCGTTGAGGGATCATGAGCATCCTCGATTACTTCCGCACCGCCCAGCCGCCCGAGACCGACATGACGGAGCGGCCCGAGCGCTCTCCATCAGGCTTCGACCTGCGCCCGCCGAATCCCGAGGAGCGCCGGCGCCTCGAAGCCGATCTTTCGCCCGAGGAGAAACGCGTCCTCCTCCAGCACGGCACCGAGGCGCCGTTCTGCGGCGGGCTTCTCAACAACAAGGAGGACGGCCTCTATTGCTGCCGCGAATGCGGCCTGCCGCTCTTCCGGGCGCGGACGAAATTCGAGAGCGGCACCGGCTGGCCGAGCTTCTATGCTCCGGTCGACGGCACGCATGTCCTGGCCATCAGGGACATGAGCTACGGCATGGAGCGAATCGAAACGCGCTGCGCCCGCTGCGACAGCCATCAGGGCCACGTCTTCCCCGACGGCCCGGCGCCGACGCACCTGCGCTACTGCATCAATTCCGTGTCGCTGGAATTCGTGCCGGAGTGCGGGAGCTTGCGGGACCCGCTCGGGCGCGGCGACCAGGACGCCCTCACGACGAGCACCGCCGGAGCGGGCTGAGAACGGCCCATAAGAAAGGCGGCCGACCGGGCCGCCTGCCCTTCCCGCTCGTGGCGGACGTTCCGCTCGTGGCGGACGTTCCGCCCGCGGCGGTTACTGAACCGGGTTGACCGCTCCGGCCGCTTCCTTGCCGCGCGCCGGATCGTCTCTCTCGGCGCTCACGGCCGGCGGACCGGCCATCTGCTGGATGCGAATGCGCTCCTTCTTGGAGACGAGGCTGGTCTCGCTGAGCTTGGCGAAATCCTCGCGGGTCTGCGGCCGTGGCCCGCCCTTATAGACCATCACCCCGGCCGGCAGGACGACGATATCGCCGCGCCGCAAGGTCGGATCCTCAAGATACCAGTTCGGATGAAGACGCGGATCGATCGAGGTGTTGACGATCTTGCGCTCCCTGCCGGGGCGGACCTTCGCGGCGGTCGTGGTGGAGCGCGCCTTGGCGCGCTTGCGCGGACTCACCCGCACGTCGAGCGGCGCGGCTCCGTAGGCCGGCGGCGCATAATATTGCGGCGCCTGCCGCTGGCCGCCTCCGAACAGGAATTCAAGCAGGCCGGCGGCCTGGGATTGAGAAGATGCGCCGACGATCGCTCCGCCCGCCACCGCGGCGAGGGCGAGAGAACGCACGGATTGAGAGAGTTTCACAGCCTGCCCCGTTTGATGCCTTATGCCGCCAACGTGACGGCTCGCATTGGGTTCCAGGCTTTTCGGTGATTCTTCCCGCCATGTCACGGCCACAATCCGGGCAGCGTTAACCCGCAATGCTCTCAATTCGGTAAAAACAATGACAATCCGGAGGGGAGCCCACCGATGCCGCGAGCGCATCGCATCCCGGGGAGGCACCTTCTTTCGGCAGGCTGTTCACGCTTGGTGAAGCGCAGGACGCTGGGGCACGATGCCCGGCGGAAATGGCGCGGGCGACGGGGCTCGAACCCGCGACCTCCGGCGTGACAGGCCGGCACTCTAACCGACTGAGCTACGCCCGCACTCGTTTTCCGCCCGAAGCGGAGGCGTGCCGTTTAGGTTTGCGACGGCGCGGTGTCAAGGCGATCGGCGTCATCCGGGAGAGGTTTTGCTCATCGTCGCAAAACCCGACCGGCATTCCTGTCCTGTCAGCAGAGGACGAATGGACGGCGGCTCGCGAAGGAATCCGCAAAATGGAAGGAACGGACCCGGCAGAATGGCATCGACATGCAACAACTAAACTAACAGTTGCGCAACTTGGGATGCCATGGTTTCCTCTGCTCCCGCGTCACCGGCGGGCAAGGGAGAAGTCCATGGCGAAGCTTCTAACCGAGACCATCGAGGCATGGATCAGCAAAAGGCCCGGGTCGCCAGTCACACTCTTCGTAACCGGCGAACTCGAGGTTCCGACCGGCGGATGGAAAACGAAATCGACCGCTGCAAGCCCCCAGGGCATCAACCCGAAAATCATCATCGTCGATGTAGAGGCTATCCGTCCGACTGGGATCGTAAATCAGATGATCTCTCGCGTCCCCTTTAGATACGAAGAGTCGCCTCCTAAGGAGGATTATACGAACGCAACCGTTCGACATGACGGGCAAGAACATACCGTGGAGGTCGTCATACTAACATAGCCTTCTGACCAAAGGATGAGAGCCGGGCCGCGATTGCCGTGCGCCCCGGCTCGTTCGTTTCAAGACGACAAGAAGGCGATTTCCCGTGCCTCGTCATCGACGCGGGAAAGCTGCGACGGACACCGGCAAGGATAACGAGCTTACCCCCACGGAGGAGATTGGTGGGCGGTGACGGGCTCGAACCGCCGACCCTCTCGGTGTAAACGAGATGCTCTACCAGCTGAGCTAACCGCCCCCTGGCCTCGCCATAGCATCTTCCGCGGCAGGGAGAAAACCGGCGGCGGCACGATACGCAAGGCCGCCGGGCCTGATCTCATCCGCGAGCCACCGGGATGGGCTGGCCGACATCGATACGGTTTCCGTCGGGGTCGGCGAAGACGAAGGCGCGCAACCCGTAATCCTTGTCCTGCAACTTCTTGATGATTCGTACCTCGTGCCGTCGGCACAGCGCGAAGAGGGCGTCCACGTCGTCGACCATCAGGTGCGCGACGTTGAAGGACGGATTCCTGTGGGTCGGCTGGAGCGTGAGATGAAGCTCGGCCCGATCCCGCTTCAAGATCATGAACCCAACCGGATTTCCGTTCTCGAAGACCTTCCTGAACCCGAATATCTCCGCGTAGAAATCATGCGCCTTATGGATGTCCTTCACGGGCAGCATGGCCGCGATGCGGCCGAAGCCGATGCCGGCGATGTCGCTCATCGCAAAACCTCGCTTTGGGAGGACGGAAGCGACGATACGGACGGTGCCGGCGCGTCACTCGACCCCTGTCATGTCGATCGAGGAGACAGTGCCCGACACCAATGTAGCTCAGCGAGACGGCCGCAACAATCCGCAAGGCCCGCAGGCAACGGCCGGCCCTGCCTTCCCCAAAACGAGGAGGCCCCGGGGATCTCTCCCCGGGGCCGTTTTCATGAAAGGGCGGCGCTGCCACCCTGCCGGCATCCGGCTCAGTGCGCGACGAGGCCGGACGAATCCTCGCCCTTCGCGGGAGGAGGCGTCACCGGCTCCTCCCAGGTGATGGGCTCGGGATGGCGCACCAGCGCATGCTGGAGCACCTGCCCCATCCGCGCGACGGGCACGATCTCGAGCCCGTTCTTCACGCTGTCGGGGATGTCCGCGAGGTCCTTGGCGTTCTCCTCGGGAATCAGGACCTTCTTGATCCCGCCCCGAAGCGCCGCGAGCAGCTTCTCCTTCAATCCGCCGATCGGCAGCACGCGTCCGCGCAGGGTCACCTCGCCGGTCATCGCGATATCGCGCCGGACGGGAATGCCCGTGAAGACCGAGACGATCGCGGTCGCCATGGCGATGCCGGCCGAGGGGCCGTCCTTCGGGGTCGCCCCCTCCGGCACGTGGACGTGGATGTCGCGGCGCTCGAAGAGCGGCGGCTCGATGCCGAAATCGAGCGAGCGGGAGCGGACATAGGAGGCCGCCGCCGAGATCGATTCCTTCATCACGTCCTTGAGGTTGCCCGTGACCGTCATCTTGCCCTTGCCGGGCATCATGACGCCCTCGATCGTCAGCAGCTCGCCGCCGACCTCGGTCCAGGCGAGGCCGGTGACGACGCCGATCTGGTCCTCGGCCTCGATCTCGCCGTAGCGGAACTTCGGCACGCCCAGGAACCCGGAGAGGTTCTCAGGCGTGACCTCGACCGCCACGACCTTCGAGATCAGGATCTCCTTCACCGCCTTGCGGATCAGGTTGGCGATCTCACGCTCGAGGTTGCGCACGCCCGCCTCGCGGGTATAGCGCCGGATCAGCTCCAGCAGCCCCGCATCGGTGATCGACCATTCCTGCACCTTCAGCCCGTGCTTCCGAAGCGCGTTCGGGATGAGGTGACGGCGCGCGATCTCGGCCTTCTCCTCCTCCGTGTAGCCGGCGAGCCGGATCACCTCCATCCGGTCCAGCAGGGCCGGCGGGATGTTCAGCGTGTTCGCGGTGGTCACGAACATCACGTCCGAGAGGTCGTAGTCGACTTCCAGGTAGTGATCGTTGAAGGCCGAGTTCTGCTCGGGGTCGAGCACCTCCAGCAGGGCCGCCGAGGGATCGCCGCGGAAATCCATGCCCATCTTGTCGATCTCGTCGAGCAGGATGAGCGGGTTGGACGTCTTGG
>OEIU01000280.1_pt1 | contig 51361 bp, 52 predicted proteins | sample 1539221 | NCBI WGS metagenome assembly OEIU01 (sample SAMN03792071, study PRJEB22550) | activated sludge metagenome | feature: wastewater treatment plant; material: activated sludge; isolation source: Wastewater treatment plant of a petroleum refinery complex | place: Argentina: Zarate | collected... | reverse complement strand
AAATGTTTTTCCTGAACCGGAAGCTTTGCTTACTAAATTTTCCCGTTTATCCGGACTTGATGGAAATGCTAAAATGAGTAAATCGCTTGGCAACACTATTCTTCTTTCAGATGATGCTGAAACTGTAAAAGCTAAATTAAAAAAAGCGGTAACAGATCCTAATAAAGTTAGAAAAGGTGATCCCGGCAATCCGGATATCTGTTTGGTTTTTTCTTATCACAAAAAATTTAATCCTGAAGAGATTAAAGAAATTGAAGCTGGTTGCAGGAGCGGTGAGTTGGGTTGCTTTGATTGTAAAATGAAATGCGCTGCAAAGATATCTAACTTTCTTGAACCAATTATTGAAAAACGAAAGTATTATGAAAATAGATTGGATGAAGTGATAAATATTTTAGATGATGGAGAAAAACGTGCAAGAAAAGTTGCCGAAGCAACAATGGATGAAGTCCATAATCATATGAAGATTGGCTAATGTACAAAATAAAATTAGAACAATTTGAAGGACCGCTTGATCTTCTTTTATTTTTTATTAAAAGAGATGAACTGAATATTTATGATATTCCTATATCAAGAATAACCAAAGAATTTCTTGATTATGTTAATCTAATAAAATTATTAGATCTGGAAATTGCCGGTGATTTTATTTTGATGGCTTCTACATTAATGCATATTAAAGTGCGGATGTTATTACCAAGAGAAGTTGATGAACGTGGTGAAGAGATTGATCCGAGAGCTGATTTAATAAAAGCATTGTTGGAATATAAAAAGTATAAAGAAGTTGCAGAAGATTTAACTTATTTAGAATCTCATCAAAGAAAAATTAGTTATCGTGGTAACTTCAGTAAAGATGAAGCGGAAGCTCCGCCTGAGTACGATGTTTTGCTGAAAAATATTTCAATCTATGATCTTGCGAAAGCATTTAAAAAAGCAATTGAGGGAATCAAATCTGTTCCCGTTCATGAAATTAAAAAAATAAATATCAGCATTGACGAAATGATTGAATTTATTTTAGAACGACTTAAGCAAATGGGCGAAATTCATTTTTTAAGTTTAGTTCATGGAATGAAAGAAAAAATAAGAATTGTAGTAACTTTTGTTGCAATACTGGAATTAGCTAAAATGCAACTGATAAATATTAAAGAATCAACTGAGTTTAATGATTTTGTAATCTATGGTGTAAACAATGGATAATATATATAATTCAATAATTGAAGCTCTTATATTTGCTTCAGACGAACCCATATCGGAATCAGAAATAATCCGGGTTATTAAAGGTATTGATGGCGAAGATACCGAAATTGATGTTGATGGAATCCAGAATTCTATTAACGAATTAAATGAAAAATATAAATCCAACAATAACTCTTTTAAAATAATTAAAATTGCAAATGGATATTTATTTGCAACCACTGAAGAGAATGCCAAATATGTCGGATATCTATCCTCCGAAAAATCAAAACGGAGATTAAGCCAGGCAGCTCTTGAAACGCTGGCAATCATTGCATACAAACAGCCAATTACAAAACCCGAGCTTGAACAAATTCGCGGTGTTAATTCTGATTACATCCTAAATACTTTATTAGAAAAAAATCTTATCACAATTACTGGAAGAGCGGAAACTATCGGCAGACCATTGCTTTATGGTACTACAACTGAGTTTCTGAAATATTTTGGTTTGTACAATTTAAGTGATTTACCAAAACCAAGAGAGATTGAAGAGATTATGAAGGATGAAGATTTTATTGAACAAAAAAATAAGATAATGATGAATCTTGTTGAAGAAAATCTTGAACAAGAATTAGAAAGCGGAAACGAAAATAATAATGAGATTGAATAAATTTATAGCTGAATGTGGAATAAGTTCCAGACGCAAAGCCGAAGAATTAATATTGCAGGGCAGAATTACAATTAATAATAAAACTGTCACTCAATTATCGTATGATGTTAATCCTGATGTTGATGAAGTATTTTATGATGGCGAAAGACTAAAAATTGAAAATCATGTATATTATCTGTTAAACAAACCAAAAGGTGTTGTAACTACAACAGATGATGAAAAAAAACGATTGGCAGTTACAGATCTTATCAAAACAAATCTTAAAATATTTCCAGTCGGTAGATTAGATTTTAATACCACAGGCGTACTTATTTTAACTAATGATGGTGAATTTGCAAATAAACTTATTCACCCAAGAAATAATATCATTCGTGAGTATGAAGTTAGATTAGACAGGGAATTAGAATATAAAGATGAACAACTTTTATTAACCGGAGTTTTTATCGATAATAAAAGAGGAAAGTTCACTTCCATAGAATTTAAAAAGAAGAAGGATCGAAAAACATTAACAGTAAAATGCACTGAAGGCAGAAATCATTTTGTAAAAAAAATGTTTGGAATGCTTAGTTATACTGTAGAAAGATTACACAGAAAAAGTTTTGCAGGCATTACCGATGATATACCTGTAGGTTCATACAGAAAGCTGACTAAAGATGAAATACAAAAATTATCTTAATTTAAAATATCTAACGACCTTACTTTTTGTTGCTCTATCCTATCAGATTTATGCACAGGATTCAACAAAAATTGTTGCAGATTCTTTAACTAAATCTGTTAAAACAAATTTATCAGAATTTCAAAAAGAAATAGATGATATTTTTAATGATCAAAGTTTTAGAAATGCAAATTGGGGTGTTGTAATTCAATCATTAAAAAGCGGCGAGTATTTTTATAAAAGAAATGAAGATAAATTTTTCGTACCTGCATCGAACTTAAAATTATTTACAACTGCTGCCGGTCTGTTATTACTTGGTCCAAATTATCGATTCTCTACAAAAATCTGGACAAATGGTTATTACTCCGGTTCAACACTTTACGGCGATTTAATTATACAAGGTCGGGGCGATCCAACAATCTCAGGAAGATTTTATAATAATGATATAAACTTTGTCTTCGATACGTGGATTGATTCGCTGGTTGAATTAGGAATAGATAAAATTAAGGGAAATATAATTGGTGATGATAATTTGTTTGATGATCTTGGGTTAGGCGAAGGTTGGGCGTGGGATTATGAAACTGATTGGTACGCCGCACAATCAAGCGCTTTATCTTTTAATGATAATTGTATTGATATTTTAATTTATTATGATTCTAAGAGAGACTCAATTTTCATCTCAACAAGACCCGAACTAAAAAATTTCGTTATACTTAATAATGTTTTACCAGCATCTAAAAATGAACAAACCAGAATAAATGTTTATCGGGAAAGAGGCACAAACGTTATTAATGTTTTTGGCAAAATGAAAAAAGAAACTGATACTTTAGTTACTTATTCAACTGTTCGCAATCCAACTCAATTTGCAATTTTGGCATTTAAAAACCGTTTGGAAAGCAGAGGGATTAGAGTAAATGGTTATGCAATCGATATAGATGATTATGAAAGGAAATTAGATTATGCTAAAATGCAGTTACTGTTTACAGGATATTCAAATGAATTAAGTCAAATAATAAAAGTTATCAATAAGAACAGCCAGAATTTTTTTGCTGAGCAATTACTTAAAACTATTGGCTTGGAAGTAGGAGGATATGGATCAGCGGAAAAAGGGATTTTAGCAATCCGTGATTTGTTTAGTGAAATAGGACTGAACCCGGATAATATAGTTATGGTTGATGGAAGTGGTTTGTCATCACTTAATATGGTTACACCAAGACAAATTGTTGAGCTTCTTAAGTATATCTATTCAAACAAAGAGATATTCCCGTATTTTTTCAATTCGTTGCCAATTGCGGGAGTTGATGGCTCGTTAGGACGCAGGATGAAAGGAACAACTGCAGAGGGAGTTGTTAGAGCTAAGACAGGATTTATCGGTCACGTACGCAGTCTTTCTGGTTATGCAGTTACTGGCGATAATGAGCCGGTTGCATTTTCAATGATTGCAAATAATTTTAATGTTCCTGTAAAACTTGCAGAAAATTTACAGGATCTTGTATGTTTAAGAATAACAAATTTCAGGAGAAAATAATTTTGGAAAACAATGTCCAACCTTCCGTTAATGATTTAATTAAAAGACGATACGAAGAACTTGATGAACTAAATAAAAAAGGCGTTGAAACCTTTGCTTACTCATTTGATGTAAATTCAAATTCTGAATCAATAAAAAATTCTTTTGTTGAAGGAAATGAATTTAATGTAAGAATAGCAGGCAGAATTATGGCGATCCGAAGAATGGGAAAAGCATCATTTGCGCACATTCAGGATGAGAAAGGCAGAATACAGATTTATCTTAAAAAAGATGAGATAGGTAATGCTTACGATGCTTTTAAGTTAATGGATATTGGTGATATTATAGGTGTAGAAGGTTTTGTTTTTAAAACCAAGACCGGAGAAATTTCTGTTCACACGCGAGAGTTAAAATTATTATCCAAATCATTACAACCCCTGCCGATTGCCAAAGAAGTTAGTGATGAACAAGGCAACAAAGTTATATATGACCAATTTTCCGATAAAGAATTGCGTTACAGAAGACGATACGTTGATTTAATTGTCAATCCGGAAATTAGAGATGTATTTATTAAAAGAAGTAAAATAATATCATCACTGAGAAGTTTTCTGGATTCTAATGGATATTTAGAAGTTGAAACCCCGATCCTTCAGCCGCTTTACGGAGGTGCAGCAGCAAGACCATTTATTACTCATCATAATACACTGGATGTTGATTTGTATTTAAGGATTGCCGATGAACTTTATCTTAAAAGATTAATCGTTGGTGGATTTAATGGAGTGTATGAAATCTCAAAAGATTTTAGAAATGAAGGGATGGACAGATCACACAATCCGGAATTTACAATGCTGGAGTTATACGTTCCTTATAAAGATTATAACTGGATGATGGAATTTGTAGAAAAGATGTTTGAATATGTTTGTCAGAATGTTTTTAACACTTTAACATTTACCGTTGATGAAAAAGAAATAAACTTTAAAGCACCCTGGAAACGTTTATCAATGATTGAAGCAATACAAGAAAAAACAGGTGTAAATGTTTTAAATTGTTCATTAGATGAATTAAAGACATCTGCAAAAAAATACGGAATAGAAATCGGATCAATCCATACAAGAGCAAAACTGATTGATGAATTATTTGGCGCCGCGGTTGAACCTGAATTAGTTCAGCCAACATTTATAATTGATTATCCGCTTGAATTATCTCCTCTCGCAAAAAAACATCGCAGTAAAGAAGGAGTTGTAGAAAGATTTGAAGGATATGTTTTCGGCCGCGAAATCTGCAACGCATTTTCAGAATTAAATGATCCGATAGATCAAAGAAAAAGATTTGAAGAACAGGTAAAGATGAAAGAAGAAGGCGATGATGAAGCTCACCAGATTGATGAAGATTTTATTAGAGCATTGGAATATGGAATGCCGCCTACAGCGGGGCTCGGTGTTGGAATTGATAGATTGGTAATGCTTTTAACTAATCAGCCATCAATTCGTGATGTAATCTTTTTTCCGCAGATGAAACCTGAAGTGAATAGTTAAAATGTAATTATTTATTGACTTATCTTTAAAAATGAAAATGCTATATTGAATAACCAAAGTTTAAATCGGAGAGATAGTATAATGTTTAAATCCTTAAGATTTTCTTACTTATTTATGGCTGTCGTACTTGGCATCGTCCTTGGGATGTCAATTGATAAAATATTTTCGGTTGATAATTTACGCGACAGTATAAGAAAATTTAACGATGTTCTCACCTTTACTGAAAAATATTACGTGGAAGAAGTCGATACACAAAAATTAGTTGAAGCTGCAATCAACGGAATGTTAAATCAATTAGATCCACATTCTGTTTATATACCTGCAGATCAATTTAAACAAGTTGAAGAATCATTTCGTGGTGATTTTGACGGGATAGGAATTGAGTTCCAAGTTGTTAATGATACACTAACTGTAGTATCAGCTATATCCGGAGGACCAAGCGAAGCGTTAGGAATTTTACCCGGTGATCGAATAATAAAGATTGATGATTTATCCGTGATCGGAATTTCCAATGATGATGTTAGAAAAAAATTACGCGGCAAAGCCGGAACTGAAGTTAAAGTTACAATCATTCGCAGCGGACTTAAAAAACCCATTGAATACAACATTACCCGTGATAAAATTCCTCTTTATTCCGTGGATACACATTTTATGATCGACGACAAAACCGGTTACGTTAGTGTGTCCAGATTTGCAGAAACTACTTATGACGAACTGCTTAACGCTTTGAATGATTTAGATAAACAAGGGATGAAACAACTCGTTCTGGATTTGAGAGGTAACCCGGGTGGTTATTTAAATCAAGCAGTAAAAATCAGTGATCTTTTTATAAATGATAAGAAAAAAATAGTGTACACCGAAGGAAGAAGAAAAGAATTTGATGAAGAATATTTTGCTTCTAACCCATCCAAGTTTGAAAATATACCACTGATAGTTTTGATAAATCGCGGAAGTGCATCTGCAAGTGAAATAGTTTCTGGCGCAATACAGGATTGGGACAGAGGTTTAATAGTTGGGGAGACTTCTTTTGGTAAAGGTTTAGTGCAAAGACAATTTGAGCTGCCGGACAATTCCGCATTACGTTTAACAATCTCTAAATATTATACACCTTCAGGCAGATTAATTCAGCGTGATTATAAAAAGCTTAAAGATAAAAGTGAATATTATTCTGAAGTTGATAGTACAAGAGAGAATGAAGGTGATAATTTAACTCACACTGCTGAACATGATTCATCACGTCCTGAATTTAAGACTTCAAAAGGAAGAATTGTTTATGGCGGCGGTGGAATTACACCTGATTACATTGTTAAATCAGAATTTATGACAGATTATACCAGAAATCTTTTACGAAAAAATTTATTCTATACATTTATACTTTCTTATCTCGATAGAAATGGAGAAGCTATAAAGAATAAATTCAATAATGATCTAAGATTATTTAAAAAGGATTTTATTATTACTGATGAACTGTTAAACAATTTTATTGCTTATGCAAAATCAAAAGATGTTGAATTGAGCCAGGATGATTTGGCAAAGGATAAAGATTATATTAAGGCACGACTAAAAGCTCAGATTGCCAGAAACTTTTGGAAAAATGAAGGATGGTATTCTGTTTTACTTTCTACAGATAACCAATATATAAAGGCATTAACTCTATTTGATGAAGCTAAAAATTTAGAAAATTTAAAGTGAAAAAATTATCTGTTATAACGATTTTAGTTTTTGTTTCACTAACTGTTATCGGACTTACATATAATTTTCAGAATATTAACAAATCTACTTCTCCCAAAAAGATAGATGTTGGTGAAGATATAACTTATGTTGTAAAATATTTGATGTTTGAAATTGGAGAGGTTCGATTAAAAGTTACTAAACAGGAAGTTTCGGGTACTGACACAATTTATACTGCCGTTGCTTACATAGACTCATACTCAGGAATTCCATTCGTTGACCTCCATCAGATATATGAAACTAAATTTGATACTAAACAAATATCACATTTCTTTAAGGGTACAATCCTTTCTTCAGATACAACATTTACAAAATATGATTTTAATCGTCAAACAAAAAAAATTCATATTTTAAAAGGAAGAGAAAGAACACATACAATCTGGACTGATACTCTGGTAAACTATGATCACAATTACCAGGATGGTCTATCTTTATTTTACTTTGCAAGAATGCGCACCGGACAAAAAAAGACAGTTCAGGTTCCTTGCTTTATAAATGAAAAATATGAAAAAACTTACATCAATTTTTATAATGAAGTTGAGGATAAAGATATTGATGCAGTCGATTATGATATCTCCTGTGTAAGATTAGACGGTGAAACAGAATTCAGAGGGATATTTGGTTTAACGGGATATTTTGAAGGTTGGTTCTCGAATGATAATCAAGCCGTTCCAATTGTTGCTAAAATGCAGGTGATAATTGGTAGTATAACACTTGAACTAAAAGAATGGAAGAAAAAAGGATGGATGCCTCCAAAGTACAAAGATTAGAAAATGAGGTAAAACTTTTTCCTTATGAAAATCTTTTTCCTAAAATTCATCCATCTGTTTTTTTAGCATCGGGAGTTAAGATAATTGGTGATGTTGAGATTGGTGCTGATTCCAGTATCTGGTACAATGTTGTTATTCGTGGTGACGTTCATTATGTAAAGATTGGTGAGATGACAAATATTCAGGATCTTTCAATGCTTCATGTAACAAACGGAAGATACCCTTTAAACATAGGCAATAAAGTTACGGTCGGTCATTCTGTAAAATTACACGGTTGTACATTAAAGGATATTTGTTTAATTGGTATAGGTGCCATTGTTTTAGATGGAGCTGTTGTTGAAGAAAATTCAATGGTTGCAGCAGGCGCAGTCGTTAAACCAAATTTTATTGTACCTTCAGGTAAACTTGTTGCGGGCATTCCTGCAAGAGTAGTTAGAGATTTGACTTCAGAAGAAATTGAGGATTTAACTAAATCAGCGTTACGATATAAAAAATATTCAGAAATAACTGTAAGTTCCTTTAAAAATATTGATTAACAAATCTGGTTCATATTTTGAAAACGGTTAGAGTTAACAGCAATTATAAATTTATCCACAAAAAAAAAGTACACCAGCTGATTAAAAATCTTTCTGTAGATCTCAGATTTTCAATTAGTTCTTTGGATATAAATTTTATTTCTGCCGAAAAAATTGAAAAGATAAATTCTGAATATTTGGCTCATCATTACTCAACTGATATTATCACATTTAATTATTCAGAGTTATCAAACTCATTGGATGGTGAGATATTTATTTCTGTTGATGACGCCATCGAAAATGCTAGAAAATATAAAGTTACCGTGCCGGAGGAGATTGCCAGACTTGTAATTCACGGTATTTTACATCTTTTAGGTTATGATGACCAGAAGAGAGCTGAAAAAATAAAAATGAAACGACAAGAAAATAAATTGCTTAATACGTTAAAATTTATTTTATTGTAGTTAGAATTAAACAATTTTATATAAAAATCCTTCTTGATCCCTTTTATTAAAAATATGTTTGCGGATCATCTAAATCTTTTAAAGAAAAGAATACCAGAATTTGCATATCATTTATATCTAATGAGCTTTTAATTTTATGATTATAAAAGATGTAATCGAAAATTATCTTACTGAACTTGGAAGTATCACCAGGTATTCCAACAATACAATTCGAGCTTATAGGAACGATCTTGAAGAATTCCTTAAGTACTGCGACGATTATAATAAATTTAAAATAAGTGAAATTTCGGAGAGGTTTATAAAATCATATCTAATGATACTTAACGAAAAAAATCTTGATAAGAAAAGCATCTCCAGAAAATTAGCAGCGATAAGAAGTCTCTTTAAATATGCTTATCAAAAAGACATGGTTGAAATAAATCCAACTGCTTTTATATCTAATCCCAAAACAAGCAGAAAATTACCGGAGATTGTTGCTACAGATTTAATCTTAAAAATTTATGATGAAGCTGAAAAGATTGATGCAAAACCCGAATTAGTAAAAGTAATTTTTGAAATGCTGTATGGTTGTGCACTGCGCGTAAGCGAATTATGTGATCTTAAATATTCTGATGTTGATATAAGTAAATCGCAGGTTAAAGTATTTGGTAAAGGGAGTAAAACTCGTATTGTTCCCATTGGTGAAAAATCCATAAAAATATTAAATGAATATTTAAAACTAAATCCGATTAAAAATTATTCTGATCCTTTGATTAGAGATAAAAACAATGAGAAACTATATCCAAGATTTGTGCATCGAATAGTGAATAAATACTTAAATCTGGTAACGGACATAAAAAAGAAAAGTCCTCATATTTTGCGTCATAGTGCTGCAACACATATGCTGGATAATGGTGCAGATTTGAGGGCGGTTAAGGATATATTAGGACATGAAAATTTATCAACGACTCAAATCTATACTCATGTAAGTATAGAACGGCTTAAATCAACTTATAAAAAATCACATCCAAAATCATAGTAACGGAGGATAAAATGAACATTCAGATAACTGCAAGAAAGTTCAAAGCACACCCAACATTAAAGGACTTTATTGAAGGCGAAATATCCTCGCTCAAAAAGTTTAACGACGATATTTTAGGAGCTGATGTAAAACTCAGTTTTCAGAATAATCAGAACAGTATAAAGAAAGCAGAAATAGTTCTTAATATTCCGGGACAGGTATTGACAGCTGCAGATCAGACAGAAGATTTTAAAACCGCTGTTACATCTGCAACTGAAAAACTTAGGAAGCAATTAATAACTTTAAAATCAAAAAGAGTATCTAAAAAAAGATGATTAAGATTGATCAAAATTCAGTTAAGCGTAAAGAAAATATTAATGTGGGATTTCTTTATGAAAATGCAAAGAATATCTGTAAATTAAAATTGTTAACAGAATATAATGACTTTGATAAGAAAATCTTTGATCAGAATTTACATCGGCCGGGGTTAGCTCTGGCCGGTTTTGTTGATCTTTTTTCTTACAATCGTGTGCAGGTTTTTGGTAATACTGAAATGCGATATCTTGAGCAGCTTTCGGATGAGAAAAAAGAAGAATCATTGGATAGGATATTTAAATTTAATATTCCCTGTATAGTTTTAACTGATAATAATATTCCTTTTCCTGTTCTGCTAAAAAAAGCTAATCAAAACAAAGTGCCGGTATTTAATACTGGATATTCTACCACAAAATTAGTTTATCTGCTAAGCGATTTTCTTGATGATCAATTTGCCCCGCGCCTTACTGTGCATGGTTCTCTTGTTGATGTTTATGGAGTAGGAATTCTATTCGTTGGTAAATCCGGAATAGGTAAAAGTGAAGTTGCGTTAGATTTGATCGAAAGAGGTCATCGATTAGTCGGTGATGATGTCATCATCTTTACAAAAAAAGGCGAAGGCATTTTAATGGGTGCTGGAACAAAACTGGGTAAACATTTTATGGAAATCCGCGGTCTTGGTATTATTGATATTCAAAGTATGTTTGGTATTCGTGCAATCAGATATCAAAAAAGATTAGAGATAATTGTAGAGTTGGAATCGTGGGATGAAAATTCTGAATATACAAGAACAGGTTTAGATGAAAGAACAATTTCAATTATGGATATTGATATTCCACATATAAAACTTCCGATAATTCCAGGTAAAAATATAACAGTAATATCCGAAGTAATTAGTCTTAATTATTTGCTTAAACATTATGGCCATAATGCAGCTAAAATTTTTAATGAACGCTTAAATGAACGCCTTAGAAGTAAAACAAATTTTGAGAACAGGGGAGTAGAGTATTTTGAGCACGATTTTGAGTAATTTTTTGATGAATTTGATATTGACAAAAGGTACCTTAATCTTTATGTTGCGGCAGCAAATATGAAAAAGTTTTATTATTTCTCAGAAAAAACCCTTAACTTCCTTGAAATAAAGCACTTCAGGGCAAAACTAATAACCTATTTTATAGGTTCTTTGGCTATCTCCACTTCAATTATTCTGGGATTATTTTATCTTATATCAAGCTTATCAGGTAAAGGTGATGAAATTAGTTCTCTTGAAGCAGAGAATAAATTATTGAAAGAAAAACTTATCACAATCACTGATAATTATTCATATCTGGAAAAACAATTAAAAGATCTAACTTCAGCTAGTAATGATTTACGCCTGGCTGCCAATCTTGAACCAATTAGTCCTGAAGAAAGATTAGTCGGTATAGGTGGAAGTAAATCGATAGATAATTTATTTACCGGTAATAAACCTGATATTGATGATGCTTTAAAGATTGTAGATAATGTTACGCGAAAGTTTCAATTTGAAAAATCACAGTTTGATGAAATCTCTTCAAAGCTAAAACAAAACCAGAATCTTTTTGAATCTATTCCCGCAATCTTACCTGCACTCGGACATTATAGCAGCGAAAGTTTTGGGATGAGACTGCATCCAATACTTAAAGTATATAAAATGCATAATGGAGTAGATATTATTGCTGATGTTGGAACTCCAGTGAAAGCAACTGGTAAAGGAACTGTTGTTTTTGTTGGTAATAATCCTGGGTTTGGTTTGGATGTTGAGATTGATCATGGTTTTGGGTACAGAACAGTGTACGCACATCTTTCAAGTGCTAAAGTAAAAGAGGGACAAAAAGTTAACAGAGGAGATATAATTGCCAGAACAGGCAATTCCGGTCTGTCTTCTGGTCCACACCTTCACTACGAAGTTCTTCACAATGGACAAAACTTAAACCCTGCTGATTTTTTCTTTGATGAATATAATTATTTTGAATCTACCACAAGTAAATAAATTTTCCGGAGGGATTTAATTATATGATTTGGACAGTTGAACTAGCATCATTTCTTGACGATGCTCCCTGGCCCGCAACTAAAGACGAACTTATTGAATATGCCGAGCGTATCGGCGCACCATATGAAGTTATAGAAAATTTAAAAGAACTTGAGGATTCGGATGAGCCATATGAATCCATTGAAGATATTTGGCCGGATTATCCTTCCGATGAGGACTTTTTTTATAACGATGAAGATGAATAAGGATTGGCGCCTTGAGCGCCTTTTTTTATGAGTAAATATTTAGATGAAATAATCGGCAATCAGAAAGTAAGATTGATATTTGAAAGTATGATGAAACAATCAAATATTCCTCATGCTTTGCTCTTTACTGGTTCCGAAGGTGTGGGGAAAGAAAATGCCGCTATTAGTTTGGCAAAAGCCCTCAATACATTTAGTAGCAATTCTGATGATGAAAAAAAAATAGTTACTTCCATTCAAAAATTTTCAGAACCATATATAAAATATATCCTTCCTTTGCCGCGCGGAAAAAATGAAACAGATCAAAATGATCCATATGAAAAATTCACGCAGGATGAAATGGATTTAATTAAAACTGAATTTGAAAAAAAATCTGAAAATCCTTTTTACCGAATTGAAATTCCAAAAGCAAACATTATTAAAATTAATAGCATTCGAGATGTAAAAAAATTTTTATCGCTTAACTATGATGATGTAAAATACAGAATTGTCATTATATCCAGAGCCCATTTGATGAATGAGGAAGCGCAGAATGCCTTACTCAAAAATCTTGAAGAACCGCCGGCAGGAGTTATTTTTATTTTGTGCACAGCTTATCCCGAAAAGTTAAGGGAAACAATAAGATCACGCTGCTGGAAAATCCATTTCCAACCATTAGATAATAATGATTTAGTTTATGTATTAACAAAATATTTTAAGGTTGATGAAAATCTTGCAAGGGAAGTTACACCATTTTCCGAAGGTTCTACTCAGGGAGCTATGTTATTATTAGAAAATGATTTTGAAGAGCTTCGGGAAAAAACAATTAGAATTTTAAGAAATTCATTTGCTAAAAGATACCATTCTGCATTAACTGAATTTGAAGATGCCTTATCTGTTTCTGATCAATTAAAAATAAAACTTTTAATAAAAATGTTATTGATCTGGTTGAATGATTTTCAAAAATTCAGATTGAAAAAATTAGATAATATATTTTATACAAAGCATCTGGAAACACTGGAAAAGTTTAATTCAAAATTTCCGGATATTGAAATAAGTAGTGTAACAAATAATCTTGATAAAATATCTTCATATCTAAAAAATAATATTAATCTTAATCTTGCCGTTAGTAATATTATTTTTCAACTCTCTTCTTTAGTCACAAAGTAAATTATACTTTTTCTCTGATTCTTAAATCATTTTTCTTTATTTTTAATAAAACATAAAATAATATTTTCAAGAGGGAATTATGAAAAAAGTTGTGATCGTCTCAGCAAAAAGAACAGCCATCGGATCATTAGGTGGTTCACTATCTTCATTCTCGTCAGGTCAGCTAGGAAGTTTTGCAATTAAGTCTGTTGTTGAAGACTCAAAAATAGATCCTCAATTGATAGATGAAGTAATAATGGGTAATGTTTTGATGGGTGGTCAAGGACAGGCCCCTGCCAGACAGTCGGCTATATTTGCAGGTTTACCAAACAAAACTGAATGTATGACCATCAACAAAATGTGCGGCAGCGGGTTAAAAGCCGTAATGCTTGCTCAGCAAGCGATTGCATTGGGTGATGCAGAAATTATAATAGCTGGCGGACAGGAAAGTATGAGTAATGCACCTTATATGTTATTAAGTGCCCGGAATGGTTATCGCTTAGGACATGGCGAAATAAAGGACTCAATTGTTTTAGATGGATTGTGGGATGTTTATAATAATATTCATATGGGAAGCTGTGCTGAATCCTGTGCTAAAGATTTTTCATTTACGCGCGAAGAACTTGATGCTTTTGCAATTGAATCTTACAGGCGAGCTATAGAAGCAACTAATTCTGGTAGATTTAAAAATGAAATTTGTCCGATAAAGATATCTTCCAAATCAGGAGAAATTATTGTTGATAAAGATGAGGAGCCCACAAAAGTTAAGTTCGATAAAATACCAACACTAAAACCTGTATTTGAAAAAAATGGAGTAGTAACTGCAGCTAATGCATCCAGTATAAACGATGGCGCCGCTGCTTTAATAGTTATGAGCGAAGAAAAAGCAAAAGAATTAGGACTAAAACCATTAGTTGAAATTGTTGCACAAAGTTCTGCTGCCAAAGCACCCATTGATTTTACAACAGCTCCTGCTGACGCAATTAATAAAGTACTTAAAAAAGCCGGAATGACGACAAAAGATATTGATTTATATGAAATCAATGAAGCGTTTGCTGTAGTTTCACTGGCAGTAAACAAACTACTTGGATTAACAAATGCTAATGTAAACGTTAACGGAGGCGCTGTTGCATTAGGGCATCCAATTGGGGCAAGCGGTGCCAGGATATTAGTTACACTAATTTATGAAATGAAAAAGAGAAATTTAGAATTTGGATTAGCTTCTTTGTGTATCGGTGGTGGAGAAGCTTCAGCATTGATAGTGAAAAACTATAAGTAATCAAAGGAGACAATAAAAATGGAAATTAAAAAAGTTGCTGTAATTGGCGGCGGTACTATGGGCAATGGAATCGCTCACGTTTTTGCTATGAAGGGATTTGACGTTTACCTGACTGAGATGAATGAAGTTTTATTCAATAAAGCTTTAAGCACTATTTCAGGTAATCTCGATCGACAAATAAAAAAGCAATTAATAACTGAGGCGGATAAAAGTAAAATACTTAATAACATAACAAAAGTTATTGGTGTTGAAAATATTCCATTTGATGTTAATCTTATTATCGAAGCAATATATGAGAATAAATCTGCTAAACTTGATATATTTAATAAGTTAGAGAAACAAATTAATCCGGATTGTATATTTGCTTCTAATACTTCATCCATATCAATAACTGAACTATCAGCAGTATGTAGAGCAGAAAAATTTATCGGGATGCATTTTATGAATCCCGTACCGGTTATGAAATTGGTTGAAATAATCAGAGGGTACTCAACCTCAGATCAAACATATGAGACCATAAAAAATCTAACATTAAAACTGGACAAAGAACCTGTTGAAGTATTTGATTATCCTGGCTTTATATCAAATAGAATTCTTATGCCGATGATTAATGAAGCCATCTTTGCATTGATGGAAGGGGTTGCATCCAAGGAAGCAATTGATTCGGTAATGAAGCTTGGTATGGCTCATCCAATGGGTCCGTTAACTTTAGCAGATTTTATTGGATTAGATGTCTGCCTTGCAATTATGGATGTTTTGTACAATGGTTACAACGATCCAAAATATAGGCCATGTCCGCTTTTAAAAAAGATGGTTGCTGCAAATAAACTCGGTAGAAAAACTGGTGAAGGTTTTTATAAATATTAAATAATGACTGAATATTTTATTGAAAGTAAGTGATAAAAATATTTTACCATTCATTGATAGATTTAAAGCATATTTCAAGCAAATAGCTTTTCCTGAATATACACTTTTTAGTTTATACGCAATAATAATTGGTGTTGCCGCAGGATTAGCATCAGTATTCTTTCACTATTCGATTGATTTTTTTAATAGACTATTTTTCGAACGAACTGCTGGTGGGTTATATTTTCTTGGTGCAGCTTTCGTAATCGTAATACCTGCAATCGGTATGCTTATCCAAAGCATAATGATTTTGGTAGCACCAGAAATTTCTAAGAAAAGGGGAGTATTAGAAGTTATTAAAGCTGTTGCTATAAAGGGTGGTTATATCCCTTTTAGAACAACAATTTTTCATTTTTTCGCTCCGGTAATTTGTATTGGTTCAGGAGGAACAGTAGGACCCGAAGGACCTGCAGCGCAATTAGGCGGGGGAGTTGCAAGTAAAATAGCTACGCTGCTTCATCTTTCTGATCAAAGGAGAAGAGCTTTTACAGCAGCCGGAGCTGGTGCCGCAATTGCTGCAATATTTAATACTCCACTTGGCGGAGTGTTTTTTGCGTTGGAAATTATTTTACTCAATGATTTTCAAACCACAACATTTTCTGCGTTAATTTTGGCTTCGGTTACTGCAAGTGCTATTTCAAGAATATTTATTGGCAATGCAAGTATTTTCTCTTTTCCAGCGCCACACATTGGTGAATATCATTATTTCTATTTATTTATTTTACTCGGATTGCTATGTGGAATTATAGCAGTTTTGTTTTTAAAGTATGATGCTTTCTTATCCAATCTATTCAGAAAAAAACTTTTAAAATTATTTCCAAGATGGTTCTTAATGATTTTAGTTGGTCTTTTGGTTGGGATAAGTGGATATTATTATAAAGATATTTTTGGAATTGGTTACAGAGGTATTAATGATGTTCTTAGTAATTCATTTAGCTGGCAAGTTGTGCTAATATTATTTTTATTAAAATTTCTTCTTGTTCCATTGGTTCTTAATTCCGGTGGCTTTGGAGGAACTTTTGCTCCATCATTATTTATGGGAGCCACGGCAGGATATTTATTTTCTTATGGAGTTACAACTTTAACAGGAGTACCCACCGATCCAACCACATTTATTCTTGTAGGTATGGGAGCAACACTTGGTGGTATTAACTCGATACCAATTACAGCGATATTAATGATATTTGAAATGACACGTGAATACTCATTTATGCTTCCGCTTATGTTATCGGTAATCATTAGTTCGAGTATTGTGCAAATTATAAATAAAGGATCATATCACGTTAAATTGCTTGAGCGTCAAGGATTTCGTTTTTCTGAAGGAAGAGAATCACGAATCCTAAAATCAATTTTAGTCGAAAAAATAATAAGAGATGATCCCATTATAGTAAATGTAAATGCTCCATTAACAGAATTTGTTCCAAAACTTATTGATTCTCCGCACCGGATTATTTATACAAAAGATAGTTCTGGAAAATTAGTGGGCGCTATATCTGATAGCCAAATCAGGCCTTTAATAACTGAATATGATTCAATTAAGGATTCCATTATTGCTCAGGATATTGCGGACACGCGATTAGTTAAAGTTAAAAAATCTGATGATCTGGATTTAGTTCTGAAGCTATTAACCAAAGCAGATATTGAAGAATTACCAGTTATTAGTGATGATGATGAGAATAAGATCATCGGCATAGTTACAAAACAAGATGTGCTGGATACTTATAATCGTGAAAGTATCAGACACGATTTAGCAGATGGTTTGTCCAGAGAAATTCAGACTTTGAAACAATTAAAAATTTCTAAAATAGCTGATGGTTATGCCATAGTTGAAAGAAAACCAAGTCAGGATTTTATAGGAAAAACTTTAGCCGAACTTAAGCTGCGTAATAAATTTGGTTTGGAAGTTCTAATGATTAAAAAGCAAAAAGAGTTGTTTGATGAAACCGACGTAAAATCAAAAATAGTAATGCCAAAGCACGATTACAGAATTGAGAATGATGATATTTTGGTTTTATTCGGTACTGAAGAGCAAATTATAAAAAGTGCAGAATGGTAAGAAAATGATTTGTCCGATAATGTATATTATGTAAACTAATATTTATACTTATTAACCCCTTCCAGATAATCTTACTATGATAATTATAACAATGATTATGAACACAATCCAGATTATCGGATTCCTTTGTCTCTTGTTGTACTTCCGCATTTGAGAAAATCCAAGACGACGTTTTCTTCGTTCTTGTTCATCTTCTTCAGGTTTATAAAACCTTGGAGGATAATCAAAAACACGATGTTGTGGTCTTTTCATCAACATAATAATAAAACCGTTAATTAATTAAAAATAGCATTTACAAATGCCTCGGCGTCAAATTCCTGCAAGTCATCTATGCCTTCGCCAACTCCAATATACTTTATAGGAATATTTTGCTTTGACACGATCTGAAAAACAACTCCGCCTTTTGCAGTTCCATCTAATTTAGTAATAACTAATCCATTTACATTCGTAACTTTAGAAAATTCTTCAGCTTGTTTCAAGGCATTCTGTCCGGTATTTCCATCAACAATTAATAAAGTTTCATGCTGAGCATCTGGTAATAATTTTTTCATAACTCGATTAATTTTATCTAACTCATGCATTAAATTAACTTTGTTATGTAATCGACCGGCAGTATCAATTAAGACAACATCATAATTTTCATCAATGGCTTTCTTTAAAGTATCAAATACCACAGAAGAGGGATCAATTCCTTTGGAACCTTGAATTATATCAACTCCGGCTCTTGCTGCCCAAATTTCAAGCTGTTCATTGGCGGCGGCTCTAAAAGTATCTGCTGCTCCCACGATTACTTTCAGTCCAATCTTTTTATAATTGTTAGCAAGTTTTCCGATGGTAGTTGTCTTCCCAACTCCATTTACACCAACAATTAATATCACATACGGTTTTTTTATAAGACCATTTTCAGATTTGTTAAATACTTCCAAAGTTTTTATAAGTTCTTTTTTAACAATCTCTAAAATATTTTCAGCAGTACGATCTTTTTCAGACTTCAAATTTTTTCGCACATCTGAAATAATTCGTTCCGCAGTATCATAGCCAATATCTGATGTAATCAGTATCTCTTCAATTCTATCAATTGTCAGATCATCAATTACTGCTTTTCCCGTTACTGTTTCAGTAATTGAATTGAAAAGCTTTTCTCGTGTTTTGGTTAGCCCTTCTTTTAACTTATTTAAATTAAAATTTTTAAACAGACTCATGATTCTTTCGATCTATAAATTCTTTGGCTCTGATTAAGTAAGCAATAAATGAAACAAAAATTAATATGATGCTTGAGTAATAAAAGATTTGAAATATTAGATTGTCTTTGATACCAATTATTGTAAATAAAATTACTATGCCGATATTTAACACAGTAATTTTTCCGATCCTGTTTGATGGAAGCACTTTATCAATTCTGCTGGTTACGTAAATACCACCGACAAAAATTAGTAAGTCACGCAGAATTATAGAATAGAAATAAAAACCTGAAATCTCACCAATCAAATAAAGTTTAATAACAATAAGAGCCATTGCCGCTTTATCTGCAAGTGGATCAATTATTTTTCCAACCTCAGTAACCTGATTTAATTTTCTTGCCAGATAACCATCAAGCATGTCTGTTGATGCTGCAAATAAACATAATACAAATGTAACGTATCTTACACTTTGTGAATCAAAATGATTTAATAAAAACCAAAATGGTATTACAAGCAGCAATCTTAAAAGACTTATTGCGTTGGAAATTGTGAATATATCTTTGTGTGAAAATTTCATTTTATCACTGCAAATTTACCTAATTTTTCTTCACCTTCATTATTTTGTTCATCAAGTTGTACCGCTCTATAAAAATAAATTCCGCTAGACAGCTGATTTCCATCTTTATCTTTTAATAGAAAATCAGTTCCGCCATTTCCATCAGTTTCTTCCAGTTCATTAACAAATCTTCCATCAATTGACCAAATACTGATTTTAACTCGCCTGGGTAAATTTGCAAAAGTAATCTTTGAAGAGTTATCTAAGTTTCTAACGGGATTCGGATATACATAAACATCTGCTAAATTTTTTGCAAAAGATGAAAGCACCAGATAACTTCCTGCGCCTTCATTTATTGGAGTGTTACCGCTTGCTAAATCAGAGATAAGATTACGAATTGATAAAACATACTCCTTCCCTACTGAACCAACGGGTTTTTGATTACTTAAATCCAGATAAATGGTTTTTGGATCTTTTGAATCAATAGTTACAGAAGAAACTTTATTTTCAGGTTGGAAAATATAGTTGGAAGTATTTTTTGCTGAGGATTCATCAACATTAAAATTAAATGTGATTTTAATTTTATAGGCATTAACTATTTCGAACGATTGAATATAAAATGACTGCGCAAATTGAGTTGGCGAAATACTAAAATGTAATGTATCTGTGTTTACAGTAGAATTATAAAAATCCCGTATATCTTTTATGATAAGAGATAAATCCCCAACCGGTAAATCTTTATCAAATGATAATAAATATGAAAATTGATTGTTTGGAGAAATTGATTGTGGAAATCCAAATCCAATAATCTCAAATGCTTGCATATTTTCAATTGTGTTTTTCATCTTTTCAGAGAATGTAACTATAACACTCCTGCTGCTGTTACTTGTTGCTTTCGTGGGAATTGCAGGTGTATGCGAATAAACTTCAAGAATGCTGCTTAGTGATGAAAACGGTTCCGGTTTGGCTGAATCAAATGCTTTGACTGCATAGTAATAAAATTTATTAGTCTCTGTAACAACGTCCTGATAGAAATTATTATTTGTTGAGTCTAGTAATTGCAATTCATTTTTATTTAAACCTCTGTAAACAAAATATTTTTCACCGGCTCCTAACCAATTCAGTTGTATATTATAACTGCTTGAACTGTATCCGGATAAATTGTATGGTGTGCTGGCAAATTTTGAAATTGCAAATTCTGAAAAAGTAATTTTATCTGAATATGGAAAAGCAATTTCAGGTAAACCATTTTTATTCAGATCACCTACAAAGATTGAGTTTGAATTTATATTTTCTTTAAAGCTTATTATTTGATTTTTTGATTGATCACTTTTAAAGATATATGAGTAAGGGAAAAGAAAAAGTATCAACTCATCTTTACCATCACTATCAAGATCAGAAAATCTGATGCTGTTCTCTGCTTTTCTAAAGTTATTATTAAATTCAGTAGCGGCATCGATAAATGCATTATCAAAAATTATGTTTGGTACAGAACCAACCATGTTAAAAACAATAACCCGATAAAAAGGTGCAATATCAAAATTATCAATCGAATGAAGTATTACCGCAATATCATCTTTACCATCGCCATCATAATCCCCTTTTGTTATATATGCAGATGAGCCCGTAAATTCAGTCTGAATCGTAAACTGCTGCGTAAAATTATTCACTCCATTAATTTCATAACTAAAAATATCTCCGTCAGCATCAACCATCCAAAATTCTTTTTTACCATCCTGATCAACGTCAGCAATTACAGCATTTGGAGAATTTAGAACATTATCTCCAAATCCTTTTGGTGTAAAATTTCTTAGAGTTGTTGTCTTTATCAAATCAAGGTTTGATTGAACCTTCCATACATCAACAGTTGTATCAGAAGCGACAGAAAATATTTCAACTATTCCATCTGAGTCAATATCATTTGCTAATATCGGCCAAAACTTTCCGCCAACATTTGAATATTTTTGGAGAAAGGATGGTGAGTTTACAGATATCTGTTCATCAATAAATCCATCTCTTACTAAATAAGTTAGAAGATCAAGTTTACCGTTATTATTAAAATCTCCAAAGTCTTTAACTATTTTATCATTAAGGGAATCTATCTGAGTAAATGACTGATTATTAAAATTAAATATTTTAGAAACTTTGGGATTTGAATTTGCTCGCAAAATAATATTTGTATAATCGCTTGATGAAATATTTAATGGCTTTTCAAAAATGTTTCCCGGTGGTAAAGTATAAGGCATTAAATATTCTTTTGAGTAAGAAGCATTAAAGTTTGTAGTGATAAAAAAATTATTTCCGTTATCCTTAATTAAAGATTTTAGTCCCACAAGATTTTCGGCTTCAAAATAAATTTCATAAGTAGTATTCTGTTTTACAAGCTCTCTTGGAATAAATCCGTAATGAAGTGATTTTACAAATTGGTTGTTTGTTGTGAATCCATCAAGAGTAACATATTTAAATTCTGATTCGTCTGCTGCACGATAATACATTCGCACGATCGATGGCTCATTTGTGTAAACAGCGGCAAGCGGAGTAGCTTTATCACCATAAAAAGATGGAATAATATTTATAAGATCCGCAACCGGCGGAGTTCTATCGACATAAAAATTAACACGTTCTTCTAAATTCTTTCCGGTGGATTGAGCGATTACCAAGCGCAAAGTATAAACGGTATCTGTATAACCGGAAATATTCAGGTTATAAATCTCTTCGTTAGAAATTTGATAAAGTCCGTTTTCAATCAAAGTATTCCAGCTCGTTGGATTATATCCCTTCCCGACTGATAGGCTGTAACTAATAAAATATGGAGAAAGAATTGAAGCTTTTATTGGTAATGAGTTTTGTGATGTTGCAAAATCCTGTGTTGGATTAATAAATTTAATTGCTGATGGCGCAGTTACCGTAAGAGCTTTAAAAATATTTAAACGCCCTGCACCACTTCTTAAATCCCAACCTGTCTGTTCGATATCATCCGCAGTTGATTTTAAAATTTGTTTTACTTCTTCATTGGTAAAATTTTTAATTGATAAAATCAATGCTGCAGCAGCAGATACGAACGGTGCGGAAGCAGATGTCCCACTTATTGATGCATAGCTGTTATTTTTTGCCGTTGTAATTATTGATGAACCGGGTGCTACAAGATCAATAGTGGAGCCGAAGTTTGAACTTCCGGCAACGTAATCCTGCTCCGTTGAATTACCGACACAAATTACTTCTGAATAACCAGATGGATAATGTGGTTTATCAGAGCCGGAATTACCCGCACTTGCAACTAAAACCACATTTTGTGAATAAGCATATTGAATTACATCTCTTAATACAAAGGAAAAAGCATCATCACCAAAACTCATATTTATAACTTTACATCCCTCCTGAACGGCATAAAGTATTGCTGCGGCTACATCATCTTCCTCACCATAACCGCCCGGATCAAATGCACGAAGATTAAGCACTTTGATTTTTGGTGCGGTACCTGCAATTCCAATTCTATTATTAGTTTCAGCAACTGCTATGCCTGCAATATAAGTTCCGTGTCCCTGATCATCAAAAGGATTATTATCCCAACCAAGATAATCTCCACCGGTTGAATCAAAAGGAAAACCTACACGATCAGTAAAATCCCAGCCGCGGTAATCATCTATAAATCCATTTCCATCATCATCAATTCCATTGGTGCGCTTATCTCTTCCAAGATTATCTAATCCTGTTTCACCTTTGTTAATAAATATTTTATTTATTAAATCAGGATGATTATAATCAATTCCTGTATCGATAATTCCAAGCAGCACCGTATCCGATCCTTGAGTTACGTCCCAGGCATCAAACGCTCTGATTTTATTTAATGCCCACTGCTCGGCAATAAGACTATCATCAGGAACAAAATCCAACTTATAAACATTAGCTTTTTGTACATATTCGATTTCAGGATCGGAAGAAAGAGCTGATAATAAAGTAGTTTCATCAACATTCTGTTCAAAATTTATTTTAACAATTCGCTCAAGTGATTTATTATTTTTATTTAATCCTTTAGCAAAATGATCCATCTTAAATTTTGGTAATGCAACAGATTTTTTTAGAACAGACTCACTGATCTTCTGCTCTTTAATTTTTTGATCGATGAGAATTTTTGAAACCTGGCTTTTATACTTAATAAAATAAGTAGTTTGCGCCAATGAAGGGATAGAATGTAATAATAGAAAAGTAATAAGTACGTAAGAACTAAACTTCATACATTTCCTTCTTGAAGTTAACATCGGTTTCAGTTGGATATTTTCCCGAAAAACAAGCTGTGCAAAAATTTTCTTCGCCTGCTTCAGAAACTGCTTCCAACATCTCATCAATAGTTAAATACTCCAAGCTATCAACTTCAAGATAATTTTTAATCTCTTCAATATTCCCATGCATTTGATGGGCAACCAATTCTTCTTTGCTCGGAAAATCCATTCCGTAAAAACAAGGATACATAATCGGAGGTGATGAAATTCTTAAATGAACTGATTTCGGATTTGCTTCTTTGATAAGATGAACAAGTTGTTTGGAAGTTGTTCCTCTTACAATTGAATCATCAACAACAACAATTGTTCGTCCTTCAAGTACACCTTTTACAATATTAAATTTTATACGAACACCCATCTGTCTGTTACCTTGTCCCGGTTGAATAAACGTTCTACCGATATAATGGCTTCGTATCAAACCGATTTCCATCCTGGCATCTATTCCTTCCTTTTCAAGCTCACGTGCATAGCCGAGTGCAGTTGTATTTGAACTATCCGGAACACTTATAACATAAACGCGCTCGCCATCAGGATCAGTTACAGGATGTTTGCGGGCTAGAACTTTGCCAAGCCGTCTTCTCATCTTATCTACATTATGTCCAAAGATAAAACTATCAGGACGCGAGAAATAAATGTACTCAAACACACAATGTTTTTTTGGTTCCGGATTACCATTAATTCTAAACGATTTTATGTCACCCGTCTTAATCGTCTCATCATCTATAACAACTAATTCACCTGGATTCACTTCTCTTAAAAATGAAGCTGATTGAATATCAAAAGCACAGGTTTCTGAAGCAACGAGAAAAGAGTTATCTAACTTACCTAATGCTAATGGACGAAAACCAAGCGGATCACGTGCAGCAATTAGTTTATCATCAGTAAGTATAACAACACAATAAGCGCCTTCAATTTTTCTTAATGCTTCAAGTATTTGATCAATCTGATTTTCAAGTTTACTACGTGCAATCAAGTGAAGTATTACTTCGGTATCACTGGTCGTTTGAAATATTGCACCTTCATTAACTAATTCATCTCTTAATTCTTTAGCATTAGTAAGATTACCATTATGCCCGATAGCCAGATTGCCCATTCTATAATTAACCATAAACGGTTGAATATTTTTTCTGGATTTTGTAGCTCCGGTTGTTGAATATCTATTATGACCAATTGCTGAATTACCAAGCAATGTTTCTTTAAGAATACTATGATCTGCAAAAACCTCAGAGACTAATCCCTCACCTTTAACGATATTAAAATGTGCCTTACCATCGCCATTAAAAGTTCGGGTAACAATTCCGCTTGCCTCCTGTCCCCTATGCTGCAAAGCATGCAATCCATAATAAGTATTAACTGCTGCGTTATTAGATCCGTAAATGCCAAATATTCCGCAATAAGAATTCGGTTTATCGTCTTCGTAATTCATTTGTCTTATTATTTTGTAAAGTAAAATTTTGATACAAAGTTAACTAAATGAACATATTTTATGAAATGTATTAAAAATTCATTGGATAAGTATTAATTTTGTAAATAAATATTTGAAGGATAATACCTTATGAAAAGTGAATCAATAAAAACTTTCCTTAGTCTTAAAAACATTGCTGTTATCGGCGTATCTTCTGAAGGAAAAGGATTTGGAGTTTCAGTTTACAGACATCTTAAGCAGCGCAATTATGATGTTATTCCCATTAATCCCAAAGGTGGATTTATTGATGGTGAAAAATTAGAGACATCATTAAAATCAGTTAACAGTAAAGTTGATGGAATTGTTACTGTTGTTCCGCCAATTGAGACTGAAAAAGTTGTTAAGGACGCAAAAGAACTTGGCATAAAAAATATCTGGATGCAGCAGGGATCAGAATCAAATGCTGCGATAGATTTTTGTAAAGATAATCAAATTGATTTTGTAAATGGTGAATGTATAATGATGTTTAGCGAACCAGTTAATTCAATTCATAAATTTCACAGAACGATTTGGAAATGGATTGGGAAATATCCGTCTTAAATAAAAGAGACATCTGAAAAAGAGCTCTAACTTTCTGTTTCATTCTCGCGAAAGCCCGCGAGACGCAAAGGCAGGTTTGCGAAGGAATTACGTATTGAATTTTTGAGAAGTCTTTAAAAGATATTCATTTTGATTAATTCAACTGATCCAACAAAAAATCATTCCTTAAAAAAATCTGAGATCTCTTTGCTGCATCTTTCAAGTTCGCAGCTAACTGCAAGATGCCCGCAATTATTATCTAATATAAGTGTTCTCGATTTGGTCAATTCGGCTAACTTTAGTGCTTCGGATGGTTGCAGCATCATATCTGTTTTACTTGCAATTATAAATAACTTCGCTTTTATTGCCTTAGCTGCTTCTTCCACTGAATCATTAAAATCCAAATAAATATTATGCTTCAACATTGCTTTAATTTGAATTACATAATCATCGAGCGTAAATGTTTTTGATGGTTCCTTATCAAACGATGAAAGATATTCTGAAAATTTTTCCCTCTTAACATTTTGTACAATATAATCCGGAGTGCGTCCCATCGCTGCAGTTATCATATCTAATATTTTTTTTATTTCCTTTTCATTCATTCCACACTTTTGGCAGGATTCAATCATATTAAGCTGCGTATTCATCCACAACAGATCATAAGTTGTCATTCTTGGCGAGGCAACATAAGCAACAATCTTATCCATAAAATCAGGGTGAGCAACTGCCCATTCTAAAACCTGCATACTGCCTAGTGAACCGCCAACTGCAGCAAAGATATGATCGATGTTTAGTTTTTCAGTTAGCAGTTTATATTCCGCATTAACCATATCTCTTATTGTGATTTGAGGAAATTCATCCGGATAATTTGAAGGAGAACTTGAGATTCCATTCCCAAGGGCATCAAGAGCGATAATGTAGTATTTTGTAGTATCAATAAAATGATGTTTGCCAACCAATGATCCAATCTCAAGACTCGTTCCGCCGAACCAGGTTGGATAAATTATAATGTTTGTTTTATTTTCATTTAATTTGCCAAAAGTTCTAAATCCCATTACACAGTTTTCTATTACTTCACCGGAGGTTAGTTTCAGATTCCCGATATCAATCCGCTGTAAATTTGTTTGACTGAATAATAGTGAATTAAAAATGAATAATATTTGCGCATAAAATAAAAATCGTTTCATAACAAACTTTCCTAAGATTATTGATATGAAATTTATAAATTTATCATCACATAATAAATTTGTTTGTCATTAAAAAGTATCGAACAAACTCCTCCCCTTTTATTCGCCTTCTCTTACGAAGAGAAGGGGTTGCGTTTATGGATACAATAAAAATATCGATAACATTAAAGTGAATCGGAGTAAAAATGCTCGCAAAAACAAAGTTACTTATAATCGGATTCCTAATTATTGGCTTTTCTATTTTGAATTATTCTCAAATAATTGAGCCATCACAAAAATGGGTAAAAGTAATTGACAATTTAAATTTTCCTGAAGGACCTGCATATGATGGTGTGTCATCAATTTACTTTTCCAATTGTTATGGTGGTTGGATTACAAAATATAATAATGGTGCGGTGGATACTTTTTTAATTAAAAATGATGAGAGAATAAATATCAACAAAACAAACGGCTTAGCTTATGGTAGTGATGGTTATTTGTATATCTGTGAATACGGTTATGGTCAAATATTAAGAGTTGATAAAGACAAAAATATTGAGGTTTATGCTAACGGTTATAATGGTGAAAAATTTAATCGTCCAAATGATATTGTGATTGATGCGAATGGTAATATCTTTTTTACTGATCCCAAAAGCTATGATAAAAATATTTTGGATGGCAGAATATTTTTTATTGATGCTAAAACAAAACAAATAAAATTGATCGCAGATAGTCTTGCATTTCCGAACGGAATAAAAATTTCCCCTGCTGATGGAAAACTTTATGTATGTGAATCCGCAAAACAAAAAATAGTTAGTTTTAATATTTCAGATGATGGTGCACTTACAGGTAAATCGGATTTTGTTTTTCTTCCAGGAGGTGATCCTGATGGGATTGAATTTGACAAAGAAGGAAATTTGTACGTTGCTCATTATGGTGGTGGTGCAGTTTATATCTTTTCTAAAGAAGGAAAACTCATTCAGAAAATTCCCACTCCTGGTTTAAAGCCAACTAATTTAGAATTTGGCGGGCCCGACCTAAAAACTCTATTTCTCACCGAAGTACAAACGAACTCTTTATACAAAATTGAGGTAAAGAATTCAGGAAGTAAGTTGATAAAGAATAATTAGTAATAATCAGTCTTTAATTGCAAGTAAAAAAACAATTCAGCTTAACATAGGGCTCAGCTAAGAAATTTTTACTTAATTTAAAAATATTTTTTAAGTAATATGCCGATTAATATCTCCATAAAACAAAATAATATTAAGACTGATAAAATGGGAGTGTGTATTATTATTAAATTAAACAACATTATCCGTTTTCCGCAAGAGGTTGAAACCAATGCGTTGTATAAAATAGATTGTATTAAAAAAATAAATTGAATTATAAAATATTAGACAAATTAAAATAAGAAAATACTCGGGAGGATTTAATAAAATTAAAATTTAGTCGGAACGGCGGGATTTGAACCCGCGACCCCTTGAACCCCATTCAAGTGCGCTACCGGGCTGCGCCACGTTCCGAGGTTTACAATTTCGATACTAAAAATTCTAAAATGCTTTTAACTTCTTCAAGGTCTTTATGTAGCGATGATTTATCTTTTTTACCGGAAGGCGGTTCAAAACTTACATCAACAATCTTTTCTGGTTCAGAAGATTGTAGAATTCTTTCTGGTGCATAATTCTCCATTATCTTCTTGGCACCTTCAATAGTATATTTTCTTTCTCTGAGCAGAGTTTTAATGTGAAGGATAAGTTGGATATCCTTGTTAGTATAGATTCTGTTCCCAGCCCGATTTTTCTGTGGTTTAAGCTGTTCAAATTCGGTTTCCCAATATCTTAAAACATACTGCTCAATCCCTGTAATTTTACTTACTTCGCTAATTGAGTAGTATAATTTTTTAATAGATAAATCCTTCATAAGCTTCTTAAAATGTTTAATCGAAAATAACTAATCTCCTTTATAATATCAACTTTATAGGATTAATTAAATAAATATTTAGATTAAATCTCTAACCTTAAAGTTCTAAGAGATAAAAAGATTTATCTATAAAATAAAGTTATGATAAAAATGGAAAGTCAGTTAACCCTTAATAATTTTTTGGATTAGATAAACTGCTGCAAGATATCCATTTTCGCTGAAGCCAGAGATATAACCATTAGTTTTTTTTGCAGTTAAAAGCTTTTGCCTAAAATCCTCCCGATTAGCTAAATGAGAAAGGTGAACTTCAATTTTAGGAATTGTACATAGTTCCAAAGCATCATGTATTGCTACTGAGGTATGAGAATATCCACCAGGATTAATGATTAAAGCATCAAATTTTTTATCAGCATCCTGAATTTTATTTACTAATTCTCCTTCAATATTGGATTGAAAAAAAGTAAAATAAATACCAGGAAATTCTTTTTTTATAAGAACCTCAATTTGGGCTAAATTTTTATTCCCGTAATTTTTCTTATTCCTTTTTGAAAGTAAATTAAGATTAGGACCATTAAGTACTAATATTCTCAATTGTTATCCCCCATTTCTTCAATTATCTCACGTAGTTTTGGATTAAGATAGATTTCATCTACACCCAATTCTTTCAACGCAGCGGAAAGGATCATTGCCTTGCGTTGTAAGTTTGCATTTTTGTTAATCACGATTACCTTACTTTCTTTAATCAGGCAATATCCACCTTTAAAATCTCCTTTTTCAAATCTTACAGTAGCACCCAATTGGCTGGCAACTGATCTGAGATCCTGAATTATATCTTCAAATTCTTTTTCTTTTATTTTCATACATTATGTTTAATGGATTTTGTAAGTGGCTTAAATACAATAAAATAAAAAAATGATAAGTAAGTAAATAAAACTAATATTGGGAAGCTGCTAAGTGCAGTAATCCTTTTTCTTAATAGAATAATTATTTGACTTGCATCGAAGGTTGAACTATTTAACATTAAGATAATTTTATAATCAATTGTCATTAAATAAATTTCAAAAGGAAGAGTAATTAATACGGCTATAAATATTATAAACAGCCAGCCATTTTCTCTTAAGCTAATTTTAGAAGTTATAACAAACAATAGAAAAGCTACAATCATTAGAATAAAGGAAACAAACGGAGTGAGAATAACAGGTAAAAAAGAAAACAAAACTCCATTAATGTTTTGCTCAGTAATATAATTTTTTAATGTCAGATCAGGACTTTCAAATAATTGATAGATTGAAAATAATCTGACTAGATAAGAACCTATCCAGATTGCACAGGTTGATAAAGAAATAAATGCAAATATTTTTGAAGTTGTAGTTATAGTTTTCATAATTCACTCAAAAAGTTGAACGAAAATAACAAAAAAAGTTGAATTATTCTTCTTTATTGAAAATGTAATAATATAAATATCTTGATCAGGATAGGTAGCTTCGGAGCAAGATAATATTTGTGAACTAGTAAAGAGAAAATATCAGATGAGATAAAACGATATATGAAAGAATACTTATCGAAAGAAATAACACAGTGAATAAAATTGGTGTTAAAGTTTTACCAGAAATAATTCTCATACTTTTGTTCAGCAATACAAAAGACCATAAAAATGTAAGCAATTCAAATCCTGCTAGTAAATAAGATACAGTAGGTTTTATTTGAAATGGAGTCGGATTGTTCGAAAAAACATCGCCTCCCAGCACAACAAGTTCTATTGGAAAAATGAAGAAAATACCAAGAACAAATGGCACAAAAGCATATACATCAGATGCATAAATATCTTTAACTCTTAAAATTGTTTTTAATTTATTAAAATAAATTTTCTGTAATAAGGTAAATCCGATAAATAGTAAAAGTGTAAAACCAAGGATGATAAAGTAGCTGATAATAAAGGGTGTACTTACTCCCTCTTTACCAAGGAAAGGGACTGATAAAAATCTGGTAATTAGTAAATTCTTTAATGCAATAAAAAGTGTAATAAAAATTATAAAGTTTTTATTCTCTGCAAATATTATTTGACGAAAGGCACTTGACGGATCTTCGATTAGTAGTCCTATCGTTTTCCATAAATCAATATTTACAACTCTTTCTCTCAGATATGACTTACAATTTATGCAAATAGAGGTATAAAGCGGATTTACTGTTGAACATTTATTGCAAGTTATTTGCTCAATTTTATTCATTTCTGTTTGTTAAAAATTTATTCGGAGGTTATACATTTTTTGACCTGTAAAATAATTTTCATCTACATTAAAATCGAAAAGATGAGCATCCACATAAGCATCAACCAAATTAAGGAAATACGTTAAAACAATATAAATAGCAAACTGGTCTCGTTGATCTCTATAATCTCTAAATCTTTTATATCTATCATCGCCTGTTTGCAGAAACAAATTTCTATTATCCTTATAAAGATTATTGTTATCTACCCAAACGTAAACTAACCATCCGGTTATTCCCCAAACTATTGGCACCTTCCAATAGGATTCATTATAGATTTGTCCCCAGCCAGGAATGATGGCGCTTCGTAAAACTGCGCCCCAGGGAGATTTTTGCATTACAAAATTATTTGTTGAATTATTAATCGTATCAGCCGCGGCAGTAGTATCCTGTTGTGCAATTAAAGGGATGTTTATTAAAACTACAGTAACTAAAATTTTAGTTATATTTTTTATCAATGATTTCAAAGAGTTCAAATAATCTTTCTAATTCATCATGAGAAAAAAACTCTATTATTATCTCTCCCCCGCCATCTTTCTTCTGTTTGCATTGAACTTTTGTCCCAAATATTTTTCTAAGCTTATCTTCAACATCTGCAAGATTTGAATTTAAAGGTTTGACAGATTTGAAAGAAAATGATTTTTTTTGTGGGATGCCATCAGTAATTAATTTCTTAACTAAGTTTTCCACTTTTCTTACAGAAAGGCCATCTTTAAGAATTTTATCTAATACATAAAGTTGCAAATCCTCTCCGGGTAAATTTATAAGCGCACGTGCATGACCTGAAGATATTTTTTCTTCAATTAAGCTTTCCTGAATTTGTGCAGGTAGTTTTAATAGTCTTATTGAATTTGCTATTGTTGTTCGATCTTTACCAACTTTATCAGCGATTTGTTCCTGTGTGAGATGACATTCATCCATCAATCTTTTATAAGCTTTACCAACCTCAATAGGATTTAACTTTTCACGCTGTATGTTTTCTATCAGAGCCAGAGCAAGCATTATCTCATCTGAATCAACTTTAATTATGTAGGCAGGAATTTCTTTATAGCCAATTTCTTTATAAGCTCTAAGTCTTCTTTCTCCAGATACAAGTTGATATTGGTTACCTGTAGTTCTTCTAACAGTAATTGGCTGAATTAATCCGTTAGCTATAATTGATTTCTTAAGCTCCTCAAGTGCTAGCGGCTCAAAGTTTGATCTTGGTTGATAAGGATTTGATGAAATAAAATCAACGGATATTTTAACAAGAATATCTACCTGCTTGCCGTCATCAAATTTTACATTTGTATAATCGGGAGACTTTTGATCTTCTGTTTCCACAAATTTATTTGTATTTATTAGGGCTTCTAAACCTCTGCCTAAACTTGATTTCATTTTGCTCATTTTTTATTTGTTAGTTCAAATTACTTGAATTTTTTCCTAAAATTTCAGAAGCTAATGACATATAATTTTGTGCGCCGGATGAGATTGCATCATATAGAATTATAGGTTTACCATAACTCGGGGCTTCCGAAATCCTGACGTTGCGATGAATAACTGTTTTATAAACTTTCTCACCAAAATATTTTCTAACTTCTTCAGCTACCTGATGAGATAATCTTAAACGAGTATCAAACATCGTTAATAAAACTCCTTCAATTGAAAGATCTTTATTAAAATGTTTTTTTACAATATTTATAGTATTTAATAATTGTCCTAATCCTTCTAATGCAAAGTATTCGCATTGAACAGGAATCAAAACAGAATTTGATGCGGTCAATGCATTCAAAGTTAGCAATCCTAAGGATGGCGGGCAATCAATTAAAATATAGTCATAATCATTTACAATATTACTTAAAGCTGATTTTAGTAGTACTTCCCTATTTTCGATATCAACCATTTCTATTTCAGCGCCAACAAGATTTATATTTGATGGAAGCATATCCAGGTGAGGCATAAATGTACTGATAATTACTTCCCGAATGTCTTTTGTTCCAACCAAAACTTCATATACAGATGGCGTATGATTTGTAACGCTTAATCCTGATGAAGAATTTGATTGCGGATCTATATCAATAAGTAATGTTCTTTTTTCAGCCGCTGCAAATAATGAAGACAGATTTATTGTAGTAGTTGTTTTTCCTACTCCACCTTTTTGATTTGCTATAGAAATTATTTTTGCCATTTAACAGAATTATCAAAAAATTGAGTGTAAAGATAGTTTAATATACCGTTTATATGAAGAGCTAATTTATAATTCGATCTCTTCTCCAAAATCCATAATCTTGCATTTAAATCCTTTTGATTCCACTAATTTTTTAAAATTAATAGGAGCAGAATGAATCACAGGAAAAGTATTAAAGTGCATTGGGATTGCTACTTTAGGATTCGCTAATTCAACTGCTTTTACTGCATCTGTAATTCCCATTGTATAATTGTCACCGATTGGTAAAAGCATATAATCAATTGGATTCATCTCACCAATTAATTTCATATCATAAAATAATCCGGTATCGCCAGTATGATAAATTGTTTTACCTTCAATTGTTATTAAAACACCCGATGGTTCACCGGCATATTGATTATCTGGCGTCATTGAGCCGTGATGAGCAATTGTAAATTTAATTCTGCCGAAATCAAAATTGTGTGCACCACCAATATGCATATTATGAGCATTAAATCCCTTGCTTTTTACCCACTCTGCTAACTCATTTACGCAAATAAAAAGTGAGTTTGATTTTTTTGCGATCTTAAATGAATCCCCAACGTGATCTCCATGCCCGTGTGTAACAATAATATAATCAGCTTTAACATCTTTTGATTTAACGGGACTAACGGGATTATCATCCAAAAAAGGATCAATTAAAATTATTTGCCCACCTTTGGTGGTCATCTGAAAAGCTGAGTGTCCGAAATATTTAAGTTTCATAACGGTCTCCTTTGCTAAAAATTTTGTTTATAAAATCCCTTAAAAATTTTTCCGTAAATAAAATTAGTTAATTCATTATTAAATAATTCCTCAAGCGCGGCTTTTTTCTCTGCAATTTTATTGAAGTAAATTTCATCAATAACCAGAGCATTTTCAGTTGAGATGGATTTTGAATATTCAATTGTTATATCCATATCTCTTACCGAGCCGGATAGGTCTTGCAGCTTTTGAATTTTATTATAAAATCTCATAAAATCTTTTTTGTTGTAGCAAATTAAAAACAATTCCATTGAATATCTTACCCGCCTTAAAGCAATTCTTACATCGTGCAAATTCTCAACTGTTTTGTCTTTAGAATATTTTTCAACAGTTGAAATAAGACTATCAATTCTAAATTTCAAAATTTTATTGGCTGTTTTTTTCAACTGCTTTGAATAGCGTAAACTTTCTATTTGCCACTTTATTTTCTTTGCCATTTTATATAAATAACATTTTTATAAATCCTAGAATAGTTTTAACGGGGCTCATTTTGCTAATTTCATTTTCATATATGGTTGGAATATCAACAAAACCTATTTTAAATCCATTCCTGGCTGCCAAAATTAAAATCTCACTTTCCGCTTCGTAACCATCTGACAGAGTTTTTATTTTTTCTATAACTTCTTTTTTATAAGCTCTAAACCCGCATTGGCTATCAATAATTTTCTGTTTTGTTTTTATGGAAAGCAACGCGGATGTTATTTTGTTGCTTAGTATTCTCATTAAAGGCATAGACTTGATATCGCCAAGACGATTGCCGATTATAATGTCATATCTATCAACTGCTTTTACAAATATCGGAATCATATTCGGATCGTGTTGATTATCTGCATCAAGTGTTATTATAATATCAAAATTTCTTTTTAGACTTTCTTCAAATCCGGACCTTAATGCGCGACCCTTTCCAAAATTTATTTTATGTTTTAGTATTACAACATTTGAAAAATCTTTTATTAAAGCTTCTGAGTCATCATCAGATCCATCATTTACAGCAATAACTAAATCAACAAATTTTAATGTATTGGAAATTACATTACCAATAAATCTTTCTTCATTATAAAAAGGAACAATAACACAAATTTTAGTTTTGCTTTTTAAGCTGTTCAATCAATCCTTTCCATCCTTTTTTTATTGGTGATTTAAATGCTTTGTTCAATCTGTTTTTCAATGCATCTTTAGAAAGTCCTATCGTAAGTTCACCGTTTTCAGCAATAGAAATACTGCCAGTTTCTTCGGAAACGATAACACAAATAACATCTGCCTGTTCTGAGATTCCTAAACCTGCACGATGCCGCATACCAAGACTTTCACCATTGACCATTGTAACTTGAGAAAGAGGTAAAGTACATCTTGCAGCTTCAATCAAATCTTTATTGACAATTACTGCTCCATCGTGCAATGGAGATCTTGGATAGAAAATTGAAGTTAACAATGGTGCGCTGATTCTTGCATTTAATATCTCTCCTGTCTCTGCATATCCACGTATTCCGGATGATTTTATTATTACTATTAATGCACCGTGTTGATGTTGAGACATTTCAAAAGCAGCATCAACGATTGCATCAATAGATTCATAAGATTCTGATTTAGTAAAAACTTTAAATATAGGATTGCGTGCTATTATAACCAGGAGACGCCTGATTTCTGGCTGAAATAAAATTACAAATACAATTACCCAGATATCTGTAATTAATTTAAGCAACCAGCTTACGGCTCTAAGATTTAAAGATTGTGAGATAAACGAAAACAATAAAATTATAAGTAGTCCGATAAATATTTGTGCAGCAATTGTACCTTTTAGTATTGTATAAAGCTTGTAAAAGATAAATGATACAATCGCAATATCAACTAAATCGGAAAGAGTAATTGTTAAAAAACCTATTTTGAATAAATCTATCATCAGTCCTGGATAATCTTATTAACTAATTTAACCATTTGGTGGCAATATTTTACATTATGTGTTCTAATTATTCTTGCTGATTTTATTACAGAAATGGCTTCAAGTATAACCGTGGCAATGTCCCTGTCATTTATTTCAAGTTCAAGTGTTTGTCCGATAAACGATTTTCTTGAAAGTCCAATCATAATTGGATATCCTATAGATTGGAATGTCTCCAAATTTTTTATCAATGTAAAATTATCCTCAACTCTTTTACCGAAACCAATTCCGGGATCAATAATAATTTTTTCAACTCCGTTTTGAAAAACTTTTTTACTTTGACTATCTAAAAAATCATAAACTTCTTTAACAACATTTTCATAATATGGATTTTGCTGCATAGTCTTTGGATTCCCTTTAATATGCATAATGATTACACCTGCATTAAATTGTTTTGCAACGATGATCATTTTGTCATCAAAAGTAAGCCCGCTAATATCGTTTATTATAGATGCTCCATTATTCAAAGCTTGTTCAGCAACTTTACTTTTTGTAGTATCAATAGAAATTACAATATCATTCCTTAATGATTTCAATTTCTTTATTACAGGAATTGTTCTTTCTAATTCTTCATCCAAAGAAACAGGATCAGAACCAGGACGAGTAGATTCACCGCCTATATCAATTATATCTGCTCCTTCATCTATCATCTTTAATGCATGATCTACAGCTAAATCTTTAGAAAAATATTTTCCACCATCAGAAAATGAATCCGGAGTTACATTAAGAATACCCATGATCAATGGTTTATCAAAATTTAACTCGATGTTGTTAAATTTATAAGATGAATATTTCATTAAAAAAATCTACTTAATTGATAATTGCAATTTACAATGAAAAGCATAATAATTTTCAAATAAAAAAAGCGGTTCAGCACCGCTTACAAATAATAAATTAGCCGCAATACATTATGAAGATATAATATTTTTTAATTCAGCCGTTGCCGCGGAAATATTATCTGAATGAAATATAGAAGAACCGGCGACAAAAACATCACAGCCAGCTTGTAAGACTTTTAAAATTGTTTTATTGTTAATGCCTCCATCAACCTCGATTAAAAATTTTGCTTTAGAAGTTTTTCTTAATTCAACAGCTTCCTTAATTCTTCTTTCAGAATTAGAAATAAAACTCTGTCCTCCAAATCCTGGATTAACAGTCATAATTAAAAGCAGATCAAGATACTCTGCGATATCTTTAAGAAAAGATACAGGCGTAGCAGGATTTATAACCACTCCTGCTTTAGCGCCTAATTCTTTAATTTTATTTATTGTTCGGTTAAGATGTTTAACTTCTTCGAAATGAACTGAAATAATATCAGCGCCGGCTTTTCTAAAATCTTTAAGATAATTATCCGGATTCTCAATCATAAGATGAACATCAAGTGGCAGTTTTGTAGATCTTCGTGCGGCTTCAACCAAAACAGGACCAAATGTAATATTAGGAACAAAGTGGCCGTCCATTATATCACAATGAATCCAGTCAGCACCACTCATCTCAACTAATCTAATTTGTTGAGATAGATTTGAAAGATCTGCAGATAATATTGATGGTGCTAATAATTTCATATAAGTCTATTCCGGCGATTCATTTTTTTCTTCAACGGTTCCCTCTTTAGTAATAAACAAATCAACTTTATCCCCGGAATTTAATTTATTACCTGGAGCAGGATATTGATCTAATATAGTATTTGGTAATAAAGTTCGTGATAATTGATAATTTACTTTTCCAACAATTAAAGAACTATCCGCAAGTATTTTTGTAGCTTCGCCTAACGATTTACCAATTAAATCGGGAACTTCAATATTACCAAAACCTTTGCCAATACTAACTGAAACACCAACTGCCTGTCCTTTTTTAAGTTGTGTGCCTTCAGCAAACTGTTGATCAAAAATCATATCTTTTGGCTGACTGGATGATGCCTCTTCAATTGCTCCTAATTTTAATCCTACTCTTTCAAGAGCAAATCTTGCATCAAGAACATTTTTGCCTATTAACAAAGGAACTGAGACGGTTTGTTCACCGCCACTTAGAAATAAAAATATTGTTCTTCCTTTTTTTACAACTTTACCGAACTCAGGTTTTTGCATAAAAATTTTACCCGGTGGAAGTGATACACCAAATGTTGTATCCGCAATTTTGGCTTCAAATCCTTCATCGTTTAATGTTCTTAATGCCTGATCTGCATCTAATCCTACAACATTGGGTACAACTGTTTCGGCAGAACTGACGTATAATGGCATAAGTATATTATCCATAATCAGAATGAATGCTATGAGTATGCCTGCGGCAATAAGGGTCTTTTTTACTATAGGGTTTTCGAAAAGTTTTTTCATTTGTTCAAATATATCAATTGGGCTAATTTTTAACAAACAATCTTTTAATCTATTAATTTGGTTTCCAAAGTAATAAAGCAAATGATAAATTGTAGTCGGAAATAAAATTATGTATAAAAGTTATTACTTTCTAAATAGATATATTATTGAGTTACGACAAAAACTCATAAATCATAAAGTAAAGGAAATATTTTCTCAGGAAAAAGATAAACTAATTTTTCATTTATACGGTGATAAGGAAATTTATCTTGAGATCTCTGTAAATCCGGGAGACCCTTTTATAAACGTTAAGGATAAATTTAATCGTGCACGAAAAAATACTGTGAATTTTTTTTCACAGCTAATTGGTTCGGTGATAAAAAATGTTCTTATTGCATCAGATGACAGAATTGTTTTGATATCTACAAATCAGGGTGAGATTTATTTTGCTATCCGCGGGCAGTTTACAAATATTTTTTTTATATCAGATAAAATAATCGAACCATTTAAAAAAGAAGAAGCCGAGCAATTAAATAAATTTTTAGAGGAGTTTAGTGAAAAGAAATATTTATGCTCATTTAATTCAATTAAAGAAAAGGAATTAAGAGGTAAAACTCTTGAGGAAATCAGAAAAGAATTCCCTTTTATTGGTAAAGATATTGTAAACGAAGTTAAACTACGATTAGATAATAATGAAGAAACAGATAAATCACTTTATGAAGTTTTAAATGTGATTGAGCATGAAAAACCAGTACTGTATACTGATTTAACTTCCGGGAATATTCAAATAGGTTTTGATAAGCTGAAAATATTTGCAGGAATGGAAAAAGAATATTTTAATGATTTGATAACGGCGTTTAACAGTTATCTTTCAAAAAAATATTATGTTAATAGTCAATTGTCTAAACAAAAAATTATTCAATCATTCCTGGATAAAGAACTAAAAAAAGTAATAAATAAATTGAACAATTTGCAGTCTGTTATCATAAAAGGATCAAATGAAACGGATCTTAATAAATTTGCAAACCTTCTTTTGATTAATATAAATGAAATAAAAGTTGGTGCTGATTCAATTGAATTGAACGATATTTATGAGAAGAAAAATAAAATTACAATTCCATTGGATCCTAGACTCAGCCCAAATCAAAATGTTAAAAAATATTTTGATAAAGCAAGAGATAGTAGAATTAATTACGAGAAAGCAATTAAATTAAAATCGGAAGCACAAAAATATTTTGATAAGCTTAAGCTGGTTGAAAAAAAATTACTTAATGCACAATCATTAAATGATCTGGAAACAATAATGGATGAACTAAAATTAAAGACTGAGAAAACAGAAAAAACTAAAGATGATTTTACTTCCAAATTCAAACATTATATAATTGAAAAAAAATATAACGTTTATGTTGGTAAAGACAGCGCAAATAATGATTTACTTACAACTAAATTTGCTAAGCAAAATGATTTTTGGTTTCACGCGCGTTCTGTATCCGGTTCACACGTTGTACTACGAGTTGAAAATGTTAAAGAAGCTGTACCGAAAAGCATTTTAAAGAAGACAGCATCTTTAGCCGCTTATCACAGCAAAGCAAAGACAGCTGGAGTAGTACCTGTTTCATATACACTAAAAAAATATGTGATTAAAAGAAAAGGTATGCCAATTGGACAGGTTTCCTTAACAAAAGAAGATGTTTTGTTGGTTAAACCCGAAATTCCCTCGGGTTGTGAGTACCAAAGCACAGATCAAATTAATTGAAAATAATGTAATAACCTTAAGAAATCTATTTTGTGAATAAATTGTATATGTTTATTTTTATTTAATACATTTACAGTGATTATGTTTATTATTTGTCATTTATTGTATAATTGATAAAAATAAAATTCAACGGTACTCTTCAACAATATAAAGGGATCCTACTATGAAAAAAATTACTTATTTCTTAATTCTTATGGCAGTTGTTTTAACAACTGTACCATCAGAAGCTCAGTTTAAAGACTGGGGTACCAAATTCGGTGTTAGAGCAAATTTACTATTTCCGGAAAATGAATTTGCCAATTTAGGATTTGGTGGTAATGATAATTTTTCATTCGATTGGTTCAAATTTTCATATCTGGGAGAAGCATTCTTCTCATTCGAATTGACTAAAGCGTTAGAAATGCAATTAACCGGTGGTTACGGAAGTTATGCCGGTAAAGCAATGTTTGAGTCCGGTACTGATTTTGGCGAATATAAGACTACAATTATCCCAATCAATTTAAGATTCAGAGTAAGCCCCTGGGATCTAAAAGGATGGAATCCTTACTTCTACGTTGGCGGTGGAGTAATGAATTTTAGTGTTGATACCAAACCAACAGGTGTTACTTCTGGTAAACCAACAGAAGATAATGGCTGGGTTGCTGTTATTCCTGCTGGAATCGGTGCTGAGTTTGCACTTTCAGAAAGAGTTTTATTAGATTTTTCACTCGGTGGTGCAATGACATCATCTTACGATCTTGATAGTTATAGAAGCGGTAAAGATGAGATCTGGGACTCCTATCTAAATGTTGGACTTGGTTTAACTGTTACTGGTGAAAATTGTAAAGCCGATAAAGATAATGATGGACTTGGCAAATGTTTAGAAAAAGAAATCGGTACCGATCCTAATAATCCCGATACAGATGGTGATGGATTAAATGACGGCGAAGAATATCTAACCTATAAAACTGATCCATTAAAAGTTGATACAGATGGAGATGGATTAAATGATTATGATGAAGTAAAAGTATATAAAACAAATCCTTTAGTTGTTGATACAGATGGTGACGGATTATCTGACGGTGACGAAGTAATGAAATACAAGACAGATCCATTAAAAGCAGATACAGATGGTGATGGATTGAGTGATGGTGATGAAGTAATGAAATACAAAACTGATCCATTAAAAGCAGATACAGACGGTGATGGATTGACAGACGGCGAAGAAGTTCTAAAATACAAAACCAATCCTCTATTAAAAGATACAGATGGTGATGGTTTAACTGATTCTGAAGAAGTTATCAAATACAAAACCAATCCTCTATTAAAAGATACAGATGGTGATGGTTTAACTGATTCTGAAGAAGTTATCAAATACAAAACCAATCCATTGGTAAAAGATACAGATGGCGGATCGGTTGATGACGGAACCGAAGTTAAACGTGGTACAGATCCACTTGATCCAAATGATGATGTAGTTAAGATTGGTGTTCCAATTATTCTTGAAGGTATTACATTTGATGTAAACAAGACAACAATTAAACCAGAATCAGAAGCTACATTAATGAAAGCACTGAAAACTTTACAGACCTATCCCGAAATTTCGGTAGAAATAGCTGGTTATACTGATAGTGATGGTAGTGCAAAGAGTAACCTAAAACTTTCTCAAGGTAGAGCCGATGCAGTTAAAGCATGGTTAGTTGAAAAAGGTATCGATGCCAATAGAATATCTACAGTAGGTTATGGCGAAGATAAACCAATTGCAGATAATAAAACTAAAGAAGGCAAAGCAAAGAACAGAAGAATTGAATTCACAAGAACCAAGTAATTCTGTTTTTATTAATTAAATTAAGGGTGTCTTCGGACACCCTTTTTTTATCTATTATAAAATTATGATATCAAAAGAACAAGCATATAACATAGCCAGGCAAATTATTCCGGATTTAGAAATCAAAGGAGCTAAAATTTCTGATATCCTAACAAGCAGTAAATTAATAAATATGTTGCCTCCTGATTGCTGGTATATAAGTTATTCCTCAATACCTTTAATAAATTTAAGTTGCAGTAACGGGAAAAAGGTTTTCTTTTGTATTGATAAAATTGATGGTAAAATATTATTTCATAACACACTTGAATAAAGTTCTTTGAAGATATCTTTGTAAAAGCAGTCTGTAAATATTATTTTTGTATAAAATTTATTTAAAAAATATTTTTTGCATTCATAGCTTAATCCGACTTTTTCTTTTCATAAAAAGCCGAGACAAGTTGGATAGAAATTCTTAGATCATTGTCAATTGTTCATTCTAAATTGTTAATTATAATGCACCCGTAGCTTAATTGGATAGAGCATCTGACTACGGATCAGAAGGTTCGGGGTTCGAATCCCTGCGGGTGTACAAATTTATTTTCGGGGTTCTGCCATAGGCATTCCTTCGGAAGAATCCCTGCGGGTGTACAATAAATTGGGTTCTCAGCCAGCGGCTGATTTCCCTCCGTCAAAGACTTTCTGTGAGTGCACAAATTAACCCATCTTAAATAATGATGGGTTTTTACTTTTTTATTAAATTGAATGCGGATATTTACTTTGGGAATTTCGGCGTTGTACCGAAAAGATTGATATAGAATTTCCTGTCGTGAGATAGAACTAGCTTGTAAATATTATATTATGATAATTTCTTATTAAGGTTTTTATCACTTATTATTTATTATTGAATTTGATTAGTTATGGATTTAAACACAAAAGATATTTCTCATTTGTTGATGCTTCCTGAAAAAGAAGTTCTTCAGCTTGTGAAGAAAAAAGAAATTCCCTTTCAGCATCTTCAAGATAAGGTTGTATTTAATAAACAACAGGTTATAGAATGGGCACTTAGTCGTAATCTTCCAATTAACGTTTCGGGACATAAAAAATTAATTGAATATCAAATCGAAAGTTTAATTGCTTTACTTGATAAAGATTCATTTCACTACAATTGTCAATTGACTGAAGATTCCTACATTGAACAAATGGTTTCCAAAATAGAATTTGAAAAGAATGTTGATAAAGAAATTATTATTCATTTGCTCAAAAGCAGAGAATCAATGATGAGTACTGCGATTGGAAATGGAGTGAGTCTTCCCCATCCTCGTATTCCGCTTATGGTTGGAAAGAATAAACCACTAATAAATTTTTTCTTCCCAAATAAACCACTTGAGTTAAAATCTATTGATGGCAAACCTGTTCACACTTTGATTTTATTAATTTCACAAACGATTAAGCAACATTTAAGTTTAATTGCGCATTTAAGTTTTCTTCTTTCAAAAGAAACTTTTAGATTCGCACTTGAAAACAGATTAAAGCACGAAGAGATTTTAGATATCATAAAAAAAATAGAGGATACAAGAAATAAATCTTAATGAACGATTTACTTGATTCGGGAAATAGTTTGTTAGTTTTAGCTTTTGCAATTCAGTTAATCTCAATTGCATTTTTATTTATTAAAGACCAACACAAAGCTCTCTTTGCCGCAAACACAATGTTGTTGATTGGATTAGCAATTGGATTATCTTCCACTTTATCCTCTGCACTTTTTTTTTCAAATGATATTTCTTCACAAATTATTTTTTATAATTTCATTCGGCTTGATGGATTGGGATCTTACTTCCTGTTTATTATTCAGTTAGTTGCAATCCCAACAACCATTTATAACTTTTCTTATCTTCAGCATTACATCGAAGGAAAAAGATCAATAAAAAGTTTTGTGGTGTTTTATATTATTCTTATAGTCTCAACTCAGTTTATAGTTATTGCAAATCAGGCAATTTTGTTTTTAGTAAGCTGGGAAGTAATGAGTATTACAGGTTATTTGGGAATGATGTTAGAAAAAGAGAAAGAAGAAGTTCAGAAAGGTAGTTTTTATTATTTCGTTGCTTCACACGTTTTGATTTTTGTTTTATACATAATGTTTTTTCTGCTTCATCAACAAACCGGCAGTTGGTTCTTTAGTGATTATCATCTTTCATTTTCAACAGGAATTATTGTCCCAATAATTTTCATTTTATCTTTTATTGGGTTCGGAATCAAAGCCGGATTTATGCCATTTCATTTTTGGCTGCCGCAAGCTCATCCAATCGCACCAACTGTATTAAGCGCATTTCTTTCCGGTGTGATAATTAAGATGGGCATTTACGGAATATTAAGAACTTATCTTTTCATCAAACCCGTTCCGGAATGGGCTGGTTGGTTTATTTTAATCATTAGCATTATCAGTGCGATATTTGGAGTTTGGTATGCACTCGCACAACACGATATTAAAAGACTTCTCGCCTATCACTCAATTGAAAATATTGGCATCATCGGAATTGGAATTGGAATTGGATTTATCGGCTCAGCAAATAATCTGCCCGCCGTTGAAGTTTTAGGATTTGGCGGAGCGTTGCTTCACACTTTAAATCACGCAATATTTAAAAGTCTCTTATTTATTGGCAGCGGAGTTGTTTATCAAAATCTTGGAACTCGCAACATAGAATTGATGGGCGGACTAGTTCATCGTGCAAAATATATCGCATTACTTTTTCTTATTGGCTCAGTTGCAATCAGCGGCGTTCCTCCATTTAATGGATTCATTTCAGAGTTCATCATTTACACCGGATTTTTTAAAACAGCTAACGAGTTAAAAAATTATTATCCAATTTTAATGTTGATCTTTGTTGTTGGATTAGCTTTCGTTGGCGGACTTGCCGTTGCTTGTTTTACAAAAGTAAACTCAATTATGTTTTTAGGAAGTGAAAGAAAAGAAGTAAAACATTTTCACACTTCTGTTTACGATTACATTTCGCTTGGAATTTTTGCTTTGCTTTGTGTAGTGATTGGTTTTTATCCGCAGCCATTTGTTGGAATAGTTAATAAAGTTATTGTAAGTAATTTTGTCTCATCTCATCAATCATCTGCTTTAGTTAATATTGATTGGCTGTATTTCACAATAATATTTTCGTTCATCGCACTTGGGATTTTCTTATTGTATCTGTTAAAAGTTAAACTCGAAAAGAAATTTGGAAGAAGAACTTCTCCTGCTTGGGGTTGTGGTTACGAAAATATTTCTCCGCGAATGCAATACACAGCTTCATCATTTGCTGATGAATTGAATGAAATTCCAAAATCAATTTTGGTTTATCATAAAAAAGTAAAAGTTTCTGATAATGCTTTTCCTATTCCTTCAAAGTTTAAAAGTCATTCACAAGATTTTACTGATACAAAAATTGTTCTGCCGTTTTACCGTTTTATCAGTTCAATGATTAGCCGGATTACATTCTTGAGTCAGACTGATATTCGTTATTACATCGGTTTCATTTTAATCACAATTACAATTTATAGTTTGATTGCGTTTTTATGGTAAAGGAAATTTTACAAGGAATAATATCTGTTTCAATGATAATTGGTCTTGCGCCTTTGTTTGCTGGATTGGTAAACAAACAAAAAGCAAAACTAACCGGCAGAGTTGGTGCACCGATACTTCAACCTTACTATGAATTGCAAAGACTTTTTAAAAAAGAAACAATCAATGCAACAACATCATCATTCATAAGTCGTGTTGCACCGATATTAAATTTTGTATCAATCATTATTGCGGCTGCAATTTTGCCGGTTGGATTTTGGAAACCATTAATAAGTTTTAATGGTGATATAATTTTATTCGCATACATTTTAGGATTATCAAGATTTTTTCAGATACTTGCTGCAATGGATATTGGAAGTTCGTTTGAAGGAATGGGCGCAGCACGCGAAGCAACATTTGCATTATTTGCGGAACCAATTTTCTTTTTTACAATTGGAAGCATTGCATTCATCAGTGGTTACACTTCAATTTATGATATTTATCATTCAATTCAACTTGAAAATATTTCTTATGAAGTTTTTATTGTGATATGTTCCATCTCAGTTTTTATGCTTGCAGTTACAGAATGTTCACGTATGCCGGTTGATGATCCAAACACTCATCTTGAATTGACAATGATTCACGAAGTGATGATACTTGATAATTCCGGATTAGATTTATTCTTCTATCAATTTTCGAGTTACATCAAATTATTTATTTATGCTGTACTTGAAATTTCATTCTTTTATCCATTTAGTCAGCAAAGTTATTTAGTTGGAATTATAATTTTTATTGTTGGAATTATTGCACTAAGCTTTTCACTTGCTGTTGTTGAAACCATAACATCAAGATTTAAGATGAAGAACATTCCATTGTATTTGTTGTTCGCAACGGCAATAGGAATTTTAAATTTATTGATTTATACTTTTACGAGATGAATAAGAGGCTGTCTCATAAGTCAAAAATACTGATTTGTCATTCCCACGAAAGTGGGAATCCATTCTGTTTTATAGATTTTGGATTCCCGTTTTCACGGGAATGATACATAAACAATAGCTTCTGAGACAGCCTCAATCTTATCTAATAGAAATTTTTGTTAATCCTCTACGAGGATTTATTTTCATAAATAGATTTTACACTATAATAATTTGACCTCTACGAGGTCTTGGAATTAAAAATCCTGTAGGGATTTAATAATTGTAGAAAGTTAAATGGAAACAATAAATACAATATCCTCGTAGAGGATAAATAATATTGTTGATTATTATAAATGTGAAGTGCTAAATCGATTTTAGTGAAATATAAATGCAGCAATTATTCGGAATAAACTAATTCTATGGAAAATGTTTTAAGCATACTTTTTTCTTTATCGCTTTTTTATATAGCTATTACTCATCGGGTGAAAGCTTATGTGACAGTATTACAATTTCAGGGATTGCTTTTATCAATACTTGTTTTTCTTCCTTTCATTAAAAACTTTTCTGTCTTCGGAATAATTTTGCCAATTACACTTTTAATAGTAAAAGTAATTTTAATTCCAAGATACATAAATAAAATTATTCTTGATCTCGATATCAAAAGAACAATTGAACCGACAATTCAGCAAGTAAGTTTTTTACTTCTTGTGATAGTCACGATGCTGATTATCTTTTTAACATCAAGCATTATTGCACAAAGCACTGAACTAAATGTTATACCTTTTGCAAGCGGCTTCTCTGCAATTGCAATCGGAATTTATATAATTATCTTCAGAAGAAAACTTATCGTTCACGTTTGCGGATTTCTTGTTTTAGAAAATGGAATTTTTCTTTTTGGTACTGCCATCGCATCAGAGCTTCCTATGATGATTGAACTTGGAGTTTTACTCGATGTATTTGTTGTTGTCTTTCTGATGGGAATTGCATTGAACAGAATCCGAAGCACCTTTGAAGGTTTTGAAGTTACTCATCTCGGGAGGTTAAAAGACTGATGTTCGGATTTTCAATTTTAATATTACTCCCGCTCTTTGCAGCATTGTTTTGTTACTTTGTAAAAAATCTTCGCGTACAATACAGTGTTTCTTTGCTTGTAAGTCTGTTACATCTTTTTGTAACGCTGATGGTCTTTCTTGGAATTTATCACATTCAACTTCCAACATTTTTTAGTTTTGATTCGTTGAGCAAATTTTTCTTACTGATTCTTTCAAATGTTTACTTCTGGGTAGTGCTTGTTTCATTTACTTATCTGAAGCGACCAACAACTTCAAAAGCACAAGAAGGGAAAAAATATTATTTCTTATTATTGAATTTTTATTTAGCATCAAACTCAGCGGCAATGTTGAGTGATCATTTTGGTATGTATTGGGTTACTGCTGAAACTACAACCTTATGTGTTGCACCATTAATTTATTACTACCACAATGAAGAAGCACTCGAAGCAATGTGGAAGTATTTATTTTTAGTTTCAATTGGAATTGCATTTGCGTTTATCGGAATTTTATTCTTAACACTTTCCGCGAATGGAACTTTGCTCGAAGGTAAACAATTATTTTTCTGGGAGTTTATCCGATATGCAAAAGAATTAAATCCAATCTGGCTTAAAGCAAGTTTCATATTCATCTTTGTTGGACTCAGTACAAAAATTGGTATTGCGCCAATGCATTCCGGTGATGTTGACGCAACCAGTAACGCACCAAGTCCAATCGCAGCACTTATGTCCGGCTCGCTTCGTCTTACAGCATTAATTGGTGTGATGAGAATTTTTCAAATTGTTGTTCCGACTTCTTCATTTGAATTTGCAAGAACAATTTTAATCATCGGCGGATTGCTTTCGTTATTCACTGCTTTTGTTTTTATGTTCAAAGTAAATAATTACAAGCGTATGCTTGCGTATTCAAGCGTTGAGCATTTAGGATTGATGACCCTTGGTATAGCAACTGGTGGGATTGCATTTGTAGGTGCGATGTATCACGCAATTTATAACTCGATTACAAAAATCGTTTTGTTTTTAAGTGCGGGAAATATTCACAGCAAATTCAAAACTCGTGAAGTTGATAAAGTCAGAAATGTGATGAACATATTGCCAAAAACCGGCTGGCTATTTCTGCTTGCGTATTTAGCAATTTCAGGTATTCCACCATTTGGAATTTTCTTTAGTGAAATAAAAATATTTGAAGGAATTCTTTTTTCAGATAAACCATTCGTACTTGCGCTTGTAATGATTTTCCTTCTTTTCATTTTTATAAATATGGGTAAAATTATTTTTACAATGCTTTATAAAAAAGACGAAAATGAAATTGCCGCAAATCAATCAGAAAGATTTGATATAATTCATCTTGCGTCAATTTTATTATTGATTATTTTAGTTGTGATTGCTGTCAGTTCACCGGAGATTATTTATCAAAACATTTTAAATGTTGGAAAAGATTTTGCGATTAGAATTTACTAGTCATTCCTGCGAAAGCAGGAATCCATTGCATTGTAAAGAAGTAGATTCCCGTTTGCACGGGAATGACAGTGTGGTTCCTTGTCATTCCTGCGGAAGCAGGAATCCATAAACGCTATGAATCAATATTATGTTTACATATTAGCAAGTAAGAAAAATGGAACACTTTACATTGGTGTGACTAATGATATAATTAGACGTACTTATGAACATAGAAATGGATTGATTGAAGGATTTACTAAAAAATATAATGTTAAATTGCTTGTATATTATGAAATTCATCAAGATATAAATGAAGCAATTAAGCGAGAGAAGGCATTAAAGAAATGGTTAAGAAAGTGGAAAATAGAATTGATAGAAAAATCGAATCCGGATTGGAAAGATTTGTATGATGAAATTACTGGTTTATAGTCAAGTAGATTCCCACCTGTCTGCCGCCAAGGTAGGCTTTCGTGGGAATGACATCATCGCAATTTGTCATTCCTGCGAAAGCAGGAATCCACTGCATTGTAAAGAAGTAGATTCCCGTTTGCACGGGAATGACAGTGTGGTTGCAGGAATCTATTTAACATTGGAGTATGTTTATGACATCACTTGAATTACAAAACAATCAGCGCTTTGATGTTTCATCCATTCCATTCTTGAGTGTTGATGAATTCCGACGCAGTGTAATTGAGGCATTATCAAATGGTGATCGAATGATTGCACTTACTCCAATTGATCGAAATGTTTCCGAAAAAATAATCGCAGTGTTTGCTGATAATACTTCTTCATCAATTCATATAATTGGCGGCGTGTTTGATAAATCAAAATTAGAGTTTGAAAGTTTTGCAAACGAGTTCCCACAAACAAATTATTATGAATGTGAACTTTCAGAAAATTATGGATATGTTCCGGTAAATCATCCGTGGCTGCGACCAGTACGAAAACAAAATGTAATTCTTGGTAACAAACCATATCAGTTTTATAAGCTAGATGGTGAAGAAGTTCACGAAGTTGCTGTTGGACCAATTCACGCTGGAGTAATTGAACCCGGTCATTTCAGATTTCAATGTCACGGTGAGTTGGTTTACAATCTTGAAATTAATCTTGGTTATCAACATCGAGGAGTAGAAAAACTTTTACTTGATGCGAATCCAGATCAAAGAATAATTCTATCTGAATCAATTGCCGGTGATACAACAGTCGGACATACTTTTGCTCATTGCAGCGCAATAGAAAGTTTAACTCAAACACAATTGAGTTTGAGAGCAGAAGTTATACGAACTATCGCTTCCGAACTAGAAAGAATTGCAATGCACTTAAGCGGACTTGGCGGTGTTGCCAACGATATTGGATTTGCATTACCTGCTTCTTCTTACGGAAGACTTCGGACACTTGCGATAAATAGTCTTGCACTTTTATGCGGTTCTCGTTTCGGTCGCGGTTTATTCGTTTATGGCGGAGTTAGATTTGACTTAAACGATGAAATAATAAATTCGATGAAAAAAAATCTTGAAGTAATTCGTAACAATGTAGCAGAAATTAATAATTATCTTTTTTCTTCTGTTGGTGTTCTTACAAGATTTGAAGATACCGGAACTGTCAGCAAGGAACTTGCACAAAGTGTTGGTTTGGTAGGTTTAGCTGCGCGAGCTTGTGGACTTGAAGAAGATGCACGAATTAGTTTTCCTTACAGTGCATATCGTTACAATCCTGTTTCAATGATTACACTTTCAAGCGGAGATGTTTTTGCCCGTGCAAGATTACGTGCTTTGGAAATTGATGAATCACTTAAGTTTATTTTTGATCAGTTGGATAATCTTCCAACCGGAGAGATAAAATCTGAAGTCAGTGAATTAAAAAATAATTCCGGAGTTGTTTCTATTGTTGAAGGATGGCGCGGAGAAATTGCCCACATCGCATTTACTGATGACAATGGAAATTTAATTCAGTATAAAGTGAAAGATCCATCATTTAATAATTGGTATGGATTGAGTCTGGCTTTGAGAAAAACAGCTATATCAGATTTTCCGTTATGCAACAAAAGTTTTGATTTATCGTATGCCGGACATGATTTATGAATAATGAAAGTCATTCCTGCGGAAGCAGAAATCCACTAGAGCGTGAAAAAATAGATTCCCACTTTCGTGGGAATGACAATGTGGTCTTATGTCATTCCTGCCCCGATAATATCGGGATAAACTACAGCAGGAATACAGTCGATGGAGAAAGGACAGATTCCCACTTTCGTGGGAATGACAATATGGTCTTCTGTCATTCCTGTCCCGATTATATCGGGATAAACTACAGCAGGAATCCACTGCATTGTAAAGAAGTAGATTCCCGTTTGCACGGGAATGACA